>Ga0210385_10002810_pt1 | contig 10435 bp, 9 predicted proteins | sample IncBWH26OmetaG_FD_160107 | JGI IMG/M metagenome (GOLD analysis project Ga0210385, IMG submission 160107) | Forest soil microbial communities from Barre Woods Harvard Forest LTER site, Petersham, Massachusetts, United States - Inc-BW-H-26-O ... | reverse complement strand
AAACGTGCTGGCCGAGGTTGGACTCCTCAACAAATGTGTCGGGCCACAGGGTCTTCATCAAATCGTCCTTAAGGACGACATGTCCGCTGTGCTCCAAGAGCACCAGCAGGAGATCAAAAGCCTTTGGGGAAAGCGAAACGGGCTGCTCCTCGCGCAGAAGCAGGCGTTGCTCGGGGTCCACTCGAAACGGACCGAACTCCAGCAACTGCTTGACCCCATTGCCCATAACCGCTCTTAAAAACTATTCAAAACTTATTAACCGCGCCTTAAGGACTTTCAGGTCGCGGGCCGGGCAGGATTGCGTCCGCTCAACGGTGCGGTCTGAAAGCGAACCAAACGTGGCCAACAATCTAGCACGGTTTCGGCGCTGGTCAAAGGGTCTGGTGGAAGCCGTGATCGGTCGAAAAAGGACCGAGGTGACCATTGAAACCGACGTCATTTTGACGATCCGGCGGAAAGGCCGCGCGCGCCTCTGGTGCCACCGGTGTGGTTGCGAGGTGGAGGTCGTCCAGGCCCAGGTTTTGGCAGGCATGGCACAACGTACTCTCGGCGACGGCTCCGAGGTCAGCGAATGGCACTACCTCGAAGGGCCGGACGGGACTGTGCTGGTTTGTCTGAAGTCGCTGCGGAAGGCGATGTGAGCACGGTGCGGAGGATTCGCAAGTCCGCCGTGAGCTGTTACCAGAGATCGAAGGTTATAAGGAGGAGGCGCTTATGAGACAGGTTCGCGTGATCATGCTCTCACTGTCGATAGTGGTGCTGTGCGGTTTGTTAGGCCAGGCTCAGCAAAGCGTGGCGACGGCTACGAATGCTACGGTGCCGCCGTTGATTCAGTTCTCCAACGTAGCGACCGACGAAGGCGGCACCACGTTGAGCGGGGTGGTGAGCATCACCTTCTCGCTCTACAGCAGCCAGCAAGGCGGCGAGCCGCTGTGGACCGAGACGCACAGTAATGTCCAGCTCGACGCCTCCGGCCATTATTCCGTGCAACTGGGCATCACCAAGCCGAATGGCGTGCCAACGACTTTGTTCACCACAGGCGAAGCGCGCTGGCTGGGAGTACAGATCGCTGAGCAAGCGGAACGGGCGCGGGTGCTGTTGCTCAGCGTACCCTACGCACTGAAGGCTGGGGACGCGGCAACAATTGGGGGATTGCCGCCCTCAGCCTTCGTGCTGGCGGCGCCAGGGACGGCTTCGATCTCCGCGCCCACCACTTTCGTCGAATCAGCTTCTTCCTCGGATGCCCCGGCGGGCAGTGACGTGACCGGTTCGGGTACCGCCGATTTCATTCCACTGTGGACGACGACCTCCAACATCGGCAACTCGGCGCTGTTTCAATCGGGCACGGGCACGACAGCCAAGGTCGGCATCAACACCACCACGCCGGCCTCGACTCTGGATGTGAAAGGCGGTGGCACCGTACGCGGCACGCTCAGTCTGCCCACAAACGGCACCGCCACGGCCACGGCGGGCAAGAACTCGCAGCCGCTGACCCTGGCGGCTTCGGCTTTCAACAGCACGACCAGCACGGCGGTCAATCAGGTGTTCCAGTGGCAGGCCGAACCGGCCAGTAACGACACCGCTGCTCCCTCGGGGACACTGAATCTGCTGTTCGGCGAAGGCGCGACCCGACCATCGGAGACTGGACTGAAATTTGCCAGCAACGGCGTGATCACGTTCGCCACCGGACAGAGCTTTCCCGGCACCGGCGATGGCACGATCACGGCGGTGACGGCGGGAACCGGCCTTACTGGTGGGGGACAGAGTGGTGGCGTCACTCTGAACGTGGACACGACCAAAATTCCACAACTGGCCGCGGCGAACACGTTCATCGGCAACCAGACCGCAACTGGGAACCTGATCGCGACCGGGGTGGTGTCGGGCAGCAGCTACCAGATTGGTAGCAACCTCTTTGCCTTCGGCTCCTTCACGAATGGAAATGCGTACCTCGGCTTCGCAGGCAATTCGAACCCGAACAGCGGCACCTGGAATACCGCCAGCGGCATCAACGCGCTGTTCAAAAACACCACGGGCTTCGAAAACACCGCCAGCGGCTCGTACGCGCTCTTCAACAACTCCACGGGCTACGCCAACACCGCCAGCGGCTACAACGCCCTCACCTTCAACACCACGGGCGAAGACAACACAGGGGTGGGGGACTACGCCGGATCAACGGCCGATGCTAGCGCCCTTACCGGGAAGAATAACACCGCTCTGGGGACGGGTACGCAGTTCAGCACGGGAACCCTCACCAACGCCACCGCGATTGGCGCCTGGGCTGAGGTCGCAGAAAGCAATGCCATCGTGCTGGGCAGCATCAATGGCGTGAACGGGCAAACGGCCAACACCAGTGTGGGCATCGGCACCACGACTCCACAGGCAAAGCTGGATGTGGAAGGAAACAGTGTGCAAACCCTCATCGGCGATCCAGGCTGCGGAAGCGGTTTTGCCGGCCTTGGATTCGTCGGCAGCGGTGGATTCTCCAGTTGCAAGAACTACGCCCTGATAGGAGACCTCAGCGGCAACACCTACATCGGCAGCTCCGGGAACGGTATCATCCATTTCCGCAATCAGAATGGCGCCGACCTGATGACCATCGACCCTTCGGGGGACGTCAGCATCAAGGGCAGCCTCAGCAAGGGCAGCGGCTCGTTCAAGATCGACCACCCGCTCGATCCCGCCAACAAATATCTCTACCACTCCTTCGTCGAGTCGCCCGACATGATGAATGTCTATAACGGCCTGGCGACGCTTGACGCCCACGGAGCCGCGTGGATCACCCTCCCCACTTATTTTGAGGCTCTGAATCGCAACTTCCGTTATCAGCTGACTTCGATTGGGAGGCCTCAACCGAGCCTCTACATCGCACGCGAAGTTTCGGGGAACCGCTTCCGCATTTCCGGAGGCAAGCCGGCCGGGAAAGTCTCCTGGCAGGTAACGGGCATTCGCCACGACGCCTACGCCGATGCCAACCGCATCCAGGTGGAAGTAGAAAAGCCGTCGCAGGAGCAAGGGCATTACTTGCATCCCGAATTGTTCGGAGCGCAGCCCCAGCAAGCGGTTGGCGATCCAGCGCCGCGGTCCGTGGCTGGTCCAATCGCCGGTGCGCCAACGCTGCAGAGGTAAAGAATGCATAAACCAAATTCAATTCTCAGGAGGATTCCCATGAAGCACGTCCGTGTAACGTTCGCAATTACGGTTTGTTTTTTGACTCAATTGGCCGCCGCTCAGGTGTTGCCTTCGAACAACACTACGAACTTCGGCATGATCGGGATCACACGCGGTCAGACCTTGCAACTTAATCTGGTGGCGATCCCGACCGATCCATGTTTTGCGCAGCTTGGTTTTCAGAACAGCGCCGGAAGTCCGGTTGGCCCGACGTTGAATGTCGCGCTGCAGGCGGGACAATCGGCATCGCTGGCGGTGAATGGAAATTCCCTTACCAATGTGCCCGGCCAGCGGGTTGAAGTGCTGCCGACCGTCGTCGTGACCGCGGGCACAGCCAGCCAGTGCGATGCCTCGGCCGAAGTCTTCGACAATATCCTAGAGATCTCTAGCGTTGTCGTTCCCGGCACGCTCGGTTTCGCTCCAGTTCCCGAGTTCGCCATGTTCGGACTGACGGAACTTCAGACGGCGCGCCTGAATGTCGTAGCGTATCCATCCAACGCCTGCGTCGGACAGCTCAGTTTCGTCAATAGCAGCGGCGCTCCGGTGGGAAGCACGTTGAATGTGCAACTTGCTTCCGGCCAGGCTGCGTCGCTCGATTTACCAGGGAACACGCTGGTCACCAGGCTGGGACAGCGAGCCGAAGTGCAGCCCATCGTCTCGGCGCCCAACGGCGGCTGTATCGCCTCGACTGAGGTTTACGTCACCGGGCTTGGCGTCACCTCGGTGTATATCCCAATTGACCCATGCAGTCCATCGAGCAGCAGTTGCACCGCCTTCTAATGTTGGCACGGGGACAGAATTCTTCGGTAGTGGTGTTGCCCGAGGTGCACCACTACCGAAGCGAATCTGGAACTTTAGGAATCGTCTGATCCTCTAGATCTTGCCAGCGCTTGGCACAGTCCACGGACGCCGACTGCGATTAATCGAATGAGTCGCGGGTCATGGATTCTCCGTGTTCGCACCGGAACTGCCGAGCAGATCAGAGCACGACTCACCCAGTCAGCCTGATTTGCCTCCGTTTTCCCCGGCTTACCTTTGCGCAACATCCGCAGCAATCTCCAAAGTCATGGTGAAGTAGGTTTTGTTACAGGCTCTTAAGGTTGTCTTGGGCTGCGTGACTGACTGGCAACAGGAAACTCGCGGCCTATTTCGTATGGAGAGTTTTATGGTGACAGACCCAGCTCTGGCATCAGGCACGAAGTCCAACAGTTGGTTCAACTGCAAATTGACACTCTACGTCTCGAATCCTCCCTGACATCTTCCCAGCTTTGGGAGTACCACTCTCGATCCCAAAGAATCACAGCACTGCACAGGGAGCTTGACCAAATCCGCAGAGACCGTGTCAAGTACGAATTGAGAACAGCTTCCTGAACGTCCTTGCCTTTGAGGGGGTGAAACCGCCATCCGCGCGGTTTGATAGGCCCGACTGCGGATGGCCGCTTTCAATCGAAAGGCTATGAGGCACGAGGCCCGTATGAACGACCACGACGAAGTCCGCGCATTCATTACAGACCCTGCTCTTCAGCGGCGACTTGCAAAATACATGGTTCTGCAATGCTTTCGGAATTCGATGCTGGAGGATCTCCATGCCGGCACATCTCCGTCTTCGGCATCTGGGGACTACGGGGATGTCACCGTCAGCAGTCCTTACGGTGTCATTCCGTGGCCGAAAGTGTCGCGTCTGAACGACGACGAAATGAAGCGCCTCATGATCGATGTTGTCGATCGAACCTACCACTTCGTACACACGCTGTTCGATGAGAATGCCGGGGGGCAAGTCCTCTTACGCTTGGCTGAACGTGATCCTCTGCCGCACTGGAACGAACCAACACTTCGCGCCGACCGCGCCGAGATTAAAGCGACCGCCGCGGAAAGCGCGGTTGGGACCAAAACCGCGTGATACTGCGTAATGACTACCGCTATGCCCTCTTTATTCAATGACAAAGAAGCTGTGTCGCCGCCCGCACTTTTTACCCGCAGTTGCTGTTTCCACCACGAACTATCAACAACTTCTAGCGCCACCCGTGCCACGAAGTCGTTGCAATGATTGATTCTCTTAGCCCTGAAAAGGGTGGCGTCGGCTGCTAAAATGGGGAGCAGCAGGGATGTGGTGGTCCGTCCGAGCGCTTTCCGATGGGTATGCGAGCGACTTGTTGCTCCGCTCGAAGAAGACGTCAACCACGCAGTGTTTGAGTTCGATGAACACATCAACATGGCCGGAAGGCGAACCGCAGTTCTTGAACCCCCGCAAGAGGCAGTGGTAGTTGTTTTATGCCGCGCTCCTCACCTTCCCCCAACTTGGCCACTGGCGCAGAAATAACGCGCGTTCCTTGCGCATGAGATGGCGGTTTTCGCTGCCCGCACTCTTGACCCGCAGTTGCTATTTCCACCACGCACTATCAATAACTTCTAGCGCCACGCGTTGCAATGATCAGGACCGACGACGTTTTGATTGAGAAGTGACTGGTAGTGATCCCAGCGCAGGGGCAGGGGGCGCCGTTGACGGTCCAGTTGCTCGAAATAGATAAGGTCCCTTAGGTCCTGACCTAAATGACTTGTCTTACAATGTTGAACGCGGTCAGTTAAGCACGGGGATTGTAGCGTTAGATACCGTTCCTGATGAGGAAGCGGTGAGCACTTTTGAAATTATGGAAGCATCAAATATGCTATTGCGACCCATCGCGACGGCATAGAGCGCCGCGGCATAAGCTGTGGCGAACGATGTGCCGCTATATGGGCTGCCGCTCGTTCCGCTCGCGACATCTTCCCCGGGAAGGGCCAGAACATCCAACTTGGCAGCGCCATCCCAGTTCGACAAAGACCAGAGAGCATTGCCGCTGGAAGCAAGCGCAGCAATGGGTATTGCCCCCCGGTAAGCGGCCGGCCGAGCGACCGAACCAATCCCATCATTACCGGCGGCGGCGAGGATGGCCCGACTTCCTCCGTCTGACGCCCAATCCACCATTTTCGCAAACACTTCGGAGCGGGCGGCCGTGCGCACGAGTCCGCACCGTTTGCATGGATTGTCGACCGCGAGAATCTGCCTGTAGGCAAAAGTCACCATCTGAGCGCCAAGTTGGACAGCGCGTGCAAGCGCGTGCAGCGCATCCCATTCGGTGCTCTCCTTTCCAGCCATTCGGATAGGAACAACATTCGCTCCGGGCGCAGACGATGCGATCAAGGCCGCGACCAATGTTCCGTGTCCCGAAGTGGAGGCATCGCCAGATATCAGGTCCTGGCTGGCAGCGACCGGAGAGGGCGTAGGCGCCGCTGGCCAAAACTTATTGTCAAAGCCATTGTCCAACACGGCGACCGTGACCCCGGCGGCCTCGTTCGGCTTAGCCCTATCCAGTCCAATCTGTTTGAGGTAAGCCGAGTGATTGCTGCTAATAGTGAAGGGATCGGAAACGGCCTCGGGGGTCCCTGCTGCCAGATGCAACCTCCAATTGGGGGAGGTATGCAGCTGTTGGTTCCGATTATTAACAAGATCCGCAATCGCTTTGGTGTCGCTCAGGGCGAAGTCTAGATATATGCCACGAAGCTCATCGACAAATGAAAGTTCCTCGCCAGCTCGGACCTTTGCCAGTTCCACGTGAAACGGAGGACGGAAAAATTCGCTTTTGTGTTCCGACTTACGTCCGTGCCCCTCGCGTTCCCGCACAGATGGAGGCGGTTGCTCCATTAAGTTGTCGAGACTCTGCAGGGGGCCGGCTCCGTAGCGCTCACTGACCGCGCCCAGAGCGGCCAACGCTACCCTTGCCGCCGGTCCATCGCCGCGCGGCCTGGTCACGATAACTTGACCTCCGACAAAATCACACATTTTCGTCCTCGAACGGATCGTCAGTGAATGCTTTGTCGATATTTACGTTGGCGACGGCTTGCAACTCCGCACTCCGTCCGCCCCACCACTTTCGGTAAACCTTAATGCAGTGGTAGAGAGGAAAAGATCTTGCGCTGACGGATTGATAAACCCCCTCGGTTGATGAGGAAGAGGAGAAGCCAAACTTTGGATCGGCGAGATTAATCCCTCCAACATTGGCTGGGAGCGCAACGCTGGCGTTCAGCAGAATACTGGAATTTTGCGCTGAAGACGCAATGACTGTGGCGGGACTCGCTTCGATCATCTCCGTCACTAATACGTAGTCACTCTCCCATTCTCCGTTCTTCGCCAATCCGAGCACGGCTCTTCTGGCAGCATCGACATCGAGCAGTCGGTGATATGTACCTGCAACATAATCGAGCACGAAACCCGCGATTGCGGAAAATGAGACCTTTACCGCAGCCTGCGCACCAACTCCGGTTGGCGCCGTTGCGCCGCCTTCGGCAGTTGCGGCTCGATTCCGGCTCGCATGGTGTGACCAGGTTACGGCGGCCGACACGGGCGACGACTCTGTGCGAAATATCACACCTGCACCCAGCTTAGTCTGAATATCGCCAACGTGGCTCATTCCACCTTCTTTGTCCTGCTTGATGATCTCTCCAATCTTCAGAGGGAACTCGATGGGGAAAGTTCCCCACCATTTAGTTTCTTCATGAACAGCATTGCTGTAGTTTTGCGCTTCGTTCATTGACCACCTCCCACATGACACCGATCAGGGATGTTAACAGCGTCAAGAATCAAAACCAGGATCCTCAATCCAATATAAGTAAGTAACTCCGAGTTCATCGTTACTCACCTCCGCACAAGCAACCGAGCAATTTCCACAGAAGTGTACTCTCGAAAATAACCTAGCACAATAATATAGGGCGGCGGCGGGCTGCACGGACGTTTGATCTCGCTGGCACGACTGGCGCATGGCCCCCACTCCTCCGAGCATTTTGTGAAAAGTGAGTGCGGAATGTTCAGAGTATTCGGGACCTGATCTCGCTCTGAACAGTGACGCACATGCTTGGCGCAAGGGGCCGTCATCGCGCCTGTAGCAGAGTCGGTACTTCCGGAGCTAAGAGACCCGCCTAGTGTTTCGTGGCTTGCGGTCCACCTGCCAAATGGCTGGATCTCAACAAGAATCTTAAATTCGCGTTGACATTTCGCGATTGGAGGGATAGTTTTGTTGCGATTAGGCGAACTGAAGAGTGAAGCTTGCACCAAGCTTCGCATCCGAGGGGGCTTCGACTCGCCGACTTCCCCAGGGACAATAGATTGTGGTTGAGCCGCGATTCGACGCGGCAGATGCAGACTTCTGTCCCACGGCGGCCACAGACAAGGATACTTGCGTTTTTGCGCTTCCGAATAGTTTTGCGGCGAGTGGGAATTAGTGCAGCTTAAAACGCTGTCAGTTATGACGTTGTGCTCTCTCGAACGTCACGAGCACAACTCGCACTTCAAGCAAGCGTCGGGGGCCGGATCAGGCGACAGCGATTCTTAGGAGGTTTATGCGACAACTAGCTTGGCTCTTGCTAGCTGGCTCGATGTGGGGACAAACGGCTCCCTCGGCGCCTACGATTCGGGATGCTTACAGTACACGAGGAGATACTCTAACTCGGAGTGTGCGACTGCGCGGAAATCTTAAACTCACAGTTTGCAAGGATGAGTATGACGCGTGGGCACAAGCCCAACATCCAGTACCGGATTTATCGCTGTATGTGGATGGATTGTTGATGAAAGGTACGGTGGCGCAAAAGCCGGCAACGGTCAAAGGTGCAGCGAGCGACGATCAGACTTCAAAGATTGCGGCAGAGTGCGCCGCAGCAAGTCCGGCAAGCGCCGCCGCGGAGAAGGTAGCTAGGGATGCCGAAGCCGACGCGAAGACGGCGGCTGACAAGACGGCTCAGGAGAAGGATGTTTCTAAGGTCGAGTCAGACAAGAAAGATGCTGCTGACAAAGCAGCGGCAGCAAAAGCTGCTCGGGAGAAGGCAACCGCCGCTGCCGCGACGGCAAGTGCTACATACGTCCTGGCGTTCTACCTATCCTCCGACGTTGTGGTAAAAGCGGATCCAAAAGACAACCCTTGGCTTCAGTTGTTACAGCGGCCTTGGGATAGCGGCCCATTGGCTGTTTCGGTGGGCCCGGCCACTGCGCCGTGGCCCAGCGAAGTAGCGATTCCGCTCGAGCGGATTAACAATTGGTGGCTCGCCGGCTGGGTCGCCTTGTTTATTTTTGCCGTCGTGCTTTTTGTAAAGTACGCGCGAAATTCGGACATCATTCGAGATACCGGAACATTGACAGCCGGACCGAGCGTGAATTCTCCGCCTCGAAAAGCGTACAGTTTGGCACGCACTCAAATGGCACTGTGGACATTTCTGGTGGGTGGTGCGTTGGCTTTTATCTTTTTGGTTACATGGAACGAAAACACGATTACAAACGGCGTCTTGGTTCTGATCGGAATTTCCTCGGGCACGACGCTGCTCGCCGCAACGGCGGATGGCACAAATCCTGTGCCCCAAGCGACGCAAGGATTTTTCACAGATCTGCTTACGGATGGTACAGGTCCATCGTTCCATCGCTACCAGATGGTGTTCTTCACTGTGATCCTTGCGGTGATTTTTGTGGTGAAGGTATGCACTAATTTGGGGATGCCAGAATTCAACACGACACTGCTTGGACTTATGGGGATCAGCAACGGGACCTATTTGGGGTTCAAACTACAAGGCCGCTAGGTGAGGCGCGCTGACGAAGTCCTTAAAGTCCGAGGTATGAGGGCGGTGGGATTGGCCGTTGCTGCTTCTTCGATACCGTGCCGGAGGCGGTATCAACTGGCTGGTTAGTACCGAATGGATCCAAGTCTGATCTGAGGTCCGGCGTATGAGAAGGAGGATTTGATGAATCGGATCCTGACTAACGTTAGCCTTGTAGCCCTATCCGTCTCCCTGATCGCCATGACGCCCGAACTCCTGGCGCAGAAGCCACAGGGACCGCCAGGAGCTGGTCCTGCCGGCGCTCCGGTTGGCGGCGCACCCGGCGGTGGAGCAGCGTCACTGTCAGGTTTTTCTTATACGCCAACCGAATGGAAACGATTCACAAATCTGCCTCCCGCTAAAAAGAAGGTGCTCTGCTTCAAATTGAGATATGGGAATAGCAGCTCGCAACCATTCATCCTTGAGCCTGTGGAAAACGCACAGAAGTTTTCGACGGAATGCACCACGGTTGATTCCCAGGATCCACTCCTGATGCGGGAGATCCTCGTAATCGGCATCGACTGGAGCGAAATCGTAGAGGACAGCAGGCTAAAACTACTCAACATCAATGTGACCAATCAGCAAGGCAACCCGATCAATGCTACACCGATCCGTCCCAGTTTCACGAGCCTACCTTCGGCGACCAGTAATG
>Ga0210385_10002809_pt1 | contig 10437 bp, 15 predicted proteins | sample IncBWH26OmetaG_FD_160107 | JGI IMG/M metagenome (GOLD analysis project Ga0210385, IMG submission 160107) | Forest soil microbial communities from Barre Woods Harvard Forest LTER site, Petersham, Massachusetts, United States - Inc-BW-H-26-O ... | reverse complement strand
AGCCTATCCGCCGAGAAATCGGAAGTCGAGCGTCGCTCGCACCCCTGCAATAATCGCAACGCTCAAACCCCGCGCCACTCCGACCCGCCGGGAAGGTAGCCGACGCGTAATCGATGTGCACAACCATGCGATGCAGCGGGTTGCTGGCTGCATCCCGCGCATGCAGAATGGGCGTCGCGTAGAGCCAGATGTGATCTGCTACGGCCAATCGCGGGGTACTTCCGCCTTGACAAACCACTTCAAGGATCTCTCCCTTGGAATTCTAGCCCGCTTGTGTGAGCTGGCACGACGAGCAGCGGCGCGTTTGCTTCGGGCACAGCATCGACGTGGACACGCACTTGATGATAACAACGACCTAGGCTGTTACAGGCTTGGGAAGGGTCATGCCCTCGTGGGAAGGCGTCAAAGCGCGACTCGATCAAATGGTCTCGCCGCTCTTGAACGATTAGACTCAGACGAAGCCGGAGCAGATTCCTGAGCTAATAGTCTGTTTCATTAGGCAATCCGCGTATCTAGCTGAATCAACGCATCCTGTTAACGATACGGAGCTAATGATGGTAGCCTGCCATTAAGTTCACCCAGTGTTTTTTCTACAAGAGAGAAGGCCCTAAGCTAATGGCGCTAACGACAGAAGAACAGATTCTTTCGCAGCTAGACCAGATACGCAGAATCTTGGCGATTACAGCGACAACTGGACTGAAGCAGCGCGAGCAAATCGCCCTCCTGAGCCGAGCGGGGCTGCAGCCCAAAGACATCGCAGATCTTGTTGGAACCAGCTCTAATACGGTGCGTGTCGAGCTGGTTACTCTACGGCGCAACAGGGGCAAGAAGTCAGTTACGAAGAAGCAATGAGGTTGCGTCAATGGCCAAATCACACGAAGAACTGATACTCGGCAAGCTCGATCAGCTTGTCCGCTTAACGACCATTGGGATAACAAGAGGTCTCAAACAGCGCGAGCAGATTACTTTGCTGAATCGCGCTGGTCTGTTGCCAAAGGACATTGCTGACCTGCTCGGCACGACCGGGAATACGGTCAACAAAGAGCTTAGTACGTTGCGGAAGGCGAAGGTGAAAAAGAAAGCACCGAAATAGATTCGGCTGGATGCGGAGGGAGACGATGGCAAAACGGGCTGCAAATTCGGATCGAGATGTCACCGCAGACTTGTTGCGTGACCTGCTAATTGTCGAGTTGTATAAGGCCGGTGTGCCCCAACTTGAAATCCGCCAAATCGTCGGCTGTGACGTTCATCGGGTTAACAAGATCGCAAAGGCGTTGCGAAAAGGCCTCAAAAAGTCAGATCGGGGTGAATGACGATGACGGAACATCGGTTGGATGAGCCCCTGCTTGACAAAATTGTTGCCAAGAAGAACAAGCCGAGGAAGTACATTCGCGAACAGATTAGTAAGCGAGCGGGAAAGAGTGGCTCTTCGTCGTCAGCGGTCCAAATAGTGATGGCTATGGAACTTGGGATCGGAGTGGCGCACCGCCTGAAGAAAGTTTCGCCCGAGACTCGTCAAGAGGTTCAGGCGTTGTTGGCAGTGAATGGGGTCGATAAGCGTGCGGCTTCCACGCGGGAGCCGAAGTCGCCCCCGAAACCGAAGCAGTCGGAACCGATCACAGCGGCTGCCGTCCGAAAACTTCTGCGCGACGACCAACTCTGCGGAAGGTGTCGGGACCTAGTCATGGCGTGATCCGAGAAGCAACGACGGTCTTGGACGACCGGCTAGAGAAGAAAACTGGGATTAAGAATCTGAATCCTGGCGCGCTGATTGGAAAGGTCCTCAATCCGAACCCGGAAAAGGCGGTGATCGAAATCAGCGGGGAAAAATCTCAGCAAGAAGGAATTCACGGTATCTGCCTTGGCATCATGCTCGCGTTTCGAAACCCAGCCCATCACTCCTTTAGTGATCGGTTTACGCGGGAGGACGCCTTGAAATTTTGCGGCTTCGTAGACACCGTATTAGGCCTGATTGATGCGGGGACAGTACATCCTGAACGGATCTAGGGCGAGGGGAGATGGAAATGGTTAGCGACGATGCCAAAGTGGCACTGGATAGCTTGAGGCGGATCGAGCAAATGGTTACCGTCTTGGCACGGGCGGCTGTAGCTGAACGGTTGGAAGAAATTCTGAATGATCCTAATACTCGCCTCGTTTATCAGGGTGCCGGCAAGATATCCAGGCCGGAACTGGAGAGACGGACGGGCTTCTCCGGCGGCAAGATTTCAAATCTCTGGAAGCAGTGGGAGATGCGTGGGTTAATGGTGAAGTCGGGAAAGTCCTACGAAGCACTGTTCTAAACAACGCGGAAAACATGAGGAGACGTACATGCCGAAAGAAGCAGAATCTGCAAACGGGTCTAGCAAGAAGCTGGAGAAGGAACTACGCCAGATTCGCAACCTACTGATACTGGTCGCACTGAAGTCCGGAGCATCATCAGACGAAGTGCACTACGCAACCGGCATGGGCGCCGCGAATATACGGGGCATGTTCCCGGTAAAGCGGGGCCGACGCAAAAGTTCAGAACGAACCGACGATTAGGGCTGCTTGAAGTATGGCCCATCAGGTATCAGACACCGCCTCAAACCGCCGCGACCAGATCGCGAATTTTGCCGAGCTTCTGCGCAATGCTCCGGTGAAGCAACGTGTATTCGAGGCTGTCTACCGTGGGAAGAAACGTGTGAAGACGGTGGAGGAGGTAGCGGTTGCGGCCCGTATCTCTACCGCTAAGCGCGTGACCGAAATTGCCAAAGGATTAGTTAACGAAAAGCTGTTCGAACAAGGGCGTGAGCGCATCAATGGCCGGAATCACACCGTCTACAGGAAGATCGATTTTGTAGCCACCAACAAGAGCAAGATTCTCCAATTGGCGCGCAACAAGACTAAGTTGGACAAGTTCGAAACGAAGACGAACCCGAAAGGCGGGGCGCGATCAGGTACGCGCCTGGTTGTTCACGTTCCCCTCAAGATCAAGACGAGATTCATAACGATCGATACCATCGACCAATTCGCCGCCGTCAAACGCATAAAGGTAGTGCCGGATAAGATGACGCCCGAGCGTCTTTCCGAAAAGCAGTTCAAGGCCGGAATTCTCAAGCTCATGCAGGAGACGAAAGTCCCGAAAGACTGGGGTGGTGAGACGAACGACATCTTCACCACGAAACTGAAGGTTGGCGGGAAGCCGCGTCGCGCGGCCTTTGCGCTGAAAGGGCCAGCCAAAAAGGGAGTATTGACCCCAGGAATGATGGGCAAGAACGGCGACCAAATTCAGCGTCTCTTCGGTAGCCCCGCTGATGTCTTCTTTGTTCAATATGAAGGCGAAATCAAGGAGAGCGTGATTGGGACGATGGAGGCGTTTGCGAAGTTAAGAGCAGGTCTGGGCCTGGAGGTTTTGTTCGGCGTCATAGATTTGCAGGATTCATACCGATTGCGTACAGCCTATCCGAAGGCATTTCGCGGAGGTGCACGAGCATAAGCCACGAGGATATCGGTCAAGACCGGCTGGCACACCTGATGCGCGGATGGAGCGAGAGCACGGAAAAAAGCGCCAGCCGCAGGAAAGAGATTTTGTACCGTTCTTGTACCAAGCCGTATCCCGAACTTCTTCAGGCACCGATAACCCCGCATCGGATGAGGTTCAACGATCCGACGTGCGAAAACCGCTCCGGATCCGTTTCGATGCTGCTGCGGATCGCTTCGAAGTCGCCCGGATTGTTATGGATCAGGGTCATACCAGTCACGAGCGCGGTGGCAGCGATAATCCCGTCGAATCGCCATCGTGCTAGTCTTTCGGTCCGCGATTCGGCGAGGCGGTGCAATCTTTTCGGAGGCGTCGGAGGATCTGGAACAAGGGCTGCGATCTCGCCGGCCAAAAGGGCTGTGGCGGTATCAACAGATCTTACCCGCCGCGCTGCGTTGAAATAGGCCACGCGGGCTGCTTCAATGGCGGGTCGCCGCCCCTGATCCGCCGCACGCCACAGCATCGAGTAACCACGTATCCTCTCAAAGACTGTGATTGATGAGACATGCACGGGATTCCTCCGAAGATATTGGCGCCACCAACGAGCCGCGCCCGGGTCGCCGACTCGCGCGAACCAACTCTCCGCGCTGGTATCAAAGAGGAACGGCCCCCAACCCGGATTAATCACTTTCGGGCTCGGCTGGCGCCGTTCCCAATGCGCCGTTTTTCGCGAAGGTGTTTTTCTGGTGGAAGTTTTTCGCTCACGATGCCATCGAGCAGCAGTAACTCGGCGGCTGAAAAGCCCGCAAACGCCTTGGAATACGCGTGCCGGATGGCCTCACTTCGCTGCGCTTGCTCTTCTTCCCACAGGCCCCGTTGGAGTGCTTCACCGACAACCGAACTCAGGTTAAGGTGACGTTCCCGAGCGATCCGCTCCGCCAGTTCCAGGCACTCCTCAGGAAGAGTCAGGGTTGTTCGTCGAGATTTGGAGTGCTTCATAAGCGCATCTATCGTAGCATCAAAGTGTATCGAAAGTGATATCGGTGTGCTTCGGGTGAGCCCTGGTAGTGGCTGCACATCGCCTAGTAGACGAGATTGCTGCGGCGGATGAAAGTTGCGCATGCACCGCTATGACACCTCCGAATGGCAGATTATGATGGCACAGGGTTCTTGGATCAGCGCGAATAAGATGCCCGTTTCGATCAAAGATATCGCACGACTGGCCGGGGTGTCTCATTCGACTGTTTCGCGCGCGCTGCGCAATAGCCCGTTGATTCCGGCGGCAACGGCAGAGCGCATCCAGCGGATTGCGAACGAGACCGGATACCGGGCCAGCGCGGTGGCACGGAGCCTGGTAACGCGGCGAACGCAAACCGTCGGCGTGGTTGTCACCAGCATCGCCGATCCGTTCAACGGGGAGGTATTCGCGGGGATCGAGGAATTGGCAAACCAGCATGGATATGCGGTGGTGCTGGCGAACTCGCAGGGCAATGCGGAGCGCGAAGTAGCGGTGGTGCGGGCGTTGCAGGAGCAGCGCATAGACGGGGTGCTGGTGGCTTCCTCGCGCGTGGGCGCGCTTTACATGCCGCTGCTTTCGCAGCTCCAGATTCCGATTGTATTGATCAATAATCACCACCCGAGCGAATTCGTGCATTCCGTGGCGATCGATAACGTAGATGGCGCGTATCGAGCGGTGCAGCATTTAATCGAGCTGGGACACAGAGACATTGCGTATGTGGGCGATCGATTCGGGCTTGAATCGGATGCGGACCGCGAGGCCGGCTATCGCAAGGCGCTGCGGGGCGCGAAGCTTTCGCCGCGCCGAGGGTTCGTGATTCCGGGCGATGGCAAGCCGGAGGGAGGGATGGCCGCCGCGCGCAAGCTGCTGGCGCTTGCCAGCAGACCGACTGCCGTTTTTTGCTACAACGACATGACCGCACTGGGAGTGCTGCGTGAGGCTACGGAGAGAGGTTTGCGGCTGCCGGAGGAGTTGTCAGTCGTGGGTTTCGACGATCTTTTCTTTGCGCCGTTGCTCAATCCTCCGTTGACCACCATTCACCAGCCCCGAAACGAGATTGGACGGATGGCTATGAGGCTGCTATTCGCGCTGCTGGGAGAGAAGCCCGCGGAGAAGACGATCCGGATCAAAGGAGAGTTGGTTGTGCGCGGCTCGACCACCAGGCCAGCGGCGCTTACCAGTCGATCTGAGCGGGGAAGAATTCAGCCACCAGATCTTCGTAATAAGGCATGATTTCGAAGATTTTGGGCCGCTCTCGACCTTTCGAATAGAGGTCGTAGGGATTGAATTTCCGCACCCAGTCGAACATCTGCTCGTCGTGAGCATTCATCAGATGCTGGTAGGCGCCATGCCGGTGTGCCGCATAGAAGGAATGATAACGGAGCATGTATTGGGCGGGCTCGGGCAGATAGTTACGGGTGACGGTATAGATATATTCGTCGTGCCCCCAGGAAAGGTGCACATTGTCGAGACCGCAGTGCGGGGAATAGATGCCGTAGAGTGATTGGTACTCAGGGACGCGGCTGTCCGGATTGGCGGTGAAGAATTCCGGGAAGACGATTTGATCGGAGTAAGCGCAGCCGACCGGGAAAGTGTCGCCGACTACCGCCCATTGGGGTTCGCCATACAAGCAGAGGACTTTGCCGAGATCGTGAACGAATCCGGCAAGGACGAACCAGCGGGGATGGCCGTCTTTGCGAATGGCCTCGGAGGTTTGGAGCAGGTGTTCGATCTGGGTTAGATCGGTGTCCGGGTCGCTTTCATCGACGAGCGTGTTGAGATATTCGGCCATTTCCCAGATGCTGCGCCGGCCGCGCGTGAGGCCGCAATACTGCGCCTTCCTGCCGAGGACGAAACCGAGAGTCTGGTGCGCGTGGTTTTGGCGGTAGAACTCAGTGACGGTGGGGTTAGCGTCTTGCTTATAGTTGCGGAATTCGTCTTCGGACTTGTCCTGACGGTAGCGGCTGGCCACAAAATCGTCCCATTCCTCGAGGTGCTGAAGGGGCGGGGGCAGGAGTTCTGATTGCATGGCGGCGGGCCTCTTCTCTCATTATGCACACGTGTGCACCCTGCCGGCAAGCGGCGCTCAGAGGCGACGCCACTTACAATGGCGACATGGCCAGACAAAAGCTGAGCGAACAAGAGCTGGAATCGGCGGTGGGGCAACTTTCGGGTTGGACGATTCAGAACCACAAGCTGCACCGCGAATACAAATTCGCCGATTTCGCGCATGCGTTCGGATTCATGGCCACGGCGGCGGTGAATATTGAGAAGAAAAATCACCATCCGGAGTGGTGCAACGTTTATAACCGTGTGGTGGTGGATTTGACGACGCACGACGCGGGCGGCATTACGTCCAATGATGTCGAGCTGGCGCGTCTGCTGGACGGCATTGCGGCGAAATTGACGTGAGCGCATGAAATTTGCCGCGGTTCTTCTACTCGCGAGCCTGCGCGCGCTTGCGCAGCCGGCGGCGGCGGAACACTCGTTTGCACAAGCGGATGCCATCGTCACCGATGCCGTCGAGAGCGGGCTGATTCCGGGGGCAGTGCTGGCGATCGGCCACAACGGCGAGGTCGTCTATCGCAAAGCTTATGGATGGCGAACGCTGATTCCGCGACGCGAAGCGATGACGATGGACACGATCTTCGACGCGGCTTCGTTGACCAAGGTGGTAGCCACTACGCCCTCGGTCATGAAGCTGTTCGAGCAAGGGAAGATCCGGCTGGACGACCCGGTGACCAAGTACTTGCCGGAATTTCAGGACGGCAAGAGCGACATCACGGTTCGGCTGCTGATGACACATTTCTCAGGCCTGCCGCCGGACGTGGACTTAGCGCCGCGCTGGAGCGGTTACCAGACTGGGATCGAGAAGGCGTTAACGGCAAAGCCGATTGCGCCGCCGGGCGCGCGTTTTATCTACAGCGATATTAACTTCATTCTGATGGGCGAGATTGTGCGGCGGCTTTCCGGCGCGACGCTGCCGCAGTTTGCGCACGACCGGATTTTTGCGCCGCTGGGAATGAACGAGAGCCGGTTCCAACCGCCGGCAGCCCTGCGCGGCCGCATTGCGGCGACCGAGATCGACCCGGATACCGGGCAGCCATTCCGCGGGGTGGTCCATGATCCGACTGCGCGCTACATGGGTGGCGTGGCAGGAAACGCCGGGCTCTTTATCACCGCAGACGATTTGGCGATCTACGCGGAGATGCTGCTGGGCATGGGACAACGCGGCGGAGTGCGAATCTTCGATCCGCTGACGGTGAAAAAATTCACCGAGCCGGGAAGTCCCGCCGATCAGCCGATTTTGCGCGGGCTCGGTTGGGACATCGATTCACCGCTATCGAGCAATCGAGGGGAGTTGTACCCGATCGGCTCGTATGGGCACACGGGATTTACCGGCACCGAGATGTGGCTGGATCCGAACACAAATTCGTTCGTCATTCTATTGACCAACGTGGTGCACCCGAAGCGGGGAAAATCACTGAGCTCGCTTCGTTCGCGCCTGGCGACGGCGGTGGCGGCGTGTTTTGGAGAGACTGTTCCGAATACAGTTTCGGTGACCAGCTATAACGAGACGATCACCGGGGCCGGCGTGCACCGGGTGGTGGAGCGGCAGGTGAAGACGATGACCGGGCTCGATGTGCTCGAGGAGGATGGCTTTGGGGAGCTGAAGAGCAAGCGCATCGGCTTGATTACGAATCAGACGGGGTTGGATCGCGACGGCCATCGCAACGTGGACGCGATGCTGAAGTCGGGAGTAAATGTGGTGGCGCTGTTCTCGCCGGAGCATGGGATCCGTGGCGACAAAGATACGGACCTCGGCAATGCGAAGGACGCGAGCACGGGACTGCCGATCGTGAGTCTGTATGAGCCGGACCAGCGCCGGCTCACGGCGGGCGAGATGCGGAATCTGGACGCGGTAGTGTTCGATATTCAGGACGTCGGAGCGCGCTTCTACACCTATTCGTGCACGCTGCTCTATGCGCTGGAAGAAGCAGGCAAGGCGCACAAAACGTTCTATGTCCTGGACCGGCCGAATCCGATTACGGGTACCCACGTTGAGGGGCCGGAGATGGAGAAAGACCTGGAGTCGTTCGTAGGATGCTACGACATTCCGCTGCGGCATGGCATGACGTTTGGGGAATTGGCAACGATGGCGAATACCGAGCAGCACTGGGGCGCAGAACTTCACGTGATCAAGCTGAAGAATTGGGAGCGCGGCGATTGGTTCGACTCGACCACGCTCACTTGGGTGAATCCCTCTCCGAACATGCGCAGCTTGAACGCGGCGCTGCTATATCCGGGATTGGCCATGCTGGAGTTTGAGCCAAATTATTCGGTGGGAAGAGGAACCGATGCTCCCTTTGAACAGATTGGTGCCGACTGGATTCAGGGGCAGGCACTGGCGGAATACCTAAACGGGCAGTTTATTCCCGGCGTGCGCGTTTATGCGACCCGGTTTCAGCCGAGTTCTTCGGCGTTTGCGGGAAAAGAGATTGAAGGCGTGCGCTTCGTAGTGACGAACCGCGAGGCGTTCGACAGCACGCGGCTGGGGATTGAGGTTGCGGCGGCGCTCCAGAAACTATTTCCAGGCAAGCTCGATTTAGAGAAATGCCGGTTTTTGATTGGCAACCGGATGGTGCTGGGCGATTTGAAACAGGGCCGCGATGCTAGCGCAATTTGGATGCAGGCGCAAGCGCAGGCGGCCGAATTCGCAGCGCGCAGAAATGCTTACTTACTGTATTAGTGAAATGCGCACGACCGCGCCGGCTACTTGTGGTTTTTTACGGAAATAAAAGGCGTGGTTATGGTCGGGAATTTAGGCTGCCGGTGAGCACAAGTACGGCTCTCCGGCAGCCGCGAATGGATCAGTTCCCGCGCGCCAACATTTGTATCCGCATCCGTCAGGCTTCGACAGACTGTGACTGTTTGGTTTTGCTTCCGGGCGGACGTCCCCGACGCCGCGGCTCGGAGGGCAGATGCACAGCGGCATTTTGCCCCTCTTCGGCGGAGATCTCCGCAGCGGCTTCCTTGAGCCAGCCGGGCGGACGTCCGCGCCGACGGCCCCGCCCTCTTGCCAGGCGTTCCAGAGTGAGAATGGCTTCTTCGATTTGTTCGCGCTCGAGACGGAGCTCGGCAAGCATTTTGTCAACGTCCAAGGTTGATACCTTTCTTCGGCAGATTGATCCGCGACTGTAGGCACAGATTTGAAGCGCGGATTTAGACGAAGTTTAATGCGGAGTTCGAGGACATTTCAAGATAAGGACGAGGGCTTCAGTAGGAATGGTACTAACAGTACTTACAGGATAAACGCCTGGGCTGTGGAAATATCGGGCATTTTCGGAAATAGTGCTAGGAGTTTCGTTTCCTCCAGTAGAAATAGAACGGAACGCCTAAAGTCATGAGTCCCAAGCCCATGAGCGATTCGCGCGGGCGGGTTTGAAGAGTACTGACGAGCAGGAAGGCGGCAACAGCGACGAAGAGTACTGGAACTAGGGGATACCCGGCGACCCGGTACGGTCTTACTACATCGGGACGGGTTTTGCGGAGGACAAAGACGGAAACGGCTGTCATTAAGTATAAAATCCAGCTTCCGAAAATGACGAAATTGTAGAGATCGTCGAACCAGCCGCTTAAAACCACTACGCAGGACCAGAGGCAGAGCAAAATCATGGAATTGCCGGGGGTGCGGTATTTGGGATGGACGGCCGCGGCGAAGCGGAAGAAGAGGCCGTCGCGGGCCATGGCGTAAGGGACGCGGGCGCCGGAGAGGATGGAGCCATTGAGGGCCGCAAAGATGGAGATGAGGACGGCGATGGTGACGGCGGCGGCGGCGGGGCTCCCGTAGATGGTGGACATCATGTCGGCGGCGACGCGATGGCTGATGGAAACCTGGGCTGGGCTGAGCACATAGAAATAAGCGACATTGATGAGCAGGTAAGTAGCGACGACGGCG
>Ga0210385_10002807_pt1 | contig 10440 bp, 10 predicted proteins | sample IncBWH26OmetaG_FD_160107 | JGI IMG/M metagenome (GOLD analysis project Ga0210385, IMG submission 160107) | Forest soil microbial communities from Barre Woods Harvard Forest LTER site, Petersham, Massachusetts, United States - Inc-BW-H-26-O ... | reverse complement strand
CGGCCTGCAAAGCCGCGATCGCCTGTCCCAGCCCACGCGAGGGTACCGCCAAGAAAACGTAATCGGCGCGTGCCACGCCGGCCGAGACAGCCTCCACGCGCAGCTGGCTCGGCAGCTCGACGCCAGGCAGGTAGAGCTTGTTCTCGCGCTCGTCTGCCAGCAGTGTCGCCTGCTCGGAGCTGCGCGTCTGCAAAGTCGTACGCAAGCCGGCCCTGCTCAGCAGTACCGCCAGCGCGGTGCCGAAGGAGCCGGCGCCGATCACCGTCGCGCGACGGGCTCCAGGGCTGGGAAGCGTGCGGCCGCGCGCCCGTACCGGCGTCTCGGCAGGCGCTGGCGACGAGGGCGCCATCGGGATCGACGGCATGCCTGGGGCCGAGGAGCCGGAGCCATCCGGGGCTGACGTTGGAGCGGTGCTCGGAGTAGCCTCGGGTTCGGTCATCATGCGCGAGCCTACTGCCCTGAAGAGAAGCGACATGGAGTGGCGCAACTGGACCGGCGATGAGGCTTGCTGTCCCGCGGCGATCGTGCATCCACGCTCGATCGCCGAGATCTCCGCGACCGTCGAGAGCGCGACACGTGAGGGCCTGCACGTACGCGCAGCCGGCGCCGGTCATTCCTTCAGCGACATCGCCTGTACCGATGGGCTGTCGATCGTGCTCGACCAGATGCAGAGCGTGCTGGAGGTGGACCGTGGGTCCGGCCTCGTCCGAGTGCAGGCAGGCATCACGATCGCGCAGTTGAATGTTCAGCTCGCCGCCCACGGCCTGGCGCTCGAGAATCTCGGTGACATCGACGTGCAGAGCATCGCCGGTGCGATCTCCACCGCCACGCATGGGACCGGCGCACGCCTGCGGAACATTCCCTCGCAGGTCGTGGCCGTGACGCTCGTACTCGCCGACGGCTCGACGCTCGAGTGCTCGCGCGAGCTCGACTCCGAGCTGTTTCGTGCGGCACAGGTTGGCCTTGGCGCGCTCGGAGTGGTGGCTGAGGTGACGTTGCGCTGCGTACCAGCGTTCACGCTGTGTGGGATCGATGCCCAGGCGCCGCTGCAGGAGACGCTCGATCGCTTCGAGGAATCCGCGCTTGACAACGAGCATTTCGAGTTCTACGTGTTTCCCCACTGCGAGGTTGCGCTCACGCGCGCGAACAATCGTGTCGAGGGACCGCCACGCCCGCGCGGTCGTGTCTTCGAGTATGCGAACGACGTGCTGCTGACCAATCGCGCCTTCGACCTGCTGTGTCGCGTCGGCAAGCGGATGCCCAGTCGTATCCCCGAGATAAACAGGCTCGCGACGCGCCTCGCGGGCAGCTCGAAGCGGATCGACCGCTCTGACCGCGTCTTTGCCAGTCCGCGGCTCGTGCGCTTCACCGAGATGGAGTATGCGCTGCCACGCGAGCACACCACGCATGCCGTACGCGCCATCCTGGAGTCGGTAGAGCAGGATGGCTTTGCCGTCCCCTTCCCGATCGAGGTGCGCACAGTCGCTTCCGACGACGCCATGCTCAGTACGGCAGCCCGGCGCGAGAGCGGCTACGTCGCTGTGCACATGTACCACGGCATGCAGTGGCGCCCTTACTTCCAGACGGTCGAGCGGATCATGGACGAGCTCGACGGGCGGCCCCATTGGGGCAAGCGCCATTTTCAGAGCGCCGCGACACTGCGCTCGCGCTATCCCGACTGGGATCGCTTCCAGGCGGTGCGCGCGCGGCTCGATCCGCATGGTCTGTTTGCCAATGCGTGGACCGAGCGCGTGCTCGGTCCTGTCGGAGTTTCGCATTGAGCGAGTCTCTATTTGCGCGAGTCGAACGAGCGACCAGTGGAGTTGAGCCACCCTTCGCGCTTGTCGATCTCGATGCTTTCTGGAGCAACGCGGCAGACATGAAGCGCCGCGCCGCGGGCAAGTCGATTCGCTTGGCGAGCAAGTCGGTGCGCTGCCGCGCACTGCAGGAACGAGTGCTTGCGCGCTCCGGCTTTCGGGGGACGCTCGCCTTCACATTGCCAGAGGCACTGTGGCTAGCAGAGCAGGGCTTCCAGGACCTTGTGGTCGCCTATCCGACGGCCGATCGGGAGGCGCTGCGCACACTTGCCAAACGCTCTGGGTCGGAGCCTGGCTCACATGTGTCGGTGATGGTTGACAGCGTCGGCCAACTCGACTTGATCGAGTCGGCTGTCGGTCCGATAGTGGGTGCTCCGATCGAGGTGTGCATCGATGTCGACGCGGGCCTGTGGATGCTCGATGGGCGTATTCGCATCGGCGCAAAGCGCTCGCCCGTCCACAGGCCCGAGCAGGCGGCCGAGCTCGCCCGTGAGATCCTCGCGCGCGAGCGACTGCGGCTTATCGGGATCATGGCCTACGAGTCGCAGATCGCCGGCCTCGGCGACTCACCACCGGGCCGGCGCGTGCGGGCAGCCACGATTCGCGCGTTGCAGCGGCGCTCCGCCCGCGAGCTCGCAGGGCGCCGCGCGGAGGTGGTGTCCGCCGTGCTGGAGGAGCTTCGCGTCGCGGGCGCCGAGCCGCTGCGATTCGTCAACGGCGGCGGCACGGGCAGCCTCGAACTCACCGCCGCTGAGCCGGCTGTTACCGAGGTCGCCGCCGGCTCGGGGCTCTATGGGCCGACTCTGTTCGATGCCTACCGTTCCTTCCAACCTGAGCCGGCTGCCCTGTTCGCGCTGCCGGTGGTGCGCAAGCCGAGCCCTGGCATAGCAACGGTGCTCGGCGGCGGCTACCTTGCCTCCGGCCCAGCCGACACCGCGCGCCTACCCGTGCCCTGCTTGCCGATGGGCTTGTCGCTCGACAAACAGGAGGGCGCCGGGGAGGTGCAGACGCCGCTGATCGGCGCCGCCGCTCGCGGGCTGCGAGTAGGAGACCGTGTCTGGTTTCGCCACGCCAAGGCAGGTGAGCTGTGCGAGCGCTTCGATCGGTTGCACCTGATCGAGGGCGAGCGCATCGTCGAGCAGGTGCCGACCTACCGTGGCGAGGGCAAGTGCTTTTTGTGACTCGGACACTGAACCAGCGTTGCCAGCTTGCGTCCCGCGGCGCTCAACGCTCCCACGGTGCTTGCTTCCAAGACGATCTGCAAGTCCACTATGCGAGCCTCGAACGGGTCGAGCGCGTCGTGTCCCGTAACCGCGTAGGCGGGCACACCCGCCTGGCGCGCGCGAGTAGCGGCCTCGAACGCGATGCTCCCGGCGAGCGTGCGGTCGTCGAGTTGCGCGCATGCGATCACGAGCGCTCGGGCGGCGCGCATGCGCCGGTCGAAGTCGACTTCGTCGAGCGGCTTGGAGGCACTTACGGCCCGGATGCCGAGGTCGGTCTCGAGCGGGCATGCATCGCACTCGAGTCGCCCATCGGCGCTCAGTCCGCGCGAGATCGCGGCCGAGACGTGGGCCGCGGCCAATCGCTCTTCGAAGAGGCCCGCAAGCACGAGCACGGTCTTGGAGATCACGCCTGGCATCCTTTCAGTCATGGCCGATGACGATCACGTCATGCTTGAGGTTTGCGGGCACGAGTTGCGCGTCTCCAAACCGGGAAAGCTCTTCTTTCCTGAGCCTGGCCTGACGAAGCTCGATCTGGTCGCCTATTACATCGAGTGCGAGCAGGCCGTCGTGCGCCACTTGCGCGAGCGCCCGACCGTGATGAAGCGTTGGGTCGACGGGGTGCAGGGCAAGCCTTTCTTTCAAAAGCGCGTACCCAGCGGCGCCCCGGAGTGGATCGAGACCGCAACTGTCACCTTCCCCAGCGGTCGTCACGCACGCGAGCTGGTGCCGGGCGACGCCGCACATCTCGTCTGGGGAGCGAACCTCGGTGTGATCGATTGGAATCCATGGCCGGTGCGCCGCTCGGATCTGGATCATCCCGACGAGTTGCGCATCGATCTCGACCCGGGTCCGGGCGTTGACTTCGCGACGGTTCGCCGCGTCGCACTCACGGTGCATGAGGTGCTCGAGGAGCACAAGCTCCTCGGCTTCCCGAAGACCTCCGGTTCGCGTGGCATCCATGTGTTCGTGCGTGTCGTCCCCGAGCACGGCTTCGACGAACTGCGCCGCGCTGCGTTGGCACTCGCGCGCGAGGTCGAGCGACGCATGCCGGGGCAGGCCACGAGCCGCTGGTGGAAGGAGGAACGTCAGGGGGTGTTCATCGATTACAACCAGAACGCCCGCGACCGTACCGTGGCCTCGGCCTACTCTGTGCGTGCCGTGCCCGACGCGCGTGTGTCCTGTCCGCTGGAGTGGGGCGAGGTCGCCGACGTAGAGCCGGCCGATTTGCGTATCGACACTGTGCCGGCAAGGTTGCAGGAGCGCGGCGATCCCTCCGCCACGATCGACGACCACCCGGGCTCGCTGGCTGCCCTGCTCGAGCTTGCCGCACGTGACGAGCGCGAGGGCTTGGGCGATGCCCCCTGGCCGCCTCATTTCCGCAAGCAGGCAGGCGAGCCGAGCCGCGTACAACCGAGTCGGGCCAAGGGCCGCCCAAAGAGTTGATGGATCATGCGCGCCAAGACGGCGACTCATGTCGCGCCGGGGAGAACCTGATGGGTGTCAGGGGGAACTTGAGGGGCGCCGGAGGCCTACGATGACCTTGCCGCTCAGCCCGCCGCTCAAGCCCGAGCTTGCGCTCTCGCGCAAGGCACTACCCACAGGCGAGGACTACGTCTACGAGGTCAAGCTGGACGGCTTCCGCTGTATCGCCTTCGTCGATGGCGAGGACGTATTCCTGCAGTCTCGCAACGGCAGACCGCTCGGCCGCTACTTTCCGGAGTTGAGCTTTCCGCCCGGCCAATACGTGCTTGACGGTGAGATCGTCGTGCGCGACGCCGGGGGACGCGAGGACTTCGATGCGCTCGGGCAGCGAGTTCACCCGGCGGCCTCGCGCGTACAGCGTCTCGCGGTCGAGACTCCGGCCGTCTTCATCGCCTTCGACCTGCTTGCCTACGAGGAGAACTCGTGGCTCGAGCAACCCTTCGCCCAGCGTCGCACAGGCTTGGAGCGGCTGTTCGAGGCGGAGCTGTTCGTCGACGCCCCGGTCGAGCTGATGGTTTCAGTCGACACGCCGCAAGCGGCTGAGCCGTGGTTGGAAGACGCCGAGGGCGTGATCGCCAAGGAGCGCTCCGCTCCCTACCTGCCCGGTGAGCGCAAGGGCATGGTCAAGGTCAAGCGTACGCGTACGATCGATGCTGTCGTCACGGGCTGGCGCCCGGGCAAGGAGGAGCACACCGTCGGCGCACTGATCCTGGCCCTCTACGACGGCGAGCAGCTGCGCGTCGTCGGACACTGCTCCGGCCTGACGGCGAAGGTCAAGCGCGAGTTGGTCGACTTCTTCGCACCCTATGAGACAGGCGACCGCGGCTCCTCCGACCCCAGTCGCTGGAGCGCGGAGCGCAATTTGGAGTGGGTCGCGCTGCGCCCCGAACTGGTCGTCGAGATCGACTTCGACCACGTCTCTGCCGGGCGCATCCGCCATGGCGCCAAGCTCAAACGCTGGCGTGAGGACAAGCCCGCACGTGAGTGCACCATCGATCAGCTCGAAAGCTAGATACGCTGGTCAGATGAGCGAGGAGGCAGTCGCCACAGCCACCGTGGCCGAGGAGGAGTACCTGCAGATCCTCTTCTGGCTGCACGAGGCCGGCCTGCCGATGACCGGCGCCAACGTGGCCAGGGCCATGCAGCTGTCGGCTCCGACCGTGCACGAGATGGTCGGCCGTCTGGAGCGCGACGGCTACATCACGCGCAACTCCTCCCGTACGATCGCCTTCACCCCCACCGGCGCTGAGCACGCCGAGGGCATTGTGCGCCGCCACCGCCTGATCGAGCGCTTCCTCACCGATGTGCTCGGCGTGCCGTGGGATGAGGTGCACGAGGAGGCCGAGCGCTTGGAGCACGCCATGTCGCCGGTGCTCGAGGAACGTATGCTCGCTGCGATCGGCGATGCCAAGACCTGCCCGCATGGTCATCCGATCGTCGCCGGCGAGCGACTGGCAGGCGTGCCGCTCGCCGACGTCGAGGTCGGCGCCAAGGTGCGCATCCTGCGCTTCGAGAACGAGGCCGAGGACTTGTTGCGCTACCTGAAGGCCTCCGGCATCGAGCCAGGGCTCGAAGGTACGCTCGCGAGCCACGACGACGGCCAGGTGCTCGTGGAAACCGCAGAGGGCCAGCAATGCGTCCTCACGCCCTCCGTCGCCGAGACGGTCTCGGTTACGGCCGACCCTTCGCCGCCGCCGCGTACGGCACTACCGGAGCAGTTGGTACTAGGCCAGCGTTACGGTCGCTGACACGTCCGATAGCCGGCGCGATACTGCGTCCTCGGTCGCTCGTGTGCTGAGCACACTTCGCGATCTGCCTGTGCCCCGAAGGGGTACGTCCTTGTCTCGCTTGGCTCTCGGACGTGTCAGGAGCTCATTGACCGAAAAGCTTCGGCCAGGCGCCCGACGCCATCATCGATCTGCTCGGGTGTGACTCCCGAATAGGCTAGGCGCAGCGTGTTCTCGCCGCCCTCGAGCAGGAAGTCCGTTCCCTTCACGAAGGCAACGCCCAGCTCGCTGGCAAGGCTGAACAGGGCGGCGACGTCGGTGCCCTCAGGCAGTGTCACCCACATGAAGTAGCCGCCTTCCGGCGCTACGTACTCGGCCTCCGGGAGCTCTCGCTCAAGCGCGGCTGCAAGTGTTCGCGCTCGCTTGGCAAGCGCCGTGCGCACGGTCTCGATCGAGCGCTCGATCGCGCCTGAGGCGCAGAACTCGTACACGATCGACTGCGAGACCATGCTCGGTGAGATGTAAGTGTTCGTCGCCAGTTTGGCGATCTGTGCGATCAGTTTTGCCGGGCCCACGAGGTAGCCGACTCTGATCCCGGGACACACGGTCTTCGAGAACGAGGACGCGTACACGACGCGCTCAGGGTCAAGCGTCAGCATCGTCGGCAGCTTCTCCCCGCTGAAGCGCAAATCGACGTATGGATCGTCCTCGAAGATGAGGAAGTCGTGCTTGGCGGCCAACTCGAGCAGGGCTTCGCGCTTTGGCAGCGACAACGTGTAGCCGGCCGGGTTCTGGAAGTTGGGAATGATGTGCGCGAGCTTCGGTGAGACAGTCCCGTCAAGCAGCGCGGCGAGTGCCTGTGTGTCGATCCCGTCGGGCTGCAGTTCCACCGGGTGCAGCTTCGCTCCGCGCTCGCGCAATGAAAGCAGCGTGCGGTCGTAGGTGGGCCGCTCGACGATCACCTCGTCGCCGCTCTTCACGAGCTGCTCGAATAGAAACGCGTCGGCCTGCATCGACCCGTTCGTTACCAGCACACGCTCAGGCTCAACGCCGTGCTTGTCGGCGATCCAGGCACGCAGACGCGGATAGCCGATCGAAGTGCCATAGGCGGTTGCCCCGGCAGGATCGCTCTCGAACGCCCGCACGGCGGCGTCCTTGAGGCCCTGCACGTCAACGATGTCGAGCGACGGAGCGCCCCGCGCAAAGGAGATCATGGACGACATCCTATGCTGGCGGCTTCGGCAACAGCAGCTTGCCGTACTCGTCGACCAATTCCTCCATCGTGCGCTGCAGCTTTTCCTTGAAGCGCACGAGCTCAGCCCTGTCGATCGGCTGAGGTGGCGGTGGTTGTGGAGTAGGCGTGGGCGGCGCCGGCGCCGTGCCGGGAGGCGGTGGGCCGGGTGGAGGAATGGGCGGTCCTTGCGGGGTCGCCCCTGGCGTCTCCGCTGTGGCAGGCGAGAACACGCCCGATGGGAACGATGCGGTTGGAGGCTGAGGAGAATCGGTGGCAATCTCACCGTAAGCCGTCTCACTCACAGGAAACGCCGAGCGAGTCTCGATAGTGGGCTGTGAAGGGAGTTCCTCGCCGCCAAAGACCGCCGGCCCACCAAATGCGTTGTCCACAGCCCGCGCTTGCTCGTCGTCCAGCCTGGCGCCCGTCCCGCCGACATAGTGCTGTTGGGCGCTCGCAGTCTCAGTGGCGGTGTGCTGCCAAGCGTTCGCTGCTGTATCGCTGTTGCCTTCGACCGCCTCGTCGACCAATTTGCTCGGAGTCTGCAATTTGCTCGGCTGCACATCGCGCTTGCCGATCGAGGTCAGCTCGCGCTCGAGCTCCTGGAGCTTGATCTCCAGCTCGCCCAGCGTCTTGGCGACCTCCTGGTCCATGGCCCTTAGCGTAGCTGTTGGCTGAACGTCTGCGCTGCGTGGCGCTCGGCGAGCGTCTCAGCCTTGCTCGGCGGCGACTCCGCCAAGGATCTCGATCGCGAACTCAGCTACTTCCGTAGGGGTGCGCCCGACGCGCACGCCCTTGGCTTCGAGCGCCTGCGCCTTGGCGGCGGCTGTCCCGGCGGAGCCCGACACGATCGCGCCCGCGTGGCCCATCTGCTTGCCGGCCGGCGCGGTGAAACCGGCGATGTAGGCCACCACGGGCTTGCTCACGTGCTCGGCGATGTACTCGGCGGCCTCCTCCTCGGCGGATCCTCCGATCTCGCCGGAGAGCACAATCAGCTCGGTCTGAGGGTCCTCTTGGAAGAGCGCGATGATGTCGACGAACGAGGAACCCGGCACCGGGTCGCCGCCGATCCCCACGATCGAGCTGCAGCCAAAGCCGGCCTGGGCGATCTCGTTGCCGATCTGGTAGGTCAAGGTGCCCGAACGCGAGACCACGCCTACGTTGCCCTCTTTGAAGAACGAGGCGGGAATGATGCCCACATTGGCCTTGCCGGGCGAGAGGATGCCCGGGCAGTTGGGGCCAATCAGACGGGTCCCGGGATGGTCGCGCTTCAGAGTGTTGTAGACCTTGAGCTCGTCGTGGGCGGGGATCCCCTCGGTGATCGCGATCACCAGCTCCACTCCCGCCGCGGCGGCCTCGAGGATCGAGTCGGCGGCAAAGCGCGGCGGCACGAAGATCATCGCCGTGTTCGGTTGCGCCTCTTGGGCGGCTTGCTCCCAGCTATCGAATACGGGGATGCCCTCGACGTGCTGCCCACCCTTGCCAGGTGTCACGCCGCCGACGACGTTCGTGCCGTAGTTGCGGTTGTTGAGCGTGTGGAACGACCCCTCTTTGCCGGTGATCCCGGCAACCGCGAGGCGCGTGTCCTTGTCGACGAGAATGCTCATCAGACAGCCGCTCCCGCGCTCTGGGCGCCAGCCGCAAGGGCCACTACCTTCTCCGCCGCCTCGTTCATCGTCCTAGCCGCGTGTACGTTGGGCAATGCCGCCTCTTGCAGCAACTGGCGTCCCTGCACGTCGTTCGTGCCATCGAGGCGCACAACAAAGGGAACGCTCGGTTTGATGTCGCCGAAGGCCGCGATCAAACCCTTGGCGACCTCATCGCAGCGGGTGATGCCGCCGAAGATGTTGAACAGGACCGCTTTGACTTTGTCGTTGGCGAGGATCAACTCGACGGCCTGCTTGACCTTGCCGGCGTCCGAGCCGCCGCCCGCATCGAGGAAGTTGGCGGGCGCGCCGCCGGCCTGGGCGACCACGTCGAGCGTGCTCATCACGAGCCCGGCGCCGTTGCCGAGGATGCCGATGTCGCCATCCAGCGCCACGTACTGCACCCCTTGTTCCTTGGCCCTGCGCTCGATCGGATCTTCGTTCTCGCTGTCGGACAAGCCCTGGTTCTCGGGGTGGCGGTAGAGCGCGTTGCCGTCGAGCGAGACCTTGGCGTCGAGCGCCTTCACCTTGCGCTCCGGAGTCACGATCAAGGGATTGATCTCCGCGAGCGTGGCGTCCTCCTTCAGCCACACCTCGTACAGCGCGACAAGCGCGTTGGCCACGCCCTCGATCACGTCGGCGTCGGCACCGCCCTTGGTCGCGATCTCGACGGCCTCCTCGCGGCGCAGGCCCTTGAGCGCATCGACGTGGTGGCGCACCAGCTTCTCCGGCGACTCCTCGGCCACCTGCTCGATCTCGACGCCCCCCTCGACGCTGAAGATCACCATCGGCTGCTTGGCGGAGCGGTCCAGCAGCACCGATGCGTAGTACTCGGTCGCGATATCGCTCGCATGCTCGATCCACAGCGTGCGCACGATGTGGCCCTTGATGTCCAAGCCAAGGATGTTGGCGGCGTGCTCGCGCGCCTGCGCCTCGTCGTCGGCAAGCTTCACACCGCCGGCCTTGCCGCGCCCGCCGATCAGCACCTGTGCCTTCACGACGACGGGATAGCCGATCTCGTTCGCGGCCGCCACCGCGTCCTCGACGGTGGTCACCGCCCTGCCGTCAGACACCTCCAACCCGTGTCGGGCGAACAGCTGCTTGCCTTGGTACTCGAGTAGGTCCATGCGCGGCGCGAGACTCTAGCCGAAGCGGGCTCGACACGCGCCAAAGGGGACCGCGGCCGGCTTTTGCGTGACGAGTCGCACGCAGCGAGCGGGCATCTGGGCGTGGCGCAACGCGCGCCGAGGCGTCCGCGAGGCATAATGCCCGCCCTATGCCTATTCCAAAGAACATCACCTTCGTCACGTTCGA
>Ga0210385_10002806_pt1 | contig 10444 bp, 8 predicted proteins | sample IncBWH26OmetaG_FD_160107 | JGI IMG/M metagenome (GOLD analysis project Ga0210385, IMG submission 160107) | Forest soil microbial communities from Barre Woods Harvard Forest LTER site, Petersham, Massachusetts, United States - Inc-BW-H-26-O ... | reverse complement strand
GGCTGGATCCGGCATTGCGTACACCAGAAGAAGTTCTTGCGTGTCTCGATCTGCCGGTTCTGGCGTCGTTGCCGGCTACCACTGACAAACGGTTATCGGCGTGAAGGAGAGCGAATGAGCGCAAACGCGAGTGTGCTGGGCAGGCCGGAGGTGGTGCGGTCGTCCGCCCAGGAAGAGGTCAGACCGTGTTCCGAAGAGTCGTCTGTCAGGAAGGGTTGGGACCGCCAGGACTTCGCCCGGGAACAGATTTTGGGATTGGTCCGGAGGGCATTCTTAAACGATCGCGATCCCAAGGTTCGGCAGATCGTTTTTAGTCCGCTAGAGGCACACTCTGACATTACAAGTATCTGCGCCCAAGCGGCGCAGACTCTGGCCGTGGAGACGGGTGCAGATGTGGCCCTCGTTGAAGGCATGCCGATTGGTGGGGAAGGTGCTAGGGGTCGTGCGGAGGACCTTGCGTGGATCAAGGGCAAGTCCATACGGACAGCGACCAATTTGTGGCGCGTTCCGAACGATGCGGCAAAGTGTGTTGGAAAACCGAACGCAAGGGTTCACTGGCTTTCTTTTCTAGCCGACCTGCGGCGCGAGTTCGAATACTGCGTGATCCAGGGACCGGTTGCGTCAACTGCGAGCGACGCGGCGCTACTCGGTCAGTTAACGGATGGGATCATACTCGTGTTAGGCGCGAACAGCACCCGCAAAGCGGCGGCCAGGAACGTAAAGAAAGCGTTGCAAGGGGCACAATCCCGCATCTTGGGAACGGTCTTGAGCGATCGGAAATTTCCCGTTCCTGAACAGCTTTACCGAAGGTTGTAACCACTTGAGACATTGAGTCATAGAAAGTGCGCACAGAATGAAGAACGAAGTGTTTCAAGTGTCTTCTCTTGGTTTGCATTCCAGTCAGCCGTCCTATGGAAATGAATGGGCTGCACGGCTCATTCCGGGGTCAGCATTGGCGGGTACGGGCAAGCGGCAAGCCGTGAACAACGGCGTCACTACGAGTCTATTTGGCACGGAAATGATTGCGCGATGGATAAGACATAGCGGGAGGCAAGGTCTTCAGCCTACCAGGCAAATGCGAAACGTTTTGATTATTGGGGCGGGCGAACTGGGCCAGAGGATCGAGAGACATATCACCAAACACCCTGAGCTCGGACGCTCGTTTTCAGGCTTTCTTGACGATAAGGAACCTGTGGGCGACGGAGTGGTGGGGCGCACTTGTGAGCTCGCGAAAGTTGCACGCACAAGGTTTGTGGACGAAGTCATCGTTGCCGCACCTCACAATAAAGAAGAGATGATTCGCATTTTTCGCGAGGGCAGGAAACTTCACCTCGACGTTAAGATGGCGGCCGATCTATGTGGCTGCCAGGCGATCGGAGTTGAAAATCTAGGGAGCATCTCAATCCTTGCCGTACATGAAGAAAGGATGCCGATCAGGGAATTGCTCTTTAAGCGTGTCTTGGACATCGCAGTCTCGGCAGCAGCCCTGGCGCTGATGGCACCGGCGCTATTGCTTATTGCAGTTTTGATCAAGTTAGATTCGCCGGGAGCGGTCTTGTATATTGCGCCACGCGCGGGAAGAAAGGGCCGCCACTTCCAATGCTACAAATTCCGGACCATGGTACCGCAGGCGGACGCGCTGAAAGATGGTTTGCGTACGCAGAACCAGAGATCGGGCCCATTCTTCAAGATCAAACAGGATCCGCGAATCTCACGGATTGGAGGTTTTCTGCGCCGCTACAGTCTGGACGAACTTCCCCAACTATGGAACGTTTTGAAAGGCGATATGAGCCTTGTTGGCCCGAGGCCCCATCCACTGGATGATGTATCGGGATACTCGATAGAACACTTGCCACGCCTCGACGTCAAACCTGGGATAACTGGACTGTGGCAGATAACGGCTAGGACCGATCCTTCGTTCCAAACGGGCATGAATCTTGATGTGAAGTACATCCATTCCTGGAGCCTGGGGATGGACTTCAGAATTCTTATGAAGACAGCAAGGGCTGTCTTGCGGGGAAGTGGAGAATGATCCGCTCCGCATCGCTGATGGCAAGGCCCGGCGAAAAAACCAGAGCTGCGGCATTCCAGTGCGTTCAGCTGGGGATGGGTACGATTCAGGTTCTCACCGCAGCGCCCACCGCACTCTTCCTCATCGCCTTCACGGCAATGCTGCTTCGGCCGCCGGATGTTGCTTTCTATGAAGCCGATCGAGTTGCCTTCGCGCTGCTTGTCCTCAGCGTCGCAGCTCGCCTTCTGCTCGTTGGTGAGCATCTGATCCTCCACAGGGCCACATGGCCGATGATCGGCTTGACCTGTCTCGCGCTCAGCAGCGTCATCGGGCAGCCCTTCGATAACGAAACCTGGTCTCTACTGTCGGCGAAATTTATCGTGCCCTTCGCGCTTTTTCATTTAGCGGCTGTGGTCTTTCGAAACGAACGTAGTCTGCGCAGATTCGAGTTGTTTGCGCTTCTGGTGCTGGCATATCTGAGTTTCACATCGATTGCATTTCTGGTAGGCGCAAAACCTCTGATTTTTCCGCGCTTTATCGTAGATGAAAGCATCGGCTATCACGTGGATCGGGCGCGAGGGCCATTCTTGCAGGCGGTGGCCAATGGTGTTTCCTTGAATCTGCTCGGCCTGATGGCGATGCACGCGTACCTGCGGGGAAGAATTCGCGGGTGGAAAGCCGCCGCTCTGCTGGCCTCATTGCCGATTGCGATTCTGGCTACCATGACGCGCGCAGTATGGCTTTCATTCGTAGTCAGTACGGGATTCCTAATCTTTCATCTTGATCGCCGGAAGGCGCGGCGAATTTGTATCGGCGTTGGAATTATAGGAGCGACGGTTCTAGCAACGATTTTAGGCTGCGGTGACCAGCGCCATGCAATCTGTGATCGGCTTGAAGAATCCGGGCCCGTCGATTTTCGCGAAGCGGTATACGCCGCTGGATGGGACATGTTCTTGGAAAAACCCTTGACTGGCTGGGGAGTCAATCAAATGCCCGCGGAGTTGGCCCGCCATGTGAGCGGCTACAGCGAGCGGGAACTGTATCCGCACAATACTTATCTGGAATTGCTGGTGGAACATGGGGTGGCTGGTTTGGCACTGTATGCGTGGCTGATGTGGGAATTTCTAAAGCTGGGAAAGGGGGTGGTTCCGCAAGCGGAGCAGAACGGCGTATTGAGTCGACGATTCCATGCGATGTGGCCGATCTTCCTTGCTGTGTATTTGGGGAATGCCCTGGTCGTGGTGATGAATTATCAATTCGTAAATGGGATTATTTTCACAATGGCTGGAATTTTAGCGGCACAGCAGACTCGTGCATGGAGAGAGTCGCAGCGCAGCGTCTCTCAGCCATTTGCCGCGATGGTACCTTCCACAGTCTGAGGTTAGATTTTTTGGTCGGCGTATTTACATGACGACCGTCGCCTATCTCGCGAACCAATTCCCTTCCCCGACGGAGCCATACGTAGGGACGGAGATACAAGAACTTCGGTTGCGCGGCGTGAAAGTGATCGCCGGGAGCGTGCGCAGTCCGGACGTCGAATCGATGCGGGACAACTCATGTTCGAAAGACGAGATTCTCAGCCTGCAACCGATCCGGTGGGTAATTGCTTTCAAGGCGTTGTGCCTCACTTTCATGCGCTGGGGACGAGTGTCGCGATTCTTGCGACGAGCTCTTCTTCAAGGGAACGAACCTCCCAAGCAGCGATTGGGATCTGTGCTTCACACCTGGCTCGGCGCTTATTACGCAGTGCTCCTGCGACATCGCGAAGTGAATCACATCCATGTGCATCACGGCTATTTCGGGTCGTGGATCGCCATGGTCGCGGCGAGCTTGTTGGAGGTCGACTTCAGCCTTACGCTGCATGGCTCGGATTTGCTGGTTCACGCAGCCTATCTGGATATAAAGCTGAACAATTGTAAATTCTGCATCACGATCTCGGAATACAACCGCCGCTATATCCTGAACCGTTTTCCGGCACTCGATTCGGGAAAAGTTAGAGTGTCACGCCTTGGGGTGGAAGCGGTACGCGACCCGGCATTCTCCGGGTTGATCCATCGGAGGACCAAGAACAGATTCTTTCTATTGGGAACCGGCCGGCTGCACGCCGTAAAGAATCATGCTTTTCTGGTGCAAGCGTGTGCTCACTTGCGCAGCCAAGGACTTGATTTGAAATGTGCCATCGCGGGGGCGGGACCTGAGCGGGAACGCCTACAAACCCTGATCGAACAAAATCAATTGACAGATTGTGTAAGGCTCCTCGGACATGTTTCCCATTCGGATATGGATTTGCTTTATCGAAGCGCGGATTTGTTCGTGCTTACCAGTATCAGCGAGGGGATCCCGTTGGTGCTGATGGAAGCGATGGCCCGCGGGACCCTCGTTCTCGCTCCCGCAATCACTGGGATTCCCGAGTTGGTCATTCCCGGCATAACAGGTTTCCTTTATACGCCGGGAGATTTCGCTGATTTCGCACGGAGGATTTTGATTCTTCAAGAACTCTTGCGACCGAAAAAACGTTCGCCAGCGAGCCGATTGGCCTGGATTCGGCACGCCGCTCGCGTACAGGTTCGACGTAATTTCAATCGCGGCGAGAACCTCGCACGTTTCGGCAGCATATTCCTCGAATTAGTCGCACCCAGAAAACGGAGTTGCCTTGATGAGAATTCTCTACTGCAACAAATATAACTTTCCTTTCAGTGGCACGGAAGCTTACATGTTCGAAGCGATGAAGCTGATGCAATCGAAGGGGCACGAGGCTGCCCTGTTTTCAATGGCCGACTCTCGAGGTGAATCTGGTCCTTTCGACGAACATCTCATGCCACACGTCGATTTCAAAGGCCAGCACGGATGGTTCCGCAGAGCGAGGCTGGCCGCGCACGCAGTTTATTCCCTGGAGGCACGCAGGCGAATACGCGCTATGATCGCGGCTTTTCGCCCACAGGTGGCGCACGTTCGCAATATCTATCACCACCTATCGCCTTCGATTTTGTGGGAACTGAAGGCGCAAAATGTGCCGGTGATCTATCACTTGAATGACTTCAAGGTTCTTTGCCCCAGCTACAACTTAACGTTGCGTGGAGAAGCATGTGAGGCTTGCAAGGGCGGGAAGTTCTGGCACGCGCTCCAGAAGAAATGCTATCCGGGATTCAGTGAGCGAATGACTCTGGTTGCGGAAGCTTATTTCCACAAGGCGATTGGTACCTATCGAGAATGTGTCGATTGCTTTCTTGCGCCCAGCCAATTTGTAAAAGACAAATTTGTTGAGCATGGCTGGGATTCTACGAAGTTCCAGGTACTGCCGCATTTCCAAACCGCGAAGAGCAGACCGGTTCACCCTTCCGAGAGCGGCTCGATACTGTACTTCGGTCGCTTGTCCCGGGAGAAGGGCGTGGATGACCTAATTCATGCAATGCAGCGGTTACCGCATCTCCGATTGAAGATCGCCGGCGATGGGCCCGAGCGCGAAGAATTGGAGCGTCTGCGCGACAGCCTGGAGCTAAAGAACGTAGATTTTCTCGGCCAGTTGCGAGGGGGCGAATTGGAACATGCGATTGCAAGCTCGCAATTCACGGTACTTCCTTCGCACGCATATGAGACGTTGGGAAAATCGATTTTGGAATCTCACGCACTGGGTAGAGCGGTGGTGGCTTCAGACATGGGGTCGCGCCGTGAATTGATAGAGGACGGCAAGACGGGAGTTCTATATAAGACTGGGGACGTGACCGAACTGGTTGCGACGCTGGAATTCCTGAGTTCACGGCCAGAACTAGGAAAAAGAATGGGCATGGCCGGAAAAGAAAGAGTAGAGAGAAGCTACACTCCGGAATATCACTATCAGGTTTTAATTGAGCTGTATGAGCGAATGTCACAGCAGAAGATGGTGGCTTTTGCGGAACGGAAAAAACGAGGTTGGCAAAGGCTTTTGCGGGGTTCGCGGGGAGAGCCCGCTAAAAAATCATTCCCGACAGGTCAAGCTCGGCCGCTTCGAGTCGCATTCATCGGTGGCAGGGGCGTTCATCGCAAATACAGCGGCATTGAGACCTATTACGAAGAGGTAGGGAAAAGACTTGCAAGTATGGGACACGAAGTTACGGCTTACTGCCGAACATATTTTACTCCGCCAATGGATGAGCATCAGGGAATCGCAGTGGTGAGGTTGCCGACCATTCGATCCAAACACCTGGAAACGCTGGTGCATACATGTTTAAGCACTATTCATGTATTGACTCAACCTTGCGATATTGTGCATTACCATGCGCTGGGGCCGGCGATGTTCTCATTCATTCCACGGCTAGCAGGCAAAAAAACCGTGGTCACGGTTCAGGGGCTTGACTGGCAAAGAAAGAAGTGGGGACACATTGCATCGGCTCTCCTCCAGATTGGTGAACGCGCGGCCGTGGACTCCCCTAACGCCACAGTGGTCGTTTCTCAGACGCTGCAACAGCATTACCGAAAGCATCACGGCGCAGATACAACATACATTCCCAACGGCGGATTACTGCGTGAGCGGCGTGTACCGCGCGAGATCCTGCAGTGGGGATTGGAACCGCAAAATTATATTCTTTTCCTGGGAAGGCTTTCGCCGGAAAAAGGCTGCCATTTACTCGTGAAAGCGTATGAGAATTTAAATACCGACGTAAAACTGGTGATGGCGGGTGCGAGCAGTTATTCCGGCGATTATTCGCGCGACTTGCGCAGCCACGGCAGCGATCAAATCAAAATTATTGACTGGGTTTCGGGCGATAGGCTCGATGAACTCCTGACAAATGCCATGGTGTTTGTATTGCCATCCGATATAGAAGGACTGTCTCTGGCATTGCTGGACGCAATGGGCGCCGGATTGTGCGTCCTCGCCAGCGATATTCCGGAAAACCGTGAGGCTGTCGGGGATGTGGGCTTCACTTTCAAGCGAGGAGATGCTTCCGACCTGGCGGATCGCTTACGGTTTCTGATTGCAAATCCAGCTGTACGCGAGGCTGCGGGAGAGGCCGCGCAGCGACGAATTGCCGAACACTATCAATGGGACGGTATTGCTTCTGAGGTTGAGCAAGCGTATTTCAAGGTTCTTGGCCGCACACCGTGTGACACCGCCATCAAGAAACCAAGTGGTCGAGCGGCGGTGCCGACGGACATAGCTACCGGCCGCAAAGCTGGATAGCCGACTGGGCCAATTCATCCGGGCAACTCCTAAAGAGCAGGCACACAACTCGCAAACACTGCGGTATTGAGGACGGGTGGTTCCCGTCCTTTTTTGTTTACAATTAGAAGTGCACGGCGATTCAGCGCTTCACGTCCAGTTCTATCTCAGATTATGGAAAATACGCTTTTGGTCACCGGCGGAGCGGGATTCATCGGGTCGAATTTCATTCTGCAATGGATCGAGCAAGGCACGTCGCAGGTTGTTAATCTGGACAAGCTGACCTATGCAGGCAATCTCCATAATCTAAAGGCTGTCGAAAACCAGCACGGATATGAGTTCGTACATGGTGATATCACGGAGCGCGAGCGGCTGCGCGGTCTGCTGGAGCGCCGCAAGCCACGAGCCATTGTGCATTTTGCGGCCGAGAGCCATGTCGATCGCTCCATCCGCGGGCCGGAAGAATTCGTCCGCACAAATATCGACGGTACTTTCGCTTTACTCGAAGAAGCCAGGGCCTACTGGAACGGATTAAGTAAAGACGAGGCCTCCGCTTTTCGCTTTCTGCACGTCTCCACGGACGAGGTTTACGGTTCTCTCGGCCCCAAGGATCCTCCATTCTCCGAGACCACTCCTTATGCACCTAATAGCCCATATGCGGCGTCAAAGGCGGCTTCCGATCATCTGGTGCGCGCCTATCATCACACCTACGGCCTACCGACGTTGACCACAAATTGCTCCAACAACTATGGGCGCTTTCAGTTTCCGGAGAAATTAATTCCGTTGATGATTCTCAACGCGCTTAATCGAAAACCGCTTCCGGTGTATGGCGATGGCCAGAATGTTCGCGACTGGCTTTACGTGGAAGACCATTGCGGCGCAATTGCCACGGTACTGGAGCGAGGTCGAGTGGGGCAGACTTATAACATTGGCGGCTGGAATGAGAAACGTAATCTCGACATTGTGCAGACAATCTGCGACATTGTGGATGAGATGGCTGCGACTAGCGGGCCTTCGCGACGCGAGTTGATCACGTTTGTGAAGGATCGCCCTGGCCACGACCGGCGCTACGCCATGGACGCAACCAAAATTGAGCACGAACTTGGCTGGCGCCCAAAAGAGACTTTTGAGACCGGGATTCGCAAAACAGTGCATTGGTATCTCAACAATCCAGAGTGGGTGCGCGATGTTATCAGCGGAAGCTACCGGCAATGGATTGAAACGCATTACTCTTGAGTGTGAACTGAACTGGACCGACGCAATCACTTCATGATGCCAGCCGCAAAAAACACAAATTACAAAGGAATCATTCTCGCCGGCGGTTCGGGAACCCGCCTGTATCCCATCACTCACGCAATGGGCAAGAGCCTGCTGCCGGTTTACAACAAGCCGATGATCTACTATCCGCTTTGCACGTTGATGTTGGCGGGGATTCGCGACATCCTTCTTATTACCACTGCGGAAGACGTGCAGAAATTTCAGGCGCTTCTGGGAGACGGTAGTCAATTTGGGGTAACCCTGCAATACAAAGTACAGCCGAAGCCGGAAGGCATTGCACAGGCTTTTCTTCTCGGCGAGACTTTCATCGGCAATAATCCTTGTGCTCTGGTGTTGGGCGATAACATTTTTTATGGGCACGATCTGGGGAAAGACTTACGGGAGGCGGCCAGCAGAAGCAAAGGTGCGCGAGTATTCGCTTATCCCGTGCACGACCCGGAGCGCTACGGCGTTGTAGAATTTGACGGCTCCGGACGCGCGCTTAGCATCGAAGAGAAGCCGCAGCACCCTAAGTCGCGCTATGCGGTAACTGGACTTTATTTTTACGACGATCAGGTGGTTCAGATCGCAAAATCCTTGAAGCCCAGCGCGCGCGGCGAGTTGGAAATCACGGACGTGAACAAGGCATATTTAGAGAGCGGGGCGCTGGAGGTTATGGTGATGGGCCGCGGAATGGCGTGGCTGGACACCGGCACTCACGAATCATTGATGGAAGCTTCCCTCTACATCCAAGCGATTGAAAAGAGGCAAGGCTTAATGGTGGCTTGTCCGGAAGAGATCGCACTTCGTTCTGGCTATATCACAACGGAGCAAGTAGAAAAGACTGGCGCCTCCATGCGCAACAACAGCTACGGCGCTTACCTGCTCCAGTTGTTGCGGGAGAAAGTATTTTGATGCCAGCCTCGCCGTCAGCTTTTTGAAAATGGATTCGATTACAAAAATTGAGACATCGTTACCGGGTGTTTTTATCCTCGAACCTCGCGTATTCCGCGATGAGCGGGGATTTTTCTTCGAGAGTTACAACCAGCAATCCATGGCCAAGGTGGGCATCACTGAGCCATTTGTTCAGGATAATCACTCGTCCTCTTCATTCAATGTTCTGCGAGGATTGCACTATCAAATCAAACACGCGCAAGGGAAACTGGTGCGCGCGGTTGAGGGCGAGATTTTGGATGTTGCTGTCGACTTGAGAAAGAGTTCGAAGACATTTGGCCGGTGGGAAGCAGTACGGCTTTCGTCAGAAAATAAGCGCATGTTATGGATCCCCGCAGGCTTTGCGCATGGGTTTCTGGTCCTCTCCGCAAGGGCTGACGTACTCTACAAAGCCTCCGATTATTATTCGCCGGAGCACGAAAGAACGCTGACGTGGAACGATCCGCAAGTAGGGATTCAGTGGAAAGTTCAAGCTGCACCAATCGTATCCGCAAAAGACCAACGTGGACTGACGCTCCGCGAAGCTGAGACCTTCGATTAAAAAATCAATGCGAATCACAATTTTTGGCGCGTCCGGTCTTCTTGGCAAGGCGCTGATCCATGAATGGGATAGGGACGTTGTGAGCGGACTCACTTCGCAAGACGCGGATCTGCGCGATGCGAAGGCCGTTCAGCGAGCGGTAAAGGAAACTCGCCCTGACTGGATTGTATTGTCGGCGGCCTATACCGATGTAGATGGCTGCGAAAATAATCGCGATTTGGCTTTCGCGGTGAATCGAGATGGCGCCGTGAACGTGGCGGCAGCGGCCACAGAATTCGGAGCGCGGCTTCTGTTTCTAAGCTCGGATTATGTCTTCGACGGAACCAAGAAGTTCCCTTACGAAACGGATGATGCCCGCAATCCAAAGAGTGTGTATGGGAGAACCAAAGCCGAGGCCGAGGTTCGGTTGCTCGAGCTGACGCCGGATTGCTGCATTGCGAGGACTTCCTGGTTGTATGGCACGGGCGGAAAATGTTTCCCAGACACAATTCTAAAGTTGGCCGCGAGCCGTCCTGCGCTGGATGTGGTAAACGACCAGCGAGGA
>Ga0210385_10002803_pt1 | contig 10454 bp, 7 predicted proteins | sample IncBWH26OmetaG_FD_160107 | JGI IMG/M metagenome (GOLD analysis project Ga0210385, IMG submission 160107) | Forest soil microbial communities from Barre Woods Harvard Forest LTER site, Petersham, Massachusetts, United States - Inc-BW-H-26-O ... | reverse complement strand
TTCAGCGCCTGCAGTTGCTGATAGAACGCGGCGGGGCGGCCGTATTGACCATCGGGCGAGTCGTACCAGAGATCTCGCCACTCCGGATGTTGGGCGAGAACCTGGCCGGGAGTCATTCCCTTCGTCAGATACAGCTGGTAGAAATCCGCAAACACTTTGACTGCGGAATTAACTTCTGCAGGCGATTTTCCAGCCTTAATAAGGCGGAGCCGCTCCAGTTCGAGCATGTGCTCATACCATGTGCGTCCCCAGGAACTGGCAGAGATGTATCCCCGCACCAGATGGCCGCTTGCAACTAGCGGGGAGAATCCGCCGCCATTGCTCAGGCCGAAAACGAACACCCGGCGCGGGTCGATGAAGTCATACTTGGAGATCGATTCGAAGGCAGCCTTCCAGCCCTCGAGCTCACTTTGGAAATCCGCTTTGGAGCAATCACCTTCGCTTTACCGACCCCAGGCTTGTCCATGCGGATGGTGGCGTAACCCGATTCTTCAATCAGGCGGATCATCAGCGCCCCGAATCCATCGTTGCCGGCGCCGTCCGGGTACTCCATGCTGTCGCAACTAAGCCAGCCGACAAAGAAAATCAGCGGGACCTTGCCGGGCACATTTCTGGGACGCGTCACGAAGGTGCGGAGCTTTTGGCCTTTGCTGTTGGCGACCCAGCCATAGATAACGTCGGCATTAGAGAATCTCTCGCGATGCGAGGTCGACTCACCGGCCTGGGCTGAGGTTAGGGTACTCAGGCAAGCAAAGATGAGAGTGAGCAGAGTCAACCGGTAACGCCAGTTGTGGCGGTTCATGGGATTTCTCCGTCGGCGAGCCAGTCAAGAGATGGTAACTTCGCTGAGACGCAGGGACTCGCCGGAGGTTAGCGATTCAAGCACATCTGTACCTTCAGCGAGCGCGAAAAGAATCGTCTCTGGAAGCGCTGGCAAGATCCGGGACCCTTCCGCAGCATGCCCCCGGCGGAATCGGCGCGCCATGCGGACAAGTACGCGGGTGTCCGAGGAAGGTGCAGATTTTGTCGGTAGCCTCGGGCGAAAGGATGTGCTCGAACTTGCAGGCCTGCTGCTCGATTTCCGATTCGCTGTCCATGGCCAGGCTGTCGGTAAAAAGGCGCTCGGCCAGGCGATGGCGGCGGATGATGCTGCCGGCGCGTTCGCGGCCGCGAGCCGTGAGTTCCACGATCAGAGTGCCATCGCCCAGCGACGCGGCCACGGGTTTTAGCGCTTCATGGCAGGGATTCACGAAAGGCTTGTGATCGTGAGGCTGGGGCGGATGCGGCGTGGAAACTACAAACCCCATCTCGATCATCTTCTCAATCGCCAGACTCACGGGCAGTGCGCCGTGGACCTCCATGCGCTCGACTTCGGCGATCTCGCCGTGTTCAGCCAGCACCCAGAGCTCTTCGAGCACTTCGTCGAACTGCTCTTCGTCGGCCATCGCAAAAACTTCCTGCGACTCGATCTTGCCGTGGTGGAATTCGATGCGGCGGTCGGCCAGCCGCGCCACGACCGGATCGTGCGTGACCATCACGATTGTCCGCCCTTGCTGATGAAACTCGCGTAGCAGCCGCAGCACGATCTCTTCATTCAGCGCATCGAGATTGCCCGTTGGTTCATCGGCCAGAATAATCTTCGGATCATTGATCAGGGCTCGCGCGATGCATACACGCTGCTGTTCGCCACCGGAAAGCTGCGATGGCAAGTGATGGGCGCGATCGCCCAAGCCGACCCGGGTTAGAGCTTCAATTGCCTCCTTCTCATCGGTCATGCTGTGGAAGTACTGCGCCAGCATGACATTCTCGACGGCGGTGAGGAAGGGAATCAGATGGAACTGCTGGAAAATGAACCCTATCTTCTCTGCTCGGACTCGATTCAGATCCGCCGAGGAAATGCCGGCAACACTCTGGCCATCGAGCCGGATTTCGCCGGACGTCGGCCGATCAAGGCATCCGATCAGATTCACCAGCGTCGATTTCCCCGACCCTGATGGCCCCATGATGGAGAGCCATTCGCCCTGCGCTACATGCAGGGAGATGTCATCGAGAGCATGAATGGCGCCGTTTTCCCTGCTGCCTTTGGGAGAAGTGGGCTCAGTTCCTGACGACTTAGCGGGGTAGAGTTTGGTTACATTCTTGATCTGAATCATTTCACTCTCCCCGCAGGATGACCGCCGGCTGCACCCGGCGCAACAACCGGATCGGGAGGACCGCCGAAAGCAACGTCACCACTATGCTACCAGCCAGAACAAAGGGCAGCACACTGAAACGTGGCGCCACGGGAGCATGGAAGTTCACCCGGCCGATCCATGCCGCAATGCCGATACCCAGAACAAATCCGATCACAGCGCCGGAGGCGCCCAGCGCCGCCGCCTCGGCAGCAAAAAAACCATCCAGTAAGCGGTCGGAAGCACCCAGCGCCTTCATGATGGCAAAATCGCGGCGCCGGTCAAAGACCCAACCCATCAGCGTGGAAAGGACGCACAAAGCGGCCGTCAGAATAATAAGCGCAGTGGCGGCCAGCAGCGTGGCGCGAGTCTTGCCGAGAACGCGCGCTTCACCTTCCATAATTTGCCGCACCGGGCGCACATCAGCAGCGGGAACCGCCTGCTCCAACTCGTGCATGATCGCGGAAATCTCCTCCGGCGATCCGGTGGCAGCGACCTCTATCGTTGAAGCCTGCACGCCCGTCCAGGAAACAAAGTCCACCAGTGAAAGATAGACGCGACTGTCTTCGGCGGCGCCGGTCCGCACCGTTCCGGCCGAGGTGAGGTGAATGGTGCGTCCCTGAAAGGTAAGGTCGAAAAGCTCGTTCTTAGGTGAGACGACGGAAAGTGCGCGCACGCCGATCAGCACCGGGTGCTGCATGTCTAGCGCGTCTTGTGCGCGAAAGGTAGGAACTGCCGAGGGCCATTGGCTCACCGACCACCACCGGTCGAGTTGCCGAACCCGGTCGAAGTCTGTGCCTGCCACGACAACCGGCTGGCCATCGCTGGTTCGCGCCACTACCAGCGCAAACGGAGCGACGACACCGCGCCCGGCAAGAACCGATTCCACGCGCGCAAGCGCGTCTGCGGGAAGGGAAGCGCCGTCCCTGCCCGCCAGGATGATGTTCGCGCCGTAGTTGCGGAACTCGCGGCGCAGCTTGGCCTGCACATCTACATAGAGATTCAACATTGCAGTGGCGACCGCAGAGGCCACGATCATGGCAAACAGCGCAGCGAGCGCGCGCCCGCGGCGCAGTACCGCGGCTCGTACCAGCATCCGCAGAAACATGGAAGTGTGTGACGATTGCTGGCGGCCGACGGCCAGGTCCTGCGCAGACTGCGAAAACTTCACAGTTCACCTCGCAGCGCAAACACCGGGTCAAGTCTTACGGCTCGGCGGATGGCAACGGCGCTTCCCGCAAAAGTAACCATTACTGCAATCAATAGAATCACGGGCAGCAGCACGGGCGGAATCGTGATCTGCGAATCGAAGATGGAGCGGCCGATCTGGCGGGCGAGCACTCCGCCAGCCGCGAAACCCACAAGGCCGGCGATCAAAGCCAGCAAAGTCGCTTCGGCAAAGAAGACGGAGGCAACCGCAAGCTTTCCCGCGCCCAGAGCCTTCATTAGCCCCACTTCTGCGCGCCGCTCAAACATAGCTGTCGCCATTGCGGCAGAAACCGCTAGCGCTGAAGCAAACAGCGCGGCCAGTGTGATAAGAAAGATCAGCCCCTCGATGCGCGTCAGCACCGCGCCCTCGTTCTGCGCAACTTGCCGAATCTGCTCGGCATGCGAGTGCGGAATCGCCTCTTGCAACTGAAACGCAATCGACTGCGGATACGGCGAGCAGTACCAGCGGTCATACACGGGCCCAGACATGCTCCTAGGGTCGCGGCGGGCCAGAGCGTCTTCGGGCTTGGTGAGGGCACTCACATAAACGCGGCGAACCGCGCCTGGTTTGCCGATAATCTCCTGGGCCAGCGCGATCGGCGCCACGATCTGGTCGTCTTCGCTGCCCCCGGTCGAGAGAATTCCGCTGACCTGCAACTTGCGGCCGGAGATCGTAGCCTCATTGCCAGGCTTCGCCGAAAGCCGTGCTGCCAGCCTTTCTCCGAGTAAGATGTCGCGGGAATCATCGTCGGGCCATGCCCCGGAAACTTTCCACCAGAGATGCGTCGATCGCACTCCAGTGGTGAACTCTTCCTTGCCAAAAGAAATCCGTTTGGCAAAGTAAGTGCCTAGCAAGGTGAGATTCTCCGTATGACCATCCCGCTGCAGCGTAACGTTCACCGGCAACATGGGCGCAAACGCGGTGATGTTGTTATGCCAGAACGTGCCTTTGATCTTAGGCAGATCTGCCTCGTTCAGAAAGGCTCCGTCGCTCGGCGGCTTCAAGTTCACGCCGCCGATTTCCACGTCCAGCGTGTCTTCCTCAGGAGTGATGAGCAGGTTGGCGCCAATGGTGCGCAGCTCACGATTAATCTTGTCGCCGATGTCGGTGGCGACCGCGATCATCGCCGTAGCTACAGTCACGCCCAGAGTGATGGCTGCGCCGGCCAGCAACTTACGCCGCTTCTGGCGCCGAAAGGATTCGTAGACGAGCCGCGCGAACATCCCTTACTGCTTCTCGAACATGCGGCTACCGGCCGCGATGTCCGCCTCTTGAATAATCACCGAGTCAGCAGTCTCGGTCGCTCTGAGCGGCACGGGGTTGCATCCCCCTTTTGCGCCCACCGATTGGGGATTGATGGGAGCGGCGCAGTTCTTGCAAACGACCCCGTTGCCTGACTTATAGAAGCCGACAGCACCGCAGATCTCGCAGGCATCGAAGACGGTGGCGACTTTGCCATCTGGCTTTTGATAGAGCCAGAATCGGATTGAGATGCCGTTCTCCTGTGTCTGGTAGCGGTGCAAGTCCCCATCGGAAACCTGTGCCAGGGGAATCTTTACTTCACCGTTTACAAAACTGACTTCTGTGGCCGGCGACAGCGCGCTCACGCTCTTGGCGTAGATAAACTCCGCCGTAACGAGAACGATGAAAATGAAGGAGAAGCCGTAAACGGAAGCCATCCACAAGCGCTCTTTGCGAGCCGTCCAGGCGGCCTTGCGTCGCGCGGCTGCCGACGCCGGTTCCGTCAAAGGCTCGCGCCGCTTGGCATCGAACAATACCATCAGCGCAGCCAGCGCGAAGATGGTGACAAAGAAGAAGAGATCGTTGCGCACGATCGGCCCGATGATGGCCATCTCGCGCTTGGAAGAGGCGATCACTCCGCTTTCGGACAGCTCGTGCAGACCGGCGACCACCAACTGCAACGCCACCAGAAACAGGATCGCCGTCGTCACCCGGAAAAACTTCTGCAGGTTAATCCGCACGCTACCCTTCACGAACATCACGCCGAAAGCAATGGCTGCGATCAAACCCAGCAGCGTGCCCAGAAAGCTCATTAGTTCGGTGGAGTTCAGCGAGACGGCCGAAAGGATCAGCACGGTCTCCGCACCCTCGCGCAGCACCATCAGAAACACAAAGAAGAACAGGCCAACCCACGCATCGTTACCGGCCAGCAGGCCGACCTTGCCCTCGATTTCACCTTTCAACTTGCGCCCGGTGTTCATCATGAAAATAAACATGGTGACGACGAAGAAGGCGGCGGCCAGCATGATCCAGCCTTCGAACACGTCTTCGTTCCAGTTCAGCCGTGAAATCACAATCGCCACGCCGATGCTGCCCACAAAAGCGGCGCCCAGGGCGGCATAAACAGCCTTGCGCAGATCGTTCCGGCCAATCTTGGCCAGATAAGCCAGCGTGATCCCGACGATCAGGGCAGCCTCGACCCCTTCTCGCAGCGTGACGATGAAAGCCTGAAGCATTTATGAGTGACCTGGGTTCCCAAAAACGTTCCTGCAAACGATCTTGAAAATGAATTTCAATTTCAACTTCAAGGATATGCCGCCAGCGGCGGAGGCGTCAATCCGTGGCGTCACAACCGTGAGTGATCGCCATCACACGGGGAAATCTGGGATTAAACGGAGTCCGCGGCGCGGCCGGCTGCTTACGTCATCCCGGCGGAGTGGGTCGGGTTTGCTGGCGAGCCTCAGAGAGAAACGCAGCGATTCTCAGCTCCAGGACTGGTGGGGCGGCGATTGACTTGGATATGTCCTCTCCCTAAGATTGCATTCCGAGGACGGCCCCCCTCCCCATGATCGCGCAGACCATCTCGCACTACCGCATTGTCGAGAAATTGGGCGGCGGCGGCATGGGCGTGGTCTATAAAGCCGAGGATATCAAGCTCGGCCGGTTCGTAGCTCTCAAGTTCCTGCCCGACGATGTAGCGAAAGACCCACAAGCTCTCGCCCGTTTTGAGCGCGAAGCCAAGGCTGCCTCGGCATTGAACCATCCCAACATCTGCACCATCTACGAAATTGATGACCAGCACGGGCAAGCGTTTATCGCCATGGAGTTTCTGGACGGCATCACGTTAAAGTACCGCATCGCGGGCCGTCCCCTGGAAACCGAGCTGATTCTAGCGCTTGCCATTGAGATTGCCGACGCGCTCGATGCAGCCCACGCGGAAGGCATCGTCCACCGGGACATCAAACCCGGCAACATTTTCGTTACCAAGCGCGGACACGCCAAAGTTCTCGACTTCGGCCTGGCCAAAGTCACGACCCCGAGCACTTCCTCGAGCCAGATTGCCGCTGCAAACACACTGACAGGGACCGTCGACGAGCCCCATCTGACCAGTCCAGGAACCGCACTGGGTACCGTGGCCTACATGTCGCCCGAGCAGGTGCGAGGCAAGGAGCTGGACGCACGCACGGACCTGTTTTCGTTTGGCGCGGCGCTCTACGAAATGGCAACTGGAACTTTACCGTTTCGCGGCGAGACCTCGGCAGTGATTTCAGAGGGAATCATGAACCGCGCTCCAGTTCCTGCGGTGCGGCTGAACCCCGACCTTCCTCCCAAGCTGGAAGAGATCATCAACAAGGCTCTGGAGAAAGACCGCAACCTGCGCTACCAGCACGCTGCCGACATGCGAACGGACTTGCAGCGGGTTAAGCGGGACTCCGAGAGCGGACACAGTGCTGTAGCAAGTTCAGCTATGGCGGTGTCAGAGGCTCCGGACGGCCAGTTTGCGAAGCTTTGGAAGATTGCGGTTCCCGTTTTGCTGGTCGCGGTGCTCGTATCGGGCGGAATTTACTACCGTTCGCACAAAAGCAAGCCCCTGACCGGGAAGGACACCATTGTTCTCGCCGACTTCGTGAACACCACGGGCGATGCGGTGTTTGATGACACGCTGAAGACGGCCCTGAGTGTCTCCCTGCGGCAATCGCCATTCCTGAATGTGCTCTCCGACAGTCAGGCTACGAAGACCCTGCAACTGATGAGCCGCCCCGCTGACACGAAACTCACGCCCGAGGTGGCCCGCGACCTTTGCCGGCGAGCCGGCAGCAAAGCCTACCTTGCCGGATCAATTGGCAGTCTGGGCAGCGAATATGTGCTGGGGTTGAAGGCGGTGAATTGCCAGAATGGAGACACGCTGGCCGAGGAACAGGCGACGGCGGCGTCCAAGGAAAAGGTGCTGGAGGCCCTGGGCGGAGCGGCCTCCAAACTCCGCAGCGAACTCGGTGAATCGCTGGCGACCGTGCAGAAGTTTGATGTTCCGCTGGAACAGGCCACCACCTCTTCGCTCGACGCTTTCAACGCCTACAGCACAGCTCTTGCTACTTGGGATAAACAAGGCGATCGTGCTTCACTCCCGCTTTTCCAGAAAGCCCTTGATCTTGATCCGAATTTCGCCATGGCCTACGGAGGGATCGCCACCATCTATCACAACCTCGGGGAAGACGATCTTGCGCGCAGCAACACAACCAAGGCTTACGAACTCAGAGACCGGGTAACGGAATCTGAGAAAGTCTCCATTGAAGCGCGATACTACTTATACGTAACCGGGGAAGAGGAAAAGGCTGCCCAGGTCTACGAAATGTTGGCACGGAACTATCCTGAAAAACCAGGCATTCCGAATCATCTGGCGCCTATCTATGGCGACTTGGGTCTTCACGACAAGGCAGTCGAGACATTCCGCACGGCGATTCGTTTAGACCCCACAAGAGCAAATGCCTACGCCGACTTTGCCACAGCGCTGCTCGCAGCGGGTCACGTCGACGAGGCCCGAGCGGTTCTGGCGGAAGCCGATAAGCGACAATTTCAAACCGACGTACTGCTCCAGGCCAACTACTTGCTCGCGTTCGTAAGCAGTGACAATGCGGAGATGCAGCGCGTTCTCGCGCGAGCCCCAAACGTCTCCGGAGCACGGTCACTGCTGCTCTACGAGCAGGCCAAGACAGAGGCTTACTACGGGCATTTCAAGAAGGCTCGGAATCTCTCGCAGATGGCTGGAGACCTGACGCTACACGAGGGAAACAAGGAATCGACTGCCAGTTGGTTGGCCGCAGCCGCTGTTCGCGAAGCCGAGGTGGGTTTCGTTTCGCAGGCGCGGCGCTATCTTGCACAAGCCGAAAAGATGAGTGAGGGCAAAGACGTTCAAGTCCTGGGGACCGTGCTCGCGGCCCGAATCGCCGACCTGCAGCAGGCGCAGAAGCTAAGCGAAGAACTGGACAAGAAGTATCCCCTGGACACCTTTGTCCAAAAGTATTGGCTCCCGGTAATTCGCGCTGCGCTGGATCTCCGCCAAAGGAGTGCCTCGAAAGCGGTCGACGATCTGGAGTCCGCGACAGCTATTGAATTAGGGGATTCTTACCCGCTCCCTCTTTATCCCCCGTACGTTCGCGGCCAGGCCTATCTGGTGACGGGTGACGCGAGTAAAGCGGCAGCGGAGTTTCAGAAATTGCTCGATCACCCGGGTATCGTTCTGAATTCCCCTCTGGGCCCTTTGGCGCATCTGGGACAGGCTCGCGCCTTCGCTCGAGGCGGCGACTCGGCCAAAGCGCGCGACGCCTATCGTGACTTCCTCGGTCTCTGGAAAGACGCCGACCCCGACATTCCCATCCTGAAGCAAGCGCAGGCGGAGTATGCGAAGCTGCAGTAGCGTGAAAATCACTGCCTCGTCTCTTACTGCGTTGACTTTTGGCGATGATCCGCAAAAACAGCCATGGAATTAATCATCCTCACAATCTTTTCAAGAAGGCGTTGGCCTCCTCCAACCGCGGAAACAACTTCTCCTCAGCCTGAAACTCCGCCGAATGCACGCATCGCCTGTTACCGCGCAGCTTGACGGGGTGCTTCAAGTGCAGCATTTCGTGGTAGACGATGTACTCCACGGCATAGCGGGGAACGCCGGCCTGATCAAAGATGCGGCTGATCACAATGGCATTATGGGCCGGATCGTAATGCCCAAGAATGCGGCGAGTCTTCGTCGGGCTCCAACTCATGCGCGGGCGCCCCAGCAGTCCATGAAAGAACCGCCGGTTCAGATCCTCAAAAACAGCGTCCAGATCGTAGGCGTGGCCTTTGGGAGAGCGCAACCGCTTGCGTCCACGCATCTGCCGCACCAGGTGCGCCTTGCTCACAACTTCATGGCTACCCACATATTTGCGATAACGCGCCGCGTGTCCGCGGTCGATGGGCTTGCGGTACATCTTGGCCAGCAGAATGTGGGCGATGGCCCGTATCACCCCCTCAGGCGCGCCTTCCAGCAGATCGGAAAGCCTCACCAAAAGCCTGCCCTGGCGCAGGCGAATGGTGTTGTTGACGTTGGTGAAAGCAAAGAACTCAATCCTCAGCTCAGGCGGCACAGCGCCCGGACGCAACTCCCGATGTTCTTCATGAAAGATTTCCAGCAGCCCGGCACGCACAGTAGGCCTAGATTAGCACGGCCAATTTGATGGGAACTGGCAGGCGCGCGGTGCTTCTGCGTGCTCGTCTCACTCCGACCTGCTGGCAGAAGGGGTTGTATCGGGTTTCTTCCTGTGCTTCGCCGCTTCTTGCTGCTCGACGAGCAGCTTGCGATGATCTTCCACCGAAGTATCGAGCGTATCGAGAGCATCGGTGAGAATAAATTCGTATTGCTTGCTTTCTTCCGCCTTGACGCCGGCCGCGTCTCTCAGCGCCAGCAGTTTGGCCTGGAATTCGGTATCGGCATCAATGACTACTTTCAACGGCTTGCGAATGTCATTTTTCCGGTCGACGTAGGTTTCGATGTTGTCATTCAACTCGTCATAGATCAGCAGGAAGTCATCCAGCTTGTCATGCGTCTGCTGTGGCCGGTCTTTCGTCTTGGGGTCGCTGCGCATCTGCTCCAGCGCGACCAGGCGGTCTCGGGCAAATTTCACGTAAAGCGAGAGCCTTTGCTGGGGCTCCCAGCTGGCGTCGCGAATTTGGTCAATCTCTGGCTGGGTGAATGGGTCCCGGTGACGCTGGGCCACGGCCATCGCAGCCATCAACAACAACAGGCCCGGACCAGCGAGTGCTCGAAAACGGCGAGCTGTCATTTCTTGCCAACTTTC
>Ga0210385_10002801_pt1 | contig 10456 bp, 6 predicted proteins | sample IncBWH26OmetaG_FD_160107 | JGI IMG/M metagenome (GOLD analysis project Ga0210385, IMG submission 160107) | Forest soil microbial communities from Barre Woods Harvard Forest LTER site, Petersham, Massachusetts, United States - Inc-BW-H-26-O ... | reverse complement strand
AGCACGACTCCGACAGCGCTCCCTACGTCCCTCGCTCGGTGGTCTGCAGCCCGTGGTTCGAGTGGGGCGATGACCGCCCGCTGCGGACCCCGTGGCACGAGACCGTGCTGTACGAGTGCCACGTCAAGGGCCTCACCATGCGCCATCCGCTGGTCCCGCGGGACCAGCGGGGCACCTACGCCGGCCTGGCGCACCCCGCGGTGATCGAGCACCTCACCCGCCTTGGCGTCACCGCGGTGGAGCTCATGCCGGTCCATCACTTCGTCCACGACCACCACCTGGTCGACAAGGACCTGCGCAACTACTGGGGCTACAACTCGATCGGCTTCTTCGCCCCGCACAGCGACTACTCGGCCTGGGGCGTCGAACAGGTCGTCTCCGAGTTCAAGTACATGGTCAAGACCATGCACGAGGCCGGGATCGAGGTCATACTCGACGTCGTCTACAACCACACCGCCGAAGGCAACCACCTCGGCCCGATGCTGTCGTTCAAGGGCATCGACAACCCGGCCTACTACCGGCTGGCCGACGGCGGCCGCTACTACTTCGACACCACCGGCACCGGCAACACGCTGAACATGCGCCACCCGCACGTGCTCCAGCTCATCATCGACTCGCTGCGCTACTGGGTGAGCGAGATGCACGTGGACGGGTTCCGCTTCGATCTGGCCGCCAGCCTGGCCCGGCAGTTCCACGACGTCGACCGGCTGTCCGCCTTCTTCGACCTCATCCAGGTGGACCCGGTGGTCTCGCAGGCGAAGCTGATCGCCGAGCCGTGGGACCTCGGCGAGGGCGGCTACCAGGTGGGCAACTTCCCGACCCTGTGGTCGGAGTGGAACGGCCGCTACCGGGACACGGTCCGCGACTACTGGCGCGGCGCGGACAGCACCCTGGCCGACTTCGCCTACCGGCTGACCGGCAGCTCCGACCTGTACGGGCGGACCGGCAGGCGCCCCTACGCCAGCGTCAACTTCGTCACCGCGCACGACGGGTTCACGCTCACCGACCTGGTCTCCTACGACCACAAGCACAACGAGGCGAACGGCGAGGACAACCGGGACGGCACCGATGACAACCGCTCCTGGAACAGCGGCACGGAAGGACCCACCGACGATCCGGAGGTCCTGATGATCCGCGAGCGGCGCCGCCGCGCCCTGATGACGACGCTCCTGCTCTGCCAGGGCGTGCCCATGATCAGGCACGGCGACGAGCTCGGCCACACCCAGGGGGGCAACAACAACGCCTACTGCCAGGACAACGAGATCTCCTGGCTGGACTGGAAGGACACCGACGAGGAGTTCCTCGACTTCTGCGCCGAGCTCGTCCACTTCCGGCACCAGCATCCGGTGTTCCGGCGCCGCCGATTCTTCGAGGGCGAGCCGATCCTGGGCGGCGCGCTGTCCGACATCGGCTGGTTCCGGCCGGACGGCGAGGAGATGACCGACGACGACTGGCAGGCCGGCTTCGCCAAGTCGCTCAGCGTCTTCCTCAACGGCGAGGCCCTCCCCGACCCGGACCCGCGCGGCCGGCGGCTGCGTGACGACAGCTTCCTGCTGCTGTTCAACGCGCACCACGAGGACGTCACCTTCGTGCTCCCCGGCCGGGAGTGGGGACGGCGCTGGCTCACCGAGCTGACCACGGTCAGCGACCCGGGGGTGCGCAAGGCCAAGACGGCGGGCGCCAAGGTCATCGTCGCGGGACGCAGCATCCACGTGCTGCGCCGCGCCGAGGTGCCCGCCGCGGGCGCCGGGCGCCCCAGGGCGGCCCGCCCTTAGCCCGCGGCCCGCGCGCCGGGCCGGCCGGCCGGCGCGGCGGGCATGGCGGGAAGTACCGGCTCCGGCCGGTCGATCCGGGACCGCGACAGGCAGGCGATGAACGCGACGACCACGATCAGCCCCGCGACCGCCACCGGCCCGTGGCCGAACCCCATCCCGCTGGCGGACCTCGGCTGGCCGAAGAAGTCCGCGAACGACGCGCCAACCGGCCGGGTCAGGATGTACGCGACCCAGAAGGTCAGCACCGGGTTGACCCCGAGCCGCCAGGCGGCGAGCGGCACCAGGATGAGCGCGATGAACACGAGCGCGGACGCGAGGTAGCCCAGGCTGAAGGTGGTGGCGAACAGGTCGCCGAGCGCCGTGCCCATGGCGAAGGTGAAGATCACCGCCAGCCAGTAGAACACCTCGCGGCGCGGCGTCACGATCGAGTGGATGTCCAGCGTCCCCTCGACCCGGTACCAGGCCGCGAACGTCACGATCAGGCAGACCGCGTAGAAGGTGGCGGACAAGGTGTACGGCACCCCCAGCGCGATGTGCATGGAGTCGGCGCACATCGTCCCGAACACCGCCACCATCGACACGGCCGTCCAGTACGGCCAGGTCCGGTAGCCGCGCGTGCTGAACTGCCAGGCGATGGCGATCGCGAACAGCACGAGGCCCGCGAGCACCGCGAGGTACTCGTTGAACCGCTGCACCAGGAAGTCGGACACCGCCTCGCCCATCGCGGTGGTCAGCAGCTTCAGCACCCAGAAGTACGGCTTCACCGCCGGGACCTTCACGCCGCCCGTCACGGGCGGGCCGTCGAAAACCGGGGAACTGGTCCCATGACCGCTGTGCCGTCCTGACATGACGGTAAGGGTGCCACAGGCGAGGGCGCCGCCGATCGGGAACCGGCTAGAATCGATCATCATGAACGACGTCGCCGCGGCTGACCGGCGGGCTCAGCCAACGCGGACGCCGGGTCCCCTCCGGCTTGGCGGGCGTGCGTTCCCGCCCGGGCAGCCGGTGGTCATGGCCATCGTCAACCGGACCCCCGACTCGTTCTACCGGCCCGGCCTGACCTGGGACGAGGACGCCGCCCTGGAGCGGGTCCACGCCGTGGTGGCCGAGGGAGCGGACATCCTCGACATCGGCGGCGTCCCGGCCAAGCCCGGTCCCGAGGTGACGGCGGCCGAGGAAATCCGCCGCGTCGTCCCGTTCATCGAGCGGGTCCGGGCCGCCTACCCGGACCTGGTGATCAGCGCGGACACCTGGCGCCACGAGCCGGCCAGGGCGATGTGCGCGGCCGGGGCCAACCTCATCAACGACACGTGGTCCGCCTGGGACCCGGCGCTCGCGGAGGTCGCCGCCGAGTTCGGTGCCGGCCTGGTGTGCTCGCACGTCGGCACGCTGGCGCCGCGGACCCGCCCGCACCGGCCCGCCTACGCCGACGTGATGGCGGACATCCTGGACCGGGTCCTGCTGCTGGCGGAGCGGGCGCTGAAGGCGGGGGTCGACCCGGACCGGATCGTCATCGATCCCACCCACGACTTCGGCAAGAACACCTGGCAGTCCCTGGAGATCACCCGGCGGCTGTCGGAGATGACCGCGACCGGCTGGCCGGTGCTGGTGTCCGCGTCGCACAAGGACTTCGTGGGGGAGACCCTGGGCGTCGGCCTGGGCGACCGCCTCGCCGGCACCCTCGCCGTGACCACGGTGGGCGCGTGGCTCGGCGCCAGGATCTTCCGCGCGCACGACGTCCGCCAGACGCGGCAGGCGCTGGACATGGTCGCCTCGATCAGGGGCGACCGCCCGCCCGCGCGCGCCGTCCGGGCCCTGGCATGATCGCCGCCGCGGCCCTGTGCCCGTGCCCTCCGCTGCTCGCGGCGGAGCTGACCGGCCAGGCCGACATCCTCCCCGACCTCCGCGCCGCCTGCGCGGCCGCGGTGACCAGCCTGCTCGCATCCGGCCCGGACCTGGTCGCCGTCGTCGGCCCGGCGGAGGCATCAGGAACCTGGGACCCGGCCGGCCAGCTCGGCCTGGCCCGCTACGCTCCGGCCCTGCGCCCCGCCGGCCCGCTTGCGGCCGGCCACGGCGCGGGGCCTGCCGCCGTCGCACCGCCGCTGCCGCTGGCGCTTGGCGTCGGCGCGCTGCTCCTCGGCAACGCCGGCTACGCGGGCCCGCGCATCATCGTGGGGGTGGCCGGGTCCGAGCCGCCCGCCGCCTGCCTGGCCCTGGGCGAGAAGATCGCCGTGTCGGCCCCGCGCGTCGCGCTGCTCGCGGTGGGCGACGGGAGCGCGCGGCGCTCGCCGTCCGCCCCCGGCTACCTGGACGAGCGGGCCGAGCCGTTTGACGAGTCGGTGGCGCACGCGGTTCGCGACGGCGACCTGCCCGCCCTCGCCGCCCTCGACCCGGACCTGGCCGCCGACCTGATGGCCGCGGGCCGCCCCGCCTGGCAGACCCTGGCCGGCGCCCTGCTCGCGGGCGGCTCCTCCGTGCCTCCGCAGACGGAGATCCGCTACTGCGATGCCCCGCTGGGCGTGGCCTACCTGGTGGCGAACCTTATCCCGCGGTAACCCGCGCCGCCTGGTCCCGCAGCAGGACGGTGAGCTGGACCCGGGAGGAGATCTCGAGCTTGCCGAAGATGTGCTCGACGTGCGCGTCGACGGTCCGCTTGGAGATAAACAGCCGGGCGGCGATCTCGCGGTTGGACAGCCCGCTGGCCACCAGCTCCGCGATCTCCCGCTCGCGCTTGGTTAGCACGGTGGCCGCGGCCGGCGCCGACGGCGACGGCGCCGGGTCGGCGGCGCCGTCGGCGGGGAAGCCGGCCTTACCGCCGCGCGGGCGCGCCGCCTCGCCGATCTCGGCCGACTCGTCGGCGGCGTCCCTGAGCACGGCGTCCATGTCGAGCGCGGCGCCGTGCGCGTAGGCGGCCGCGAACCGCCGCTCGCCCAGCGCCCTGCGGGCCGCCCCGAGCGTCCGCTGGCGGGACTCCTCCATCAGGGCGACGCCGCTCAGCCGCCGCCCGGTGCTGTTCCACAGCTGGTCGGCCGCGCCGAGCAGCCACACCGTGCGCTCGAACTGCTCGCGCCGCGCGGCGAGCCAGGCGAGCGCCTCGACCGCGTAGGCGGTTCCCACGATGTCGCCGACCTCGTGCTTGGCGGCCAGGGCGCGGCACAGCGTGACGGCCGACGCGTGCTCCTGGCCGGGGCGCTGGGCGAGGGCCAGCCCGGAGACCAGGTACAGGTAGCCGCTGAGCCAGCGCTCGCGCCCCGGGCCGGTCGCGCCCGACGCGCCGAGCAGGGCCAGGCCCCGGTCGCAGCACTCGATGGCCTCGTCGACGTTCCCGGTCAGCTGGTACAGGTACGCCAGCTGCGCCTCGATGCCGATGATGCCGGTCCGGTAGCCGCCTGCCCGCAGCTGCTCCCGCGCCGTCTCCCCGGCGGCCAGCGCCTCCGCGTGCCGGCCGGCGAAGGTGAGCGCCAGGTTCTGGTACAGGTAGCCGCGGGCGGCGGCCAGGTCCGCGCCGCGCCCGCCGTCCTCGGCCAGCCGGATGGACTCGCCGATGTCGGCCAGCGCGCTGTCCAGGTCACCCTGGAGCGTGGCCAGGCGGCCGCGTTCCCCCAGGGCCCAGGCGCGTTCCCTGGCCGGCTCGGGGAACAGGGCGGCCACCTGCCCGAGCCAGTGCCGTCCCTCGTCGAGCCGCCCGGAGACCTGCCAGTAGCAGGACAGCCGCACGGCCAGGTCCGCGCCGACCCGCCACCGCGCCACCAGCGCGGCGGTGGCCGGCCCCGCGGGGTCGAGCGCGTAGCCGAGCGCGGTGCGGATGTTCTCGTACTCGCGGTGCAGCGTGCGCACGGCGGACGCCTGGTCGGCGGCCTTCCCGCCCCGGCCGCGGGCCTTGCGGGCGGCGGCCCGGGTACTCGGGCGGAACCGCTCGTCGAAGTCCCTGGCCATCGCGACGCAGCGCGTCGTGAGCCGGTCCAGGCACGGCTCGGGCGAGGCGAACCGGTCCGCCCCGAACTCGCGCAGCGCGGCGAGCAGCCGGTACCGCGACGGGTCGGCCTCGTCCCGCAGCACCACGGACTTGTCGACCAGCCCGACCAGGGCGTGGATAACCTCCGCGCGCGGCAGCGCGGCGTCCGCGCACACGTCCTCGGCCCCGCTGACGTCGAAGGTCCCGGCGAACACCGACAGCCGCTCCCACAGCGTGCGCTCCGCGGGCGTGCACAGCCGGTAGCTCCACTCCACGGCGGCCTGCAGGGTCTGGTGCCTGGGACTGGTGCCCCGGCGGCTGACCGTCAGCAGCCGGATCCCGGACTCCAGCTGGCTGGCCAGCTCGGCCAGCGGCAGCGCCCGCAGCCGGACGGCGGCGAGCTCGATCGCCAGCGGCATGCCGTCGAGCCGCTGGCAGAGCCGCGCGACGTCGGCCCGGTTTTGCGGCGTGACGGTGAAACCGGGGACGACCGCCGCCGCGCGGTGGGCGAACAGTTCCTCCGCCGCCCCCGCCGCGCGGACGGGCAGGGGGAGCAGCGGGAAGGCGTGCTCCCCCTGGGCGTCGAGCGGCTGCCTGCTCGTGGCGAGCAGGGTCACCGCCGGGGCGGCCCGCAGCAGGGCGTCGGCGAACGCCGCGCAGGCGTCCACCAGGTGCTCGCACGTGTCCAGGATGAGCAGCAGCCGCTTGTCGCGCAGGTAGCCGAGAACGGCCGCGAGGTTGTCGCCGGGCCGCCCGATCGCCTGGGCGACCGCGGTGGCGACCAGCGCCGGGTCGCCGGGATCGGCCGCGGTTTTTGCGATCAGGTCCGGCCGGGCCGACAGCGGGGGGTACGGGGGGTCGCCCCCTCCGGGGTGCTGTGTCGGTGCGGGCGGGTCTGATACCGTCGCGGTTTTTGCGATCAGGTCCGCCCGGGCCGACAGCGGAGGGTACGGGGGGTCGCCCCCTCCGGGGTGCTGTGTCGGTGCGGGCGGGCCTGATACCGTCGCGGTTTTTGCGATCAGGTCCGGCCGGGCCGACAGCGGGGGGTACGGGGGGTCGTCCCCCCGGGGAACAACAGCGAGGTCGACCAGCAACGTGCCGTCGGGGAACCGGCCGGCCGCCGCGGCGGCGGCGCGCAGGGCGAACCGGGTCTTGCCGACCCCCGGCGGGCCGACGACCGTCACCATGCGCACCGTGTCGAGCAGCGGGCCGATCCCGGCCAGCTCGGTCGTGCGCCCCACGAAGCTGGTGGCCTCCGCAGGCAGCAGGCCAAGCCGTCGCGGGCCGGTGACCTGGCCTCGGCTGACGACAAGGGCCATGGCTACCTCACGATTTCAGGGATGCCGCCACCATAACATCGGGCCGACCGTGCATGCACACGCATCCAGATTCATGATTGACGGCGCGTCATCTAGACGCGCGGAAATGGGCAAACCCGTCTTGACGTGGTAGGCAGGAACGGGACGAGTAATGAGGAGGGCTGAGCCATGCGCGACGCGGTGATCGTGGCAGCGGTTCGGACGCCAGTCGGCAAGCGCAACGGTGCCCTGGCGGGAGTTCACCCGGTGGACCTGTCGGCGCACGTGCTCAACGCGCTGGCGGAGCGCGCGGGCCTCGCGGATCCGGCCGAGGTCGACGACGTGATCTGGGGCTGCGTGAGCCAGGTGGGCGAGCAGACCTTCGACATCGCCCGCAACGCGGTCCTGGCCGCGGGCTGGCCGCAGTCGGTGCCCGGTGTCACCGTGGACCGCCAGTGCGGTTCGAGCCAGCAGTCGGTCCACTTCGCCGCGGCCGGCCTGGTCAGCGGCCAGTACGACATGGTGGTGGCCGGCGGCGTCGAGTCGATGAGCCGGGTCCCGATGGGCTCGTCGATTGGCCCGAACCGGGTGAACCCGTCCGGCTCCGGCCTGCAGACCGTCTTCGGCGGCGTCGCGCCGAACCAGGGAATCAGCGCCGAGATGATCGCCGAGCGCTGGGGGCAGTCCCGCGCGCAGCTGGATGAGTACTCGGTCGGGTCGCACGCGAAGGCCGCGGCCGCGATCGACGAAGGCAGGTTCGCGGGCCAGGTCACCCCGGTGAAGCTTGAGGACGGCACGGTCGTCGACACCGACGAGGGCGTCCGCCGCGGCAGCACGGTCGAGGGCCTGGCCAAGCTCAAGCCCGCCTTCCGGCCGGACGGCGTAATCCACGCGGGCAACAGCTCGCAGATCAGCGACGGCGCCGCCGCCCTGCTCATGACGACGAGCGAGAAGGCGAGCGAACTCGGCCTGACCCCGGTCGCCCGGGTACACACCGCCGTGCTCGCCGCGGACGACCCGGTCATCATGCTCACCGCCCCGATTCCGGCCACCCGCAAGGTCCTGGCCAGGAGCGGCCTCAGCCTGGCCGACATCGGCGTCTTCGAGGTCAACGAGGCCTTCGCCCCGGTCCCGCTCGCCTGGCTGGCCGAAACCGGCGCCGACCCGGCGAAGCTCAACCCCAACGGCGGCGCGATCGCCCTCGGCCACCCCCTCGGCGGCAGCGGCGCCCGCCTGATGACCACCCTGGTCCACCACATGCGCGACAACGGCATCCGCTACGGCCTGCAGACCATGTGCGAAGGCGGCGGCCAGGCCAACGCCACCATCCTCGAACTCCTCTAACCCCTCCCGCCCGTTCCGGCCCCCGCGGCCCCCGCTCCGCGTGCCCCGTTCGGCCCCCGCTCCGGGGCTCCGGCGCCCTCGGCCCCCGGTCGGCCCCCGTTCGGCTCGTTTGCGCTTTTGCCCGCTTCTATCGAGGCCTTTTGCGCAATCGAGCCGAACGGTTCGCCTGGCGGGTCAGGCCTGGCGGGTCAGGCCTGGTGGACGGCGCCGGAGGCGAGCAGGTCGTCGGCGTCGGGGAAGCCGAGGGCGGTGAGGACCTCGCGGGTGTGCGCGCCCGCGTAGGTGATCTTGCCGGGGGGAAGCGCGCCGGCCGGGGCGCCGGGGGTGCCGTCGGCGAAGCGGGGCGCCGGGGCCGGCTGGACGACGCCGTCCGCGGTCACGTAGGTGCCCCGCGCGGCCAGGTGCGGGTCGGCGGGGGCCTCGGTCATGGTTCGCACGGGGGCGACGCACGCATCCGTTCCGCTGAATGCCCGGGTCCATTCCTCCTGCGACCGCTGCGCGAACCGGGCGGCGAACCGCTCCCTGAGCTCCGGCCAGCGGGCCCGGTCGCCCCGGTCCGGCAGGTCGCCGGGGACCGGCTCGGGGGCGAACAGGATGCCGGTGAACGCCGCGTAGAACTGGGGCTCGAGCGCGCCGACGGCCATGTGCCGGCCGTCGGCCGTCGGGTAGACGTCGTAGAACGGGGCGCCGGTGTCGAGGAGGTTGACCCCGCGCGCGTCGGTCCACGCGCCGTCGGCCAGCAGCCCGTAGGTCATCGCCTGCAGCGTGGCGGCCCCGTCGACGATCGCGGCGTCCACCACCCGCCCGCGGCCGGTCGCGCGGGCCGCGACGACCCCGGCCAGCAGGCCGAGCGCGAGGAACATCGACCCGCCGCCGAAGTCGCCCAGGTAGTTGACCGGCACCTGGGGCGGACCGCCGGCCCGGCCGATCGCGTGCAGCGCCCCGGTCAGGGCGATGTAGCCGATGTCGTGCCCGGCGCTGGCCGCCAGCGGGCCGTCCTGTCCCCAGCCGGTCATCCGCCCGTAGACGAGGGCGGGGTTGCGGGCGAGGCAGTCGGCCGGGCCGACGCCGAGGCGCTCGGCCACGCCGGGCCGGTACGCCTCGATCAGCGCGTCAGCGCCGGCCGCGAGCCGCAGCACGACCTCCGCGCCGCGGGGGTGCTTGAGGTCCACCACGACGCGCCGCTTCCCCCGGCTGGTGACGTCGCTCTTCGCCGGGACCGGCGTCACCGGGGGGCCGGGCCGGTCCACCTGGATGACCTCGGCGCCGAGGTCGGCGAGCAGCATCCCGCAGAACGGGCCCGGGCCGATGCCCGCCAGTTCGATGACCCGCACCCCGGCAAGCGGTCCGGCGGTTTCCGCCACCCCTACCTCCTTAACCGGCCTTGCGGCCGACGCCGCCCCGCATCGCGGCAGGCAGGCTGTTGATCGGGCACCGCGCAATATTAGCGCGGTGCCCGACTTGGCGTCTGCGAGCGCGTCCCCGGCGGTTAGCGTGGGTAGCCGGGGCGCCGCCGGCGCCGGGGCTAGTGCACGGCCAGGAGGACGATCTTCACGATGACCAGGATCATGGCGATGAAGAGGTAGCCGCGCAGGGCCGTGAGCCCGATCTTGCGGGTGGCGCTGACGACCGGGGTGCCGAGTTCCGCCAGTGGCGGCATCCGCCAGGTGTCACGGTCGGCCGCGGCGAAGGACTCGGCGTCGGCGTCGGCCGCGCGGGCCCGGCGGCGGAGCAGCAGCAACGCGCCGGCTAGCACGGATACCGCCGCGCACCCGGCGAAGATGCCGATCATCTGCCCCGACGTGATCGACGGGAACATGACCGAGGCGGTGAGCACCACCGACAGCGCGATGAGCACCGCGATGACCGCCGAGGTGAACGCGTTGGTGCCGCGGCGGTTTACCCACGGGCCGAGCACGTAGCGGTCGTTGCACAGCAGCAGCAGGAACACGGTCGCGCTTGGCAGCAGCACGCCGGCCAGCACCTGCACGCCCTCGATGATCAGGCCGAGCGGCGAGCCGGGGATGAGCACGATGGCCGCCGCGCCGCCGACCAGCGCTGCGTACACCGCGTAGAAGCCCTTG
>Ga0210385_10002800_pt1 | contig 10464 bp, 9 predicted proteins | sample IncBWH26OmetaG_FD_160107 | JGI IMG/M metagenome (GOLD analysis project Ga0210385, IMG submission 160107) | Forest soil microbial communities from Barre Woods Harvard Forest LTER site, Petersham, Massachusetts, United States - Inc-BW-H-26-O ... | reverse complement strand
TGAGTTGTACTACGCCATCGCCAACGCGGTGCGTGCACGCTTGCTGCCTGCCGAACGCGCGCATCGTCAGGCGCTGGATGATCTTGACGAAAAGCTCGTCGACAAATACTTCGTCAATTTCTCGGTATTCGAATCGGTGCCGGACGTCTGGGCCATCGATCAGATTTTCCCGATCGCGCCAATTGCACGATTGAACGAAGAGCCGACGCGCCGCGGTGTGCTGGTCGATCTCACCTGCGATTCGGATGGCCGCATCGACCACTACGTCGATGCCGAAGGCGTGGACGTCAGCATTCCGCTGCACGAGCTGAAAAACGGCGAGCCTTATCGCCTGGGCATTTTCATGGTCGGCGCCTATCAGGAAACGCTGGGCGATATCCACAATCTATTCGGCGATACCGATGCAGTGAACGTGCGCGCGGACGGCAACAACTATGTGTTCGCACACAAGCGCCGCGGCGATACCACCGATTTGATGCTCGATTACGTCGGATATGACCTTGAGGCATTACGTCGCAGTTATCGCGAACGAATCAGCGCCGCCGGCGTTAGCGGCGAGCAGGCCGAACAGCTGTTTGTAACATTGAATGAAGGCTTGACCGGCTATACCTACCTATCCGAAGGCGTGCGCTGATGTAGCAGGATCACGGCGTCTCGCAAGCAAGCGAGGCGCTCTGAACCGGATGGATGTGCCGCCCATAATCCTTTCCCCATCCCCCATCCGAAGGAGTGGCATATGGCAAGTCTCGACGGCAAGGTTGCATTGATCACCGGCGCTGCAAGCGGCATTGGCAAAGCGATCGCAGAGCTTTACGCAAAGAACGGTGCAGCCGTGGCGATTGCGGATATCAATCAGCAGGCGGCGGATGCTGCCGCGGCAGAGATCAAGGCAGCGGGCGGCAAAGCTATCGGCATCGAAATGGATGTCACCAACGAAGACGCGGTGAATGCAGGTACCGACAAGACAGTCGCCGCCTTCGGTCATCTGGACATTCTCATTTCCAACGCGGGCGTGCAGATCATCAACCCGATCGATCAGTTCTCTTATGCCGATTGGAAAAAGATGCTCGCGATTCATCTCGACGGCGGTTTCCTAACGACCAAGGCCGCGCTCAAGCACATGTACAAAGATAACCGCGGCGGCACGGTGATTTATATGGGCTCCGTGCATTCGCATGAGGCCTCGAAACTGAAGTCGGCCTACGTCACGGCGAAGCACGGCCTGCTCGGTCTGTCACGCACGCTTGCCAAAGAAGGCGCAGCGCACAACGTTCGCTCGCACGTCATCTGCCCGGGCTTCGTGCGTACGCCGCTGGTTGAAAAGCAGATTCCGGAACAGGCAAAAGAATTGGGCATCAGCGAAGCGGATGTCATCAAGAACGTGATGCTGAAAGACACGGTGGATGGTGTATTCACCACGGTCGAAGACATTGCTGAAACGGCTTTGTTCCTGGCGGCATTTCCGAGCGCAGCGCTGACCGGTCAGAGTTTTGTGGTGAGCCACGGCTGGTACATGCAGTAAGTATTTTTGTCGTGTGCGTGGTGCACGTCTGCGGGCGTGCGCCATCTCGTGCCGCCACAAGGAGACCTTTATGAAAATTGCCGACGTCAAAGCCAACGCGTTCGCCATGCCGCTGACAAGCCCGGCGTTTCCGCCAGGGCCCTATCGTTTCGTCAATCGCGAATTCCTCGTCATCACCTATCGCACCGACATGGACGCGCTGCGTGCTGTCGTGCCCGAGCCGCTCGAAGTGACCGAGCCGCTGGTGAAGTACGAATTCATTCGCATGCCCGATTCCACCGGCTTCGGCGATTACACCGAGTCGGGGCAGGTGATTCCCGTGACATTCAATGGTGAACGCGGCGGTTACGTTCACTCCATGTATCTCAACGATCATCCGCCGATTGCCGGTGGCCGCGAGTTGTGGGGTTTTCCGAAGAAACTCGCCACTCCTGTGCTGGATACCGAAATCGATACGCTGGTCGGTACGCTCGATTACGGCAAGGTGCGCGTGGCCAAGGCGACGATGGGGTTCAAGCATCGCCCTGCGGATCATGCAGCCATTCTTGCCGGTCTCGCTGCGCCCAATTATCTGCTGAAGATCATTCCACATGTCGATGGCACGCAGCGCATCTGCGAACTGGTGCGTTACTACACCAGCAACGTCACACTGAAAGGCGCGTGGACAGGTCCCGCTTCGCTGGAGCTTCATCCCCATGCGTTGGCGCCCGTTGCGGATCTGCCGGTGCTGAAGGTGGAATCGGCGTTGCATTACATCACTGATCTCACGCTCGATCTGGGAACAGTGGTTCACGATTATCTTGCTGCATAGAGGCGCTCCATGACTGGGCAGAAGACGTCAACGTCGAAGGTCGCCACGCATCATCCCGCGCAGGATGCCTACAAGGTCACTGCGCTGGTTCTGCAGGGCGGTGGTGCGCTCGGTGCGTATCAGGCAGGTGTATATCAGGCGCTCAGCGAAGCGGGCTTGCATCCAAACTGGTTAGCGGGCATTTCCATCGGTGCGTTGAACGCCGCCATCATCGCGGGCAACGCCCCCGAAGATCGGGTCGAGAAGCTCACCGAATTCTGGGAGACGATCTGCAAGTCGGCGTTTTGGCCCAATCGTCCGGCGTTGCCGTGGCCGGAAACAATGACGTGGCCGCAGATATTCCGTGATGGCGTCAATACCTTGTCGGCGTGGCGCGCATTGACCGAGGGGCAATCGGGTTTCTTCCAGCCACGCATGCCGCCGCCGGTACTGCAGTTGCATGGCACGCCCGCTACGGCGAGCTGGTATGACACCGCGCCGCTGCGCGAAACGCTGGAGCGGCTGGCGGATTTCGACCGCATCAACGATAGCCGCACGATGCGTGTGTCGGTAGGTGCGGTCAATGTGCGCACGGGTAATTTCGCGTATTTCGAAAATCGTCATCACAAGCTGCGGCCGGAACACTTCATGGCATCGGGCGCACTGCCTCCCGGGTTCCCCGCCGTCGAGATCGACGGCGAGTACTACTGGGACGGCGGCATGGTCTCCAACACACCGCTCTACAAGGTGCTTTCCGACCAGCCGCATCGCGATGCGCTGATCTTCCAGGTGGATTTGTGGAGTGCGTGCGGTGCGTTGCCGCGCGACATGAGCATGGTCGCCGAGCGCAGCAAGGACATCCAGTTCTCCAGCCGCACGCGCATGGTGACCGAATACATGCGTCTGACCCGCGAGCAACAGAGTTTCCTGCACGACCTGATGAAGCTGGTGCCGGAAGACAAGCGCAACGATCCGGCCTATCGCCGGGCAGAGAAACAAGCCAACGGCTCACTCACCAACCTCATCCATCTGATTTATCGTGACAAGCCCTACGAGGGGCATTACAAAGATTATGAGTTCAGTATCACGACGATGCGTGAGCATTGGCAGAGCGGTCTGACCGATATGCGGCACACGCTTTCGCGGCCGCACTGGCTCGATCCCCCAAAACGAGAAGACCCATTCGTGACGCACGATGTGCATCGTGCGTTGAATAACGACTGAGAAAGTGAAGGACAACGCATGACTTTGAAGGCTGCTTTTATCGGGTTGGGCGCGATGGGCGCACCGATGGCCGGGCATCTCAAGCAACATGGCTTGCTGCATGCAGTGGCCAATCGCACGCACGCGAAAGCGGAGCAGTTGGCGCGCGAGCTGAGTGTCGCCGCGCCGGCGACATTGGCTGAGCTGGCGCCGCAATGCGACGTGATTGCACTATGCGTGACCGCGGATACCGATGTACTGGACACCGTCGAAGCGCTCGCGCCGCATGTGCGTCCCGGCGCGATCGTGATCGATCATTCCACGGTCGATCCCGAGACGGCGAAGAAAGCGGCTGCACGCCTGAAAGAAGTTGGCGCGCATTTTCTCGATGCGCCGGTTTCCGGTGGCGTTGAAGGCGCAAAGAACGGCAAGTTGTCGGTGATGGTCGGCGGCGATGCGGCGGTGCTGGAGCGCGCCCGCCCGGTGCTCGAATCGTATGCGCTGCGCGTCACGCATCTGGGGGACGTGGGCGCCGGTCAGGCGACCAAGGCGGTGAATCAAGTGCTGGTTGCGGGTATTGCGCAAGCGGTTTGCGAAGGACTGGCACTGGGCGAGGCATTGGGTCTCGATCCGGAACGCCTCATTCCCACATTGGGTGCAGGCGCGGCGGGTAACTGGTTTCTCGAAAAGCGCGGCGCGACGATGTTGAAGAACCAATTCAGCGTCGGATTCAAGCTGGCGTTATTGCACAAGGATCTTGGCATCGTGCGCGGCATCGCTGAAAAGGCTGGCACATCGCGCAATGTCATCGAGCGTTCGCTGGCGGACTATGCCGAGCTGATGAAGCAGGGTCATGGCGATGACGATATTTCGGGACTGATACGCCTGAAGCGGCGCCATTGAGATACCCCGACGTCGCTCCATGTCGTGCAAAAAAAGGCCACGCATTGCGTGGCCTTTTGCATGAAACGCGCGAGGATTACTTACCTTCTTTCAACGCAATGGCAGGAATGCCTGCTGCGGAGAGTCGTTGCTTGGTCGATTCGAGATCGGTCGCCGAATGGAACGGCCCCAATCGCACACGGTGGTAAGTCTGACCGCCGACGTTGACCGATTGCACATTGGCGACGAAGCCCTGCAACGCCAGTTTGGCTTTCAGTGTTTCGGCATCGGCCGCGCTTGGGAAAGCGCCAACCTGAAGCAGATAGCCGCTAGCGGTCGGGCTGGCTGCCGGTGCCGCAACGGCAGAAGCAGGGGCTGCCGTGATGTTCTGCGTGACAGCCTGCGGCGCATTCGGCGGCAGCTGCGGAGTCGTTGCGGGCGTGTTCTTCGTTTGTTGCGCGGCCTGTTGCTGCTGTTCGGCTTTGGCTTGCGCGCTGATTTCCGAATCCGGGATGCGCACTTCCTTCTCAGACAGTACGGAGTAGAAGTCGTATTGCGGTTTCTTCGGAGTCGTTGTGCTGGTCGTGGGCTGCAGACCTTCATCGCTACCCGGCTGCGCGGTCGCTTCCGGATTCGGCTGCGGGCCTTTGGGCGCCATCGGCACCATGGAATGACGCATCAGCACAACCACGACGAGGGCCCCGATCAGTACCCCGATAAGTACTCCCGCCCAAGCCGGAAATCCGCCGCCGTTGTTGCGAACGGCCTGCCGGCCCTTGCCCTTGCGTGTTGCCATTACATGCTCTCCGGGGCGCTGAGGCCCAACAAATCCAAACCATTTTTCAGAACTTGCCGCGTGGCAATCACCAAGGCCACGCGCGCGTCGCGCACATCCTTATCTTCGACCAGGAACTGATGCGAGTTGTAGTAGGTGTGGAACGCATTGGCCAGTTCGCGCAACCATGCAGCGAGAAGTTGAGGTTCTAGATTGGCGGCAGCGTTCTCGACCATTTCCGGATACTTGGACAGCTCCGTCAGCAGGATCTGCTCATGCTCGTTGTCAAGGCGCGATAGATGCGCCTGACCATTCACCAAGTCGACAGCGAAACCTTTCTCAGCCGCCTGACGCATCACGCTGCACACGCGTGCGTGCGCGTACTGGATGTAATACACCGGATTGTCGTTGCTCTGCGAGCGCGCCAGGTCGATGTCGAAAACCAGCTGCGAATCGCCTTTGCGTGAGATCAGGAAATAACGCGTGGCGTCGCGGCCGGCTTCGTCGATCAGATCGCGCAGCGTGAGATAGCTGCCAGCGCGCTTGGAAATTTTCACTTCCTCGCCGCCACGCATGACGGTGATCATTTGATACAGCACGTAATGCGGCCAATCCTTTGGAATGCCCACATCCAATGCCTGCAAGCCTGCTTTGACACGCGCCAAGGTGCCGTGATGATCGGCGCCCAGCACCGTCACGGCATTTTCGTAACCGCGTTGCCACTTGCTCAGGTGATAAGCCACGTCCGGCACGAAATACGTGTACGTGCCATCGGATTTGCGCATCACGCGATCTTTGTCGTCGCCGAAATCGGTGGTGCGCAGCCATAGCGCGCCACCTTCTTCGTAGGTGTGGCCGTGTGCGAGCAATTCGCGCACCGTTTCTTCGACCTTGCCGTCGGTGTAAAGCGACGACTCCAGGAAATACACATCGAAATCGACGCCGAACGCTTTCAGGTCCAGATCTTGTTCGTGACGCAGCGCCGCCACGGCGAAGCGACGGATGGCATCGAGGTCGTCGGGATTTTTTGCGCCAGTTACCGTGTGACCGTCGGCCGTCACCGATTCGCCAGCCAGATACGCTTTCGCAACGTCGGCAATGTAATCGCCGCGATAACCGTCTTCCGGCCAGCCCGCGTCGCCCGGCGCGATGCCGCGCGCACGCGCCTGCACCGAAATGGCCAGGTTCTGAATCTGCACGCCAGCGTCGTTGTAGTAGAACTCGCGCTTGACGTTCCAGCCGGTGGCGTCGAACAGGCGGCTCAGGCAGTCGCCGATCACCGCGTTGCGGCCATGACCGACATGCAGCGGGCCAGTCGGGTTGGCCGACACAAACTCCACGCCCACCGTTTTGCCCGCACCATCGTGGCTACGTCCGTACGCATCGCCGTCGACGAGGATGCGACGCACCTCGGCGTGATAGGCATCCTGCGCCAGAAAGAAGTTGATGAAACCCGGACCCGCGATTTCCACCTTGCCGATCAGCCGATTGGCGGGCAGGGCGGCGACCAGTTTTTCGGCTAGATCGCGCGGTTTCGCGCGTGCGGGCTTGGCCATCAGCATGGCGGCGTTCGTGGCGAAATCGCCGTGTTCGCGGCTTCGGGTGCGCTCAATCACGAAATGGGGCGGTTCGACGCCCTCCGGCAGGGTGCCATCGCTCTGAAGGGTCTGGATGGCCTTGTAGACCAGTTCGTGCAGCGCGTCTTTCACGGGTGGAGATCAATAGGGATGGGACCGCGCATCCTATCAGACCCAACGCCACAGGCCCTCGTTTCAGCGCTATTTCAAACGGTTCCCGCGACCAGAAGGGTTCCTGCTGCAACGCGACGGATCAGGCTGTGGATAAGTCTGTGGGGAAAGTGAAGGCGGCGTAGGGTCTGCTGCACAAAAGCCCGACGGAAATCAAGCTGTCATCCAATTAATCGTTTTAGATCAATTGATTGAGAGACTAAGTTGATGTGCTCTTCAGTAATATGCCTGTAAATGGCGCTGCGGCGGCAATGTGCATAAGTCTTGCCACTTCGTTCGGACGGAGCTGCCCACTGGATGTCACAACCCAGTCATGACGCGCCGCGACAATGCGCGGGTATCACTGGCGTCTCCCCCGCCGGATCGATACGGGACTGCCGCATCCCGCTATACCCTCCCCTCATGCGGCCACCGGCGCGAACCTCTCGGTCGCGCCGTTTTTTTGGCCGCAAAAAACTTAAGGCAAACCCTACTAGAGCAGCCCGCGCGCCGCCATGGAGACCGGTTGGGCTTGTCCGATGACCAGATGGTCCAGCACCCGGACCCCAACCAACCGCAACGCCTGTCCCAGTTCGCGGGTGATGGCCTGATCCGCCGCGCTCGGTTCGGCAATGCCGCTGGGATGGTTGTGCGCGAAAATCACCGCCGCAGCGTTATGCCGAAGGCACGCACGCACCACTTCCCGTGGATGCACGCTCGCACCATCGATGGTCCCACGGAACAGCTCTTCAAAGGCCAGCACGCGATGGCGGTTGTCGAGATAAAGGCAGCCAAAAACTTCATAAGGCAGATGACGCAGGCGGGCGGTGAGGTAATCGCCACTGTCGCTGGGACTGTCCAGGGCGCGGCGCTCGGCCAGCTGTTCGGCGAGACTGCGGCGAGCCAGTTCGAGTGCCGCGGCGATGCGCGCGCGTTTTGCCGGCCCCAGACCGCTGGCACGAATGTCCTGATCGGGGCCGCCCAACAGGGCGCCGAGACTGCCTGCACGTGTCAGTAATTCCCGCCCCAGTGCGATGGCGTCCTTGCCACGCACACCGCTACCCAGCAGAACGGCTAGCAGTTCTGCGTCGGATAAGGCGGCGCTGCCGCGAGCCAGCAATTTTTCGCGGGGGCGTTCGCCCTCCGGCCAGTGTCGAATGCTCATGCCGTCAGCTTGAAGCTGCCGATGCGATCAAGGCAGCAGTTGCCGTACATGAATCCGGTAAGCTAGCCGTCTAGTTGAAGGTCAGGCCCTGCCTACATGGGCCGATGACGCTGTGGCCTGCGGGCAGACAGGGTCGGTGACACCTGCGGAACATTGATCAGAGCATCCCATGAGTCTTTCTCAACGCCGCATATTGCTGGGAGTGTCGGGCGGCATCGCTGCCTACAAATCCTGCGAGCTCGTCCGCCGCTTGCGCGATCTGGGCGCGCATGTGCGTGTCGTGATGACGGAGAACGCGACCCGTTTCGTGACCCCCACCACTTTTCAGGCGCTCTCCGGTGAAGCCGTGCGTACGAGCTTGTGGGATGAGTCGGCCGAAGCGGCGATGGGACATATCGAGCTGGCGCGCTGGGCTGAGCGCGTCATCATCGCTCCAGCCAGCGCCGACCTGATGGCCCGTCTTGCACATGGTCATGCCAACGATTTGCTTACCACGCTGTGTCTGGCCACCGCTGCGCCGGTCTATCTCGCGCCGGCCATGAACCAGCAGATGTGGGCGCATGCCGCGACGCAGGCGAATCTGGCCACGCTGCGCTCGCGTGGCGTTCATATCCTTGGTCCGGCTGCCGGCGATCAAGCATGTGGCGAAGTGGGCTCCGGGCGAATGCTCGAGCCGCATGAATTGCGCGAAGCCATCGTCGCGTCGTTTGGCGATCGCGTGCTGCACGGAAAGAAGGTCGTCGTCAGCGCCGGTCCGACGTATGAGGACATCGATCCGGTTCGTTTCATCGGCAATCGCAGCTCCGGGCGCATGGGTTTTGCCGTTGCCGAAGCGGCTGCACAAGCCGGTGCGCAGGTGACCCTGGTGGCCGGTCCCGTGACGTTGGCGACACCACATGGCGTCGCCGAGCGCATCGACGTGCGCAGTGCGGCGCAGATGCATGCCGCGGTGACGAAAGCGGCAGCCGGTGCGGATATCTATATTGGCGCTGCCGCGGTAGGCGACTACCGGCCCAACGCCGTGTCCGAGCACAAATTGAAGAAACAATCGGGTTCGGACCTGACGCTGCAACTGGCAGAGAACCCGGACATTCTCGCCAGTCTTTCGGCACAGCGCATGCATCCATTCCTGGTTGGATTCGCCGCAGAAACGCAAAACGTGGAGAACTATGCGCGCGACAAACTGCAACGCAAGGGATTGGACATGATCGCCGCCAATCAAGTCGGCGATGGGCTGGGATTTGAAACCGCCGATAACGCGATCACGCTGTATTGGCCCGACGGTTCGGCCGAATTGCCGCGTGCCGACAAAACATCGCTCGCGCATCAACTGATCGAGCGCATCGCCACGCGTTACAAGGCGGTGCGAGGATGATCGATGTCGAGCTGAAGATCCTCGATCCGCGCCTGGGCGACAGCATTCCTCTACCGCAAGCCGCTACCGCAGGCAGTGCGGGCATGGATCTACGTGCCGCGCTGGAACAACCGCTGACGCTATCCCCAGGCGAAAGTGCGCTCGTTCCCAGCGGCATGGCTATCCACATCGGCGATCCGGGCTGGTGTGCGTTGATCGTTCCGCGGTCGGGACTTGGTCACAAACACGGTTTGGTGATGGGTAATCTGGTAGGTGTCATCGATGCGGACTACCAGGGGCCGCTGATGATTTCCTGCTGGAACCGTGGCACGCAGCCGTACACCATCGGAGTTGGCGAGCGAGTTGCACAGTTGTTGCTCGTGCCGGTTGCACAGGCGCGATTGAAAATCGTTGACGAATTCGTGCCGTCGCAGAGGGGCGAGGGCGGATTCGGATCCACCGGAAAACATTGAGACACGTGGGGAATGGGGCATGGCGATGAGCGGCGCACAATTGCGTTTGCCAAATGTGCAGGTACGGTGGGACAGATTGCTGATGCTCGCCGGCGGCACGTTGCTGCTGGCATTTGCCGTGCTCTGTGCCTGGCAAACATGGTTGATCGGTAATCAAAGTGGCGCCATCAGGCAAATCCACGCCGCGCAGGACGATGCTGTTCGTGCACTTGGCGAGGAAATTTCCACGCTGCACGATCAGGCGAGTTGGGCTGTTTCCGCTCTGGATACCAGCGGTCTTCCCACCAATTCGGATGCGGTGCTTGCGGCGCTCAAGCAGCGATTGCCACAAGCCAGCAACGTAGAGCTTTATAGTGCCGGCCTGGACGAAGTGCTGCACGCGAACTATCACGATTTTGGTTATGCAAAGGCCGCACAACTGATGGCCGCGCCGGATGCGGAAGGTGTGCCGCCGGTGCAATCGCAGACCGAAAAGGGCGAGCGCCGCCTCACGATGGTGTTGCCGCTGGGGTCGCAGCAAAAGCCGCTTGCGTGGGCATGGATCGAATTTCCTTTCGCGCCCGTTGCCGATCG
>Ga0210385_10002798_pt1 | contig 10465 bp, 12 predicted proteins | sample IncBWH26OmetaG_FD_160107 | JGI IMG/M metagenome (GOLD analysis project Ga0210385, IMG submission 160107) | Forest soil microbial communities from Barre Woods Harvard Forest LTER site, Petersham, Massachusetts, United States - Inc-BW-H-26-O ... | reverse complement strand
CGCCGCAGAAACTGGCCGCTCGACTGAAGTGCGCGCCCGGGGATGTCTGGTTCGGCCGGGATGGGCTCGTCTGTGACGGGCATTTCTACACCTGGGTCGATACCAGTGTCTATCTCAAGTCCGCGCGCATCGACTGGCGCCCGCCCCGCAGCGTGTGCTTTGAGTTTGCGAATATCAGTACCAGCGCCTACGGCGCGCCAAACATCCGCGGCGTCACGCAAAACGTCATGATTGCGCCCAACGCCGCGGCCTCCGATCTGGCGTCCCTGCAGCAACAGCTGCGTGCCCGCTGTCCGAACGCGGATATCAAGCTGGCCGGAGGCATTCTTACTTAAGGGGTCCGAGGCGGGTTCGGCGTGGGCCCGTTTTGGGGTCCATTGGGTCCATTGGGTCCATTGGGCGGCATGTTGGGTCGTGCAACCAGCGTGCAGGTCGCAGCCACCGGCCCTCCGGGCGTGTCGAGCTGTACGGCATCGCCGGCGGCTTTGCCCACGCAGGCGGTTTGCGCCTGGGGATTGAAGCCGCCTCTGCCGCGGCCGCCGCCCCGGCCACCAAAGCCACCGCCGAAGCCGCCGTTAGCGCCAATGAAATTCAGCGATTCCTGAAAGCGGATCGAATCACCGGACCTGTCGATGGCGTTCGGTGGCAGCGACTGCCCGACCAGGGTGTAGAGATGTTTGTTGACAAAGAATATGGCGATCGCCGAGCGGCTGCCGTCATTGCCGGTCACGCTCAGCTCGCGTCCGAATGATCGAGCGACCCGCGCATCGATCGCGACGGTCACCCTGCCGGTCGTGCCAAAGGATTTCTCGGCCTCGGCAATCGTGCTGGTTGCATCGGCAGTGGTCGTCGAATAATCGACCACAGTCAGTGTATAGACGCTTCGGGCCTGCCGGACGAAATAGCGCGTCATGGGCAGGGACACGCCGGCGGCGGTTTTGAAGGTGCCCTGGTCGACCGTCGGGGGCGAAGGAAATTGGATGGCGAAGCCGGGGTCAGGATACGGATATGACTTCCATTCCTGAGCCATAGCCGCGACCGGCATCAGCAATGCGGCCATCGCGAACGCGACTGTTCTCTTCATCAGCAATCTCCCCACGCCCGGTCTAGGGGCCGGGCGGACGCTGCTGGCCGCCCAGCACCTTGCCGTTTGGCAAGGTTACCGAGACCAGCTGACCGCCGTAAGAACCATCGCGCAGTGGATGCAGTTGCACTGTCACTTTGTCGCCGGGATGTACCGCATCGGGGGTCCACCCGAATCTCTGCAGCTGGCCCGCACCGCCCATTTCCACCGACCATTCGTTCTGATTCCCCTTGGCGTCGGGAACCATGACCCGCAACCAGCCATGCGGATTGATCAGATCGAATTCCTTGACGGTGCCGGCAATCGACTCGGTCTGGCTGCGGTCGAACATGGCGAAGGAGTGGTGGGCTCCCGCCGCAGTCGCCAGGCACAGCGTTGCGGTGGTCAGGCAGCTGATCAGTGGTAAGCGCTTCATGATCGAAGACCTCGTTGGCACACGTGATGACAGCAGCGTGCAAGTCCTCTCAATTAGACGGTTCGGGTTTGTTGCCGTCAACAAATTCAGATTGTTACCAATTTCGATGCCTGTAATTTCAGCAGTGTCTGCTGCACCTGCTCCTGCGGCGAGCCTTCACCATCGATTTGAATCGACAGCTCGTCTTCTTGCGGCGGTTCGAGGATCGCCAGCTGACTGTCGAGCAGGGAGGCCGGCATGAAGTGTCCGCTACGCCGGTTCAGGCGTGCCAGCAGGTGCTCGCGGCTCAGGATCGGCAGCACGAAGATCAGCTCCGCCTCGCTCATCCGCAGTTGGTCGCGGTAGCTGCGTTTGAGCGCCGAACAGGACACCACGATGCCGCGCGGGCGCGACTCGCTGAGCGCGTGGCCGATGTTGTGCAGAAAAGGTACCCGGTCCTCATCATTCAGCGCGATCCCGGCGGCCATCTTGGCGATGTTGCTGGCCGGATGCAGCGTGTCGCCCTCCAGGAATCGCCAGCGCAGCGCCTGCGCCAGAGCCTCGCCAAGTGTGGATTTGCCGCAGCCGGTGACTCCCATGACCACGATGGCACGGGCCACCTTGCGCTAGCTCGGGTTCAGTGCGAGATGCAATTTCACGAACCGGGTGCGATCCCCAGCCAACTCCAGGGCGGCGGCTGCCTGCGCCAGCGGGTAGGTGCCCGAGAGAATCGGTGCGACGTCGATCACTCCTGAGGTGATCAGTTGCACGGCCAGGCGAAACTCGTCGTGGGCACGGAATGCGCCGCGCAGCTCGATCTCGCGCGACTGCAGGACATTGACCGGTACCGCAGCGGTGCCCGCGGGGAACATGCCGACCTGTACGATGCGTCCGCCGCGGCGGATCACCTTGAAGATCGAATCCAGGGCCGCGGGCGATCCCGAGCATTCAAACGCGACATCGAAAAAGCCGCCATCGCCCGTGAATCTGCTCAGACCCTCAGGCTCGGTGGCGACGTTGACGGTGCTGGAAGCGCCCATCTGATGCCGGGCGACCTCAAGCGGCCAGTCGGCAACATCCGTCGCGACCACTTCCGCTGCGCCTGCGTGGCGGGCGCTGCGCCCCGTCAGCAGGCCTATCGGCCCGGAACCCGTGACGAGCACCCGCTTGCCGGTCAGGGCACCGGAGCGCGTCACGGCATGCAATCCCACCGACAGGGGTTCCGCAACCGACAGTTTCAGCAGATCCGTCGCATCGGATACCGGGATGACCTGATCCTGACGCAGCACCAGGTGTTGCGCGAAGCCACCTTGGACATGCGGAAAGCGGCCGGCGCTGCCGAGGAAGAACATGTTCGTGCACAGATTGCTGCGTCCCGCGCGGCAGTAGCTGCAGCTCAGGCACGGGCGGCTCGGATCGAGAGCCGCCTTCATGCCCGGTGCCAGGCCCGAGACCTTCGCGCCGGTTTCCAGGACCACGCCGGATATTTCATGACCCAGGGTCAACGGTTCGCGGACCTTGAAGTCCCCGACGGCCCCGCGATGGAAGTAATGCATGTCGGATCCGCAGATGCCACCGAAGGCGACCGCAACGCGGACTTCGTCGGGGCCCAGAGGACGGTCCGCGACCTGCTCGATCCTCAGGTCCTTCTTGCCGTGGCAGATCGCAGCGAGCATCTGGTGCTTCTCAGGTAGGAATGTGCACGATATCATACGCGCCCTTCATCGCAGCGAGCCGCGCGTGAGTCTATTCAGTCTGACGGGCAGGCGCGCCTTGATCACCGGCGCGTCTCGCGGCATCGGGTTCGCCATCGCCACGGCTCTGGCGGACGCGGGCGCCAGCGTCATTCTCAACGGCCGCACGGCTGCCTCACTCGAGGCAGCGGCCGGAACACTGCGTGCCCAGGGCGCGAGCGTCGGCATCAGTTGCTTCGACGTGACCGATGCCGCGGCCTGCGCCAGTGCCATCCAGGCGATTGAGGATAGCGTTGGGCCGCTCGATATCCTGGTGAACAATGCCGGTATTCAGCGCCGTGCGTCGCTCGAGAAGTTCACCGATCAGGATTGGCGCGAACTCATGGCCACCAATCTCGACGGCGTTTACTACCTGAGCAAGGCGGTCGCGCCGTACATGATTGCGCGCGGCCGCGGCAAGATCATCAATATCGGCAGCGTTCAATGCGAGCTCGCCCGTCCGGGTATCGCGCCCTACACGGCCGCTAAAGGTGCCGTCAGGAATCTCACCAAGGGCATGTGCGCGGACTGGGCCCGCCATGGCCTGCAGATCAACGCCATCGGCCCCGGCTACTTCGCGACGCCGTTGAACAAGGCGCTGTATGAGGATCCGCTCTTCGATGAGTGGTTGCGCAAGCGAACTCCCGCCGGGCGTTGGGGAAACGTTGAAGATCTGCACGGCGCTGCCGTGTTCCTGGCCTCCGATGCCTCGAATTTCGTCAATGGCCAGACGCTGTACGTGGATGGCGGAATGCTCGCGGTGGTTTGAATCATGACGCCATCACGCGCGAGCGCGTTGCAGCTGTGTCCATTTTCGCCCTATCTCGAGGCGGCCCTGAACGAACGGTTCACCGTGGTGCGCTGGTTCGCGCTCTCTGACGCCGAGCGCACGGCGTGGCTCGCGCAAGGCGCGGGTAGCGTGCGTGCCGTGATTACCGGCGGCCACGTCGGCTGCAGCAATGCGTTGATGAAGGCGCTGCCATCGCTCGGCATCATCGCGATCAATGGTGTCGGAGTCGACAAGGTCGATCTGCAGTTGGCACGCAGTCGCGGGGTGCGGGTGGGCACGACCCCGGGTGCGCTCACCGATGACGTCGCGGATCTGGCAGTGGGCTTGATCATTGGCCTGCTGCGGGGAATTCCCGCCGCGGAGGTCTATGTTCGCAGCGGCGAGTGGGTGAAGGGTGAGTGGCCCCTGGGTCGCAAGGTCAGTGGCCGTCGCTTCGGCATCGTCGGCCTCGGTCACATCGGGACTGCGCTTGCGATACGCCTCGCACCCTTCGGCGAGGTTGCGTACACCAATCCAAAACCCAAGAACGCGCCGTACCCATATCATGCCGACGTACTGTCTCTCGCCCGGGCCTGCAACACACTGATCCTCACCTGTCCGGCGACTGCGGCGACCCGGCACCTGGCCAATGCGGCCGTATTCGATGCCCTGGGTCCGCAAGGCTGTCTGGTCAATGTCGCGCGCGGATCCGTAGTCGATCAGACGGCCTTGATTGCCGCGCTCCAGGCCGGACGTCTGGGAGGGGCGGCCCTCGATGTGTACGAGGAGGAACCCAACGTGCCCGAAGCGCTGCGGCTGTGCCCCAATACCGTGCTGACTCCGCACATGGCGAGCGCGACCCACGAGACCCGCACGCGGATGGCCGACATCGTGCTGCAGCATCTTGATGCCTGCCTGAGCGGCGCACCCGAACCGGTCATCCAACACTCTTCATCCCCAAGGTAGAACGCCATGGCCAAACCGTCACTGCGACAGATTCTGCTGAACGCGAAGGCCTGCATCGTGGCACCGTGCGTGTACGACTGCGCCTCGGCGCGGGCGGTCGAAATGGTGGGCTTCCCGGCCATGATGCTCAGCGGCGGTGAAGTCTCCATCGCCATGAACGGCGTATTGGACTACGGCTTCACCAATCTCACCGACATCGAGTGGATCACCAGCCGCATCAGCCAGACCTCCCCGTTGCCGCTCGCGGCCGACATCGAAAATGGCTACGGCGGTCCACTCGCCGTGTATCGGGCCTGCAAGCGCATGGCGCGAGCAGGTGCGACCGCGCTGCAGCTGGAGGATTCAAGTGACATGGAGGAGTCGACCAGGCTGCTGCCCCGCGAGCGTTACTACGAAAAGGTGAAAGCGGCGCTCGCCGCGTTGGCGGGCACGGAGTGCATTCTGATCGCGCGCACCAACGCCGATCCGAAGACCGAGCTCGACGAAGGCATCGAGCGCTGCCGCGCGGCCATTGCGCTCGGCGCGCAGATGACGACGGTCGTGAAGCTGTCGAATCTTGCTGACGCCCGCTATGTGGCGAGCAAGGTGCCCGGGTGGAAAATGTATCCCGATGTGGGCGGCCGCAATGGGGTGCCGGAGGTGACGGTCGAGGACATCTACCCCTTGGGCTACAACTTCCTGACCATGCACTACACCCTCAAAGCGGCGATGGATGGGATGCTGGAGCACGGTAAGAGGAACTTCGCGCAGCAGGGCAGTCTGTATACCTGCGACAAGCAGGATGCCACCGGTATCTATGGAATGAGCGCGACGCCGTTGTTCGACCCGCGCGGCTACATGGAACTAGAAGGCCGGTTCAGCGGCCGCAGGAAGCAATTCACGATCGTCGGCAATGAGGTCGAAGATTATCCTGAAGGGTTCGTGAAGACGCCGATCACGGATCGCTTCTGAGCTCGCGCAGGGCCCGGAAGGGCCGTAGCGCCAGCAGAATCAGCAGCACCATGGCCGGTGCTGCGATTGCCACCACGATGGCCAGCGAGTAGCGGACGTCCGCTGGGTCGTGAAACACGCGGTCGGTCATGAAACCGATGACGATCGGACCTGCCACCAATCCGACGAGGGTGGTGAATGTCACGTAGATCGCCGTGACCTGGGCACGCGCGCGATTCGGCACGATGAGCTGAATCGCGGTACCGGCGCAGGAGTAGGGCATGTTGCTGAAGAAAATGGCGGGCGCGAGCAGCGCCAGCGCGCCCGTGGCGTTCGGCATCAGCGGTGCGAGGCTGCCAAACACGGCGCAGCCGATATAGCCGAAGGCGGCGACCCGCAGCTGCGCATCGGATCGGCCGCGACGCGTGAGTCGATCGCCGACCCACCCCGCGAAGAACACACCGCTGGTCCCGCAAATCAGCACGATCAACCCGAAGGCGAGGCCGATCCGGCCGGTGTTCCAACCATAGGAGCGGTGCAGCAGGGCTGGCGTCCAGATGAAGAACGCATTCGAGACGAGGTTCACCATGGCGAAGCCTGCGAACATCGGCACCAGAGCCGGCGCTCGCGTGCGCAGCACGCGGCCGATTTCGCGCAGGGGCAACGCGGCGGCGGCGCCGAGGCCACGCCGGAGGGGCTCGCGCTGCATGATGATGAACGGCACCAGCAGCAGCACCGGCGCACCCACGATGATGAACGCCGCCTGCCAGGGCGCGAGACCCGTCCAAGGAGGCCTCGACAGGACGGAGGAGGTGGTCAGCCACTGCAGCAGGCTCCCCCCTCCCATGAAGGCGAGTGCCTGCCCCACCGGAGCGCTCATGAGGAAGCCGCTCACGGGGCGCCCGAGTCGCGGCGCCGGGAACAGATCGCTGAGCATCGACAACGCGGCCGGCGTGAGGCTCGCCTCCCCCACGGCCACACCGATCCGGGTGAGAAACAGCTGTGTGAAGCTGCGTGCCAGACCCGAGGCCATCGCGAACAGGCCGAACAGCGCGATGCCGGTCGCGATGATCACGCGCCGCGAGTACCGGTCGGCCAGTCGACCGATCGGCACGCAGGCCAGCACATAGAAGATGCCGAAAGGAATGCTCTGCAGCATTCCGAAGTGGGTGTCATCCAGCGCAAACGTCCGCTTCAGGGGCTCGACCATCAAATTGATGACCGTGCGATCAAACTGCGAACCGACCGAGGCCAGCGCGAGCAGCCCGACGATCAGCCAGCCGTGCGCGGCGCTCGGCCAGGCGTCACGGTCCTCGTGCTGGCTCGACACCGACTATTCGTTCAGATAGGGGCGGGCGGCGAATGCCCGGTAGGCAATTCGCTGCTCGCCGCGAGCCGTGATGTATAGCGTTCCATGCAGCGCCACGGCGCCGCAGGCGTAGGCAATCTCGGTCGAGCCCCGCCCAGTGACCAGCTGTTGGATCTGGCCGGTGCGCGGCAGTACCCGGGCAATCACCCACGGCTGCGGGCATTGCGCGCCCGTGCATGCCCGGATGGCCGCGACACTGGTGCGCTGTCCCCCGATCAGCAGCGAGCCGTCGGCCAGGCGGTGGATGTTGTCTGGCATGAAGCCCAACGGGATGGCGCGGCGCGAACCATCGTGGCGCGAGAGCACGATGAGTTCGCGGGAACTCCAGGAGCTGGCGTAGATCTCGTTGCCATCCGCGCTGACTTCGATGCCGTTGCCGCCGGAGGTCGCGCCATTTGCCAGGTCTTCAAAGCCGCGATCGGCGTGCCATTCAAGGATCCGCCCGGTGGCTTTGCCGGCCCCCATGCGGGCCCAGGCGGTGGGGTCGCTCGGGTCGTAGAAGCTGATTACCACCAGGCCACCGTCCGGCAGCGCCGCGACCGCATTGGGCAAGGTGCCGCCGGGCAGGGGTGCGCAACCCACCCAATGCAGTGCCGGTTTTTCACCGTGCTCATCGACGCTAAAGAACTCGACGGCCATGCGATCGCCATGATTGGCCGCATACAGTGTGTGGAGCGCGCCCGGGCCGACACGCAACGCCAAACCGTCGATGGACATGCGGGCGAGGTCAGGCGGTCCGGGGCAGCCGTGGGTAGGCTTTGGATCAAGCGTCGTAGGCTGTCCTGGGATCGGAAACAGAATGGAGGCGGACTTGTGAACCGTGTCGATCAGGTACAGGTGTGCAGCTTGCCCCACGTTCATGCCGCTGGCGATGAGCCAGTCGGTATGGGGGATGCGCACGAGATCTTCACTGGCGAGCGGCCCACAGATATAACGCAGGCCCGCCCTGGGCTCGCAGCCCTGGGCCGAGAGTTCTGCCGCCTCACTACCGGTCGCGCGCTGCGCGCCCGCGGCGAAGGTGGTGAGCAGCAGGATACCGACGAAAGTGAATGAAGGGCGCATCGGCGCTTCGTGTCAGGCGGTGTTGAGCATCAACTGTGAAAACCTCTGCGCGCTGGCCGAATCTGCCGGGCTGAACATCAGGAGCCGCAGATTCGGACTCGAGGCGACGCTGTAGGCCGTGTGTTCGAAGGCGATGGGACCGACATCCGGATAGACGCAAGTGTAAACGCCTTCGCGGAAATGACTGATCTCAGGACTGCGCCACAGGCGATCGAAAATCGGGCAGGCCGCCGAGAGCTCCTCAAGCAAGGCATCGAACGCTGGATCATCGCCGGCCTGGGTGTAATCCAGGCGCACCGTCGGGAGAATGCGTCGGGCGATTTCCTCCTGCTCGGTTGGGTTGCGTTGGAAGTCGGGTTCGGTGAGCAGGATGCGCAAAAGGTTGCGTTCGCTCGGCGGTCGCGCGCCGAAGTCGGGAAAACAGCGGGTCCAGACGGCGTTCCACGCCATCACGTCCCAGCGCCGGGTGTGCACCAACGCCGGCAAGTTAATGGCATCGAGCATGCGCTGGACGGCGGGACGCAGTGGCTCGCCCGACGCCGCGATCAGCGGCGGGGGCCGACGCTGCGCCAACATGAACAGATAGTCGCGCTCCGCGGCGGACAGGGCCAAAGCTGCGCTTAAGCGCTCGAGGATCTGATCGGAGGGGTGAACGTTGCGCCCCTGCTCAAGCCAGGTGTACCAAGTGGCCGAAAGGCCCGCGAGGGCGGCGACATCCTCGCGGCGCAGGCCTTTGCTGCGGCGTCGTGCTGCCGGAACCAGCCCGACCGAGCCCGGTTCACGTCGGGCGCGGCAGCTTTTGAGGAATTCCGACAGCTGGGCGCGTTGCAGCGTTTGACTCACAGAGGGCATCACATGTTCAAACTGGTAGTGGCGATACTAGCATGGGTCTACGCACTGCAAGACCCCGGCCGGATTGCTCATACTGGCCAAGCGGCGCGTGGAGGAGGGGGGAGGGGGGACCATGATTGACCGGCAGGCATACGATTCCTACCTGCGTCTGTTCAACGCGCGCGACTACGCGGGCGTCCTGAGCTGGTTTGCGCCGGAATTTGAAATCCGATTCGGCGGCTACCGTCTGACCACGCGCGACCAGGTCATGCAGTTCTACACTTTCCTGCATGCCCATTTGGATGAACAGATCCTAATTGACCGCTTCGTTGCGGATGAGCACACCGTCGTGCTGGAAGCACGCGTCAGACTCACCGGGACCAAAGCCCTCAGCGCGCAGGCCGCAAAGGCGGCTGGCTTTGAGCGCCTGCTTACACCACCGGTCGGACAGACGATCGAGATCCCACAGTTCATCCACTACCATCTCGAAGGTGGCAAATTCAAACGCGCCCTGTGCGCGATCGCAGATTGAGGAGCGGCATTCAGTGACTGAGCGGTTCAACGGCAAGCAGGTCCTCGTCATCGGTGGCAACAGCGGCATCGGCCTTGCCAGCGCGCGCGCCTTCGCGCAGGAGGGCGCCAAGGTGGTCATTACCGGCCGCTCGCCGGAAACGCTGCAGAGCGCGGCACTGGACATCGGTCGGGGTGCCGTCGCCATCCGGTCGGACATCGCCGATATGGCACAGATCAAGTCCCTGTTCGCCCAACTCACGGGACAACTGGGTCACATCGATGTGTTGTTCGTGAATGCCGGCATCGGCGCCTTCCAACCGATCGAAAAGGTCACCGAGCAGGATTGGGACAGCATCCATGGCATCAATTTAAAGGGCGTCTTCTTCACGGTGCAGCAGTCTCTGCCGCTGCTGCGCAAGGGCTCGGCGATCGTGCTCACGGGCTCCATCGGTGCCCTGAAGGGCATCCCGACGGGCTCTGTCTATGCCGCCAGCAAGGCGGGCTTAAGAGCACTGGGCCGCTGCTTCGCGGCGGAACTGGTCGGCAAGGGTATCCGCGTGAACGTGGTGAGTCCGGGCCCCACCGAGACGCCCATCATCGGTCGCACCGCGGGGCTGCCGCCACAGGCCATTGCGGCGATCCGCGAGCAGATGATCCGCAACACGCCGATGCACCGCATGGGTACGCCGGAGGAGGTGGCGGCTGCCGTACTGTTCCTGGCCAGCAGCGATTGCGGCTTCGTCACCGGCATCGACTTCCTGGTCGATGGCGGAGCGGCCAGCTTTTGAAAGGAAACAACATGCCCAAACCGAAT
>Ga0210385_10002796_pt1 | contig 10467 bp, 11 predicted proteins | sample IncBWH26OmetaG_FD_160107 | JGI IMG/M metagenome (GOLD analysis project Ga0210385, IMG submission 160107) | Forest soil microbial communities from Barre Woods Harvard Forest LTER site, Petersham, Massachusetts, United States - Inc-BW-H-26-O ... | reverse complement strand
GAGCCGCGGCCTCAGATGTATCCGCAGCAGCCTCAGGCTTATCCGCAGCAGCCTCAGGCTTATCCGCAGCAGCCCCACCAGCCTCAGCCTCAGACGTATCCGCAGCAGCCCCACCAGCCTCAGCCTCAGACGTATCCGCAGCCGCGTCCTCAGCCTCAGCCGCGTAACCAACCGCCGTCCATCGCCACGCGCCGCCTGGCGACTCCACGGCCGGACCTCCCTATCCCCCAGTCACACCAGCAGGAGATGCGGCCCTGGCAGCAACGAGAGTGGCAGGAGCAACAGCAGGACGTGACGCCCTGGCAGCAGCAGGAGTGGGAGCAGAACGAGTGGCAGCAGCACCAGGCGATCGAGCCTGGGCAGGCGGAGTACTCGGAGTACCCGGAGTACCCTCCGGACCCCGACTACCCTGTCTATCCCGCTTATCCGGGCGCGGAGGGATCATGACGCCGTCCCCTGGACCCGATGCCATGTGCATCGGTCAGGCTCGACTCACTGCCGGCCTCGACCGGATCGAGCGAATCGACCTGACCACGCACTATTCGGTGTTCGGCAATCTGCCGCGGCTGACCTCCGACCAGCTGATCAGCGCCACGGAGCAGGTCAACCTGTGCGGCCGGGGCGGCGCGGGCTTCCCGTTCAGCAAGAAACTGAAGGGGGTCGTACAGTCCGCCCGCCAGCGCAAGAAGCGCGTCGTCGTCCTCGTCAACGCCACCGAGGGCGAGCCGGGCAGTTCTAAGGATCAGATGCTGCTGCTCAGGTCGCCGTACCTGGTGCTCGGTGGCGCGCTGGTCGCCGCCTGGGCACTGCAGGCAAGGGAGATCGTCGTCGGTGTGACGCGCACCGACATGGCCCGCTCGATCAGTTCAGCGGCCGCGGCGGAACCGGACCTGAAGCGCCTGGTGCGCGTCGTACAGGTGCCGGAACGGTTCGTCGTCGGTGAGGGCGGCGCGCTGGTGAACGCGCTGAACGGCAAGGCGCCGGTGCCGCCCGGCAAAAAGGTTCTGCCCAGCGACTACGGGATCCATGACCTCCCGACCCTGCTATCCAATGCGGAGACGTTCGCGCAGGTCGCGGTCCTCGCGATGCTAGGCGCCGAAGGCTACGCCTCGGCTGGCACGCGGGACGAGCCGGGAACGACACTGCTCTCTGTCGGAGGATCCGCGGACAACCCGGGGGTCGTCGAGGTTCCCTTCGGCCTGCCGCTCGGCGAGGTTCTCGACCTCTGCGGGGCGTCGCCGGCGGACGGCGTCCTGGTCGGCGGGTATCACGGCATGTGGCTGCCCACCGACGTCGCGTACAACGTGCCGGTCAGCCGGGCCGGGATGACCGCCGTCGGCGGGACGCTCGGCGCCGGCATCGTGCTGCCGCTCGGCGGGAGCACCTGCCCGCTCGGCGAGGTCGCCCGGGTGGTCGGCTACCTTGCCAAGGAGTCATCCGGCCAGTGCGGCCCGTGCAAGCTGGGCCTGCCCGCCATCGCCCGCGCCATGAACGCGCTCGCCGACGGCTCGGGCGGCGTCGAAGCGCTGGACACCGCGCGCCGCGGCGCCGCCGCGGTGAAGGGCCGCGGCGCGTGCGCCCATCCCGACGGCGTGTTCCGTTTCGTGGTATCCGCGATCGATGTGTTCACCGACGACCTGACCGCGCACCTGTTCCGCGGCACCTGCGGGCGCCGGGTGGCCGGCATTTTGCCGCTGCCCGGCAAGGACGGCGAGATGCGCATGAATGTGGACTGGACCCGGTGCCGTGGGCACGGGCTCTGCGCTCACCTGGTGCCCGAAATCGCGCAGCTCGACGGCCAGGGATACCCGGTGTTCCTGGACATGCCCGTGCCGCCGTGGCTGCTCAGCCAGGCGCAGCAGGCGGTCCAGATGTGCCCGGCGCTCGCGCTGCGGCTGGTCAGCGCGCCTCCCGCCCCACCGCCACCCAAGCCAGCCAAGCAGCAACCCGCGCTCAGGAGCGGCGGCCAGAACCTGCAGCTCGTGGCCAGCAGGCGGTCCGAGCCGGACGCCGACCCCGACGAGGAGTGGATCGCCGAGCTGTCCGACGTCGGCCGCCAGATCCCCCGCCCGCTCAACTAGGCGCGAGCCGCCTCACGCCGCGGGATTCGACTTCTGCATGAAGAATGCTGCACTTCCCACGATGAACTCCGAGTAGTTGCCCGGCAGGATTCCGACGAATCCGGCGATCACTCGGCTCGGGATCAGGTACATGGTCAGGTCGCCGTCCACGATGAAGAAGAAGTCGACCTCGTCAGGATCGTAGGGGACCAGCCTGGCCCGGTTGCCCACCGAGTACGGGCGCCTGCCGACCTGCACAACCCGCCCGTTATTGTTGCCCGTTGTCGTCTTGACCTGAACCCGCTTTATCCCATCCGGCAGCGAAACCAGCAGATCATAGATAGTCGGCTCCATCGGCAGAGATGTGTTGTATCCGCAGAGGAGAAACCACATTGCCGCAATGGACGTCCCGGCGTCCCGGAGATGCTTGAGGTCAGGCTTAAACTCTGGTTGGGACGGTACGTCCCTATGCGGCGGGTCGAGTCGATTAAGGTCTAGCCCAAGGCGAGCCGAATGCGCCTTGATTCGGGTGCGATCGTCCGCGTCACCGTTGAGCCTAGCTCCGACAGCAGCTCGCTCCAGGAATACGCAGTGGCGACTGCGCGCCTGAGCTGCGCGTCCGACCAGCGCCGCTGGCCGCTGAAGTGTGAGGTGTCTAGGCCGAGGCGACTGACCTGCCGCTTAACGACTCGAATGGATCCAGCGGAGGTCACACAAAGGCCGAGTTCGCGCATGACACCGCGCCACGACCTGGATACCGCCACAGCGGAAACTAGTTGCGAATCGGACCAAGCGCGCTTGCTAAAGGACTTTTCTGTCATATATAGACCCTAGCGAGAGGGTCTGACAAAATGGCCGCTATAGTCGGCTCGGATCTAAATTTTGAGTCGGGACGAGCGGATTTGAACCGCTGTTCTCCTGACCCCCAGTCAGGCGCCTTAACCAAGCTGGGCCACGTCCCGCTGTCCTCTCGGACCCCCAAATGCTAGCGCACACCGGGCATACCCTGCACACCGCTGAGGCATCAGGGCGTGCCCGGCGGGGTGACGGTCGCGTAGACCGTCACCCGGCCCCCGTGCCGGAACGTCAAGACCAGCGGCACGCTGCCGCCGACGGTGAGCGAGCGGGGATCCTGCAGCACGATGTCCAGGCCGAGCGGGTTCAGCGACAGCGTCGAATGTGCCGGGATCGCCATCTGGCGCAGCGCGACCCCCGGGCCCGCAGCGCTGCCATCGTGCCTGGCGAACGTCACCTGGCTGGCCGCCGGCGAGCGCACCGAGAGCAGCGTGTCCGGGCCGCCAAGGTTCGTGATCGTCAGGAAGGTGGCTGCCCGGTCCGGCGCGGCGGATGACGGCAGCGTGACGGCGGCCTGCCCGATCCGGATCGTGACCCGCGACACGGTGCCAGCGCCACCCGTAACCACCCACGCGGACAGCAGCCCGATCAGCACGGCGGCACAGATCACCGGAGCCAGACCGGCCCGGATCAGCTCGGCACCCGGTCCCGGCGGCCGATCGGGTCGCGATGGCGCGGCCCGATCGGCGGCCGCCTTGGCCGCATCCTGGACCGTCATGGCGCCGACTGGACGGCGCTGACCTGGGGTTGCACTGCCGGGTGCGGGCCAGACCTGGTCGATGGGCGGCTGGCCCGGAACCGGCGCAGCCGGAGGCTGTTGGAGACGACGACCAGCGAGCTTCCTGCCATCGCCAGGCCGGCGAACAGCGGGTTGAGGTAGCCGAGCGCCGCGAGCGGAATCGCGATCACGTTGTACCCGAACGCCCAGGTCAGGTTCGCGTGGATGGTGCGCAGGGTGGCCCGGGACAGCAGCACCGCGTCGGCGATGCTCGCCGGGTCGCCGTTGACCAGTGTGAGGTCCGCGGCGCCGATCGCGACGTCCGAGCCGCTCCCGATGGCCATGCCCAGGTCGGCCTGGGTCAGCGCGGCCGCGTCGTTGACGCCGTCGCCGACCATAGCCACCCGCCGGCCTTTCGCCTGGAGTTCCCGTACCACGCCGACCTTGCCGTCCGGCCGCACGCCAGCGAAGACATCCGCGTCCGGTATGCCGAGCTGTGCGGCGACCGCCCGCGCCGTACGCTCGTTGTCGCCGGTCACCAGCACCGGCCGCACGCCGAGCTGGCGGATCCGGCGCACCGCGTCGGCGCCGCCCGGCTTGACGGTGTCGGCTACCGCGAGCACCGCCCGTGCCGTGCCGTCCCAGGCGAGCAGGACTGCCGTCCGGCCGGCGTCTTCGGCTCGCGCGGCGGCGTCGCGCAGCTCCGCGGGCACAGCCAGCCCGAGCTCGCCGACATGCCGCAGGCTGCCCAGCGTGGCCTGATGCCCGGCAACGATCCCGGTGACGCCGGCGCTGGGCAGGCTGACAAACCCGGTCATGGCGGGCAGGCTGCCGAGCCGTGCCCGAGCGGCCCGGGCGATGGCCTGGCCGATCGGATGCTCCGAGGCGTCTTCCACCGCTCCAGCCACCAGCAGGCATTCCTGCTCGTCCGTCCTCGGGCCCGGGATGAGCTCGTCCAGGCTCATGGTCCCGCTGGTGAGCGTGCCGGTCTTGTCGAGCACGACGACGTCGATCCGGCGGGCGGACTCGAGCGCCTGTGTGCCCCGGACCAGGATCCCCAGCTCGGCGCCGCGGCCAACCCCGGCCAGCAGCGCGGTGCTCGTGGCCAGCCCGAGCGCGCAGGGGCAAGCCACCACCAGGACCGCGAATGCGGCGCTCCAGGCGTCCTGAGACGGCAGGCCCGCGCCGATCCAGAAGCCGAGCGTGACCACCGCCATACTGATCACGCAGGGCACGAACACAGCGGCCAGCCGGTCGGCCAGGCGCTGCGCGGCCGTCTTGCTGGTCTGTGCCTGGTTCACGAGGCTGACCAGCTGCGCGAGCATCGTCTCCGCGCCGACCCGGGTGGCACGCACGATCAGCCGGCCGCTCATGTTCACGGTCGCACCGGTCACGTCGGCCCCCGGGCTGACCTCGGCTGGCACCGACTCGCCAGTGAGCAGCGACGCGTCGACCGTGGAGTCGCCCTCGACCACGACGCCGTCGGTCGCGATCTTCTCGCCGGGCCGGACGACGAACACGTCCCCGGCCCGCAGCGCGTCCGCGCTCTGCCGGACCTCGGCTCCGCCGCGCAGCACGGCGACGGTCTTCGCACCGAGCTGCGCCAGAGTGACTAGCGCCGAACCGGCCCGTTCCTTGGCTCGCGCCTCCAGGTAGCGACCGGTCAGCACCGACACGGTCACCCCGGCGGCCACGTCCAGGTAAAGGGCCTGCTGTCCGGCGGGGGTGAACGTGAGCGGGAACGGCATCCGCATGCCGAGCATGCCCGCGCCGCCGAACGACAGCGCGTAGAGCGACCAGATGAAGGAGGCCGTGATGCCGAGGCTGACCAACGTGTCCATGGTCGCGCTGGCGTGCCGCAGGCTGGCCCAGGCCGCCCGGTGCAGCGGCCACGCACCCCACAATACGACCGGGAGCGCCAGGGCCAGGCTGACCCACTGCCAGCCGCGGAACTGCGCGGTCGGGACCATCGCCAGCACCACCACGCCGACGGCCAGCGGCGCACAAGCGGCCAGCCGCCAGCCGAGCATGCGGGCCCGGGACTCGGTCACCGTCTCATCGGCGCTGTCCTGGCTGGGGAGCGCCGCCTTATAACCCGCGGCCTCGATCGCCGTCACAAGCTCGGCGACGTCCCGCCCCCCGGTGGCGGTGATGTACGCACGCTCGGTGGCGTAGTTGACGCTCGCCGCCACCCCGTCCAGCAGGTTCAGCCTTTTCTCGATCCTAGCCGCGCACGCCGCACAGCTCATCCCGCCGACTACCAGCTCTACCGGAGCGCTGGCCGCGGTAGTCGTGCCCGTCATCGCGGTTCATCTCTCCTTACGGCGTTGCGGAAGCGGCCGGAGAGCGTTGGGTGCCGCCCGAGGCCCGGCTGCTTGGGAACATGTTCATCCCAGGCATGCCAGGCCCGGTGTGCACCGAGGTTTCGCCGCTGCGGCTGTAGGTCGTGGTGACGGGCCCAAACGATGCCCCGGCGGCCCGTGCAGCGAGGAAGATCGCGACAAGCAACAGCCCAAAGGCACACAGCTTCACCGGCGGGCTCACCGCAGCTCCTGTCCACCTGATTTATGCCACTCGCGATTTCCGCGGCGGCAAACATCGTACGCCCGCAGCCATGCCGTTCAACGCGGCTATACCCCCTTGGGGTAAAGGTGGATACCCCGCCTGGGTTTAATGAATACAAGCTCCCAGTTCTTCACGTACCCCAATAGGGTATCGGCGCAAATGAAGCCTCGGGCACAATAACCAAATTGTTGTTGTGCAGTACGGCACACCGACATTAGTCTCGGGCCATCGCACGAAAGGAACCCTTGCGGATGACCGAGAGCGCCGCGTCCAGCGGCGGGATGGCCTGGCGCAGCGGCGCGGCCGTGGCCGAGCAAAGACGGGCCGTGCCCGACCTGCGTCGGCAGCTGCAGCTCGTGCTCGCCGCGGTTTGGCTGCTTGACGCCGTGCTGCAATACCAATCCTTCATGTTCACTAAAGCGTTCGCTCAGATGCTCGGTGGCACCGCCGCAGGAAATCCGGCTCTCATCGCCGACCCGATTACCTGGTCCGCCCGCCTGGCCGGCAACCACGTCGTGCTCCTGAACGCCATCTTCGCCACTATCCAGCTGCTGCTTGGCCTTGGAATAGCGTGGCGGCCCACAGTCAGGATTGCTCTGGGCGCCTCGATCATCTGGGCGCTGGCCGTGTGGTGGCTCGGCGAGGGCCTAGGTGGGATCCTGACGGGAGGCGCCAGCCCGGTCAACGGGGCGCCAGGAGCGGTGATCATCTACGCGCTGCTGGCAGTGCTGCTGTGGCCCGTCGCCCGGGAACGCCCGGCGTCGTTCGTGGCGGGCCGCGCGGTCGGCGCGCACGCCGCCCGCGCTGCGTGGCTGATCCTCTGGGGCAGCCTCGCATACTTCGCGCTGACGCCCGCGTCCCGGGCGCCGCAGGCAACGAGCAGCATGATCTCGGGCATCGCGTCCGGCGAGCCCGGCTGGCTGGCTTGGATCGACAACCACGCCGCGAGCGCGCTGAGCCACGACGGTCTGGCGGTGTCGGTGGTCCTCGCGAGCGCGATTGTCGTCGTGGCAGTGGGGGTGTTCTTGCGACCACCGGCGGCCCGGGCCACCCTGGTGCTGGCGCTCGTCTTGGCCGCGGCCATCTGGCTAGCCGAGGGTTTGGGTGGCATACTCACCGGCTCGGGCACTGACCCCAATTCGGGCCCCCTGCTGGCCCTGCTGGCGATTGCGTACTGGCCGGTGGCGACCGCCGTCTCCGGGCAAGCGGCGACGCCAGCCCCCGTACCGACGGGAGAACGGTGACATGACCGGACCATCCTGGCTCGCCGACTTGCTTGCGGTCGCCATGATCGCGACCGCCGCCTACTGCTTCAGCCGCCTGGCCGTGGCCTGGCACTGGCAGCGCCGGACCGACTACGACGTCGACGGCGTGCACATCCTGATGGGCGTGGCCATGGCCGGGATGCTGGTCCCGCGGCTGAACCCGTTCTGGGACAGCGGCTGGGAAGTGATCTTCGCAGCGGCGGTCGCCTGGTTCGGCTGGCAGACCATCCGGGGCTACCGCAACGAACTGGCGGTCGGCCGACGCTGGGTCGCCCATCACCTGCAGCACGTGGTGGCCTGCGGCGCGATGCTGTACATGTTCCTGGCCGTAGCCCCCACGAGAGCCGGAAGTTCCGGGGCCGGGATGGCCATGGGCAGGTCGTCGGGTTCCATGACCACGTTCCCAACGCTGGCTGTCGTGCTGACGCTTGTGCTGATCGGCTACGTGATCTGGAATGCCGACAGGTTCACCTCGCTGGCCCCGGTGGCTGCGCTCAGGGTGATGACGGTCCCGGTCAGCGCCGTGGTCACCCCCGCGCTGAGCGCGAGCACGGCATCCGCGGCCGGCCCCGAGTCGTCAGTGAGCGGCACAGCAACCCAGATCACGCGGGCACCCGCCGACCCTCACGCCGCGCAGTCGGCGGCCCGGACCAGGCCACCGATATCGCCGCGCCTCGCCGCGTGCTGCGAGATCGTGATGGGCCTGACGATGGGCTACATGCTGATAACGATGCTGTGACGGCTGGCCGCTGCCGTCCGGGGCCGGAGGGCGGAGACAGGCCTACTGCGCCAGCTCGTAGCCGGCAGCGTCGACTGCGGCTCGCAGCGCCGCGTCATCCGGCACCGGCTCGGCGCTGATTTTCACCTCTCCGGAGGCGACGTCCACGTCAACATCGGTCACGCCGGGCAGGCCGCTTATCTCGGTCCGCACAGCCGTGGCGCAATGCTCACAGGACATACCGTTGACATTTATGACAATCAGGGTCACGCCAAAGATCCTAGCCATGCGGGGCTGCTGGAGCGGCCGGGACTCGGAGGTCAGGATCCGGCGGTCAGGATCCGGCGGTCACGGCCCAGCGGGGGTTGGTTCCGAGGAGCTGATCGAGCAGGCTCCGGCCTTCCAGCGTGGCCCACTCCACGTCACGCAGCCGCTCGAGCCTGGCACGGCCCCACGGGCTGGCCTCGACCAGGGAGACCATCTCGGCCGGGGTGATGCCGTTCGCGTGCGGCAGCGCGCTGACCACCCGGTCGGTGTAGTGGCCGTGGTGGCCGGGCTCGTGGCCGCGGAACCGCCTGGCCAGCCTCCTCGCCTCGGCCTGCACCGCGGAGATTCCGGTGGTCTCGCCCCAGGTTCCCTCGACCAGTACCAGTCGGCCGGTGGGAACGGCCTGCCGCCACGCGGCCAGCGCAGCGGCGGGGTCGGGCAGGGTCCAGAGCAGGTGCCGCTCCACCACAGCGTCGAACGGGCCGTCTGGCGGGCTGGCCGCGTCGGCCTGCACGATCTCCACGTCCAGCCCCTGCCGGGTGGCCTTGGCCCGCAGCTTCTCGAGCATGCCCGCCGACAGGTCCATCGCGGTGACCTGATAGCCCTGGGCGGCCAGGAGCAGCGAGAGGAAGCCCGTTCCGGCCCCCGCATCCAGGACCCGGGCGGGCGGATCTGGCAGCAGCCGCCGCAGCGTCGCGCTCCAGGCGGCCCGCTCGTGCGGCCGCCGCGGGTGATGCTCTGGCGAGTCGTCGTAGACCGCCGCATCCTCGTCCCAGAACTGCTGGATCTCCTCGGAAACGCTGCCGGTTGTCATCGGCGTCTTCTCCCTTCGGCTACTCCGGCGCGGCCGCCGCCGCTGCCGCGTTCGCCGCGTCCCACTTCTGCTCGATCTTGGCGAAGCGCCAGATCGACAGCGCGACGATCCAGGTCACGACGAACACGCCGACGATCACGAACCCGGCGGTGTTGATGTTGAAGTTCGCCACCCAGTCCCAGCCGGATCCGCTGAGGTTGCCCTGCTGGGCGAGCAGGCCGAGCACCTCGACCGCACCGACGAACACCGCGACGAACACCGAAAGGCCGGTGATCGTCAGGTTGTAGTACACCTTCCGGATCGGCCGGGAGAAGGCCCAGTCATAGGCGAAGTTCATGAAGCAGCCGTCGGCGGTGTCGAACAGGCTCATCCCGGCCGCAAACAGGATCGGCAGCGACAGCACCGCATAGAACGGCAGCCCGCCGACGACCGCCGAGCCAGCAAGCACCAGCAGCGCCACCTCGGTCGCGGTGTCAAAACCAAGCCCGAAGAGAAACCCGACCGGATACATCTTCCACGGGGCGTCAACGTTCCGGTAAAACCGCCCGAGGAAGCGGTTCATCAGGCCGCGCTTGGCCAGCTGTTCCTCCAGCTCACGGTCGTTGTAGACGCCCGAGCGCATCTCCCGGAACACCTTGATGATGCTGGCCAGGATCACCACGTTCAGCGCCGCGATCAGGAACAGGAACACCCCGGACACCAGCGTGCCGATGATGTTGGTAGTCGTCTGCAGGTGCGAGCTGGAGTTCTTCACCTGCTCGTCCAGGCCGCGGATGCCGAAGTTCAGCAGCACCGCAAGCACGAACACGACGCTGGAGTGGCCAAGCGAGAAGAAGAATCCGGTCGACAGCGGCCGCTTACCCTCGTTGACCAGCTTGCGGGTGGTGTTGTCGATCGCGGCGATGTGGTCGGCGTCGAAGGCGTGCCGCATGCCGAGCGTGTAGGCCAGGATCCCGGTGCCCGCGCCGAAGATCTCGGTCTTGTTGATGTGATAGTGGCCGCCCATGGCCGCGGCAAGCATCCCCCAGCCGAGCACGTTCAGGCCGACGATCGTGAAGATCATTCCGCCGGTCCTGGCCCACTCGCGGGGGGTCAGCCCATCGCGGATCTTCGCGATGCGGGCCCGCGGATCGACCATCGGCGAACACCTCCCTGGCTCGGCTCATGATCAGTGTAGAAACTACTGCAACTTATTTGCAATAGCA
>Ga0210385_10002794_pt1 | contig 10469 bp, 8 predicted proteins | sample IncBWH26OmetaG_FD_160107 | JGI IMG/M metagenome (GOLD analysis project Ga0210385, IMG submission 160107) | Forest soil microbial communities from Barre Woods Harvard Forest LTER site, Petersham, Massachusetts, United States - Inc-BW-H-26-O ... | reverse complement strand
GGTCCCGACCAGGATATTCCCGCACCGGACGTCTACACCGACGCGCAGACAATGGCCTGGATCATGGATACCTATTCCATGATGAGGGGCCACACCGTGCCGGGCGTCGTCACCGGCAAACCAATTTCCATCGGTGGCTCATTGGGAAGAGCCGAAGCCACGGCGCAAGGCTTGGTTTACGTGGTGGAAGAAGCTTGCAAGGTGAAGAAAATCTCGTTACGTGGCGCCACCGTGGCAGTGCAAGGCTTCGGCAATGCCGGGGCAACTGCGGCGCGGCTGCTCGCGGACAAGAAAGCCAAGATCATCGCTCTAAGCGATACGCGCGGCGGTGTCACGAACTCCCGAGGCATCGATCCGATCAAGGCAATCCGTTACAAGGAACGGTCCGGGACCGTTGTAGGTATGCCCGGCGCTTCGCGAATTTCGAATGACGATTTGCTGGCCATGAAGTGCGACATCCTGATTCCTGCGGCCCTGGAGAACGTAATCACGTTACAGAACGCAGAATCGGTGAAGGCGCGTGTGGTGGCGGAAGCGGCCAATGGGCCGACCACGCCGCACGCGGACGAAATCCTGGCGCGCCGTGGAATTACCGTACTGCCGGACATTCTGACCAACGCCGGCGGCGTCACAGTCAGCTACTTCGAATGGGTCCAGAACCAGGAAGGCCTGCTGTGGGACTCCGAAGAAGTGAACGTCCGCTTGCAGAAAATCATGGTGCGTTCGTTCCACGACATGATCGAAGCCATGCGCAAATACCACGTGCCGCCACGCACAGCCGCGATGACAGTGGGCGTGGGACGCGTAGCCGAAGCGACGCTGGTCCGCGGCCTCTTCCCGTAAGCCGGCAGAACGTAATTACCTCCAAACGCGAAGCGCCGAAGAGCGGCGTCTAATTCGAGACAGGAGGTACAAATGCGTACCACTCCAGATAAAGTCCTTGAGACTCCTATTTATGGATTCGTCGACGCAACCCACTACCTCCGCGACCCTGCGCTATTGGACCAAGGGCAGTAAATCTGTTGAACCTATTGTTCCTTTAGCGAGCACTGACCCTCTGCGTCTTTCGATTATCAATGTTATGGAGTGGCACCTGTTGAGTTCCATGAGAACCCGCTACAACCTGCGTCTGCCCAAATTTCGAAAGGCCCTTCGGGCGCTGGCGACACTCTATCCATCGCCCCATGCTCTGGTGGACCAACAACTAGAGACTGACAACGTCGACGTTTTCATACGGCAACATGAGAAGGAATTGCTTAACTTGAGCCGCCCGAATCAGTTCGAATTCAGAGAGGTTCTAGATGCTTATCTTCAGCGCATCGAACGAACTTCCAGCGGTGCCCCGTGTTTTTTTCATTTGTTGAAAAGCGAAGCTGGGACGAGCCTAAGATAATCGCAATTAGCCCTTCGATTTCTTTCAGTCGCCCTGTCAGAGCGGGTACTGCCATCCCCACCGCGGTTATTGCATCTAGGTTTCATGCTCGAGAGTCGCTAAGCGATTTAGCGAAGGAATATGGGCGGACGAACAAGGAAATCGAAGAGGCCATCCCGTGGGAGTCCAGGGCAGTCGCCGCTTGAAAACTTTGTTTTGTTCCTGGACGAACGCCTTCACAATTGGCGACCAATTCATTCGGCTCTCAATGAGCTGAATGTCGAATACAAACGTCACGGTGAATGCTTCAAACCTGGTGTTGAAGACACCGAATGGCTTGCGGAAATCGGAAAGCAAGGCTGGGCGCTGCTCACTTCCGACAAGCGCATCCGCTACAACCAGTTGGAGAGAGACGAAATAGTTCATTACAGAATACGAGAGTTTGTCTTTACTTCAGGGAACTTGAGCGGTGCAATGATGGGAGAAGTTCTGAATGTCGCCATGTCTAAAATGAAGAAGCTGTATGAAGAATGTCCTGCACCTTTCATTCGTGCATCATGCAATCCGGAAATGTTGAGATACGTTACGACAAGGACGGATCGGTTCACGGAAGATCACGAAAATAATTAGAAATCTCCGCTAATGCATCTCTGATCCGGCAGGGCTAAAATTCCAAGACCAAAGAAGTCAGGGCTTCCCTGTAACCGTCCTCACCAGAATTTGCTTGCGGCTCGATTGGAGTGCGCGTACATTCGCAAGTGCCGGGCGTTTTCCGGTGCGAGCGCAAAAAGATTTCGCACTGGCGAGCGTGACCGGCTATTTTCGTCACGGAACGAGGCAAGAGACAGACCAACATGAGCCATCTTCACGAACAGGGCATCGCCGTGCCTCCTATTTTGCTGACGATCGCGGGCTTCGATCCCAGCTGCGGCGCGGGTGTTGCGGCGGATCTGAAAACTTTTGCGGCCCACGGTTGCTACGGAGTGGCGGCGATCACGTCGCTGACGGTGCAGAACACGCAAGCGGTGGAAGCCGTCCATAACACTCCGAGCGCGGAGCTGCGCGAACAGCTGGAAGTACTCGTAAAGGATTGCGACATTGCGGCAGTGAAAATCGGAATGTTGGGCAACCGCGGAAACGCCGTGGTGCTGGCGGAGTTCCTGGACGCGCACAAGTTCAGCCTGGTGGTGCATGATCCGGTGATGAAGTCTTCCAGCGATTCGGAATTGCTGGATTCCGGGGGCGTGAAATATGTGGCGGCGGAGCTGCTGAAACGTGCAAGCGTAATTACGCCGAACGTGCCTGAAGCGGAAATTTTGACCGGCATAACGATCAAGGATGTCGCGGACATGGAAGCAGCGGCGCGCAAGCTCGGGGAAATGGGCGCGAAGGCCGTGATCGTAAAGGGCGGCCACATGGAAAAGGCCACGGACGTGGTGTTCGACGGCAAAGACTTGCACCAGCTCGGCGGCGATAAGGTGAAGTTGGAAAACACACACGGCACCGGCTGCACGTTCGCATCGGCATTGACGGCGCAGATGGCTGCCGGCCGCGGACTTGTGGAAGCCGCGACGTTGGCCAAGGCCTACGTGATGAAGGCAATCGAGAAAGCCTATCCGGTAGGCAAGGGCCTTTTGCCCTTGGATCATTTTTTCCGGATGCGCATCGAGCCTTTGACCCGCGGCACGCATGAAGTTCCGCAACATGGATTGCACCCCGCGGCGGAACCCGCCGCGCACTGAACCACCGCCAACAAAAGTTCAGGTCGAGTATTGAGCCCGCTGCCGACTGTTGCTACTCTCTCGTCAGACGGGCACGGCTTTTCCAACGCAAGTAAAGCACTTTCAAAACGCCTGGGCGTAGTCCGTCGCAGCGAGTTCTGGGGGAACCTTTTTCATGTCTGAAAATCCGGCCGGCCCGTCAAATGCCTTGAGCCGCTTTCCCCTATTCCAGGGAATACGGCCGTTCCGCTGGTCAGAGTTTCCAAAAAATGTGCTGGCGGGAATCACGCTGGCGGCAATGAACATCCCGCAATCGCTCGGCTACACGAAAATTGCGGGCACTCCGGTTATCACCGGGTTATACACGCTTCTGCTCCCACTAATCGCGTTTGCTACATTCGGTTCTTCGCGGTATCTCGTGGTCGCAGCCGATTCCGCAACGGCCGCCATCCTCGCTGGCGGACTTTCCGGTATGGCGCCGCTGGGCAGCGTACGGTATGTAGCGCTGGCGGGATTGGTCGCGCTACTAACAGGCATACTACTTCTGATCGCGCGGATGCTGAAGCTCGGCTTTCTGGCCGATTTTCTCTCGCAAACGGTGCTGGTCGGATTTCTTACCGGCGTAGGTTTTCAGGTTGGCATCGCGGTGTCCGGAGGTACGCTCGGCCTGGAAATACATAGCCGGCGCACTCCGGCGCAATTTCTGGAAGTTGTGCATTCGCTGCGTCAGGTTACGCCTCTTACGCTGGAAATCTCGTTCGCCGTGGTCGCCAGTATTCTTATTCTCTGCAGGCTCGCGCCAAAATTCCCCGCGCCGCTCTTTGCCGTTGCGGGAGCAATAGCGGCAAGCGCAGCGTTTCACTGGGGCGACCGTGGCGTAAAACTTCTTGGCGCGGTGCCCGGTGGCTTGCCGCATTTTGGCCTGCCCGGCGTGAACTGGAAAGACGTAGAAGTTCTGTTGCCCGTGGCGCTTTCGTGCTTTGTCATGATCGTTGCGCAAAGCGCCGCAACCTCGCGCGCCTATGCCACTCGCCATCATCAGGAGGACGACGAAGACTCGGACCTGGTCGGCCTCGCTGCGGCCAACACCGCGGCGGCCTTCAGCGGAACGTTTGTGGTCAACGGCAGCCCCACCCAAACCGGAATGGTGGAAAGCTCCGGCGGTACAAACCAGATCGCGCATATCACGACCGCGACAGTCGTGGCATTGGTTTTACTTTTCCTGACGCGCCCACTTCAGTTTCTTCCACAATGTGTGCTTGGCGCGGTGGTCTTCACCATTGCGGTGCGGTTGATCGACCTGCGCGCGTTAGAGGCCATACGCCGGGAGAGCCCGGGAGAATTCGCGCTGGCAGTAACCACGGCGCTGGTGGTGGTGTTCGTTGGCGTGGAGCAGGGCATCGTTCTCGCCATGGCCTTGTCGCTTTTTCGCATTGTGCATCATAGCTACCGGCCGCACACGGCGGTGTTGGAGCAGGGCCGCGATGGAATCTGGCGTATGAAACCTGTCGTGGCGGGAGCAACCACGGAACCCGGACTAGTAATTTATCGTTTTGGCGCGCCGCTCTTCTATGCCAATGCCAACCATTTTTCCGAGGAAGTGCACCTGCTGGCCACCACCGCGGCGCCGCCCATGCACTGGGTGGTGGTCGACGCTGGCGCGATCACCAATGTGGATTTCACGGCTGCGCGCGTAGTGTGCCAAGTTGTGCAGGATCTTCGGTTGCACGGAACCGCTGTGGTCTTCGCCCACGTGCAATCCGACTTAAGACCCGATCTCGATCGCCACCATTTGACGGAAGTGATCGGGCCGACGCGTATTTTTGACGCGCTGCATGATGCATTGGCGGATATTCGAGGCAAAGTGCCGTCATTTGACTCCATGGAGATTCAACCTTGACAACGGTGGTATAGTTTCACCGTCCGCCCCTCAACTAATTGGTAATAAATTCTAGGTCAGGAGGGGACCTCCGCGCTGAACAGGTCAGGCAAGGAGAATCGTTGCAGAAAATCTTCCGTTGCAGGAAGTGTCAACGGGGCATGCGCATGGTCGGTTCCACAGGTCTCGGAAAAGAAGTTGGACGCATCGCGATTTGCCCCTATTGTAAAACAAAAAACAAAGTGAGCTGGCCGCGCGGTGATCCTTTTCGCGTGCAAAGGATCGCAACGCGATAGAGACACCTGGCAAATCACCAGCCTCCGCCGCCACCACCACCACCACCTCCTCCTCCCGATCCTCCACTTCCTCCTCCGCCTGCGGACCCCGGAGACGTGGCTGACGAAGAAATCGCGGACGTCAGCGAACCGCCAAACGAGGACGCGAAGCTCGCTCCGGTGAAGCTCCCCAGGGCCGCTCCGGAATAAAACGAAGGGGAATACAGCCCGTTGGAACCGCCCTGGTCTGGTGCGCTGCTTGCTCTCGCGAGCAGCCCGGAAAACTTTTCTGCCCAATCCTGCTCCACATCCAACGCCAGAGCATACGGAAGAAATTTCTCGAAGATGGCGGGCGTCTGCTGCGGAGGAAAAGCTCGATTCAGGCGATCACCGTCAACCGCGCCGAGAAACATCTTGAAGCCTTCCACTTGGTCCATCAGCCGTCTTCCCGCGGAAGTGGGCGCCTTCATCAGGTACAGGAAGAGCACGTGCAATCCGCCGGCGAAAAAGACGAACAGAACCAGCGCCAGCGAGGTGATCTTCAGCAGAAACCAGAAGCCCATCACTTCGCCAAGCAGGAATGGAAGCGCAAAGGCGGTGAGGAACAGTGCCTTGCCGATACCAGAAACTTCGGCGAGGGTCGTGGTGTGTGGATGGAGTATGCCGCGCCAGGTCGTGAAAACGGAGAACACCAATCCTGCCACGCCAAGGGTCCAGCCCGTGAGCCAGATGCTCAGGAACGCGCCAGCCGCGACCTGAGGCAGGCCCTGAACCACGAGATAAGAAATCACGATGACGGCGGAAAGAATCGCGGGAGGAATCATGTATTTCGAATTCGTGACGAAATAAGTTTTCTGTTCTGTGCCTGCCAGCCATTTCTTCAGCGCCTTTATTGCCAACTGGACGGTTTGGTGATTTACCTGGTGCAGCCAAATTTCATTGCGCCCCTGGAAGAGCACGGCCGCAAGTTGGCTTTCGTCGGCCGGCAGAGTAATGTTCGGTTTGCCGGTGAGATAGAGAGTGTAAGAGCCTGCCTGATCCTTGATCGTCAGATAACCGCGCACGGCCATATCGAGAATCGCAGCCGCGAACGTTTTGTTGTCGAAGCCCATGCGCAACAGGTAACGCATCTCGGCAGGAGACAGGTTCTGCGGAGGCTCGTATAGAGGCATGATGACGCCGCGCACGGGATCGCGGCCAACGGCGGACCACGCAATCAGATAATAGAGCACCAGCACCAGGAAGCCGGTGGCCAGATACAAAGCGTCGCGATTGTCGCGGAAGAAAAATTCCATTTTCTCCGCGAATGTGGGCTCCGCGAAGAATCCTTTTGGCCACATCAAGACGATGCTGAGCCCTTCGCGTGGTCCTAGCGGACGATTCGTATCGAACTGAAAAGTAGAATCCCCGGTGGCCGTTGCCGTTAGTTGCGCCTGGCGCGAATTCTGAACCCCGGTGTATCCGGAAAGCTTTACTTGGTCCGCTGGAATGGTGGCGGGTAGATGCACCGTCGCGGAGGCGTGCCGGATCGGAAAGATCCAGCCATTGCCGGTGGCGTTCCAGAAAAACTCGTCGTGATCCTTGAAGAAGCCGAGTTGCCGGTTGGTGGTGTAAGAAATGGTGTAGACGTGGCGGCCTCGCGGCACAATAGCGTTTGGATCACCCAGGTAAATGCGCTTGCCGTTGGCAACATCTTCAACGCGAAACGCTTCATTCTCTGAATCGCGCGTGGCGGAGAGCATCTGAAAGCCCACCACATAGCGATTGCCCAATGCGTCGCGATAGCGCGTGGGCAGTTCACGATAAATTCCATGATGGATCTGGTTGCCCGTTACGAAAACCGTGATGGTTTCCGTGATTTGAAGAGAGGAGTTCTCCTGCAGCGTAATATCGCTATGGAAATCAAGGATTTGCTCGGTCTGCGGCGGCATAGCCGCGGCGCAAAGCAGCACCGTCAGCTGACACAACAAGAGTCTGATCGGGGATAGGGCGCGCATGATTATCCTTAGACCCAGTTTAGCCCGCCGGCCTCCGCTGAACATTTGAATGCCGCCAGATGGATATTGGCGAAATGGAATAACCGATTTCTTGGAGTGCGGAGGCTCGCCTCCGCTTTTACGGACAAAGTGTCTTCACCAAAACGCAGCCGCAAGGTCCCACCGCAACGATATCGAAGATACGCGCTAGTGTTTGTAAACGATCTTGCCGCCGACGATGGTCGCGACGGGGCCGCCCTTGAACGTATGGCCGTCGAAGGGCGAGTTGCGGGATTTGCTGGCGGATTCCTTCACGTTGTAGTTCCAGGGACGATCGAGCGAGAACACAGTGATATCCGAAGGCTCGCCGATCGCCAGTTTTCGTTCCTTGCCCAAGACACGCGCAGGACCCGTGGTGAAAAGCTCGACCATGCGCATCAATGAAATGCGGCCAGAGTGAACAAGCTGCTCCAGAGCGAGGCCGATCGCCGTTTCAAATCCCAAGATGCCGAAGGGTGCCTTGTCGAATTCCACATCCTTGATCGCCGGCTCGTGGGGCGCGTGGTCGGTGGCAATGGCATCAACGGTGCCGTCGGCCAGTCCTTCGAGCAGCGCTTCGCGGTCTTCGCGCGCGGCCAGTGGTGGATTCATTTTATAGCGCGAGTCGTAAGTCACATCTTCATCGATCAGCGTGAAATGGTGAGGCGTCACTTCGCAAGTCACGCGCACACCATTCTGCTTGGCGAATCGTACCTGCGCGAGGGAAGACTTGGCCGACAGGTGCGCGATGTGCAGCCGCGCACCGGTAAGCTCTGCCACTTGCACGTCTCGCGCGACGCACACGGATTCAGCAGCAGCGGGCATGCCCGGAAGGCCCAGCCGCGTGGACGCAATGCCTTCGCGCATCACCGCGCCCGCAGCAAGCGAAACATCTTCGGCGTGTTCGATCACCGGAAGATCGAGCGAACGGCAATAATCCATAATCTGCCGAGCGAGCTTTGCGGTGGCGATGGGCTTGCCATCGTCGGAAACCGCAACAATTCCCGCGTCGCGCATGGCCGCGATATCCGCGATCGATTCTCCCTTGCTGCCGATGCTGGCGGCGCCAATCGGCCACACGCGAACATGGCCAAACGCTTTGGCGCGATCGACGATGAAGCGCGTGATGGAAGCGTTGTCGTTGACGGGCTTGGTGTTCGGCATGCAGCAAATGACAGTGAAGCCGCCGCGTGCGGCCGCATGCGAACCCGTCTCGATGGTTTCCGAATTTTCTTGCCCTGGCTCGCGCAAGTGCGCGTGCATGTCAATGAAGCCGGGTGCTACGACCAGGCCGGAAGCGTCAAGAACTTGCACGATGTCGCCATGCGCGGTTTTTCCCGGCGCGGCGATTTCGGCGATACGTTCGCCGTCCAGCAAAATGTCTCGCGGAGCATCGCTCTTCGACGCGGGATCAATAACGCGGCCATTTTTGATCAGAAGCATGCGTAGATTCCTTCACTCATGATGCGGACTTTCCTTCTAGCGCAGGATGCGTACCCTCGGTGGCGCCGGTCATCAGCAGGTACAGAATGGCCATGCGCACGGAAACGCCATTCGTGACTTGCTCGAGCACCGCGGAGCGCGGGCCATCGGCAACATCGGGCGTAATTTCCGTGCCGCGATTGATTGGACCGGGATGAAGTATCAGCGCGTCCGGCTTGGCCAGTTTCATGCGCCCAGCGTTGAGCTGGTAGAGCAGGATGTAATCGTTCTGCGAGAGCGAGGGCTCATGCAGGCGCTCGGTCTGAACGCGAAGCACGATGATGACGTCGGCATCTTCCAGCGCTTCTTCCACGCGATAAACGCAGCGGATCGGCGTGCCCGGCGGTCCGATATGTTCCAGTTCTCGGGGAACCCACATCGCAGGGCCGCACAGCGTAAAACGGCAACCGAATTTGCCGAGCAGATGAATGTTCGAACGTGCCACCCGTGAATGCGAAATGTCGCCAAGAATCGTAACGTTCAGATTGTTCAGCGAACCTTTGCGATCGCGAATGGTCAGCGCGTCCAGCAACCCCTGCGACGGATGCTCGTGGGTGCCGTCTCCAGCGTTCACCACCGGAATTCCCAGATGGCGCGCCACAAAATCGGCGGCTCCGGAAGAGGAGTGCCGCATCACGAAGCAATCCGGCTTCATCGCGTTCAAATTGTTCGCCGTATCCAGCAGGGTTTCCCCTTTTTTCAGGCTGGAAGCTTCGGCCTGCAGGTTCATGGTGTCGGCGCCCAGTCGCGAAGCCGCAGTGCCAAAGCTCAGGCGCGTGCGCGTGGAATTTTCGAAGAACGCCAGAGCCACGGTTTTGCCGCGCAGCGTCGCCAGCTTCTTCAGCGGGTTGCGCTGAATTTCCTGGAAGGGTTTGGACTGGTCGAGAAAAAATGTGATTTCGTCTGCACTGAGAGGTTCGATCGCGAGTAAATCACGAAAGCGGTAGTTCAACTTTATTCTCGTAAGAAGCTGCGCAGCTCTGAACGACGAGAGGGGCCGCGCTCCGGATCGAACTTCATTTTACGCGGAGAACCGCCGGGACGCAAAAATTTCGCGCAGGCCGTACGAGCTGAAGAGGAAACGATCAGGAATCCACGCGGTCGACGAGCACCACGCGCTCTTCGTTATCGATTTCGTGTAGCCGCACTTCGATAATCTCAGAGTCGCTGGTCTGCACCGTGCGCCCCGTGTATTGCGCCTCAATGGGCATTTCGCGGTGGCCGCGGTCGATCAACACGCAAAGGGAAACGCGCTTTGGCCGGCCTAGGTCGAACAACCCGTTCATGGCGGCGCGGATGGTGCGGCCGGTGTAAAGAACATCGTCCACCAGCACCAAATCCATGGCGTCGACACCAAACTCGATGTGCGACGACTGCAGCACCGCCTGCGGGGCCACCTTCGAAAGATCGTCGCGATACAGGGTGATATCGAGAGTGCCCACGGGCACTTCCACGCCATCGATGCCGCGCATAGCGCGCGCGATCCGTTCGGCCAGGGGAACGCCGCGGCGCCGGATCCCGATCAACGCCAGATTCCGCGTGCCTCCGCTCTTCTCGACGATTTGATGCGCAAGCCGCTGCAGCGTCCGGTCAATCTCCGCCGCGGACATCAGCTGACTTTTCTCAATGATTCGCATATCGGCGTAAATGCTAACACAACTCTGGAGTGCGGGAGCCCAGCTCCCGCTTTCCACAACTCACACCCGCGCAACCAGCTGTCCGCGG
>Ga0210385_10002793_pt1 | contig 10469 bp, 7 predicted proteins | sample IncBWH26OmetaG_FD_160107 | JGI IMG/M metagenome (GOLD analysis project Ga0210385, IMG submission 160107) | Forest soil microbial communities from Barre Woods Harvard Forest LTER site, Petersham, Massachusetts, United States - Inc-BW-H-26-O ... | reverse complement strand
GTCTGGCTAAGCGAATGATGGCTACGCGCGTGCATGCTATCGATCAAATGTCTTCCTGCGAGTGGTAAACGGCCGCACGATTTTCCCGAGCACCACCTTGCGCCTCGCCCCCGTCGCGGCAGGTATATTATTCGCGCGCCCGTGCCAGGCCTCATACGCCAGCACCGCAAAGGCGAATGCTTCTTTCGCGTCTTCTGGCACCCCGAAATTGCTCGACGGAATCACGTCGATGCCCGGCAGCAACTCACCGAGTTGCATCATGATCACCGGATTGTGCGTGCCGCCGCCTGCCACGATCAATTCGCGCACGTGTGCTTTCGGCAGAATAAATCGTTGAAACGCATCGGCAATCGAAACCGCCGTGAATGCCGTCGCGGTCCGCACCAGATCGGCGGATTTCGCGCCGTGCTCCTTGCCCCAGGCAAACATACGTTCGGCCACGCTCTTGCCAAACTGCTCGCGCCCCGCCGTCTTCGGCGGCTTCTTCTGAAAATAATGATCGCGCATGAACCGGTCGAGCAAGCCGGTTAGCGTGGCGCCGGCCATGGCGATTTTCCCGTCTTTGTCGTAACGCTCGCGCCCTTCGGTAATCGTGTCCACCAGCGCGTCCACGATCATGTTGCCCGGGCCGGTGTCGAACGCGAAGACGTCTTCGTGCTGCGCCCGCGCCGGAATCACGGTCACGTTCGCGATGCCGCCGATATTCAGCGCCACCCGCCCCACATGCTTGCTGCGATAGAGCAGGAAATCCACAAAAGGCACCAGCGGCGCGCCTTGCCCGCCCACCGCCATGTCTGTTGGACGGAAATCCGCGACCACCGGAACACCTGTTTGCCCGGCGATCACGCTCGGCTCCGCGATTTGCAGCGTCGAATTCACGCTTCCCACGCCCAGAAAACGGGTCGAGACCGCCTGATGATAGATCGTCTGCCCGTGCGACCCGATCAGATCGATTTTCGTCATCGGGACGCGCCAGCGCGCGCACGCCTCGATCGCGGCCCGGGCGAACTCTTCGCCGAGCGCAAAGTTCAGCTGGCTGATCTCGCCCGTCGTCGTGGGCTCGCCGTTCGCCAGCCGCAAAATCGCGGTTCGCACCGGAGCGCGATACGTCACGTGATGGTGTGACTCGAAAATCATCTTCAATTCGGGCGGCGCGCCCTCGATCCGCACCAGCGCGGCGTCAATTCCGTCCGCCGACGTGCCCGACATCATGCCCAATACGCGCATCGTTCTCCGTCTCTTAAATTGTCCGTAACGCTATGCAACCACAGTTGTAAGCCGTTGAACACAAGGAATCCAAACATGTGAAACAAAGAGGCAAGCGCGGGTTCGCGGTTGTCTTTTGTGGCGGCTACGGTTGTCCCCGGTTCCGCGGGCCGGCCTACCGGCAGGCAGGCGCATCACGGCGGGCGTTTTCGGAATCGATTTGGGACGATCCAATTGGCCCCTGGTTCCGTTGGTATAGAGGCCGGTTTTCAGGGCGGCAGGGGGTGCTTTTGTGTGAGCCCGACTGCCGTCGGGGCAGGCGGGCTGGCGAAGGGCCGAGTGTTTGTTTTGTTGAAGTTAGGACGAAAACAGTCTGACACGGTGTGACGGGCTGGCACGTCTGCCGGACGCCCCGGTGAGCCAGTTCTGCGGCTTCTTCCACGTCTCCTGGTTCCTCCGTACAGACAAACCTCGAGCGCCTGCTTCCGCACAGTGTTTCCTTTTTGCGGCGAATTTTGCGGATCGAAATACGCCATTTAAAAACAGCGAACGGTAGCACGTCACGGAATCAATAAATATTGTGGGAAACACGGAGATAGTACCGCCAGGACACGATCTTTGACAGAGCAACCGGAACGACGCAGCACGCGCCGGTTGCGCTGGACGCGCGAAGTTGTTATAGAGGAAGGGACGGTACGAGAAAAATAAGTGCAGGAGACGCGGCTATCGCCGCGAGGCCGTACCGACATGAGGAGCGTTAAGATTATGACGATTGCCATGACTGGACGCAGATGGATTTGTTTGTGGGCCCTAATCGTGGCGCTTGCCTGCGCGGCATCCGCACAAACCCGAAAGGCCTTGACCAACGACGACGTGGTCAACATGACAAAACAGGGATTCGATTCGTCACTGATTGTGAAGACGATTCAGACGAGCCAGCCGAACTTTGATGTGTCTCCCCAGGCGCTGATCGATTTGAAGAACGCGGGCGTCAGCCAGTCAGTGATGGAGGCGATGCTATCGGCCGAATCGGCGCAACCGGCCGCGGCCGGTGGGGAGAGTCATGGAGTGACGGCGATGGAGGCAAATGCCGGCGCCGATCCGACGAGGCCTCAGTGCGCTGCGAACGGCTGCCTGCTTCGGGACGCGACGGAGGTGCCGCTGAAGTTTGCGGCGGACCTAAATTCGAAGACGGCGAGCGACGGCGATTCCGTGGAATTCGTTTTGGCCGATGATTTGAAAGTGGGCGACGTGGTGGTGGCGAAGAAGGATTCCCATGCGACGGCGACGGTGAGCAATGCGAAAAGAGCCGGAATGATGGGGAAGCCGGGAGAACTGAACGTGCAGTTGCAATACCTGATCGCGGGCGACAACCACGTCCGGCTGCGTGGAACAAAGGGCAGCGAAGGTGACAGCAAGACCGGCGCGGCCGTGGCGCTTACGGTGTTGTTTGGGCCGGTTGGGCTGATTAAGCATGGGAAGAATGTGGATATTCCTGCGGGGACGGCGTTGACCGCGTATGTGGATCAGGATGTTTGGCTGCCCGCGGTGGCGGGAGACAGCACGACCGCCGTCAGCAAGTAATCGCGCGTCAAGGACAACCCCAGGCCTGAAGGCCGCCGCGACTAAGACAAACTCGGATCGCGCTGTGTATTGCTTTGGCTACTTCAATTGGCGTTGGAGGGCGGCCAGCAAATTCAGCGCCTCGAGCGGAGTCAATTCATCGAGGCTGGCCGAGCGGAGTGCTTCGAGAACCGACGCGTCGAGTGCGGCGAAGCTGGTTTGTTCGGGGGCGCGCGGGGCGGCGCCGGGGGAAAGTTCTTCGGTCAATTTTTCTTCGCTCTGTTCGTGATGACGCAATATTTCTCTGGCGCGCGCGATCACCGCTTGCGGCAAACCGGCCAGCCGGGCGACTTCGATCCCGTAGCTTTTGTCCGCGCTGCCGGGCTCGACTCGCCGTAGAAAAACAATTTCGCTGCCCGCCTCCTGCACCGAAACGTGCACGTTGCGGACGCCCGGCAGAAGCTGCTCGAGTTCGGTCAATTCATGATAGTGCGTGGCGAAGAGCGTGCGAGGCCGCGCGCCGGCGTGCAGCGCCTCCACGACGGCCCACGCGATCGAAAGGCCGTCGAAAGTGGACGTGCCGCGCCCGACTTCGTCCAGCAGGACGAGGCTCGCGGGCGTCGCCATGTTCAAAATTCCGGCCACTTCGCTCATCTCGACCAGGAAGGTTGAACGGCCGCGCGCCAGATTGTCCGAAGCGCCGATGCGTGTGAAGACGCGGTCGACCAGCGGCAGCCGCGCCTGCGCCGCCGGCACAAACGAGCCTATCTGCGCCATCACCGAGATCAGCGCCACCTGCCGCAGATAGGTCGATTTGCCGCCCATATTGGGCCCGGTGATGATCAGCAGGCATTGCGATTCGTCGTCGAGATAAAGATCGTTGGGCACGAAGCGTTCGCCGCGCTGCTCCAGCAATCGCTCGATCACCGGATGCCGGCCCGACGCGATCATGAACACGCCGCGTCCGCGATTGTCCGCACCGCCAACCGCTGCCGAGCGCGCGGAAGCGATTTCGTCGAGGGGAAGTTGTGCGGCCGAAGCCCAGGTGCCGGAACCGGCCACAGGCGCGGACGCCACGCCCATCGCGGACTCTGTAAATTCCGGCCGTGCGTAATGCCGCGATGCGGCGAGGCGCGCAAAATTTACGAGTACGTCCAGTTGCGCCACGGCCGCAGCCGTTCGCCTCAAGCGGGAAGCTTCGTGCGCGATCGATTCGCGAATTTCGGCGTACAGACCGCGCTCGATTTCGAGTACGCGATCTTCGGCGGTGAGAATTTTCCGCTCGTGTTCTTTCAACTCGCCAAATGTGAAGCGTTCGGCGTTCACCAGCGTTTGCTTGCGCTCGTAATCGGCGGGCACCAGCGCGGCGTTTGGCTTCGTCACCTCAATGTAATAACCGAAGACCTGGTTGTAGCGGATTTTCAGCGAGGCAATACCTGTCCGCTTCCGCTCACGGTCTTCCATCGCGGCGATGATCTGGCGTCCCTGCTTGGTGATGTCGCGCAGCTCGTCCAGCTCGGCGTGGAAGCCGCGCCGGATCACGCCCGGATCGCTCGCCAGCGCGGGAGGATCGTCGTCGATTGCGCGAGCGATCAAGGCGTGTACGTCGCGCAGTTCGTCTAATTCGTGGGAAAGATTTTCCAGGCGCGGAGCGGGTGATGCGGCTCCGGGAGAAGGTGCACGCATAGATTCGTCGGTGTTGGCACCCGGAGTCGAATCCGATCCTCGCGCCGCGCTGTCGCCAAGGATCAACTTGCGCAGGACGGGAATTTTCTCGAGCGAAGACTTCAGCGCCAGCAAATCGCGCGGCGTTGCAATGGCGAGGGTGACGCGGCTGGTGAGGCGTTCGAGGTCGAGAATATTGCCGAGCGTGGCGAAGAGTTCCTCGCGGGCTACGGTGCGCGACTTGAGATCGGCCACCGCGTCCAGCCGCGCCTCGATCTCCTGCAAGGAAATCTCCGGGCGCACGATCCATCGGCGCAGCAGCCGCGCGCCCATTCCGGTGGCCGTTTCATCCAGCGCCGAAAGCAGGGTGGCCGAGGCGTCGTCGCCGCCGGATGGCTCAACCAACTCGAGATTGCGCACGGTCACGGCATCGAGCGCCATCGCCTCCTGCTGCTCGTAATAGCCGATCTTGTCGAGATGCTCGAGTCCGGCGCCGGAAGGACGCAGCGCCGGCCCGGAGCCGGTTGTCGACTCTTTGCCTGCGCCGATCGCGGAGGTCTCGCGCAGATAGTGAACGATCGCCCCCGCCGCGGCCGTGGCCAAGGGGTGGCCGACCAAGCCGAATCCGTCGAGGACCGCGACGCGAAACTGCTCTTCGAGCAGGCGGGAGGCGTGATTCGCCTCGAAAACCCAGTCGTCCAGACGCGTTTCGAGAGCGCCGAGGCCATTTGTCTCCGGCGGGGCGGCGGTGGGGAAGAGCGTTCGCGGCCGTGCGAGCAGGACTTCGCGAGGGCGCAGGAGGCCGAGTTCGTCGCGCAGACGGAACTCTGCTTTCTCGCCGGAGAATTCCGTGGCGCGAAATTCGCCGGTGGAAAGATCGACATAGGCGAGACCAATCGATGCCGAAGGACCGGCTGCAACGGAGCCGCCGAGTTCGAGCGAGCCTTGGGAATGCGAGGCGCCGGCGGAGGCCGCCATCCTCTGGGCTTTCACGCGGCTGCCCGATGCGGGACCGCTGCTGCGCGCAATTGCGGCCAGGAAATTGTTTTCTTTCTCCTGCACCAGGGTCGAAGCAGTGGCCGTGCCGGGAGTGAGCACGCGGATCACTTCGCGGCGCACGATCTTTTTGCCCGGGCCGGGCTGCTCCATCTGCTCGCAAATGGCGACGCGATGGCCGCCGCGAACCAGGCGCGCGATGTAATTGTCCGCGGCGTGATAAGGGACGCCGCACATCGGCACCTGCTGGCCTTTTTCCTTGTTGCGGGAAGTCAGGGTAATTTGCAGGAGTTTCGAGGCGATCACTGCGTCGTCGTAGAAAAGCTCGTAGAAGTCGCCCAAGCGGAAGAGCAGCAGCGCCGTTGGATGCTGTTTCTTCACGGCGTGGTACTGCTGCATCAATGGCGTTGTCGGCGGTGTGGTTGGCTCGGTCACGATTCCAATTTACGTTGGCAGGGGAGCGATTATACTCCTTTCATGGCGACGAAATCGGGTGCGCATCGCGAGACGGAAATCAAGCTGCTGATCAAGGATTTGCCCGGCCTACTGGCACGGCTCCGCGCTTTGGGGGTGAAGCCGCGCGGGCGAGTGCTGGAGCGCAACACGCTGTTCGACACGGACACCTCGGATATACGCCACCGCGGCCGCATGTTGAGGCTGCGCACGGAAACGCCGGCTCCGGTCCACTTTGCGCAAGGAGGCGCCCGACGGATGATCCTGACCGCGAAATTTCCGGCACCCCCGGGCGAAAAGGGATTGGCGGGCCGGTACAAGGAGAACATCGAGAGGGAAGTGCTGCTGCGCGATCCGATCCGGCGTCCGCCGCGCGCGAAGCGGACTTTGCGCGACCGGGGCTGGTCGTTTGCGCTGGGCTGTCTGGGACTGCGCTCGAAATTCCGCTACGAGAAGTACCGCACGACGTTCCGGCTGCGCGGCGTTGAAGTGGACCTGGATGAAACACCCGTTGGGACGTTCCTCGAACTGGAGGGCGCACCCGGAGCGATCGACCGAGCCGCTCGCGATCTCGGATTCAGCCCGCGGGACTACATTCAGGCGACCTATTACGATCTCTACGTTGCCGATCGGCGGCGAAAAGGCCGCCCCGTGCGGCATATGGTCTTCGGCAGATAAAAATTTCGCAAGAATCGCAGTCTTTGCTTGACAAAGTTGCTCTATCACCTTACTAGTCAATCAGGAGGGCTCTAGCAACAAAATGGAAGTTGCTGCGCCTAATTCGGAGCCTGGCAGTAACGGCAAGAGCGGCGTCACCGGCCGGTGCCGTAAGGCTATGGAATCCTATCTGCATCTCGAAGGGGCTCGTGAGAGCCGGCGGGCGAGGCCCGGTCTAACGTAATCGGAGCGGCGTTTTTCGTCTGCCCGGGGACCGCAGCCGCGCCCCGGGCATTTTTTTTGCTACACAGGTTTTGAGCGGCGCCAGTGGCCGCCGAGAGGTGTCTATGCTGCACGCAACCGAGATATTGGGGGCTGAGGCCCACGACTCGGCCGGTAACTTCGTGGGCCGCGTTAAAGAAATGTTTATTGTGCCGGACGAGACGCCGAACCGCATCTCGCGGCTGCTGCTTGGCCGGGGGCAGTATCGTCCCCTGGTGGCGCGCTACGACCAGATCGGCTCAGTCGCGCCGGGCCGGGTGCAACTCTGCGCCGAAGAGTCGGCTCTTGAGCTTTATCAACCGAACGAGGCTTGGCTCGCGATGCGCAAAGACCTGCTCGATCAGCAGATTATCGACACGAATGGGCGCAAAGTGGTGCGCGTGAACGACGTTGATATGCAGGAGCACAAAACCAACGGCAGCGTGGAACTGCGAATCACGGAGGTGGGCGTTGGGCTGCCTTCGGCCGTGGGACGCTTGCTGCACGGGATTGTGCCTCCGATGGCGATACGGCGGCTTCAAGCGAAGCTACCGGCGCGAAGCATCCGCTGGGAGTTTGTGAATCTGATCGAGTCCGATCCGCTACGGCGCGTGAAGCTGAAGCTTTCGAGTGAGCGCCTGGCCAAGCTGCATCCGGCGGATCTGGCAGACATTGTGGAAGAACTCTCGCCGGCCGAGCGCCAGTCGATTTTTGACTCGCTGGATGAGGAGACGGCCGCAGAAACCATCGCGGAACTCGACAAGCGGCTGCAGACGCAGGTGGTGGAAAAGCTCGATCCGGAAAAGGCCGCTGATATTTTGGAGGAAATGAATCCCGATGAGGCGGCGGACCTGATCGCGAATCTGGCGCCGGAGAAGTCGCGCGAAGTGCTGGAGGAAATGGAGCATCGGGAGGCGCATGAAGTGCAAGAGCTGATGCGCTTCGACGAAAACACGGCCGGCGGGATGATGAATACCGAGATCGTGGTGGTAGGCGAAGACGCGACGCGCGGCGAAGTGGTCGATTACATCCGCTTCCATGAAATTTCGCTCGATCAGCTGGACAACATTGTGATGATCAATCGCGAGGCCGTGCTCGCGGGCACGGTGCCGGTGGCGCGGCTGGTGCTTTCCAGTTCGGACGAACGCATGGGCGATCTTGCGTTTGTGCCGCTGCTTTCGGTGAAAACAGACGCCAACGAAAACGAAGTGTACGAGCTGTTTGACAAGTACAATCTTCGAAGCCTCACGGTGGTGAGCGACCAAAGCCGGCCGCTCGGAACGATCACCGTGGACGACGTGGTGAGCCGCCTGATGGCGAAGGTTTAGAAGCTGAGGCTTCCTGACCGCGAATATTTCAAGGTGAATTGGGAATCGTGAATACCTGGATCACAATTACGGACCGCTTTTCGCGCCTGACCGAGCGCGGCAAGGACTTCAATCGCCGCACGCGTCCGTGGCGCAAGCGCATCGCGCTTTTCCTGGCGGTGGTCGGCCCGGGGCTGATTACGTCCAACGTGGACAACGACGCCGGCGGAATCAGCACGTACACGGGTGCGGGCGCGCAGTTCGGCTACACGCTGCTTTGGTCGTTGATACCGATGACCATCGCGCTCTACGTGAGCGAAGAGATGTGCGCGCGCATGGGAGTCGTCACGGGCAAAGGGCTCTCGGATCTGATCCGCGAAGAGTTTGGCTTCCGCTCGACATTTTTTGTGATGATCGCGGCGCTGGCGGTGGATCTGGCGAATACAGTGGCGGAATTTGCGGGCGTGGCGGAGTCGTCGCAAGTGTTGCATGTGAGCAAGTACATTGCGGTGCCGCTGGCTGCGATTGCTGTGTGGCTGCTGGTTGTTTATGGCTCGTACAAAATAGTGGAGAAGATTTTCCTGGTCGCGTGCGCGTTCTATCTGTCATACGTGGCGTCGGCGTTTCTCGCGCATCCCGACTGGCTTACCGCGGCGAAAGCGACGGTGATTCCTTCGGCTCACTTCAATGCGCCCTATCTCCTGATGCTCACGGGGCTCGTGGGAACAACCATTGCCCCCTGGCAATTTTTTTATTTGCAGGCGGGCTTCGTCGAGAAACGCGTGGGGCCGCGTCAATATAAGCACGCCCGGCTAGACGTGCTGGTGGGCAGCATCACCTGCATGGTGATCGTGTTTTTCATCATCGTGTGCTGCGCGTCCACGCTGAATGCGAAGGGGCTCACCAGCATTTCGAGCGCCGCCGAGGCCGCGCAGGCGCTGGTGCCGCTGGCGGGCAAATGGGCCGGATTTCTATTTGCGTTCGGGCTGCTCAATGCGTCGCTCTTTGCGGCTTCGATTTTGCCGCTTTCGACTGCGCACGTGATCTGCGAAGGGATGGGTTTCGAGGCGGGGCTTGACCGCAAGTTCAAGGAAGCGCCGACATTTTATTCGCTCTACACGATGTTGATTGTGGTGGGCGCGGGGATTGTGCTGCTGCCAAAAGCGCCGCTCTGGAAAATCCTGATCTATTCGCAGGTGGGCAACGGCATCTGGCTGCCGATCGTGCTGATTTTCATCCTGCTGCTGATCAACCGGCGAGACCTGATGGGCGATTTCGTGAACACATGGATTTTCAACGTGGTGGCGTGGGCGTCGAGCATCATCATGATCATTCTTACGCTGATCCTGATGTACGCCGCGGTGTTTGAGCCGGCGTCGACCGGGTTATCGAGCGCTTTCATTCACCGGCTACATTGGTTCAGATCATTTTGAGGAGGATTTGCGCATGTGGCGTAGATTCTTGAGCGTGGGAGTGCTGGCCGGGTGCGTTCTTGCTGGGGTGTCAGGAGTGTTGGCGGCACAGACCTCCGCTCCTGCCGCTGGCGCTGCGACGGCGGCTGGTTCTGTGGATCAGGCGCAGCTCGCCAAGTCGACTGAGGCGTTCGTGCGCGATCTTTATGCCTGGGGGCCGGATTATACGGTCAAGATTGGGCCGTTCAGCGACTCTCCCGCGCCCGGCTATTACCGTGTGACGCTCCAGGTGACTTTTAACGGGCAGAGCGACAGCGGCGAGCTTTACGTGAGCAAGGACGGCAAGTCGGTGTTACGCGGCGACGTGTTCGCGATGGACAAGGATCCGTACTCCGGTGTGCGCGATCATCTGCACATCGAGGGGAATCCTTCGATGGGGCCGGAAGACGCTCCGGTGACGCTGGTTGAGTTCGCTGATTTTGAGTGCCCGCACTGCAAGGAATTTAACGACGATTTCCCGACGATCCAGCAGAAATTTCCCGGTCAGATACGGCTCGTCTACAAAGATCTGCCGCTGTCTGACATTCATCCCTGGGCTCAGACAGGCGCCGTCGGAGCGCGTTGCGCGTTCATGCAGTCGCCCGCGGCGTTCTGGAGAATGCACGACGCGATCTTCAAGAATCAGGACAGCATTACTCCCGACACGGTGTGGGATCAGTTGAACAGTTATGCGAAAGACGAGGGGCTGGACGGCGATGCGTTCAAGGCGTGTCTCTCAGCGCCAGATGCCGCGAAGGCCGTGGACGCGAACCGGGCGGACGCGGTGACCCTTGGTGTGAGCAGCACACCCACCATTTACGTGAATGGCCGTCCCGTCGTGGGGGGCGATCCCGGTATCGTTGAGCAATACATTCAGTTCGAGCTGAATTCGCGTTCGAAGAAATAAGTA
>Ga0210385_10002789_pt1 | contig 10479 bp, 10 predicted proteins | sample IncBWH26OmetaG_FD_160107 | JGI IMG/M metagenome (GOLD analysis project Ga0210385, IMG submission 160107) | Forest soil microbial communities from Barre Woods Harvard Forest LTER site, Petersham, Massachusetts, United States - Inc-BW-H-26-O ... | reverse complement strand
ATGCAAGCGGGGGGCCGACAGGAGGCACGGCGGGAGCTGCGGAGCTCATAAATCTATTCTCATTCTCTCCACAAACCTGTAGCTACGCGAGCTGCATTCAGAGATTCACATTTCCCAGCATGGCGCTGTGATCCATCTGCGGCGGCGTTTTGGAAAAGGGGTTCAGCGCGCGGAGTCGAATACTCGCGCCCTCGCTAGGCGCTACCGTAAATGGCTCATGCAATGCCTCCGGCACGCCCTCGGCTCCGGCGCCGCCGCTGCTCATATCGACTGTGTAACCCCAGCCGGGGCCGCCGGAATTTCGGTTCTTGACCCAGATCCAATTATCGGCACCCTCCGCAAACGCATCGGGAACGGTCGGCGGACAAACCTTCATGTTGCGCGACTCAAGCAACCTCAATGGGTACGCTATCTCAACAAGATATCCACCAGCTATGTGCTTCAAACCCAGCTGATCTCTCACTTTGTCTCCTTGCGTCTCCGACGCGAGCGAATCGTCCGCACACCAGACAGCATAATTACGGCCGGCCATTTGCTTTCCAAAAATCGTTCCTTCCATATCCGTTCCCGTGATGTAGCGCTTATCGATCAAGGCTTTCAACGTCCGCATGTCCCTCGTGATGACGCGGCCTCTGTAGTTGTGCTTCATGAATTGATCCAGTCCCATGTAGCGGTACAGGCCTTCAGCTCGTGGAGTGAATTGGCGTCCGGGAAGAAAATAGAAGGTACTTTTCCCGTCTATTACGGACTTTATTGCATCGAGCGGGTATGGGTGTGCACCAAATCGCAGCGCCACGTCATGCAAAAACTGATCCCATTTCGCAGTGTCGATATCGTCCCTGACACACTCCCGATCAATGTTTTGACGAATGAACTCCCAGAAGTCAACTCCATCGAAACTTCGGTACCACTTCCTGAGTTCCTGCCGCACGTGCAAATTGAATATTGGTTGATTGATATACGTAAGCAGGCTCATCGCGTACAGGAGATCCGTATCATAGCACTAAGCGTCGGAGCGAGAGAAAATATCCTACTGGGATGCAACCTTTTCGATAAACCGGCGATGGATGCGGTCATCGGAGCTCAGTTCCGGATGAAAAGTCGCCGCGAGATGCGGGCCTTGCTCCACCAGCACCGGATCATCCAGGTACGTGGCCAGCACTCTGGCCGTGGGCCCAAGGTGGCGGATAATCGGCGCGCGGATGAACACCGCCTCGGCAGGCTCACCCTCGAAGTCGATCTTCGCGATGCGGCTATCGATCTGCCGGCCATAGCCATTGCGCTCTACCGTCGCCTCCATCAGCCCGAGCGACTCCTGCGCCGGGTTTACCACTTGAGACGCTAGCAAAATCGCGCCCGCGCAGGTGCCGAAAATCGGCTTCGTCTTGCCGAAATGCCGCAACGGCTCGAATAAGTTCTCGGCGTGGAGCAGCTTCAGCATGGTCGTGCTCTCGCCGCCCGGCAGAATCAGGCCCTGGACGGAGTCGAGATCGGACGCGGTGCGGACTTCCACCGCCTCACCGCCGGCGCGCTCAATCGCTTTGCGATGGGCTTCAAAATCGCCTTGCAGCGCCAGCACACCGATTTTCGGTCCCATGGCCGTACCCGAAAGTGGACTACCAGCCACGAGTTTGCATCAACTCGCCTTCCTGCATTTTCGAAACATCCAGACCGGGCATAGCCTCGCCCAGCTCTTCGCTCGCCTCGAGCAGTTTCACGGGATCTCGGTAATAAGTGGCCGCTTTGACAATCGCCTTGGCGCGCGCCTCAGGATCGGACGATTTGAAAATGCCGGAGCCCACAAACACCGCCTCCGCGCCAAGCTGCATGACGAGCGCCGCATCCGCCGGCGTCGCAATCCCACCGGCTGAGAAGTTGGGCACCGGCAGCTTTCCATGCTCTGCTACATACTGCACCAGCTCCAAAGGAGCCTGCAGGTTCTTCGCCTCATGCACCAGCTCTTCTTTGCCGAGCACGGTGAGCTGCTTCATTTCTTTTACGATGGTGCGGATATGGCGAACGGCCTCGACGATGTTGCCGGAACCGGCCTCGCCTTTGGTGCGGATCATGGCCGCGCCTTCCGCGATGCGCCGCAGCGCCTCGCCCAGGTTGCGCGCGCCGCAAACGAAGGGAACCTTGAAATCACGCTTGTCGACATGGTGCTCCTCGTCCGCCGGTGTCAAAACTTCACTCTCATCGATGTAATCGACACCCAGCACCTCCAGGATGCGAGCTTCCGTAAAGTGGCCAATGCGCACCTTGGCCATCACCGGAATGGAAACTGCGGCCATGATGTCGCGAATGATGCGGATTTGCGACATGCGCGCCACGCCGCCTTCCTTGCGAATGTCCGCTGGAACGCGCTCAAGCGCCATCACCGCGCACGCCCCGGCGCGTTCTGCAATCAGCGCATGCTCGGCATTGACGACATCCATGATGACGCCGCCTTTCAGCATCTCGGCAAGACCGACCTTCAGCCGGAATTGATCGTTTTCGAAGTTCACTCTAGTTCTCCTTTCAATCTGATTGCTATACCAGCGCCGCTGCCGGCTCAAAGCTGGCACGGGCGTCGGTTGCCGCGAGTTGTTCGGCGGCTGTTTCGCCAAGGATGCGAATGCCGCGGGTAATCTGGTCGGGCGTGAGGCCGCCGAAGCTGATGCGCAGACCGCGCGCATGCGAACGCCGCGCCGAGAAATAGCGTCCAGGCAGGAAGCTGACCCCGCGCTCTTCAACCCCGCTGAGAAGGCGTTCGGCCCGCAGCGGCTCGGGCAGTTCAATCCACAGGCACATGCCGCCTTCAGGGTGCGTAAAGCGGGTTTTTGACGGCAGATAGCGCTTGCAGGCGCGCAGCACGGCGTTCAGCCGCTCGGCGCCTTCGCGGCGAGTGCGTTCGAGATGGCGCTTCAGTTCGCCCGATTCGGCGAAGCGCAGCAACACTGCCTGAGAGAGCTGATCGGAATGCAGGTCGCTCAACTGCTTGGCGTCTGCGAGCCGTGCGATGACAGCACGCGGAGCGATGACCCAGCCCACTCGCAGGCCGGGGAACGATACCTTCGAATAGCTGCGTAACAAAATCGTGTTGCCGGTGGAATCGAGCTCCTTCAGCGTGGGCAGCGGCTTGCCGCAATAGCGCAGCTCGCTATAAATGTCGTTTTCCACCAGAACGATTCCGAAGCGCTGTGCGAGCTCGACGATGCGCTTGCGCCGCTCGAGCGGGAGCGTGGCGCCGGTCGGGTTCTGAAAGCTCGGGGTGATCATCAACACCCGCGGATGGTGGCTGGCGATCAATTCCTCAAGTGCGTCCACGTCCATGCCGTCATCCATCACCGGCACCGTAAACAGATTCGCCCCGGCTCGCGGGAAGACACGCAGCAAACCGTGATAGACGGGATCTTCAATGGCAATGCCATTGCCTCCAGGAGCAAAAAGGCGGGCCATCAAATCAAGTGCCTGTTGGCAGCCGTTGGTGACAATCAGGTCGTCGCCTTTTCGCGCTATTCCCGCTGCGGCCGCCTGTTCCAGCAAGTAGCGCCGCAAAGGTCCATAGCCGTGCGGCGAGCCGAGTTGTAAAATCTCCGCAGCTTCGGGCCCCTCAATCACCTGTTTTGAGATGCGGCGAAATTGCGCCAGCGGAAAACTGTCCTCTGAGGGCCGCGAGTTCGCAAAGTTGATCTCATAATTGTGCGCGGGACGCGCGAAGCCCGCCTCCGATGGTGAGAACAGAGCGTCCCAGTCCATCGGCCCGGGCTCTGAAGATGCCGAACGCTGGACCACAAAGCTGCCGCGGCCGACGTGTCCCTCAATTAGCCCTGCTTCTTCCAGTTGCGCATAAGCGGCGGATACAGTGGTGCGGTTCAGGCCAAGTTGGCCAGCCAATTCACGAGTCGGCGGCAGTTTTTCGCCGATAGATAACGAACCCCGCTCGATGATTCCGGTAATGACGTCGGCTAATTGCCTATAGAGAGGCGTGTCGGACGCAGTATCCAGATGCAAACTCGAGAAAGGTGTCAACGCCCACGAGTATACCAAATTGGACTGATGCGCCAGGCCAATTGAAATCGCATCGGCAACTGACACCGCTGACTATAATGAGGCGTGCTTCGCGTCGGTTGCACCGTACTGTTTGTGAGTCTTCAGTTAACGGCGCAGTTGTCGTCCAGCGTTCAGCAACTGGAGGCACATGCTCGTGAGCGGCTCGCGGCGCGCGATGGGAACGGCGCACTCGCGATTTACGAACAACTCGCGCAGCTTGTGCCCAACTCGGCCTTCTACCAGGATCAAATCGGTTTTTTACTCGCCGCCACGAGGCGCGCCTCGGAGTCCATCCCACACTTCGAACGCGCAACCCACCTCGACCCTAAGCTGGCGCAGGCTTGGTATCACTTAGGCGTCGCGCGATGCCTGCTTCAGCGTGGCGACTCCTGTATTGAGGCGCTGCGAAAAGCGACGGCACTCGCTCCGGGGAATGCAGACTATCGTTTTCACCTCGGCTCCGCCTATGTGGATGCGCATCAATATGCCAATGCTATTCCAGAGCTGGCCAACGCTGCAAAGCAGATGCCGGGCAACGCGGGTCTTTGGGCGCAACTGGGCCTCGCTTACCAGCAACAGCGCCGGCTGAAGGCGTCGCGAGACGCATATGCGCGCGCACTCGAGCTTGACCCAAACAATACTGCGGTGCGCAACAGCTATGGCTACGTGCTCACCGAATCCGGCGACGCGGCGGGTGGTCTTCGCGAGTTCCGCAGAGTCTTGCAGCAGGATCCGAACGATGCGCATGTCCAGGTCAATTTGGGCTACGCGTACATCGGCGTGGGAGATCTCAAGGAAGCCATTAAGGTTCTTTCTGCTGTCGTCGCGACTCATCCCGACATAGCTTCGGCGCATTACAATCTGGGCGTCGCTTACAAAGAGAGCGACGACCTGCCTCGCGCGAAGAAGGAGCTCGAACGCGCGACCGCGCTTGAGCCATCGTTGGCAGCCGCGCATTACACGCTGGCCGCTATCTACGAAGATCAAGGCAACCTGGATGGCGCGGTGCAGCAACTTCGCGCGGCGGTTGCGCATCAGCCGTCCTATGTGGACGCGTGGTACCAACTCGGCACAATACTGAAGCAGCAGGGCGACGTGGATGGCGCGATAGAAGCGCTTCGCCACTCCGTCGCCTTAGACGATCAGGATGCGGGCGCCTTCAACACGCTGGGCTTGCTGCTACGCAAGCGAGGCGATAACCAAGCCGCCGCCGAAGCCTTTGCCAAGGCGGCTGCCATCCGGGCGGCTGAGAACCAACGCAAGCAGAAAGCACTGGGGCAGGCTTCTCAATGAGCTTTCCGGAACACCGCCGCGGTGGTAGAGGCTAACTCCCATTTGCCCGTTTCAGACAAGCGCTCGACCCAATGCTTATCGAGCAACGATTGCGCCGGCGCGTCGATGATATCGCGCAGCCGCATATTCAGGAAACGCTGCCGTTCTCGCTCGGGCAATTCCGCCGCATAAGAGGATACGAACCAGCTCAGACTCCAGATCGGCTCGCCCGATCGCGGAACAAAGGTGCGAACCGGTTCCATCTGCTTCGCGAACAGTTGTCTGAGCCCCGCGCGCGTCGCGTTGAAGTAATGATGCGGATAGCCATGCTCCGGCTGTAGAAACGGAATGCAGCAATAGAGCATCCCTCCCGGCTTTAACACTCGTACCAGTTCCGCTGCGCAGGTGAACGGATCCGTGACATGTTCGAGGACATTTAGCGACAGCACTGCATCGAATACAGCGTCCTGGAACGGCAGCCGTTGATTGACTGCCAGAACGTCCACGGTCGGGAGCGCTGCCACTTCCACGCAAATCACCGTTTCATCGATGTTCGCGCGCAGGCCCGACCCGCAGTCGAGCGCCTTGCCACCCGCTTTTCGAACTTCTTCAATGATGCCGGCCGCGACCTCGTCGTAATGGTGCGCGGAAATGGCAGCAGGATCGTCAATGCGGAATTGTTGCTTCAGCTCTCGGGGCAAGAAATTCAGGATTGAGCCCTCGCCTTGCCCGGCCGGGCAGGTTACGTGCTCGAGTATCCATTCGCGCTTGGCCGCACGGTGGGACCGGGCGGCTTCGGCATCGCGAATCGCTTCCGCGCTAACCCGGAGCAGCTCTGTCGCAACCACCTTTTCGCCCATTACGAGTTGCACCGGCACAACGCCGTTGACGGGCAACAACTCGCTCACATCGAAAAATGCACGATAACCGCGGCAGTGCCGCTCGCCGAAAATGCGTGTCGCGTCGGTTCGTTTGAGCGGCAGGTAATCGAGCGGCGCGCCATTCAGGCGTAGCGAAAACTCGTCGAGATTCGATGACCACGCGAACCATCCATCGACGGTGCAGACGGCGGTATGTACTTCGTGGTCTTCCGGCGTGCCTGCAAAAAAAGCATAAGGCCTGATACGGAGATACATGCGGCCGAGCGCGCGCGATAGCCCGTCCCACCGCGAACCGCGAACGATTGTCCAGAAGATCTTCCCGAACAGCCGTTTCATGGCCTACAGGAAGGACGCATCGAATGGCCTGGGAAAGATTTCTTTCAGAGACATGGTCTCTTGTTGCCCAGTGAGATTTGCGAGCGTGAGTTCGGCATCGCCGCAAAATTCCCAGAGTATCTGCCGACATGCTCCACACGGCGGCGTTAGAACTTCGGTATCGGCCACGACAACGATGCGCTTTATTTTCCCCGCGCCTTCCGAAATGGCTTTGAACACCGCGACCCGTTCCGCGCAGATGGTCAGCCCGTAACTGGCGTTCTCTATGTTGCAGCCGGTGAAGATGCGGCCGGTTTCATCTTCGATCGCGGCGCCGACTTTGAATTTCGAAAACGGCGCGTGGGCGCGTTCGCGAGCGGCGAGTGCGGCTTGAAGGAGTGGGCCTGCGGACGATGACATTACGACGTAGCCTCTTCGATGATTGCGAGAACCTGCTTCACAATCTTCGGGTGCAATGTTGCACCGGAATGAAACGGAACCGTGACTCGACGCTCTCCTTTGCCGTAGATTCTATGACTTCCTTTGGAGCGAAGATGGACGAACCCCGCTTCCACCAGCGCACGTTCTGTTTCTAGCGCCGTCCAGCGCGGCGCTTTAGGCATTTACTTCGACTGCTGTGGTCAAGATCTCATGGCTGAGAAGACCGTCGCGTTCGTCGACCGACAGAGTCTCAAGATACAGTTCGATAGCCTCCTTAATGTTGGCCATCGCTTCTTCAATCGTTGCGCCCTGAGATTGGCAGCCCTTCAATTCGGGGCACCACACGTAAAACCCATGCTCGTCCTTTTCGATGACCACGCTCGCTTTACGACTCATAAGAGCAGTTTACGTTGCATGAGGACCGGCATGCGCCGGCTTGGCCTCACTTAGGTCGCCGCTTTCACATCCTTCACTACCACGCACCAGGACCCGTATCCGCGCTTGCGCGAGAACGGATCGTCTTCCACCTGGAACAATACGTCCAGCTTTGCGCCGGGCGCGAATAGATCTGTCCGGTCGCCGAAATTCCAAGCTTTCGAAAACAGCAGACGGCGGTTGTGGCGCAAGGGAACCGTCAAATGTTTTCCATCTGCCGATGCCTTGAAGGGACCTGCGACTTCGGCCGCCGCGGCCAGGAAAACCGGCGCCGGATTGCCGAATCCGAACGGTCCGAGCGCTAGCACTTGCTTCACGCACAGCTCAGTCAACTCTGTGAACGAAGCCTCTGCATCGATGGTGTATTGCGGCCGCAGATCGTCCGGTGTGAGCGTGCGCTCCGCAACGCCGCTGAACAGACGCCGGAACTCCTCAACCCGATCGCAGCGAAGGGTCACGCCGGCCGCCTGCCGATGCCCGCCGAATCGGGTAAACAGGTCCGGCATAGTCTCGAGCGCCTCCAATAAATGAAACCCGGGAATGCTGCGGCCGGAGCCGGAAAGACACGGCTGCTCCTCTGCCTCGCGCGCAACCGCATCGCTCAGCACGAAGACCGGACGGCAGAAGCGCTCTACGAGGCGGCTCGCAACAATCCCCAAGACGCCGAGATGCCAGCCGTTGCCGCTAAATACCAGCGCCCGAGAATCATGCACGGCAGCCCCGTCTTCGCATTGCTTTAGAATGGCTTCCACAACCTCGGTTTCCACCTGCTGCCGTTCGCGATTGAGCGCATCCAATTGCTCGGCCAGCGCGCGCGCACGCGCCACATCGTCGGTCAGAAACAGATTGATCACGTCGCGGGCAGTCGCCATGCGGCCGGCAGCGTTGATGCGGGGCGCAATACGAAATGCGACCTGATGCGCCGAGGGACATTCGCCCTCGTCGAAACCGGCGACAGCCAACAGAGCTCGCAGGCCTTGATTCCGCACATCTCGCAGCCCGGAGAGGCCGCGCTGCACGATCACGCGATTCTCTCCCGTGAGCGGAACGATGTCGGCGACCGTCGCAATCGCCACCGGCTTCAAAAATGAATCGAGCAGAGCCGCTTGCCGCGCCCTCGACAGCGTGCTTCGCACCAGCAGCGCCTGGACAAGCTTCAAGGTCACGCCGGCCCCGCAGAGATTCTTGTCGGGGTAGCCGCAATCCCGGCGATTCGGATTCAGGACGGCCAACGCGGGCGGCAATTCCGCCTCGGGTAAATGATGATCCGTGACGATCACATCGACTCCGAGAGAATTCGCATGGCGTACGGCATCCGCCGCGCGTATGCCGGTATCGACGCTGACGATCAGGCGCACACCGCTTGCCGCCGCGCGCTCGATAACCTCGGCGCGCATTCCATAGCCTTCGTTCAGCCGATGCGGGATATGAAAATCCGCACGGCCGCCCAGAATCTCGAGCGCTTTCTTGAGCACCACGATCGAAGCCGTACCGTCGGCGTCGTAATCGCCATAGAGCAGAATCGGCTCGCCGGTTCGAATCGCGGAACCCAGACGCGTCACCGCCACATCCATGTCCCGCATCAGCGACGGATCACGCAGCAACTCGAGCCCGGGGCGGAGAAAATCGCGAGCGGCAGAGGCGTTTGTGAACCCGCGATTTGCGAGCACATTGGCAACCACAGGCTGCAGTCCTAGTTCTTCGGCCAGCCCGCGCGCCGCTTCTTTAGAGACGCGCGGCAGAACCCAACGCGCAGCCGGCCGGACGAAGCGATTTTCCAAGCCCGCTGCGGAGATGATAGATGCCATTAGTTCTTGGAGAAAAATCTCCCCATCGAATCGCCGCCGTCCTCATCCTCTTCTTCCTGGAATGAGACGTCGAGCTCAAACATGATGTCGTTCAGTGACTGATACCAGTCGGCGTGCACCTCAAAGACGTAGTCCCGTCCTTCCAGGCTGAACGAAAGCTCTACCGAGCAGGTAAACCCGTCATACGCCTGCAATTGGCGCAGTCGAGCCTCATAACTGCGCTTCTCCTCGCGGGTCAAATCCGCCTCTTGCAATTGTTCCAGCACGTCGTCGAGGCGATCGAGAGAAAAGCTCTCATGGTGAAAGACAAAGAGTTTCACACCCGATTTCTGTGCGGCGGCCAGGAACTCTCGAAAATCGGGATGGCGCTCTGTATCCCACGAGAATTGCACCGCGTCGTCGGTCAGATGGTGATAACCGTGGAAAACCGCCAGGCCTGAATCGTCCAGGTAAGCTTGGATCTCCGCTCTCAGACTCTCTAGATCTAAACCCATTCGATCCAAACTAGCAGAATGGCGAAGGCCTGGCAGCGGTAAGTTGTTGGTCGGCGTAACCTGGGCTTTCGCCAAGACATCGTTTGTATTTACGAGAGCGAGCATCCCCGAAATTGCTGCGGTTCACCTTTATCCTGTTTTCTCTGTCAGCGGCAAGCCACGAACTCCTTGCGCAAAGCGGGTTCGTGAAGTCCGGCGAGCAGCCGATTCCCGGCGCCGCCGTCACCGTCACGCAAGGTAACCAAACTTTTTCGACCACCACCGATCAAGATGGCCATTATGGCTTCGAGCCGCTCGGCGCGGGCGCTTGGAACGTCACAGTCGAGATGTTCGGTTTTGAAACGCTGAAAAAAGACGTGGACTATGCAGCGACGCACGGTCCGGTGAACTTCGATTTGCAATTGAAGCCATCGCCGGTTCTGCAACGGCTGCAACAATGGGCCGCGCGGCGAAATGGAGCCTCGGGCACGAACGGCGGAGCGCCAAATCGCGTAGCGGCGGGCGGGCGTCCCGCTGGCGGGACGAGAGGAGCCGATGCCCAAGTCGATCAGGATTTGCAAAATGAGCTGAATACGCAACAACAGGCGCTGGTCGCTCCGCCCTCGGGAACCGAAAGCAGCAATGAGGCGTTTCTAGTTTCCGGAAGCTTGAGCCCTGGGATGGTGCAAGGCGCACAGGCCGATTCGGGGCCGGATATGCGTTTCTTAGGACAAGGCCAGAACCCCTTCGGCGGCCAGGGTGACATGAACGGGGCGCAGAATGTACCCGGTTTCGGCGGCGGATCGGGGCCAGGTGGAGGCG
>Ga0210385_10002787_pt1 | contig 10484 bp, 8 predicted proteins | sample IncBWH26OmetaG_FD_160107 | JGI IMG/M metagenome (GOLD analysis project Ga0210385, IMG submission 160107) | Forest soil microbial communities from Barre Woods Harvard Forest LTER site, Petersham, Massachusetts, United States - Inc-BW-H-26-O ... | reverse complement strand
CCGATCATTTTCTTCGCGCTGATCGCGCTGCTGGGAGTTCCCGCGATGCTCTCCGCATTTCGCGGGAACGTGGATCCGCGCGCCGCGGCGATGACCAATGCGGCTCGTGTTCGGGTCGGAGTGTGGTACATCGCAACGGTCGTCGGCCTGATCTACCTCGTCGGTCAAGCGCACGGCATCATGACGACGGGGCGAGCCGTATGAGCGGTGAACCGCCGGATTTCGCGATGCTGCGCGCGGTTGAGATTCTGGCGAATATCTACGAGCGCAACGCGAAGTTACAAGATGTACCGCCGCCACCGTCGGACAAGCCAATATTTCTTTTCAGCGAGAGCCTGGCGCTCGACGTCAACACCACGATGCGCGCTGACGTCGAGCGACAGCTCGGCATCGCGTTCAAATATCCGGCGCCTGGATGGCACAGCTACGGCGTGCGCGGACGCGATAGCGCGCGCTTGCTGCTGAGTTGTTTCTACTCCAAGGGGCAACTCGCGTCAGCCGAGCTGTACTTTCCAAAAGTGGATCGCGCACCGAAACTCGAGCCTCAGGACGCGCACTTTCGTTTAGTTCCGGGCGAAATCGAAGTGGGGATGCCGCTCACGACGCTCCCCGAGCACTTCGGACGCATGACCGGCATGCCGACGCGCCTCGGGCCGTACGAGGAGATGTTCGAGGCACGTTTCCCCGGCGGCGCCGCCTATGCTATCGGCAACGACGGCATCATCGAACGGCTCGCCCTCTACACGCTACGAGAATAGACCGAATGTGGAGATTTGACTGAAATCAAATGTCCACGTTCATCATGTCGTCGAACGGCGTGACCGAGTTCGGATGGAAACCTTTGAGGTCTTTGTTGTACACGTAGAGGTCTGTGACGGTGTAGAGCACGACCTGGGGAAGATCTTTGGCAAGCTGTTCGAAGAGGACGCGGTCGTCGGCATTACGCTGCGACTGATCGTAGTCGGTGAAGACTCTCTGTGTCGCAGCATTCGCCGCCGGGTTGCACCAGCGTACGTCGTTTTGCCCGTTTGGTGGAAACTGATTGCAGGCGAAGAGATACGAGAGGTCCCCAATGGGATCGCCAACCCAATTGAATAGCACGACGTCGAATTTGCCGCCGAGAATGATGCCACCGTCAGCGAACTGGGCGAAGAGCATCTGCGAAGGGTAGTGCCGCACTTCGAGCCCTACACCGATCTGTTGCCAGGTCGAGCGAAAGAACTCGATCTCATTGTCGACGTTTGGCGCACCCGTTTGAGCCACCGCGACCAAGTTGAGCTTGACTCCGTTTTTTGCACGAATGCCATCCGGACCGCGCTTCCAGCCGTCGGCATCGAGCAGCGCATTGGCCTTGGCGATGTTAAACGCGACAAACGGGATATTCGGATCGTAGTACGGCGCGCTTTTTGACGCCAGCGATTCCTGCACGCTCTGAATGCCGTGTTGGAACTTCTTATTCAACGTCACGCGATCCGTGGCGAGTTCGATTGCGTGCCGCACAGCGCCATCCTGAAGAATCGGGTGCGAAAGATTGAAGTCGAGATGGCCATATTGATAGCCGTGAACTCCCAAGACATTGAAGCCGTCGAGATTGGTCACGCGGTCGTAGTACGCGCCAGGGACGGGCATCCACATGTCGAGTGCATGCGACTGCAACGTGGTCAGAATCGTATCGCGATTCGGGATGATCTCGAAGTCAACTTCCGCGAGCTTCGGCTGGCCACGGAAATAGAGGGGATTCGGGACCATCACGACCTTTTGCGCGCGATCCCACTCCTTGTATTTGAAGGGCCCCGCGCCGACCGGCAACGCATTGTACGACACGTTGTTGATATTGGGATATTTCGCGAGCAAGTGCTTCGGCAATATTGACGGGTTGGCACCGGCACTCGAAAAAAACGTTACGACGAACGGAGCGTACGGCTTTTTCAGATGGAAGGTTACCGTGTACTTGTCGGGCTCGTCGACCTTCGTGATCAGATCCCAACCGCTACGGCTCGTTATGTTATTTGCCGGATTCATGACCGCGTGGTAGGTGAACACGACGTCGTCGGCGTCGAGCGGCACGCCGTCCGACCACTTCAAGCCTTTGCGAAGATGATACGTGATCGTCAGGCCGTCTTGACTGATGTCGCCGTTTGCCTTCGTCGGCACCGAGGTCGCAAGCTCAGGATAGGGCAGATTCCGCGCGTTCCACTTGATTAGCCATGCCGCAGTCAGCGACGACATGTAGCCCAGTGTGAGCTGCTGGCCGAGCAGCGGGTTGAGGGTGTTGACGTCTTCGGCCGTCGCGTAGCGCAAGGTGTGCGGTACCGTCCACGAGTTGGCGCGTCCACCTTCGCCGCCGGTTTGCCCAGATTTCGAACACGCACTTAATGCCACCGCACCCGCGAGCAGCGCAACAACGAGACCCTTCATATCGAGTACTCCCATGGATTCCAGAACGGTGAGATCACTGGCGACGGATCGAAACCTTGAAGATCAGTATTATAGACGTACGGCAACTTGCGAAAGCCGATAATGATCGTCGGCACGTCTAACGCGAGTTGCTGCTGAAAGACGACGTAGTCGGCCTTGCGCTTGGACTGGTCAATCGTACCGAGTGCATCTCCGAGCGCCTTGGTGGCGACCGGATTGACCCAGAACAGCGAGTTCTGGCCGCGAGGCGCAAGGTTGTCGGCGGAGTAGAGCGGATTCAGATCGGGATCGGCAGCCCCGGTCCACGCATAGATTGCGACGTCATAGTGCCCGCCGAGCAGCACCGAGTCGGGACCGTTAGCGAAGAATTCTGCCGTCGGATAGTTTTTGACGTCAGCTTGCACGCCGATGTCGTGCCACTGCCGCTGAACGACCGCCTGAATTGCTTTGCCTAACGTACCTTCCGTCGCTGTACTCAGGTTGAATTCCAAACGCCGGCCGGCTTTGACACGAACGCCGTCGGGTCCAACGCGCCAACCATCCTCATCGAGCAACGCTCGCGCCTTGGCCGGATCGAACCCGTAGTGAACGGTGTCGGCCGTGTATCCCCAGGAAAGGGTGGGATGTTCGGGACTGTCCGATGGCGCATCGGCGCCATGCATGATCTTCGCTATGATCTCCGGACGATCTGTTGCGTAAGTTAGCGCACGCCGCACGTCGCGATCGGCGAGGATTGGATTGTGCAAATTGAAGTCGATGTGGTCGTAGGCATAGGAGTCGACCGCGATCGCGCGCAGCCCGCTATTCGCCGATGCAGCCAGAGCCTGATAGCGCGGCCAGTTGATCGCCGTGCCGCGCGCGATCAGATCGAGCGCGTGCGTTTGAATTTGCGTCTCGAGTGTATTCTCGTCAGGCTCGGAATACAGATCGATTTCGTTGAGCTTCGGCTTGCCTAAGAAATAACTTGGGTTCGCGGTCATGCGCACAACCGTGCCGCGCTCCCACTGGATTACGCGAAACGGGCCGCTACCGATTGGCATCGCGTTGAAGGGCGCCGTGTTCTGCGTTCCGGCCGCGACGTAGGGCGCCAAAACGTGCTCCGGGAAAATCGGCGTGCTGCTGTTGACCCCCCAAAGCTGCTCCAGAAACGGAGCGTACAGGCGCTTCATATGAATCACCGCGACGGACTCATCGCTGCAATCGATCGAGCCGATGTCACGGTAGCCGTCCGTAATCGCCACGTCCGTCTTTGGATTCATCACGTAGTGCCAGGTGAATTTTAGATCCTCGCAGGTGAGTGGTTTGCCGTCCTGCCACGAAAGGTTGGGACGAAGCTTGTACTTGAGCGTGAGGCCATCTTTGCTCACGTCGCCGTTCGCCACGGTGGGAATCTCGCGCAAGGCGTCAGGAACTGCATTGCCCTTACCGTCGTACCGTATCGCATACGAGAACACCAGCATCGACACATCGAGACTAATCGCGCTATTGTCGAGTGCCGGATTTAGCGACTTGACGTCGTAGGATTCGCCGATCCGCAACACGCCGGGTCGCGTCCATGCGTGTCGTTCGCCCGCAACGGTCGTCGCGACGTGCGTGCACGCTGTCGCCGCGCACCCGATGAGCGCCAGCGCGACGGTAGCTCGAATCAGTCGTGCGTTCAAGCGTCGTCGCCGAGCATCGAATCTGGATCAATGCCGTGGAGCGTGCAGAATTCGCGGTAGGCGGAGGGCAGGATCTCCGAGGGTTTGATCTCACTCCGGCCGCCCCAAAACACGTTGGTGTACGAAAAATCCAGGCCCGCTTCACGCAGATGCTCGTCGATCGCCGCCTTGTGCGCGAGCACACGGTCCTTCTCCATCCCGTGCGCGACGGCCATGACGTTGACGTTGCGGAACTCGGGGCCACCTTCGCGCCAATAGGCGTGCGTGATGACGAAGTGGCGCCCAACTTCGCGACCAGCATCGAGCTCGCGCCCGGGCGGCAACGCCCAGTGGAACAGTGCGTTGTAGCGCGTGACTCTCTCATCGTTGGCGGTCGCCTTGACGTGTTCGAGAAAGGTTGAGAAGCGGCCGATCACGCGCCGCTCGTTGAGGCCACGTGCGACGCGCGCAAATTCTTCGAGGCTCACGCCGGCTTCTTGCGCACGCGCGCGCCACAGATCCCGCACAATCTCGTCGGGCGCGAATTCGCGCTTGAGCGCACCGAGTACGCGCCACTCCAGCGGCGAGAGTTCGACGATCGCTGCGTTCATCGGCTCCGCAAACACATCCGCGCGCGCACCCGGTTCCAGACCGCGGCGGCGCACGTGGCCGACGCCGAGCGCAAACACGACCTTTGCCGGCATCAGACGAAAGTGATCGGCACCAACTTCTCGGGCAAGAAATTCGGCGTGCTTGCGCAACGAATAGCCTTGCGGAACTTTGAGCGTTGTCCAGAGGCGATAGGTGCTGCCCGGCGTCGCCGCGTCGGTCGAACGAATGACCACGTGTCCCGAGAACGGATCTTCCTTGAACATGTAGTCGAAGGCGCGATCGAGACGCTCGGGCGGCACTTCCCACGCGACCAGCGCCCCTTGCGCGAGATTCGTCGACATCAGCGTCTGACGCACGCGCCGGATCGTACCGGCCCGCAACATCGCCACGACCCGCTCGATCACGACGTCGAGCGCAACGCCGCTGCGCTGGGCTATCTCGCCAAAGGGGTCCGCTTGGAACCCCGTGAGACGATCTTCGGAGACGGCGAGGATTGCGGCGTTGACCGGATCGGAAACCGCCGCGGGGACCGTGGGATGCGAGGACATGCCCCTGGTTTTACAGGCTGAGGTCGCTTGCCCCTAGGACATACGCGTACTGTGCCTCGGACTGACGTTCACCGTAGAGTGCTGCGACATACGCCGTCTGGGCCGTTGCCAGGTTCGCCTCGGCCGTGACGATCGCCGTGATCGTCGAAGCGCCCACCTTATACTGTGCCTGCGTGGCCTGCAAGCTGACGGTGGCGCTGGTGACTTCGGCTTCGGCCTGCACCAGATTTGCGCGCGCCGAGATCAAGTTCGCAAGACCGCCACGCACGTCGGACTGCACCTGCAGCCGCGTCTGCGTCATCGAGGCACTCGCTTGATCCAGCGTCGCCGACGCGACGGCGACGTTGTAGTTCGTCTGTCCTTGATCGTAGATCGGAATGCTCAGCGTTGCGCCGATCGATTCCGGCGAAGAGTACGGTAACAAGGCGCCTGCCCCCGAACTCAATTGCCGGCTCTTCCCGCCAGTTGCGTCTGCCGTTAGCGACGGAAAGCGCGCGAGCTTGGCGAAGCGCAGGTTTTCTTTGTCCGATTCAACCGTATGTTCGGCCGCGAGGAAATCCGGACGTAGCGTGTAGGCCTGCTGCAACGCTTGTTGATAGCTCAGTAGCCGCGCCTGGTGGGGTGAGGCTCCAAGCAGCTGGGGTGAGATTGCGGTATCCGCATCGAGTCCGAGGGACGTCGCAAACGTCGCTTGCGCCGCAATTGCGAGACCCTGCGCGGTCACGAGTTGACCGCGCGCCTGCGCGGTTTGGAATTGCGCGGCCGCAAGATCGGACCGCGCTGCAGCACCGGTACGAATCTGCGCCACGACGTACTGTTCGTTGATCTCGAACTCGCGCACGAGCGAGTTATCGGACTGCACGCTGGCGTTATCTTCGAGCAACGCGTAGTAGTTCGTCGCGACCGTAAAGGCCAACGTTTGCAATTGACGCAAGAGCGTGTCGCGCCCCGCGACGTCAGCTTCCTTGGCACTGCGGATGCCGGCGATCACGCGCCCACCGTCGTAGATGAGCTCGCTGATCGATATTTGCGCAGAAAGGGACGTGGCAGTCACCGGCACCGATGTGGCGGTCGGTGCGGCCGACGACCCACCGGTGTTTTGGTACGAACCGTACGACCGCGTCGCTGACGCCTGCGCCGAAACCGCGGGCAGCAATGCGCCCTTCTCTGCGCCGTATTTCGCAGCGATCTCCAGATACGCGGCACGTTCAGAGGCAAAGCTCGGCGATTGCGCCACCGCGATATCGACTGCCTGATTGAGCGTAACGGTCACCGGAATGCCCGGCCGCTGCTTTTGTGTCGCGACGTCGGGCGCGGGCGAACCGTACGCGGGATAGGGAATCGGCGAGCCCGAGGTCGTCGGCATCGGGGCGGGCGTCGGTACGGTGATCGGCGCTTGCGACGGCGCTGCGGCGAGCACGAGCGGGACGCACAAAATCAGCGCGACGGCAACGGCTAGCGATCGCGCCAAAGAACGGTGAGGCGAGGTCATTTCGAGGTGTTTCCCCCATTCGCCGGAGCCGAAGCACCGGACGGCGAGTTGACGGCAACGAGACTGCCGTCCTTGAGCGTGTCGGGACGAGTCGTGATTACTTGGGTTCCAGGCTTGACCTTTGGTGAGATCACTTCGGAAAGCGTGTCGGTTTGCACGCCGACGCGGACCGGCACTTCCTGCGCCTTATTGTCGGCACCGACAACGTACACCGCAAAACCGTTCTCCGTCTGAGCGACGGCCGAGCGCGGTACGACGATCGCGCCCGCATGTGATTCGCGCGGAACCGTCGCGGTCACCAACATGCCGCCGCGCAATACGTCGCCGGCATTTTGCATCTGAATGCGCGCCAGGTACGAGAGCGTGCCGCTCGTCGGTACCGCATTCACCGTACTGATGCGGCCTTGAAAGTTGCGACCGGGAAGCGAACTGCTGGTGAAGCTCACTTGCGAGCCGGGCCGGACGTAGACCAAATCGGTGTCCGGAACGTTGATGTTGATCCACAGCTTATCGATGCGCGAAACCGCGAGCACGGGAGCCGAAGGCCCCGCATACGCGCCCGGATCCAACAGACGCTGGGTGATCACGCCGTCATAGGGCGCATAGAGCGTTGTTTGCGCGACCTGCGTGTTGAGCGTGCGCGCGTTGGCCGCTGCGGCCTGCGCGGCTGCAACCGCGGCCTTGGTGTTCTCCTGGCTCACAACGTTGTTCTGCAACCCGATCCGCGCGGTGTTATAGGCCTGTTCCGCTTGCACATAGGCTGCGTGCGCCGCTTCGAGCTGCGCCTGCGAAACGTAGCCATCTTTATACAGTGCCGTGTCTTGGTCATAGACGAGCTTGGCATTGCTCAAGGCAGCGGCATTCGTCTGCAGCGTAGCTTGATTCGTTTGAATCTGAACCGGGAGTCCGACTTGCGAGCCGGTGGCCGTCGCGGACTGCTGCTGCGCTTGCGCTTGCGCCTGCTGCGCTTGCGCGCGCAAGACCGAATCGTCGATCCGCGCTAGCACCTGCCCCGCGCGAACACGATCGCCCACATTGACGGAAATCGATGTGATCGTCCCGTTCTGTTGGAAGGCCAAAACCGACTGCTCGAGCGGTGCCACCTGCCCGTCGAGCGATACATAGGTCGCGATGTTCTGCCGCGAGGCGGCAGCGACGTCGACGCTCAGCGGCGGCGCCTGGCGCTGCGGACCCTGACTGCACGCGCTCAAGGTCAGGGTTACGCCCAGAGCGTAGACCGCAGCTCGCTTGAAATCCATGATACTCCCCATCTGATCGGCGGATCGTTTGTCTATGCCTGGATACGTGCGACCCGCCCGCTTTGATTCACGATCCTGGCGTCTAATCCTGATAATATGCTTTACCTCACCCGAACAGCGCTAGGAGCAAACTCGGTTTCCGCGTATTCTCCCCCGGCATGAGCGCGAAACTGGAGATCGGGCGCGCGTATAGCCTTCAATCCCGGGTCGAGGAATGGATGACCGCCGAGAAGGCCGGCAACAAAGGCGTCGATGTTCTCTCGACCTCCATGCTCGTGCAGCTGGTGGAGACCGCCGCGCTCGCATGCATCGAGCCCGTTCTCGGCCCCGATCTCGTCTCGCTGGGCACCCACATCGACCTCGAGCATCACAAACCGGTACCGGTTGGGTTCATCGTCCGAACCGAGGTCGAGGTCGTCATGGTCGACGGCCCGCGCTTGAGTTTTGCCGTCGCCGTCTTCGATGAGCAAGAAGCCGTTGCCGAGGGTACACACGAGAGATACCTCATTGAACGCTCGAAATTTCTCGCAAAGCTTGAAGAAAAGCTCGCCTCGGGCTAGGGTTGAAAGAACCAGGGTAGCCTGGTTCTCACTGCAGGGGGGGCAAACGGCCTCCCGAACACATTAAGAAGGTTTGTCTCGGGGGGCTGTGTCCTTTTTGCCCGGAAGGGGTGGGGTATGGCCCAATGCGCCTATTAACGGGCACATCCGAGTCAACTCGTGGATTCATAAGAACGCTCTCCTAGGAGGAAACATTGAAGCGACTGAGCACCGGAGTCCTCGCCGTGCTGTTAGCAGCCGGTTTCGGACTTAACGCGGTTGCCGCTCCGACCTCCGCATCGCATGGAAACATTGGAACCAACGCGATTGCGCAGGACCAGAGTGGCGCCATGGCGGCTCCGCCGGCGAACTTCGGTTCCCCGCCGTCGGGGCAGATCCCGATTCTCTTCAACGACCACCACGTCTATGCCAAGCCCGATGTCCTCAAGCAGGGTCGCGTGCTCGCCGCGCTCGTGCGCGGTGGCACGGTGCTCATCCCGCTTCGTTCGATGTTCGAACAAATGGGCGCGACCGTGTCGTATGACGCGGCCGGCAAGACGGTGGACGTTAGTAAACCCGGTGCCGACGTGAAGGTCACGGTCGGCAAGCCGGAAGTTGTCATCAACGGCGAATCACGTCCGCTCGACGTGCCGCCGATCATGTGGCAAGGCCACGTACTCGTTCCTGTCCGCGTAATTTCGGAAGGTATGGGCGCGTACGTTCAATGGGTGCCCGATAAGCAAGTCGTCGTCGTCCGGTACATTCCGCCGACGCCGCCTCCGACGCCCACGCCTCCGCCGCCGCCGCCGCCGGCAACAGCACCGCCGACGCCGACCCCGGCTCCGGTTGCAACTCCGTATAAGGACCTCTTCGTCGCGGGTGATTACCTCGCGTCACAGCGGGTCTACGACGAGTTCAGCCCGGGCAACATCGCCAGCGGCAACGTTGATGGATTCTCGTACGCGCTCAAGGGTGCGGCGGAATTCGATCTCTTCGGTCTGCCCTGGATGGTCGAAGGTAACTACCAGCAGATCGACTACGCGCACGACTGCGACGTCGACGCGTTCGGAGACCCGCAGCCGAACTGTTTCGTGACGACGATCGGCGGACTCGGTTCAACCGCAGTTCCGGCATTCACCGTCAAGGACTACACGGCCGAAGCTAAGCTCGGTCTGAAGGTTGCCAATCCGCGTATCTACATCGGCGTCGGTTACCTCTGGCGCTCGAACAACGCAGGCTATCCGAAGATCTCCAACGTCGGATTCGGCGCGGAGAAGCTGCCTGATCTCGATCGCCCGTTCTCGTTCTACGGGAGCGTGTGGTATTACGGCAACGTGCATGGTAACTTCACGGATCCGTCAGGCAACACGTATCAGTTAGCCTACAACATCCTCAACTACCAGCTCGGCATAACGTACGCGTTCGCCGGGACCCCGATCTTCCTTGAAGGCGGGTACGTAGGCTCAGAGCTCAAGAACAAGATCAATGCACCGAGCGACGCGAACAACGCGGGCCCGTTCATTGGTATCGGTCTGAAGTTCTGATTCGGGCTTCGGCCAAGTAAAAAGAGCCTCCGGGAAACCGGGGGCTCTTTTTTATTACCGCGCTATTAGCGGCGGGGAGATGGAGTCGGACTTGGCGCTGCCATCGGTTCATCCGTTGCGGCCGGCGACGGCTGCACGCACGGCGGCGTAATGATGACGACATTAGGCGTTCCCGGCGCCGGCACCGGCGTCGGCGTCGCAGCCGGCGTCACGTCGGCGGGGACGGTTACGCCGCTTGGCAACGGTGTGGGGCACATCTGTGCGTTGGCAAAATAGTGCTCGGTGAATCCGCGCGCGAGATCGGCCTTCTCGATCTTTCCGAAGTACGTGCCGCCAAATCGCGCCGTGAGCACGTGCATATACGTCCAGGCTTTCTGCTGCGCGTCAGGCGTGTAGATCTTCTTATACATGACAATCGCAAGATAGTAGCTT
>Ga0210385_10002786_pt1 | contig 10485 bp, 9 predicted proteins | sample IncBWH26OmetaG_FD_160107 | JGI IMG/M metagenome (GOLD analysis project Ga0210385, IMG submission 160107) | Forest soil microbial communities from Barre Woods Harvard Forest LTER site, Petersham, Massachusetts, United States - Inc-BW-H-26-O ... | reverse complement strand
GCTCCGGTTCAGGTTCCTCGTCAGGTGCAGCATGTCGGCACCGGACAGGCCCGGGTAGAGCGGCGCGTCCTGCGCCATGAAGGCGATGCCGTTCAGCGCGGCCTGCGATCCGGCCGCCTCGCCGCCGAGTACGGCCACGGTTCCCGCGGTGGGGACAGACAAGCCGGCCACGATGTTCATCAGCGTGGACTTGCCCGCCCCGTTGGGGCCGACGAGGGCGGCCAGGTGCCCGGCGGGAACCGCCAGGGTGCAGTCGCGCAGCGCCCACTGCTTCCCGTAGCACTTGCCAAGCCCGGAAGTCTCGATCACGTTCATGCGACGCCCTCCGATCCGCTGCCCGCGGCGCGAGCCTGGCCGGCCCGGCCCTCGCGGCCCTTAAAGAAATCCCGCAAGGCGCTGGTGAACAGCGCCACGATCCCGTCCTCATCGAGGCCGGCCGCCTCGGCGGACGCGAGCCAGCCGACCATGGACCGGCGCAGGCCGCCCAGCTCGGGCAGCGTGATCTGGCTCAGGGTGGCCTGGATGAAGGTGCCCTGCCCGGGACGGCCCGCGGCCAGCCCCTTGGTCTCCAGCTCCTTGTAGGCCTTCAGCACCGTGTTCGGGTTGATGGTCAGCGCCGCGACCACGTCCCTGACCTTGGGGAGCTGGTCACCCGGCTGCAGGTAGCCGAGCCGCAGCGCGTGCTCTACCTGCTGGACGAGCTGCAGGTAGGTCGGCACCCCGGAGGAGGGATCAAGCCGGAAGTCAATCGGGCTGTTCCCTTTATCTATAGTCATAAGACAAGGTTACAGCGAAAAGCCCGGCCGTCAAGGCGTCCCGGCAAGCGCGCGCCGCCTGCCGCCCGGCCTCGCCTGGCGGGTCAGATGCCGTCGGTGGTGCGCTCCAGGATGCGCAGGGATCCCTCGTGGCGGACCTCGGTGAACGCCTCCGAGGCCAGGGCGCGCTGGTAGATCCGGAACGGGGCCTGGCCGCCGTCGGCCGGGTCGGGGAACACGTCGTGGATGGCCAGGGCGCCGCCGAGCGCGACCCAGGGCGCCCAGCCCTCGTAGTCCCACTGGGCGGCGGCGTCGGTGTGGCCGCCGTCGATGAATAGCATGCCGAGCGGGGTACGCCACAGCCGCGCGACGTCGGCCGACCGGCCGACGATGACGACCACGTCGTCCTCGACCCCCGCGGCCGCCAGGGTGGCCCGCAGCCGCGGCAGCGTGTCGATCCGCCTGGTTACCGGGTCGACCATCGAGGGGTCGTGGTACTCCCAGCCGGCCTGGTGTTCCTCCGAGCCCCGGTGGTGGTCCACGGTCACCACCTGCTGGCTGCGGCCGAGCCGCCGGGCCGCGCGGACCCCGGCGGCCAGGTAGATGGCGGACTTACCGCAGTAGCTGCCCACCTCGAGCACCGGCCCGGCGGCGGCGTACTCCTCCGCCGTCTCGCATAGTACGAGTCCCTCGGCCACCGGCATAAAGCCGGTCGCCGCCTCCGCCGCGTGCCTCAGGTCAGCATCCACCCAGGCACGATAGCGCGCCCGCGGGTGAACGGGCTCGTGTCACGGCCCAGGCACCGCGCTTCACGCCGTCTCCGACCGCAGAATCGCGGCGACCGGGCCGTGCGCGCCAAGGCGGGCGGGAACGGCGGTGAACAGCGCCACCGCCAGCAGCGCGCCGGCCACCACGGCGGCGACCCACTGGTCGGACGGCATCGTCAGGGCGCTCCCGTTGCTTACCGCGGCGTAGAGCCCGACGCCGGCCGGAACCCCGATGAGGGCACCGGGCAGCGCGGGCAGCAACTGGGCCGCGAGCACCGCCGCGGCGACCTGGCTCGGGGTGGTACCGAAGGTGCGGGCGAGCGCCGACGGGTACCTGGCATCGAGCACCGTGGCCCAGGCGGTGAAGACCGCGTTGACCACCGCAAGCACGACAAGTACGACCGTGATGACCAGCATCACCTGGCTGATCGGGTTGGCGGACGGCCCCCCGGCCGCCGCGGCCGCCCCGGGCGGCGGCTGGCCGTGGCTCGCGCGATAAATCAGCACCGTCACCAGCGTGGTGACCGTGATCGCGACGCTGACCCCGCTGAGCACGCTACGGCCGGGTCGTCGCGCCGCCAGCCGCAGGCCGAGGAGCAGCGGCGCGGGCAGCCGGGCGGACAGGGCGGTCAGCCGGGCACGGCGGGCCGGCGTCCGCGCCGCGTCGGCCAGCGCGCGCACCGTGCTGGCCCGCGCTGCGCGCAGCGCGGGCAGGGCGGTCGCGAGCATCGCGATCGCGAGGGCAGCGGCGAGCACGAGCGCGGCGGTTGCCGCGGTGACCGGCGGGTCCGCGGGCGCGGCCTGCAGCCCGGCGAAGAAGCTGAAGCTGGTAAGCACCGGCGCCGCCAGCCGCCCGGCCGCCAGCCCGGCGGCCGTCGCGGCCAGCGCCAGCATCAGGTACTCCGCCAGCAGCACCAGCAGCACGGTCCCCGGCGTGCCGCCGACCGCCTTGAGCAGGCCGACCCGTCGCGTCTGCTCCGCCAGCCGACCGCCCACCAGCACGGCGACGCTGGCCACCGAGAGCAGGCCGAGCAGCCAGCTGCCGACGTCGAGTACCAGCTGCTCGTTGGTGACTTCCTTGGCGTCCTCGGCCGCAATGGCCTGCCAGGAGGTCCAGTTCCCGGTGAACCCGTCGGCTCCGGCGAGCGCCGTCGTCGCCGCCGGGTCCGCCAGCTTCACCTCGACCGTGTACGTCAGCGGAGCGGCCGGCGTGGCCAGGCTCGCGGCTTCGGCCCGGGTGAGCCAGACCAGGCCGGGCTCGTCGCCCGCGGCCAGCGGGGTGGCCAAGAAGCCGCTCTCCGGGTAGGGCGGGCTGGCCGCGGTGACGGCGATCCCGGCGACGCGGAGCACGCGCCCGTTCAGGGTGACCCGCTCACCGACGGACAGCCCGAGCGCCGCCGCGAAGCTGCGCTCGACCACGACGCCGCCGGGGGTGACCCAGGTCCCCTGGACCACGTCCGGCCGGTCTATCGGCCCGCTGGCCTGGTCGCGCCCCTCCGCCGTCACCCCGGCCGTGTATCCGTGCGCTCGCATGAGCACGGAGGCGACCGGGTACGGACCCCCGACCGCGACCACGCCCGCCTGCTTCGCCCGGGCCAGCACACGGGGCAGGTAGCTCGCGGACACGTCGGTGGCGACCGCGTCAGGCCCCGCCGTCGCCGCCCGGGTCTGTTCGTAGGAGTGACCGGTCGAGGTCCCGTGCAGCACGAGCCCGAGCGTCAGCGTGGTGGTCGCCGCCGTAATCGCGATTAGCACAAGCAGCGCCTCGACGGGCCGGTGCCTCAGGTCACGGAGCGCGAGGCGGGCGATGAGGGCGAGGCGGCCCATTAGCTCTCAAGCCCGGCAAGCTTGCCCAGGCTGCCGGCGGTGCCGCCGGTAAGCCTGGTCTCGTCGACGAACGCGCCGTCCCGCATGGTGATCAGCCGGTCGGCGGTGGCGGCGATCCGGGAGTCGTGGGTGACGATGACCAGGGTCTGCCCGGCGTCGTGGAGGCCGTCGAATAGCCGGAGCACGTCCAGCGTGGCCGCGCTGTCCAGGTTGCCGGTGGGCTCGTCGGCGAGCACGATGAGCGGCTCGTTGGCCAGGGCGCGGGCGACCGCGACCCGCTGCCGCTGCCCGCCGGACAGCGCGGACGGCAGGAATCGGGCCCGGTCCGCCAGGCCGGTCCGGTCGAGCAGCTCAAGGGCCCGCCGCCTGGCGGCGCGCGGCGGGCGCCCCGCCAGCAGGGCGGGCAGCTCGACGTTCTCCACCGCGGTGAGCTCGTCCATCAGGTGGAACGCCTGGAAGACGAAGCCGACGGCGCTGCGCCGCATCCGGGCAAGGCCGCGCTCCCCGAGCCTGCTGACCTGCTTGCCCGCCAGGGTGATCTGGCCGGAATCGGGGCGGTCAAGCCCGCCCAGCAGGTGCAGCAGCGTGGACTTGCCGCAGCCGCTCGGCCCCATGATCGCGACGGTCTCGCCGGTCGCGACGTCGAGGTCCACCTCGTCGACCGCGCGGACGAGGGCCACGCCGCGGCCGTAGGTCTTGCGCACCGCGCGGGCGCTCAGCAGGGGGGTCATCGGGTATTCCTCCGGGTCGTCCAGGTCCGCTCGCACGCCTCGAGCCAGCGCAGGTCGGCCTGCAGCCGGAGCACGATGCCCTCGAGCAGCAGCGCCGCGTCCGACACATCCGGCTCGGTCAATGCCGCCCGCTGCGCGTCGCGCAGCCGCCTGAGCAGCTCGCGGCGCTGCGCGTCGATGATCGCGATCGGGTCCGCGAGCCGCGCGGCGAACGCGGCGGTCAGCTTGAGATGAAACTCGGTCAGGTCGGGCTTGGGCCAGCTCACCTCGGTCAGCCAGGCCGCGACCCGCTGCTGGCCCTCCGGGGTCAGCCCGTACACCTTGCGGTCCGGGCGCTCGCTGACGCCGGGGGTGGTCTCCGATGCGACCAGCCCGGCCTTCTCCAGCCGGGTCAGCGTCACGTAGACCTGGCCGGCGTTCAGTTCCTCGCCGACCGGTCCGAGCGCCAGGCGCAGCCGGGCGCGCAGTTCGTAGCCGTGGGTTGGCTCCTTCGCCAGCATCGCGAGGATCACTTCCTGCTGCACTGGGCACCTCTCTAACGGTTATCTAATAGATAGCCGTTAGCTATAGCGGGTGTCAAGTGAACGCGGTGCCAGCGGCGGCCGAACCAGAAAGTGGCCGCGGACGACGACGCGACGGCGGCGAAGTATTGCGCGGCGAGGTGTTACTAGCTAGTAATGAAGATGCGGCGGCGCGACCGCCGCCGCACGGGAACCCCTTCTCGTCCTGCCTTCCCTACCTGAGAATCCGACCAGCACTACCGTCAGGATGAAAGGGGCTAGAAGGAGGCACGCGTGAGCACCTACGACCTGTACACGTCGCCGGTCGCCGCGGGAACGTGGGACGTGCCCGCGACGGGGGCAGCCCGGTTCTCCTGGGAGTACGACTCCGGACGGCAGCAACTGCTCGACCTGTACCAGCGGGGCAAGGACAAGCAGTGGGACGCGGTCAACCGGATCGACTGGGACCAGCCGGTCGATCCGCTGCACGTCATGGAGACCGGCGAGGAGCTCGTGCCCATCTACGGGTCGCGCCAGTGGGAGAAGCTGAACCAGGCCGAGCGAGACGAGGTCAGTCAGCACCTGTCGTCCTGGCTGTTCAGCCAGTTCCTGCACGGCGAGCAGGGCGCGCTGACGGTGGCGGCGCGGATCGTGGAGTCGGTGCCGGATATGGACTCCAAGTTCTACGCCGCCACGCAGGTCATGGACGAGGCGCGGCACGTTGAGCTGTTCTCCCGGTTCATCAAGGACAAGATCGGCCTGTTCTACCCGGTCAACGACGACCTCGCCAAGCTGCTGGCGGACGCGCTCAGCGACTCGCGGTGGGACCTGCCCTACCTGGGCATGCAGGTACTGATCGAGGGGCTGGCGCTCGCCGCCTTCGGCGTGCACCGCGACCTCGCCGGGAACCCGCTGGTCAAGCAGCTGCTCGCGTACGTGATGCAGGACGAGGCGCGGCACGTGGCGTTCGGCCGGCTGGCGCTGCGCGACTACTACGCCGGACTTACCTCGGCCGAGCGCGCCGACCGCGAGGAGTTCGTGGTCGAGGGCTGCTACCTGATGCGCAACCGGTTCATCGCGCGTGAGGTGTGGGAGCGCCTCGAGTTCGACGTCAAGGAGTGCGTGGAGTTCACCGACCGCTCCGCCACGCAACTGGCGTTCCGCCAGTTCCTGTTCAGCCGGATCGTGCCCTGCGTCAGGGACATCGGCCTGTGGGGCCCGAAGGTCCAGCACGCGTACGTAGACCTCGGCGTCATGGATGCCGCCAACGGCAACCTCGACGCGCTCATGCGCGACGACGAGGAGACCGCCGACCGCCTGGAACGCGAGCATGCCGCCGAGTTCGCCGCGCGCAAGGAGGAGATCGACGCCGCGATCTCGACCGGCACCGACTAGGGCACGTTAGAAGCGGTTGAGCACGGCGAGGGAAACCCGGGCCGAGGGGCGGGCAACCAGCTCGGACAGGGAGATCTCGCTGCGACACATCTTCACGAAGGCACCCCAGCCCTTCGGGGTGTTCAGGCCCCGGTGGAAGGTCCCCGTGTGCCGGGTGAACGCGGTCAGCAGGGTCCGGCCGGCGCGCATCTCGGGTACCAGGGCGGCGTTGACCGCGGCGACGTAGCCTTCGGGGTCGCCCTGGGCGGCGTGCCGGCCGGCCAGCGTGCCCGAGCGGAGCGCGAAGCTGATGCCCTCCCGGGTCCACGGGTCAAGCAGCCCGGCCGCGTCGCCGGCCACGATGACCCGGCCCCGGCGCAGCGGTGAGCCGTCCGAGCGGCAGCGGGTGAGATGACCCGAGTCCTGGACCGCCTCGAACCCGGCCAGGCCAAGCCGGCCGACGAACTCGCGCAGGTACGCCTTGGTGGCATCGCCCTGGCCGCGGGCGGCGATGACGCCGACCGTGAGGCGGTCCCCCTTCGGGAACACCCAGCCGTAGGAGGCGGGGATCGCGCCCCAGTCGAGCAGTACCCGGCCCGACCACTGCCGTGCGACCGCCTCTGGCACGGCGATTTCGAGCTCAAGGCCCAGGTCAACCTGGTCGAACTCCGCTCCCACGTGCCGGGCGGTGACGCCCGAGGAGCCGTCCGCGCCGACGATCACCTTCGCGGTGACCTCGGTCCCGTCCGCCAGCCGGGCCGTCGCGTGCCCGTCGCCCTGCTCGATCGCCCGGACCTGGGCTCGCTGCCGGACCTGGGCGCCGTTCTCCTCGGCCCGCTTCAGCAGCGCGGCGTCGAACTCCTCGCGGACGACCATGGCGAGCAGCGTCTCCCGGTGCGAGCGGGTGTACTCCTGCCCTCCGCGCAGCGTGATCGTGGCCGACCTGACATCGTCGCGCGCGGGCACGTCGATGAGGCCGCCGGCCGCGGCCCGCGACGCGCCGATGAGGCCGCCCCCGCACGTCTTGTACCGCGGGTGCTCGGCCCGCTCGAGCACGATCGTCCGCGCCCCGGCGGCGGCCGCGGCGCTCGCGGCGGCCAGCCCGGCCGGCCCCGCGCCGACGACGGCGACATCCCACGCATCACGTTCAAGCACAGCAGAAGCTTAGGCGACCGCGGCCGAACGCCCGCGGTGACGCCTTACCCAGGACCGCAGGAGCCCTGCGCTCGCGTTAGGCGGGACCGGTCAGGGAGGCGACGCGGGGTCGCGGGAAAATCCCTGGGAAAAGTTGTTGGCAACCGCCGGGCCCGTTCCTCCTACCGGTGCAGGGCCGGGGGACGGCGCGGCCAGCGGAGCCCGACGTCGCGAGGGAGGCGCGGGCCACGCACCGCGGCCGGGTCCTGCACCGGGGGGACGGGGCCGGGCCGGCGTTTGAGGGGACGCCGCCCGGTTCCCGCCCCGGGGGTGCCTGGGCGTTCAATCATCATTGATCCGATATCGACAAGTATCTACATATGCTGTCGTCATGTCAGCAGAGGCAACTCATGGAGCAGCACGCGGGGGCGACGGCGCAGGTCATCGACCGGCGGGTGCTGGACCAGGCCCGATGGCGCAGGCCAGGCACTGGGCGGAGGTCCGTCCCGCGGCCGGGCTGGCCCGCCGCTACCGTGACCGCGGCTTGTGGCGGGATACGACGCCCGCGGCCGACCTGCGGCACTGGGCCCGGGCGACGCCCGACGCCGTCGCCATCACCGCGCACGTCGCGGGCACGGGGGTCGTGCGGATGACCTTCCGCGAGTACGCGGATCAGGTCGGGCGGATGGCGGCGGTGCTGGCCGGGCTCGGCGTCGGCCGCGGGGACGTCGTGGCCGTCCAGCTGCCCAGCTGGTGGCAGCTCAACGCGGTCGTGCTCGCGTGCGCCCGGCTGGGCGCCGTGGTCGCGCCGGTGATGACGACCATCCGCGCCCGCGAGCTCGGGCTGATGCTGTCCCGGATTGAGCCGCTGGCGTACGTAACCACCGAGGAGTGGGACGGGTACCGGCACGCGGCCGGCCTGGCCGCGATCGCGGACGACCTGCCCTCGGTGAAGCACCGCCTCATCATCGGCGGCCAGGTCGGGCCCGGGGAAATCGACCTCGCCGAGCGGATGCGGCAGCTGAATCCGGGCGCAGTCGGAACCGACGAGGGCGCCGAGGACCCGGACCGGGTCTCGATCGTGCTGTTCACCTCGGGCACCTCCGGCAGCCCCAAGGCAGTGCTGCACTCGTTCAACACGTTCTACGCCGGCTGCAAGACGACGGCCGACGGCCGCGGGCTCACCCCGGCCGACGTGCAGTTCACGCCGCACTCGCTGGCGCACGGCGTCGGCCAGATCATCGGCAACATGCTCCCGCTCTACCTGGGGGGCGAGGCGCTCATCGCCGACCGGTGGAATCCCGACGCGGCGGCGCGCCTGATCGCCGACGAGGGGGCCACGGCGCTAGCGGGCGCCCCGGTCTTCCTTGAGGCGATCGTGGCCGCCGCCGTCAGCCAGGGTCTCAGGCTGCCGCGGCTGCGCCAGGTCATCGCCGGCGCCACCACCGTCCCGTCCAGCCTGATCGAAGCCGTCAGGTCCGGCCTGGGCATCACCGTCCGGGGCGCCTGGGGGATGACCGAGGTCACCGGCGCGACCGCCACCTCAGCCGACGAGGACCCGCCGGACTGGGCCGCGCACAGCATCGGCCGGCCGCACCCGGCACTCGACATCGACCTGCGGTCCGATGGTGAGATATCGGAACGCCACCCGGCGCGGATGCTCGTCCGCGGCGCGTGCGTCTGCCTGGCCACCATGGGCCGCGACGGCGCCGGGGTCCGAATCGTGGCCGACCATGATGACGGCTGGTACGACACGGGCGACCTGGCGGTTGCCGACGGGCGGGGCGGGGTCAGGCTCGTCGGCCGGGCGGCGGACCGGATCGGTGGGGTCTTCATGATCCCCGCCGCCGACGTCGAGGATGCGCTGCGCCGGCACCCGGACATCGTCGACGCGGCCCTGGTGGGCTACGGGCCGGAAAACGAGCTGGCGTGCGCCGTCGTCGTGAGCGGAGAGCCCCTGACGCTTGCGGCGGTCCGCGAGTACCTGGACGGCCTCAAGATGACCGACTGGTACCAGCCGCGCCGTCTCGAACTGGTCGAGCGGCTGCCCCGCAACGCCAGCGGCAAGGTGGACAAGCACGGCCTGCGCGCCTGGCTCGCCGCCGGCGACCAAGGCTGAAGGACTAGGCGTTCAGGTAGGCGAGGACGGCGAGCACGCGGCGGTTGTCGTCCTCGGACAGGGTGAGGCCGAGGTTGGCGAAGATGCCGGCGGCGTGCTTGCTGACCGCCTTCTCGGTGATGAACAGCTTGGCGGCGATCGCGGCGTTGGACCGGCCCTCGGCCATCAGCGACAGGACCTCGCGCTCGCGGGGGGTGAGCGCGGCCAGCGGGCCCGATCTCGCCCGCTTGGTCATCAGCCGGCTGACGACCTCGGGGTCAAGCACGGTGCCGCCCGCGGCGACGTCGCGGACCGCGTCCGCGAACGCGGCGTCGCTGAAGACCCGGTCCTTCAGCAGGTAGCCGACGCCGCCGCCCCGGTCCGCCAGCAGCTCGCGGGCGTAGAGCTGCTCCACGTACTGCGACAGGACCAGCACCGGCAGGCCGGGACGGGCGCGGCGGGCCTCGATCGCGACCCGCAGGCCGTCGTCGGTGAACGTCGGCGGGAGCCGGACGTCGACGATGCCGACGTCCGGCTTGAGCTCGGTCAGCGCCCGCAGCAGCTCGGGAGCGCTGCCGACCGCCGCGACGACCTCGAACCGGTGCGCTTCAAGCAGGCGGACGAGGCCGTCCCTGAGCAGGAAGAGATCTTCGCCGATAACAACGCGCACAGCACCCTCGATCGCATGCCCGCATGTTGAATTTCCGGGATGCCGGGGCGCGGCCGCGCCCCGGCATCCCGCACGTCAGATGAGTGTCCTTGTCTGCCACGAGGATCGCACAACGTCGGTCCAGCTCGCGTCACCCGACCAGCCCGCCTCGGGGGTAAGCGCGCAGGGCACCTCGATCACCACGATCGTGGGGCCGCCCGCCGGGCTGTTGACCGCCAGCACGCCGTCGAAGGTGGCCAGGCGGCGCTCGACGCCGGCCAGGCCCGTGCCGGCCGACGGGTCGGCGCCTCCTTGCCCGTCGTCGACGATCGTCGCCCGGAGTATGCCGTCGCAGTGCCCGATGCCGATCTCTGCCGTGTCCGCGCCGGAGTGCCGCACCGCGTTGGTGAGGGCCTCGGCGATGGCGAAGTAGACGGCCGCCGCCACCGGCAGGGGCGGCTCCGCATCGAGGGTGATATCCGTGTCCACGGCCAGCGGGGCGTCCAGGGTCAGGGCGCGGACCGCATCGGCCAGGCCCCGGTCCGCCAGCACCGGCGGGTAGATGCCGCGCACCAGTCCGCGCAGGTCGTCCAGGGCGCGCGAGGAGGTCATGCGCGCCTCGGCCACCAGGGCGCGCGCCGCCTCGGGGT
>Ga0210385_10002785_pt1 | contig 10488 bp, 7 predicted proteins | sample IncBWH26OmetaG_FD_160107 | JGI IMG/M metagenome (GOLD analysis project Ga0210385, IMG submission 160107) | Forest soil microbial communities from Barre Woods Harvard Forest LTER site, Petersham, Massachusetts, United States - Inc-BW-H-26-O ... | reverse complement strand
GCTGGAAGAAGGGTTCGCGGCGAACCATCGCAAGACACGCGTCATGCGTCAGAGTGTGCGGCAGCATCTGGCGGGACTCGTGACCAACCAGCGTCCAAACATTGCCCGACGCGATTTCGACCGGCTCAAGGCTGTACTGACCAACTGCGTTCGGCTGGGGCCGGAGAGTCAGAATCGCGAGCACAGGCCGCGCTTTCGTGCGCATCTTGAGGGGCGCATAGCGTTCGTCGAGATGGTCAATCCGAACAAGGGGAAGCGGCTGCGCGAGATTCTTGGGCGGATTCGGTGGGTGGAGTAGTGAGAGTCTTAGAGTCGTTTGCCATTACACGCCTGGACCGGGCCGGGAGTTTCGCGGGCGTAGATGCCCGCCCCACATAACCCTGGTTTTGAAGAATTCCACGCAACTTAGAATCTCGACCACGTTCTTGTTTTAAGCGACGAGCTTGCACACCTGAGTGCGCCGCTTGGCGTGACTTTGTATGTACATTGGTCACGTTGACAAGCGTTCTGGCAGGGTTCATCCTCAATAATCTGCTTGAGGATGTGTCCACTACGAATTATCCAGCGGGTCGAAACTAACAACCGAAAGAAAGGATTCTCCATGTCGAAATCGCTTCGGACTGTTCCCCTGACTGCACTCGTGTTAACGCTGTCCGCCGTCTGTTGCCTCGCGCAGGGCGGAGTGACGAACTCGATTAAGAACGCTCAACAAGTCGCTGCGCTTCACTGGTACGGCGCGAACCAGACAACCACGTTCAACGTCGGAGGTTTCGCATTGGGCATCGCCTACGATGGGGCCAATATGTGGGTACCCAGCGAAACGACGAACAGCGTGATCAAGCTACGGGCAAATGATGGCGCCGTGCTCGGAACCTTCACAGTGGGTAACTATCCCGATGGCGTGGCTTATGACGGCGCGAATATTTGGGTGGCGAACGCCAACGATGCCACTGTAACCAAGTTGCGCGGCAGCGACGGCGTGGCGCTCGGAACATTCAACACGGGTTCGCTCCCCAGTGGGGTAGCTTTTGACGGCGCAAATATTTGGGTCGCAAATTCCGGCTCAAACAATGTTACTAAGTTGCACGCGAGCGACGGCACAGTGCTTGGCACCTTCCCAGTGGGAGTCTATCCCACTCACCTTGCCTTCGATGGCACCAATGTTTGGGTCACCAATACTGGCGCGACGACTGTAACCAAGCTCGGTGGCAGCGGGTCTATCTTGGGCACCTTCACAGTAGGTGGCAATCCGCGAGGCATCGCGTTCGATGGCGCGAGTATGTGGGTCGCGTGTGGCCTCACAAACAATGTTTACAAGCTTAAGTCGGATGGCGGGGTGCAAGGTAAGTTCGCGGTTGGTACAACGCCTTATGGAGTCACCTTTGACGGCGCGAATGTTTGGGTAGTCAGCTTTGCCAATAACACGATCACCAAGCTGGCATCCAGCAACGGTGCGGTGTTAGGAACCTTCGCCGTCGGGACCGGCCCAGAGGAAACCGCGTTCGACGGTACTTATATCTGGGTCGTGAATGTGAACGATAGCACAGTGTCGAAGCTATAGATCGTCAGTGCGCCTCTGCGGTAGCGGACTGGAGAAATAACCTCGCTTCGAAGAATTCTTCCACGCGCGCCAGAATCTCTGGCGCGCACTTCGATTCGTAGATCGCTTTACGCAGGCCCGCGCCGCCAGGCACGCCGTGTGTGAACCAGCTGGCGAACTGCTTCATCTTGCCGACGGCGTCGGGGAGTTCCTCTACGATCAGCATCTGGAAATAGGTGCGGATCATCTGGTAGCGGTCGGCCTCGGAAGGTTCCTCGTAGAACTTCTTCCCCAATCCGATTCTCGACAGAGGCATGGACGGGAAGGGCACGGCTTCAGCCGTGCCGTTTGGAACTAAAAAGTCTTGGGCTTTAGCCCCCGAGGGACTGTGCGCGGGAAATTGGCCCTCAGCGGCTAAAGCCGGTTCCATAGCGTTTGCGTTTACGGCACGACTGAAGTCGTGCCCTTCCCGCTCGTAGTTGCCCTGACTGTCGCCTTTCGCATTCATCGTCGCGCAGTATTGTTCGATCTGCCGGAAGATCCACGGGTTCGACGGAGCGCTGCGGCCGATCATGACCGCATCGCATCCCGTTTGCGTCACCATGGCGCACGCGTCTTCCGGGCTGCGGATATCGCCGTTGCCGATCACGGGAATCTTCACCGCATCCTTGATCGCGGCGATCCACTCCCACCGAGCATTGCCGCTGTAGCCCATCTCGCGGGTGCGGGCGTGCAGCGCGACTGCAGCCAGGCCGCAATCTTCCGCCATACGGGCGAGTTCGACGCAGACGATTTCTTCGTCGTTCCATCCGGCGCGGAATTTCACGGTGAAGGGAATCTTCACCGCGGCGCGGACCGCTTCGAAAATCCTGCCGATGGCCGGCAGATCGCGCAGCAAGCCAGAGCCTCCGTTACACTTCACGACCTTCTTCGCAGGACAGCCCAAATTCAAGTCCACCAGGTCGAAGCCCAGGCCCTCAACCATGCGTGCCGCTTCGGCCATCACGTTCGGATCGCTGCCGAAAAGCTGCGCCGAGATGGGATGCTCATCCTCGTAGAAGTGGAGATAGCGCTTAGCCTTTTGGTCTTTCTTGCGCAGCACGCCGTCGGCCGAGGTGAACTCGGTCATGATCAGTCCGCATCCGCCAAGGTTCCGAATGAATCGGCGGAAAACAGTGTCGGTGACTCCCGCCATGGGAGCAAGGACAGTGGCGGGGGAGATGGTGACAGTGCCGATCGTTAGGCTCGAAGGGACTGGCTTCAGGGTTCCGGGTGCACGAACGACAGGCCCTGTCTCACTCGAATCCAGTGGCGCTGCCTGGCGGACAAGAGTATCCGCCCCACACGTGCCGTTGCCCGAGTTGTCCCAGAACTTCTTCACAGTCTTATTCTACCTGCGGCCACCAAAACGAAGCCCTCGCCGAAGCGAGGGCTCAAATTTTGGATTGATCCGCGCGCATCCGTAAGGATCCGTGGCGGAGAAGTTATTTCTTCACCGGCTCTGCCTTCGCGTACTTGCGGCGGAAGCGCTCGACGCGGCCGGCGGTATCCATCAGCTTCTGCTTGCCGGTGAAAAAGGGATGGCAACTCGAGCAGATTTCAACACTAATGTCGCCCTTATGGGTCGAACGGGTCATAAATGCGTTGCCGCATGCGCAATGCACACGCACTTCGTTGTAAGCGGGATGAATAGCTGCTTTCATGGGAATTCCGTCCTCGATTCGAATATTAGATTCTACCGGATATCCACAGGATTCGGCAATCCACAACCGCTCTCAGCCGTCCGCCATCAGCTCTGGCCAAAGCACACTGAATCAGTCATTTCCGGGCTGAAAGCTCATGGCTGAGAGCTGACAGCTGCCTTCAGAACCGGAACAAATAGCTCACCTTCACAAAAAACTGGCGGCTGTCGTTGATGTAGCCCTTGGCGGTATTTGTGACGTAGCCGGGCGATGATGGAGTCTGGGGGATCACGTCCAGGTTTTGCAGGTCGCTGTTGTAACCGATATAGATCGCGGTCCCGGGATGCAGCAGATAGGTGATCAGAAAGTCGGTGTTGAATTCTTTTTGCGTCGGCAAGTAGGTGTACGGCGATCCAACGCCCGGCGTGCCGGCCAGGAGAGAGTTGTATTGCAGGATCAGACGCATGGAAAGTTGCGGCGTGAATTGCCAATTCCACTTGCTGCGCAGAATGTGATTGCTGAAGATGCCGTGGCCGGAGCCGGGCAATTGAGTCTGTTCAAAAAAGTAGGTGTCGCTGTTTGTGCGCAGGCGTTCAAACAGGTAGGTGTTTTCGATCTTCAAAGGCTTGATGGGACGGAACGTCAGTCCAGCCTGAGCCGTATCCTCGCGCCCCAGAAAAGGATGGTTGTAAAGCGTAGGAATCGCCAGGGGCGCGGGCGGCAGCGCCTCAAAATTCACTCCTTGTCCCCAGTAGTAGCCTGCGGTGAGCGTGACCTTCTTCAAATATCCAGTCTGGAAAGAGGCTCCACTGGTGTGCTCGTGATAATCCTGATTTCCCAGCGTCGTCGGAGGACAATACAAGGCGTACCCGTAGAAGCAGAAATCCTGCGGGCGGAGCCGCTCGTGAAACTCCTCGTACGGGCGGACAATAAACACGGTCTGCCCGCGCCCTTGAATCGAGAAGTAGGGATTGTAGTCTGTGTCGAGTCGCAGGCCGGTGTGGTCGAAGTCGTAACGAACGGTGACCGACGGGCCCCAATCGACAATCCAGCCGGTCTTCGGGCGAAAACGGTAATCAACCGCTTGCGTGGTCTCGCGAATGTCCACCCGATTAATAAATCCCGGGATCGATACCACGCCGGGCGTAAGGTCGTTGTACGCTCCGTCGTAGGAAAAGTGCAGGCCGTCTCGACGTAGATCGAGCCGCTCGGCAGGTCCCGCATAGTAATCGTTGTTTCCCTTATTGCCTGAGCTAAACGGGTAGAGATTGGCTTCGCAGTTCAGGTCCAGATAGCTCGACGTGGCCACCGCCTGACCGTCGAGGGTCCAGTTGGGATTAAACTTCAGGTGCGTGTCGACGCCGCCGACCCGGTTGTATTCGCCTGTCGTGGGACACTCCCAGTCGGTGTACAGCGCCCCCACGCTCGACTGCCGGAAGATGTCGCGGCTGACGCGCGCAATGGTGAAATAAGAACGCATACCGGAGTACTGGCTGTAATCAGGCACGGCCAGGCCGGGACTGCGATCGTCGGCTGCCATCAGACCGACCGAGTAGGGGCCGTCTTTGCCGGTGAGGCGGATTCCGGCCGAGGGATCGCCGATGCTGCGCGTGAAAAACAAATCCAGCGGCGTGCGAAAAAAGTCCTCGTTCTCCAGAAAGAACGGGCGCTTTTCTGGAAAGTACACGGCATAGCGCTGGTTGACGGTGATCTGCGGGTCCTCGGATTCGATCTGGCTGAAGTCCGGGTTCACGGTCATGTCAACGACGAAGTGATCCTGGATCACGAACTTCGCATCCACCCCGGTCTGGCCCTGGGCCACTGCATGCTGGAAGTAGGGGTTTGTGGGGTCGCGTGTATCGAGGGCTCGAAAGCCGCGCATCAACCCGTAAGGGATCATTTCGATGCTGTGCCCTGGAGAAATTCCTTCGAGCCCCAGCAGGCTCGCAGCCTGGCCCAACCGCCCTTCGATTTTGTAGGACACATGCGGCCAAAAAGAATCTTCCGTCTTACGCGTGATGCCGCGATACAAAATGATTCCCCAGTCCTGCTGCTTCGCCGCCGGAAAGCGCAGGCTCTTGAAGGGAATCGCCATCCACACCACGAACCCGCTCTCAGTGACTTTGCCGCGCGAATCCCACACGGTATCGAACGAAGTATCGAAATGCCCGGCCGTCTGCTCTTCGCGCGAAGCTTCAGTCCAGATCGCGTCCCATTGCACTCCGAGCGGCGTGGTTTGAAAGGCATAGGCACGGCGCCGGTCGTGGAAGGTGTCGAGCATCACCTCGACCTGATCGTCGTCGTAAACGTCTTCGCGGCGCGACATGCGGGCGCGCACTTTCCGGGGATCGTCGAAACACACGAACACGATGTACAGATTCTTCTGGTCGTAGCCCAGGTACGCATCCGTAGGCTCGGAAACACCTTCTCCGTCGTGCGGATTGCGCTGAGTGAAGCCGCTGACCTTCGCCATCTGGCGGGCAATCTCTCCCTGCGGCTTCATGCTCAGGAAGTCGTCCAATGCGGGAGACCGCGGCAAGCGCGGGATCGTCAAGGCGGGAGGCCCCTTGTCAGGCTTCGGCACAGGTGGCTGTGCCGGAGAATTCTGCGATGCGGATCCGGAATCCTGCAGGAAAGAAGGGCACGCCGCCAGCTCCGTTGCCGACAGAGCCAAAACAGTGACGACTGCTAGCTTCCCTCGAAAATGGGCCCAACTCTTCAGAAGTCGAACCAGGCGCAAAAGGTCCCCTGTTCTCCCCGCCCCCTAACGGGGGAAGTGAGCAAGATACACTAAACGTCCGCAGACAAAACAGCATAATGATGTTTGTGAGGTTTGCCGAACAGGTACATGTGTAGGCAGCTCTAAGGCAACCAGGGCACTCTAGAACAAGGAACTTTGCCTTCGAGTCGGTGTGATCTTGAAATAGTCGTACGCCAGCTGGGTTGCGACGCGGCCTCGCGGCGTCCGGTTCAGAAAACCAGCCTGCATCAGGAAGGGTTCGTAAATCTCTTCGATGGCGTCCGGTTCTTCTGCCAGCACAGCGGCCAGCGTATTTACGCCGACCGGACCGCCCTGGTATTTTTCGATGATGGTCAGGAGCAACCGCCGGTCCACTTCGTCGAAACCATACTGATCGACTTCCAGCATCCCGAGCGCAGCTTTCGCAGTGGGCTCATCGATCTTGCCGGCTCCGCGCACCTGGGCATAGTCGCGCACGCGCCGCAACAGCCGGTTCGCGATGCGTGGTGTGCCGCGGGAACGTCCGGCAATTTCTTCGGCACCGGCATCGTCCACTTCAACCCCAAGGATCTCCGCTGAGCGCTCCACGATCACTTTTAAATCTGCGGGAGTATAAAACTCCAGCCTCAGCACGATGCCGAACCGCGAGCGCAGCGGCGACGAAATCAATCCCGCCCGCGTCGTGGCGCCCACAAATGTAAACGGCTTCACCTCGAGCGTGTGCGTCCGCGCTGACGGACCCTGCCCGATAATGATGTCAAGCTTGTAGTCCTCCAGCGCGGAATACAGCAATTCTTCCAACACCGGCTGCAGACGGTGGATTTCATCGATAAACAGCACCTGCTTGTCCTGCATGTTTGTGATGATCGCCGTCAGGTCGCCTTTGATCTGCAACAGCGGCGCCGCCGTAGGTTGAAAGTGCACGCCCAATTCGTTGGCAATGATGTTGGCCAGCGTCGTCTTCCCCAGTCCCGGAGGTCCATAGAGCAGCACGTGGTCCATGGCCTCGCCACGCGAACGCGCCGCCTCTATCGCCACGGCCAGATTCTCTTTGACCTTGTCCTGTCCGATGAATTCGTTCAGCCGCTGCGGCCGCAGCTTCAACTCAAACGACGAATCATCCTCGACGGGAGCGGCAGAGACCAGACGGTCCGGGAGTTTGGAATTATCGGAAGAAGGCACGATAGGGCGATACTAAAAGGAAAAGCGGCACACCGCAATTGTGGGTTTCTGCCTTCGGTGAGTACGCCCGCTTGCCTTCTTCCAGCCATCTTGCCTGTGGGGAAAAGCCCGTGCCGCGGTCCGGTAAACAGACCACGAGACGCATATATGAGGAAAATCCATATTAAATCGTTTCTTGGTGCCTTTCAGAGGAAGTTGGCCCTATAATCACACTCAATCTAGACAACCAGCCAACGGACATATCGAATCTAGTAGGGTTCAGCAACTCCGCGCGCGGAGTTGGGTTTTAGCCATAAAGGCGGAGGCAACTTGGAAAAACCACGAATCCGGGTTTTGATAGTCGACGACTTTGATCCGTTCCGCCAATTCGTATGTTCAACGCTGGGAAGAAGGCCGGAACTTCAAGTCATCGGCGAAGCCGCGGATGGGCTCGAGGCGGTCCAAAAAGCCAGTCAGCTGAAACCGGACCTGATTGTGCTCGATATCGGACTCCCAAACCTGAACGGTATCGCAGCCGCTCGCCAAATCCGCAAACTCTCCCCACAGTCCAGAATTATCTTCTTGAGTCAAGAATCTTCGGCTGATGTTGTGCAGGAAGCTTTCGACTTGGGGGCGTCGGGCTACGTGGTAAAGACACATGCCGGAACCTCCCTTTTAGCCGCTGTGGAGACGGTTCTCGTGGGCGGGCGGTATGTCAGCTCGGGAGTCTCGGGGCACAAATACACCGACGCGAATGAGATTCAAGCTCTCAACCTAAGTTGCCACAAGGTTCTCCCATCGCTGGTACCGAGCCAACCTGACCCCTCTCGCAACCACGACGTTGCGTTCTATTCCGATGATGACGCTTTTGTGGTTGGTTTTGCCGAGTTTATTGCAGCCGCTCTCCATGCCGGAAAGTCGGTGATCGTGGTCTCGACCGGGACCCATCGCACTAGTCTTTCTGAGAGGTTGCTCGAACAAGGCGTGGACATTCTTACAGCTCACCAGCAGGGACGATATTTTCCCCTGGATGTCGTCGACATCCTGCCGACCTTTATGGCGAATGATCTGCCTGATCCGGTGCGGTTTTTCAGGGTTGTTGGCGGTCTGATCGCCGACGCTGCTCGGGCGTCCCAGGGGCAAACTTCACGGGTGGCAGTTTGTGGGGAGACTGCGTCAATCTTGTGGTCGCAGGGTAAGGCGGATGCTGCTATTCAGGTGGAGCAACTCTGCAATCGGCTAGCGAAACAACATGGACTGGATATTCTCTGCGGATTCCCGTTGAGCGGCTTCCTCCGCGAAGAAGATCAGCAAATCTTCCAAAACATCTGCAGCGAGGGACAGAGCCAACATTCACAAGCATGAACGGAAGCCTCTTACCCGGCTTCTCTCATAGCATCGATTCTGCCACCGAACGGAACGCGAGCGTGGATCGTAGTACCACGCTGAAGTCGCGACTCAATCGAGAATGATCCGTTCAGTAGCTTGAGCCGCTCCTCCATGCTGATCAGTCCAAGCCCTCGGCCCGCCTTGGCTGCTTCCGTGTCAAAGCCAGCGCCCGAATCCCTGACCGTGAGATGAATCTCGTCCGCCGTTCCCCAGAATCGCACTTCGAAGTGCCGCGTCCCACTGTGCTTCACCGAATTATGCAACGCTTCTTGTAAGACACGGTAGAAACAAAGAGAAATTTCTCGCGACAACGGGATCGGCAGATCGTGCGTCTGGAAGTCAATCTCCGCTCTCCGCTTTGTGCCAAACACCTGGCAGAAACCTTTCATCGCGGCAGCGATGCCCATGTGCTCCAGCCTTGCCGAGTGCAGCTCGTGCGACAGAGTTTGAATATCGGTGGCCAGGTCGATCGTCCGCATCTGGAATTCACCCAACCGGCTCCGGACTTCAGGCGAATCGAGAGCGTCTTGCTGGAGCTGCTCTAACTCGACAGCCAGCAGTGCCACACGCTGGCCGATGTCGTCGTGGAGCTCTCTTGCAATCCGCGTACGCTCCTGCTCCTGTGCCTCGATCAACCTTCGACTTGCGTTGGCGATCGCCGCTTCCGACAGCTTGCGATTCGTAATGTCCGTTACCATTCCGATCATCCGCAGCAGCTTTCCCTGATCGTCAAAGAAGCCTCTGGCGCTTTTTTCCAACCAGATCAACGAGCCATCCGGACGCAGAACACGGTAGCTGAGTTGCAGCGCCGGACTCTGCGGCGTAAGGTGTTCCACCGCACCCACAAACAAAGCGCGGTCTTCGGGATGAATGCTCGCCAGCAGTTGTTGGCGAGTAAAGTCTTTCGCCTGATCGCTGAAACCAAGGACATCGACGGATTCCGCGGATCTCACGATTTTGTCCGTCGCGACGTCCCACTCGTACGCATACATCTTTCCGGCTTGGATAGCTAAGCGCAGTCGTTGTTCGCTTTCACGCAGTGCCTGCTCAGCGAGAACTCGCGCTTGCTCCGCCTGGCGACGCTCCGTAATGTCCCGTTGAATCCCCCACGTCCTCAGGAGCAAACCATTTTCGACAATCCCGATCATGCTGTTAAGGAACACTTTAGGATTACCCTGCGGATCCGCCTCATGCGACTCGCGGTCCACGACCCGGTAACCTCCACGGATGTAGTCGCGCGTCAATTCGACGTTTACAGGATCCAGCGGATCCACGGTTTCAGTGAGTCTCTTACCCGCAAAGTCAGCGGCAGATAGCCCATACATGCGGGCCAACGCGTCATTGCACTCGGCCAGGTAAGACTCATGCAAAATGCGCTGAACCTGCTCGTCTTCCGGCAATTCCACCGGAATGGGCCGGTCGAGTTCCTGGCAAAAAATTCCTTCCGAACTCTGCGACACGAACAACCGGTAATTCGACTCGCTCAGCCGGAGGGCTTCTTCAGCCTGCTTGCGCTCCGTAATATCCGCCACCATGCCGACAATTCGCAGCAGCTTGCCCTCTTCGTCGAAGTGCGCACGGCCGGTTCTCTCCACCCAAATCATCCTCCCGTCAGGGCGCAACATTCGATGGCTGATTTGAAGGTTCGGCCTTTCCGGGCTTAGAGCGGCATCTGCTGCCAGCAGTTTTCCCCGGTCTTCCGGGTGAACCTTTGCCAATACTTGTTGGCCCGTGGCAGCGTGCTCAGAGTTGTCGATCCCCAAAATGTCGGCGCAGTCCCCCGAACGAACGATCTTATCGGTGGCTGCCTCCCATTCGTAAGCGAACATCTTGCCAGCTCGAACCGCCAATTGAAATCGCTCTTCGCTCTCTCGCAGCGCCTCTTCCGTCCGCCTCCGTTCACTAATGTCCTCCACAAAGGCAAAGACCAGCGGAGATCCTCCTTCCTGATTCTTACAAAACGTGACGTTCCGCCT
>Ga0210385_10002784_pt1 | contig 10490 bp, 4 predicted proteins | sample IncBWH26OmetaG_FD_160107 | JGI IMG/M metagenome (GOLD analysis project Ga0210385, IMG submission 160107) | Forest soil microbial communities from Barre Woods Harvard Forest LTER site, Petersham, Massachusetts, United States - Inc-BW-H-26-O ... | reverse complement strand
CGGTTTGAGAAGAATCGCCGTCTCAATGGCGGCAATCACGGTGCTATCGCTGCCGGAGCCGTTTTGGTCGAGCACGCGCAGGTTCAGCAGGCTGACGCCCGGAGCCATGCCTACGAACGAGCGGGTGCAGTTCGGACAGGTCGAGCTATAGGCGTTAGCGCCGATAATGCCGGCCACATGCTGGCCATGGCCGAACTGATCCTGCCCGGGCTGGCTGGTGGGCAACAACGGGGCCGGGGCCAGCGGGCCAACAGGGCCCGGGCCGACGCCCAGAGCAGAGACGACACCGCCAACCACTGCACCTAAGCTTGCAGACGTTGAAGTGGTTGCGGCGGGAACCGCACCTGGCACGGGGGCCGCGGCCGTGACGAAGTCCTTTGAGAATACGATGCGGCTGCCGAATCCTGCCATCTTGCTCAGGTTGGGATCCTGATTCATGCCGCTATCGAGAACCGCGACGCCGATTCCCTCGCCGGTCCAACCGGCACTCCAACTGGCACTCGCATTGATGGCCGCAGCCGTGTAGTCCAACTTGGCGCGGACCGGCCGGTCCGGAGCGATATAGGCCACATCCGGATCGTTTGCGAGGCCGCTCAGCGCCTGCGCCGGGACGGTATAGACGCCGGCTTTAATAGACAGCAGAGTGGATTGTAATGCGCCGCCACGGGCAAGCACTTTTTGATGCTTCGTGCTGTCAGGCGCACTGTTCCACTGCACAATAACCCGTACCGTGGATTGAGGATCGGCATTGGCGAGATCCGCCGAAACTTTCGCAGGCGGCGCTGCCGAACAAACCGCGGCGGCGAACAGCAGCATCGATGTAAGCTTCTTCATTCGCTACTTACTCCTTGGCTCGTTAATTCGTTCACCCTCGAGGGGATGCAATGAGTCGTTCGCGAGGGATTAAAGACCTTATCGGCCAGCGGGCGGAGCATTGAGCAGCCGATCGGCTTTTTTGCGCAACAGGCTCAACTTTGACGGGCGCTCAGCCGATCAACTTCTTAGGAAGGTAGACGTCGCCGTTGTACAGGAGCAGATGTAATCTGGATCGCTTTCGGCGCGCGCAGAAGACGCGTGGCCGGGCCGGCGTCCGCTTTGTGCCTATACGCTTCGTCCTCCGGGTACTATTGCCGATCGCTTTGCTCGTGGATGTGACCTCCAGCCCGGTGCAGGCGAGTCTCGATCCGGACAAGCCGCTGACACAGTACATCCATCAGGCATGGCAAACGGCGCAGGGACTGCCGCAGAACTCGGTTTTGGCCATTGCCCAAACGGCGGACGGCTATCTCTGGCTAGGAACCGAGGAAGGCCTGGCTCGCTTCGATGGCATGCGCTTTGTGGTCTTCGACAAGCGCGTGGATGGACTAGCGGTTGGCGCGATCCAAAGCCTATTTGTGGACAGCCACCAGAATCTCTGGATTGGGACTACCGGCGGAGGGCTGTCGCGCTACGCAGCGGGACGGTTCAACGCCTACACTACCAAGGATGGGCTATCGAGCGGGTCCATCTACGCGTTTTATGAAGACGAGCACGGCGCACTCTGGATTGGGACGGAAAACGGGGGCTTAATTCGCTTCGAGAAAGGGAAATTTCACGTCTTTACGACAGCCGACGGGCTGGCTGACAATTCAGTTTTCGGCATCACGGGAGATCGGAAGGGCACCATCTGGATCGGCACTCATGGCGGCTTGACACGACTCTCGGGCGGAAAATTCGCCAATTTTCACGCGAGTGACGGCCTGGGAACCAATTTCGTGCGCGCGGTTTACGAGGATATCCACGGGGTACTGTGGATCGGCACGAACGATGGTCTGTGCCGACGGCTTCCCACCGGCGAAATCACACGCTTCACCACCAAAGACGGCCTCGCAAGCGACTCCATATTTTCCCTGTTCGAAGATCGCGCCGGAACCTTATGGATCGGCACTGCGGGCGCGGGCATGTCGCGCCTGGCAAACGGCAGATTCAGCTCTTATCGAGAAGCTGAAGGCCTGGTGGGTAAAGATGTGTGGTCCATTCTCGAAGACCGGGAGGGCAGCCTGTGGATTGGCACGGCCGGCGGGGGATTGAATTGCCTCAAGAAAGGCTCCTTCAGCACTATCTCGACATCCGAGGGCCTAACCAGCAACACAATACTGCCGGTTTATGAAGATAGCGCGGGCGCGATCTGGATGGGTTCGGATCAAGGCTTGATGCGCTGGAAAGGCGGGAAGGTCACCAGCTACACGATCCAGGACGGATTGCCCGACAATCTAGTCTTTTCGATCGTGGAGGATCGGAATAAAAGCATGTGGATCGCCACCAGGCGCGGATTAGCGCGCTTGAGGGATGGCAAATTCAGCGTTTTTGGTGCGAAGGACGGATTGCCGAACGACGCCGTAGTCTGCACCTTGAGAGATCACAACGGAGATATCTGGGTCGGGACCCGGGGCGGATTGAGCCGATTCGACGGACAGCGGTTCATCACCTACACCAGGCGAGACGGATTGTCGAGCGACTATGTGAGGGCCATCTTTGAAGATAAAGATCAAACCCTCTGGCTAGGTACTGGCGGAGGCGGGCTCGACCGGTTCAAGGACGGCCGTTTCACGGCATACACCACGCGCGATGGCTTATCGAGCGATATCGTTTGGGCGATTTACGGCGAACCGGACGGAACTTTGTGGCTTGGCACGAGCGGGGGCGGCCTGGACCGTTTCCGGAACGGCAAAGTTACCGTGTATACCAGCTATAAAGGCCTGTACGACGATTCAGTCTTCACTATCCTCGACGATCATCTGGGGCGGCTGTGGATGAGCTGTAACAAGGGCGTATTCTCAGTGCCGAAGAAGCAACTGACTGCGTTCGCGGACGGGCTCATCGGAACCATCACGCCAACCGTATATGGGACGGCGGACGGGATGAAAGTTCGGGAGTGCAACGGCGCCTTCCAACCGGCTGGATGGCGGACCAACGACGGCCGGCTGTGTTTTCCAACCAGTGGCGGGTTAGCGATTGTCGACCCTGCGAACCTGGTAAACAATGTGCCGCCGCCGCCGGTCGTATTAGAGCGCGTGCTAGTCGATGATCGAGAGGCCGGCACTGACAAGCCACTGATGCTGCCTCCTGGCAAGGGCCAATTCGAGTTTCAATTCACGGCGCCCAGCTTTCTCGCCCCCGAGAAACTGCAGTTCCGCTACATGCTCGAAGGATTCGACAAGGATTGGATTCAAGCAGGCGGAAGGCGGGTCGCTTACTACACCAACATTCCACATGGCGAGTACCGCTTCCGCGTGCTAGCCGGAAACGATCGCGGGTGGGGCGAGCGCGGCCCGGCACTCGCGATTGACCTGGAGCCGCATTATTACCAAACGACCGCGTTTTTCGCGCTGATCGTGTCGATAGGAGTAACTCTCTGCGCAGCCGCCTACCGTTTGCGCGTGAAACAGTTGAAAACTCGCGAGCAGAAGCTGTTGTTGCTGGTGAATGAGCGCACGTCGGCTCTGCAGGAAAGTGAAGCACAACTACGCCGGTCACGCGACGAATTGGAGCTTCGAGTCAGGGAACGAACGAGCGAACTGGTGCACGCCAATGAAGCTTTGGAGCAAGAGGTCGCGGTCAGACGCGGCGCCGAAGAGCAGTTGATTCTGGCCAAGGAAGTAGCGGAGGCCGCCAGCCGAGCGAAAAGCGATTTCCTGGCGAACATGAGTCACGAGATCCGGACACCGATAAACGGAATTATCGGGATGACGGATATTACTTTGAGCACGGAATTGAACGCCGAGCAGCGCGAATATCTCGAATTGGTTAAATTTTCGGCCGACTCGTTGCTCGGGATCGTCAATGATATCCTCGATTTCTCAAAGATCGAGGCCCGCAAGCTGACGCTCGATCGAACGCCGTTCGGGCTGCGCAAATCGATCGATGAGCTGGTTCGATCGCTATCGCTGCGGGCACGCCAGAAAGACCTATCGCTCACCTCCGAGTTGGCGGATGAGGTTCCCGAAGAGGTAGTGGGAGATCCGCTTCGGGTGAGGCAAGTGCTGCTGAATCTCCTGGATAATGCGATCAAGTTCACCAGCAAAGGCGGGGTCGCGCTTTCGATATCCCTGGAGCGCCGCACCAGCGAAGAGGCCCTGGTGCATTTCTCGGTCCGCGATACGGGAATCGGCATCCCGGCCGAAAAGCAAAGAACCATCTTTGAAGCGTTTTCGCAGGCCGATACGTCTTCGACTCGCCGATACGGCGGGACGGGACTCGGTTTGACAATCTCGTACCAGCTCGCCGCCATGATGGGCGGAAGTTTATGGGTGGAAAGCCCGCCCGGACAAGGAAGCACCTTCCATTTCACTGCTCGTTTTGAGCTCTCTTCCGGGCGTGAGCTCGCTTGCATCGAGTCGAATGTCGCTGACCCGGTCCCGGCCTGAATCGTTTGCCCGCAGTGCAACCCTTCTTCGGGCCGTCCGTCAAACTGATCGAAGGTAATTCTCGTCCCGCCGTCCAAGTGCCTTTATCCGATATACTTGAAATAACCTTCGGAAAGCTTTCCTGAATGAACAATCGCTTCAAATGGACTATTGTTGGTAGCTCGACCTGTGTCGTCGTTCTACTTTTGCTCGGCGCAAAAAACGGACGCGCCGTCGCACCGGACGATGTCTACGGGCATCTTAAGGTCTATACCGAAGTTCTCGAGCGGATCAAGCTGGAATACGTCGAAGAGCCGGATCTGAAGAGCGTCACATTGGGCGCCATCAATGGGCTGCTCGAATCGGTGGATCCATTTGCCAGCTACATGAATGCCGACCAATACCGGCAATATGAGAAGAGCGAAGACACGACGCAGGCCGGAGTTGGCCTGATCGTGGCGAAACGCTATGGCTACGTAGCGGTGGTGGACGTGCTGCCGGGTTCGCCGGCGGATAAGGCCAACATCGTGACGGGCGATCTCATCGAAAGCATCAACAATGTGGCGAGCAGGGACATGCCGTTGGCCTATGCGGATCAGCTGCTGCGCGGCGATCCGAACTCGACGGTAGAGATCACGGTGCTGCGGCTGCGGAACCCCGAGCCCCAGAAACTTACCCTCACGCGTGTCAAGGTACCCTTTCCCGCGGTTACGGCAAAATTGCTGCCCAACACGGTGGGTTATCTGCACGTCGCCAGCCTCTCGGGGAACCGTGTGGAAGAGGCAAAGGCGAAGCTGCAGGATCTGAAGAAGCAGGGAGCCAAGTACGTAGTATTGGATCTCCGGCATTGCTCGACCGGCGAACAGGAGAAAGGCGTACCGCTCGCGAACCTGTTCCTCGAAAACGGCGAGATCACTTACTTGCAGGGCCAGAAGACTGAGCGGAAAGAGTTCGATGCAAAGGCCGCCGATGACGTTTGGAAGGGACCGCTGGTGGTGATTACGGATCGCGCTACGGCGGGCGGAGCGGAAATAGCGGCGGCCGCACTCCTGGACGACAAGCGAGCACAGGTGGTCGGCGAGCGCAGCTATGGAGATGCGAGCCTGCGCAAGACGATCCAAATGGATGATGGTGGAGCGGTCATTTTGTCGGTCGCAAAATACTATTCTCCGGCCGGCAAGGCAATTCAGGACACGGGCGTGGTTCCGTCCGTACAGTTGGCGGAGAACGACAATTCACCTGATTACGACCAGGATGGGAATCCGATTCCGGGAACCGCGCCGAAGACCACAGAAGATAATCTGTTAAAACAATCGATCGACTTAGTGACGGGGAAGACGACCATCGCGCAACTCATGGATGAGGCGAACGGGCCCATCGTGGCGGGGCAGCACCCGATCGAGGAAAAGAGCCCTCAACCGGAGCATTGACGGACTACGCAAGAATGCCTCTCTACGAATATCGGTGCGAACAGTGCGGCGAGCAGTTCGAAGTGATTCAGAAATTCGCTGACGAGCCGCTCACCAGGCACGCTAAGTGCGGCGGCGCGGTCCATCGCTTGCTATCTGTTTCGGCATTGCAATTCAAAGGCAGCGGATGGTACATCACCGATTACGCCAAAGGCGGTAGCAAAGCCGCCTCCGACAACGGAGCGCAGTCGAAATCCGACGCAAGCGCAAAGACAAAAAGCGGCTCGGAATCGAGCAGCAGCACTCCGGCTGCCAGTTCCTCCGACGCGGGCACGAAGTCCAGCTCAGATACGAAGTCCGGCTCAGACACAAAGAGCAAAAGTTGATTGCGATCGTTTAGGCGTGCCGCGCGCTCAACACCGCGTTCAGCGATCCTTGCCGGTAGCCTTCGAGGTCCAGGGTTACATACAAGAAGCCGAGAGCTTTGAAGATTTGGGTGAACTGCTGGGCGATCTCGGGCGTCAAGGCTTGCGGTAATTCCTCTTTTGCAATTTCGATGCGCACCAGCTCGCCATGAAATCGAACTCGAAACTGCCGGAAGCCCAGCGCGCGAATCGCTTCTTCCCCTGCTTCCACGGTTTGGATGGTTTCGACCGTGACGGGTGTCCCATAGGGAACGCGCGAGCTCAGGCAGGCGGCAGCCGGACGGTCCCAAGTGGAGAGACCCGCGCGCCGCGAGAGCTCGCGAATCTCAGCCTTGGTCAGCCCCGCTTCGACCAGCGGCGCCTTCACCTCATGCAGTTTCGCCGCGCGTTGGCCGGGCCGGTAATCGCCTAAGTCATCCTTGTTGACACCATAGATGATGTGTGCGAAGCCGCGCTCGAAGGCATAGGTTTCTAATTGCGTGAACAATTCGTCCTTACAGTGAAAGCAGCGGTTCTTGTCGTTTTTGACGTATTCGGGATTTTCGAATTCGCGTGTCTCAATGTATTCATGCCGGAAGCCGGACTCGCGCGCGAAGCTTTCGGCATCGCGCTTATGCGACTCGGGAATCGAAGCCGAGTCGGCCGTGATCGCGATTGCATTCGCACCTAGAATACGATGGGCGGCCCAAGCTAAATAGGCCGAATCCGTTCCGCCCGAGTACGCCACAATGACGCGCCGCAAGCTTCGCAGGTTCGCAAACAGCGCCGCTTGTTTCGCATCCAGATCGGCGGCGTTAGGCAAGGCGGGCGCGGTCTGAAGCGTCACGAAAGTCGCCATAATTGAAGTATAGCGGCGGCGCCGCTCAGCGAAGGAGGCGCTAGCTTCATGATCCTACGAAAGGTGTTTGCCTTTGCATTCTACGTCTCAATACTAATCGCGCTGATTTCCGGTTCCAACTCATTTTCAAGTCCGACTGGTCAGGAAGCAGATGGCCCTATACAAAAAGCAAAGCTGGTCTCGCCCTCGCACGGCTGGGCGCTGGCCGGCGGCCGGCTGCTCTGGACAGACAACAACGGTCTGCAGTGGAATGACATTACCCCGCCATTAAGCGCCGCCGAGGAATTGGACACCATATACTTCTCCGACAACCATCACGCCTGGACGGTCATTCGTCAACCCAGCGAAGCCGGCACTGCGAGACTGTCCGTTGGAGTAAGCAGCGACGGAGGGACCTCGTGGACTAAGCAGCCCCTCGCCGAGGGCGACACCGAGATGCTCGATTCATATGGCAACTCGGGAGATATTTCTTTTGCCGACTCGCTCGACGGATGGGTAATTTTGACCAAAATGTCAAGCTCCGCGGGGAGCTATGCGGGGCTATTTTCAACGCGTGACGGGGGCAATAGCTGGTCACGGCTGCCCGATCCGCCTATCAATGGATCGATTCGTTTCCTTTCGCCACAAACCGGCTGGCTCTGTGGCGGCGTGCTTGGCCATGACCTGTATGTCACCCACGACGGAGGCCACACCTGGCAGAGGCGAATCTTAGAACCGCCTTCCGAAGTTCAAAAAACGTATAGCATCACGTATTACCCTCCTGTTTTCCGAGACGGCAATCATGGCTTTACCGCAGCCGCATTCGCCATCCCCAAGACGATGTTCGGAGCCCATGAGATCTCATTTCTCATTGCCAGCTATGAAACCGGCGACGGCGGCAATGCGTGGACGCTGCAGACTGTGGAAAAGCGGGCTCACCCGACGGCGATAGCCACCTTCGATTCGGCTGTCTTCGATGTCTCCGTATCTGCGGCGAACGACTTTATCGTGGTGGGACGTCAAAGCGGCGGACATGCCAGCGCACTACCCACGGGATTATCCCCTCAGCACTTCGATATTGAAAACGCGGATTTCATCGACCCGGAAAACGGCTGGGTTTTGCTATCGCATCTTCGCGGCTGCCATAAACCGGGCTGCGTTAGTATCTCGGCGCTCCCTGGCACCGAGGACGGCGGCAAAACGATGATGCTACTGCTCCGAAACACTGTCGTTAAGCCCAACTCGCAGGCGGAGCCCGGCTCACCCATTTTCACGCCCTCGTTAACGCCAGGGCCCGCGATACACCTGCCGCGAGTTGCCTACTGCAGCGGCAGTTCGCCGTTGGTGTTCTCCTCGGTCTCGGGAATCACTGACGCCGCGGCCACCTGGTCGCCTTCTTCCATGCGCACCAGGCGCACGCCTTGCGTCGAGCGTCCGGCCTGCCGAATCTCGCCGGATTCGATGCGAATGATCTTGCCGTCCTTGGTGATGATCATCAAGTCGGTGTCCTCGCGCACCGAAAGAACCGCGACCACCTTGCCGACCTTGGGCGTGGTCTTCATATTGATCACGCCTTTGCGGCCGCGCGCGGTCAGCCGGTAATCCTTGAGCGGGGTACGTTTTCCGAAACCGTTTTCTGAGATGGAGAGGATCAAGCCTTCTTTTTCGACCACCAGCAGGCCGACCAGATAGTCGCCTTCCTCCAGGTCCATGGCCCAAACGCCGCGGGCTTGCCGGCCCATGGCGCGCACTTCTTCCTCGTTGAAGCGGATGGCCATGCCTTCGTGGGAGCCGAGGAAGATAAAGTTCTCGCCGCTGGTCACCGCCGCGCCCAGCAACTCATCGCCGTTGTCGAGCCCCAGCGCGATGATGCCGCGCGAAAGCGGATTGTCGAATTCGGTCAGCTCGCATTTCTTGATGACGCCCTGGCGCGTGACCATCACAATGAATTTGCCGGGCACGAACTCCTTCACCGGCAGGAACGCCTTGACCGCTTCATCCGGCTGCAGGCTGATCAAACCGGATACGTGCTTGCCCTTGCCGGTAGTTCCGGCATCCGGTATCTCATAGATCTTGAGCCAATAGACGCGGCCCTTGTTCGTGAAGATCAGCAGATAGGCGTGGGTGGAGGCGATCACCAGGTGCTCGACCACATCTTCCGAGCGAGTTCCCATGCCGATGCGGCCCTTGCCGCCGCGCGATTGCCGCCGGTAGGTATCCACGGAGGTCCGCTTCAGGTATCCGCCGCGCGACACCGTCACGGCGACGTCTTCCATTTGCACCAAATCTTCGAGCCGAATCTCGCCCGTGTCTTCGATGATCTGCGTGCGGCGCTCATCGCCGAAGTCCTTCTGCACTTCCTTGAGCTCTTTGATGACCAGCGACTTCAAGACTTTTTCGGAGCCGAGGATCTCGACATATTCGACAATCAGGCCTTGCACTTCAGCCAAATCTTCGAGGATCTTCTGTTGCTCCATACCCGTGAGGCGCTGCAACTGGAGCTCGATGATCTTTTGCGCCTGCACTTCTGTGAACTCAAAGCGCGCCATGAGAGCGTCGCGGGCTTCGACGGGCTTTTTGGCGGCGCGGATCAGCGCAATAACGGCATCTAGATTGTCGAGCGCCTTCTGGAAGCCGAGCAACACGTGCTCGCGCTCGCGCGCTTTGCGCAGCAGGTAGTCGGTGCGACGCCGGACCACATCGAGGCGGTGATCGATGAAACGCTTGATCAGGTCGATCAGGCCCAGCTCGCGCGGCTGGCCGTTCACGATGGAGAGCATGATGACGCCGAAATTCACCTGCATTTGCGTCTGCTTATACAGGTTGTTCAGCACCACTTCGGCCTGCTCGCCGCGCTTCAGTTCGAAGACAATGCGCATGCCGTCGCGATCGCTCTCATCGCGGGCGTCCGAGATGCCCTCCAGCTTCTTGTCCGAGACCAGAGCGGCCACATGTTCAAGCAGGCGCGCCTTATTGACCTGGTACGGAATTTCGGTGACGACGATGGCCTCGCGCTCTTTCCCCATCTTTTCGGTGGCGGCCTTGGCGCGCAGCTTCAAGCTGCCTCGGCCCTTGGTGTAGTAGTCCAAAATGCCTTGGCGGCCGAGAATAAATCCGCCGGTCGGGAAATCCGGTCCTGGCACCATCTCGAGGACCTTAGCGAGCGGCGTGTGCGGATCGTTGATCAGGGCAATTACCGCATTCACGATCTCTTTGAGATTGTGAGGCGGCATGTTGGTGGCCATGCCCACCGCAATGCCGGACGAGCCATTGACCAACAAATTGGGAACGCGGGTGGGCAGCACCTCCGGTTCCACTTCGTTTTCGTCATAGTTGGGACGGAAGTCGACAGTTTCCTTGTCGATGTCCTCGAGCAGCGCTTCGGCAATGCGGGCCAGGCGGGCTTCCGTATAACGCTCCGCCGCGGGTGGGTCGCCATCGACCGAGCCGAAGT
>Ga0210385_10002783_pt1 | contig 10490 bp, 11 predicted proteins | sample IncBWH26OmetaG_FD_160107 | JGI IMG/M metagenome (GOLD analysis project Ga0210385, IMG submission 160107) | Forest soil microbial communities from Barre Woods Harvard Forest LTER site, Petersham, Massachusetts, United States - Inc-BW-H-26-O ... | reverse complement strand
GCACTGTGTGCGGCGGCCCGATCGACGTCATCGCGGCGCTGGCCGACATGGTCGCCTACAACGGCGGAAAGCCGCTCACCTGCCTGGCGTGAAGCCGACGGCCAGCCGAGGAGCAAGCCATCGTTCGGGAGATCGAACAGGGTCATCCCTTCCCCGCATCAGACCTTGCTCGCCCACAGGGACGCGCCGGAACTCCCGCCACGGCACCACGTCACTGATTCGCACCGGCGACCAGTCAGGCTGATTCCTGTGCGCCGCGATCGTGGCGATGCCACACACCCTCCTATCAAAGGTAGGATGTTAGGGAGTACACTGGGGGTCGTGAATCACCCAGGGGGAGAAAGAGGTGCACCGTGCCGGTACAGCAGGCCCAGCGATCGACCTTGAGCACGCGGGTGATCGGCGAGCTCGAGCGGCTGATCGGCTCGGGTGAGTGGCAGCTGGGGCAGAAGATCCCGGCGGAGCCTGAGCTGATGGCCGCCCGCGGCGTCTCGCGCAACACGGTCCGCGAGGCGGTGCGGGCCCTCGCGCACGAGGGCCTGCTGGACGCCCGCCCGGGCGACGGCACCTACGTCACGGCCACCGACAGCCTCGGCGCCGCGCTCGCCCGCCGGTTCCGCCAGGGGAAGGCGCTGGAGATCATCGAGGTCCGCCGCATGATCGAGCGCGATGCCGCCGGACTGGCCGCGACCCGCCGCTCCGCTCAGGACCTGGACACGCTGCGGGAGCTGTTCCGCGCGCAGCAGGCCGCCCTGTCAGCGGGCGACCTGGACGCCTACCTCCGCGCCGAGCTCGCATTTCACGCCGCGGTGGTCGACGCCGCCCACAATGCCCTGCTCAGCCAGCTCTACGCGCAGATGACCGCCTCGATCCAGGAGTCCATCAAGTTCGGGGCCGACGCCGCCGCCGGGCACACCGCGCACGTCACCCTGCATGACACGCTGCTCACCGCCATCGTCGCCCAGGACGCGACCGGGGCCGAGGCCGCCGCCACCCGCCACCTGGCGTCGGTCGAGGAACTCCTCGCCCGCGAGCCCGGGCCGGGAGAGCCGGCCTAAGCACGCCGAACCCGCCCGCCGCTTCCTGGCCTGGCCACCCAGCGAGACCAACGCCGCGGCAGGGAACCGCCAACCGCCCGAGGAGGGTTTCCGCTGTCTGAGCTGAGCCGCCGGCGCCGCTCTAGCGTGCTCGGCCAATGCTGCCCGAACCCGTTCGCCGTGGTGGACGCCGCGTGGGCGCGGTGAGCGGGCGCGGCGGCGTGTCCGCGCTGTTCGCCCTGCCCCCGGTGGAGATTCCCGAGGGGAACGCCGGACGGCGACGGCGGCTGGTGGTGCTGCTCATCTGCAGTTCCAGCCTGTTCATGACGTACCTGGACTCCACGATCCTGAACGTCGCGCTGCCCACCCTCGCCCGCGACCTGCACGCCAGCCTGGCCTCCCTCCAGTGGGTGGCCGACGCCTACCTGCTCGTGATCACCAGCGTCCTGCTGATGGCCGGGTCGACCGCGGACCGGATCGGCCGGAAGCGGCTGTTCCTGCTCGGGCTGACCGGCTTCAGCCTTGGCTCGCTGCTGTGCAGCGTCGCCCCCTCGGTGGGGTGGCTGATCGCGCTGCGGATGCTCCAGGCGCTGGGCGGCTCGATGCTGACGCCGGTCTCGCTGTCGATCATCAGGAACGTGTTCACCGACTCCCGCGAGCGGGCGAATGCGCTGGGGATCTGGAGCGGCATCTTCGGCCTCGCGACCGCGTGCGGTCCCGTCGTCGGCGGGATCCTGGTCTCGGAGGTCGGCTGGCGCTCGGTGTTCTGGGTGAACGTTCCGGTCGGCGTGTGCATGCTCATTGCCGCGCGGCGGTACGTGCCGGAGTCGAAGGCGCCGTGCCCGCGGGCGATCGACGTGCCCGGCCAGGTGCTGATGATCGTGTTCCTGGGGGCGCTGACGTACGGGGTGATCGAGGGGCCGGCGTTCGGCTGGGACTCGGCGCGAATCCTGGGGTTGCTCGCGGTGGCGGCCGCCGCGCTCCTCTCGTTCGTGCTCGCCGAGCGGCGGCAGCGCGAGCCGCTCCTCGAGCTGCGGTTCTTCCGCAGCCCGCCGTTCACCGGGGCGAGCGTCATCGCGGTGCTAGCGTTCACCGTGCTCGCCGGGTTCCTGTTCCTGATCACGCTCTACCTGCAGCAGGTCCGAGGCTACTCACCGCTGGTGGCCGGCCTGTCGCTGCTGCCCGCGACGGCCGTGATGGCGGTCGCCGCCCCGGTCGGGGGCCAGATCGTCGCCCGGCGCGGGCCGCGCATCCCGCTGGTGCTGGGCGGGCTGCTCACCGCGGCGGGCGCGCTGGTGCTGGCCGGCCTCGCCGCGGGGACCTCCTACGCCGTGCTCGCGCTCGCGTTCGCCCTGCTGGGCGCCGGGCAGGGCCTGGTGAACCCGCCGATCACCATCACCGGGGTGAGCGGCATGCCGCCGGCCCAGGCCGGGGTGGCGTCCGCGGTCATTTCCTCGTCACGGCAGTTCGGGAACGTGCTGGGCGTCGCGGTGATGGGCGCGATGCTGGCCGCCGCGCTGGGCAGCACCGGGGCGGCGGTCGGCGTCCCGGCCGGCGGGAGCGGTGGCGCGGGCGCCGCGCACAGCCCGGCGTTCGCCGCGGCGACCCACGGGCCGTGGTGGCTGGCCGTGGCGTGCGGGCTGCTGATAGCGGTCGCCGGCTGGCTCACGACGTCGCGCAAGTCACTGGAACTCGCCCGGGTGGTCGCCCAGTCGGACTAGCGGGGCGGATCAAGGCTCACGGCGGTGAGCTTCGCCCGACCGGCGGGCGATCCGGCCTGATGGCCCCGCCGACTGCCCGCCACACCAGGGCGGCGGTGCGGGCGGGCCAGTCGCCGGGAGGGTCATCGCCGGCCAGGGCGCGGGCGTACCACGATCCCGTGCACATGGTGACGGCTACTTCGAGATCGGCGTCGGCCTCGATCAGGCCGAGCTGCTGGGCCCGTTCAAGGATGGCGCGCAGGCGGCGTCGCCGTGGGGCGATGACCTGCGCCTGGTAGCGCTCGCGGGCCGCGGGCGCGGTGCTGTCTTGCAGCATGGTGCCGACCAGGGACAGCCGCCCGGCACCGGAGACGCCCCGCTGGAAATCGGCCAGCTCGGCGGCCAGGTCGGCCAGGGGGTCGTCGGAGGCGGCTTCCGGGCCGGCGTCGGCCGCGGCCTTGAGCGCGTCGGCGGCGAGGCTGGCCTTGGTCGGCCACCGCCGGTACACGGCCTGGCGCGTCGTTCCGGCCTCCTGAGCGACGGCAGCCACCGACATTGCCTCATACCCGAGCGACGACAGGTGCCGGCTGGCGACCGCCAGCACGCGGATGTCAATCTCCGGGTCACGGGCCCGCCCTCGGTGCCCGACCGCGCTTGACGTCGCACGCCGCATATTAATACAGTACAGCATTGTATTGGTGAAGGTCGGCACTTAGGCTCGCCATCGCCTGGCGGGATGAGGCGGCCTGGGAGGGCATGACGAAGGCGGGCGGGGTCGATCTGCCGGGCGAGATCGCTGGCCTCGTGGTGCTGGACGAGGTGCTCTTGCACGGTTGGGACCTGGCCAGGGCCACCGGCCAGGGCTATGTGGTGACCGATGAGGAGGCCAGGGCGGTGCTGCCGTTCGTCACGCCCGAGGAGAGCGACCCGGGCGGCGCTGACCGCGAGGGGCTGTTCGGGCCGGTGGTGCCGGTGCCGGCCGACGCGTCGCTATTCGACCGGGTGCTCGGGTTCGCCGGCCGCGATCCTCACTGGCGGCCGCCGTCCTGACCCGGCATGCGGCGCAGTACCCGCTTCGCCGCAAGCCAGGGCGCGATGTGCGCGCCGGCCGTCGTATTCGTGAGGGAAGCGGCGGTGGCCGGGCAGCAGAGGAGGTGCACCGCACGGTGCCGACCGAAGACAAGAAGCGCGCGGCCTACCGGGGCCTGCAAGACCGCGTCCTAACCGGGGAGGGCAGGGCGTCACCGGAGCAGCGGGCCCGCGCTTTCAGCAACGCCGGCCTCTCCCAGCCGCTGGAGGGGCTGCTCGGCAAGGTCGCCACGAGGCCGACGCAGGTCACGGACGCGGACTTCGCGGCGGCACGGGCAGCGGGCTTCAGCGAAGACGAGCTCTTCGAGCTGGTGATATGCGCCGCGGTCGGGCAGTCCGGCCGGCTGTATGACGCGGGCCTGGCAGCCCTGGCCGACGTTGACGGGGACGGGCACGCCATCGGGGAGGTCAGGTAATGCGCCTTGACGTTCTCAACCGCGGCTACGGCCTCCGCGCCAGGCTGCTGTTCGCGCTGATCCGGCTGTTGTCCCGGCACCCCGTACCGGACGCCGCCAAGCTGGTCTGCTACCGGCCCGATTTCTACGGCTCGCGGGCGAAGGAGTTCACCCACGAGGCGATGCGCGGCCCTTCCGCCTGGTCGGCAGCGGACCGGGAGCTGATGGCGGCATACGTGTCGCAAGCGAACCGGTCCGCGTTCTGCATCGCCGCGCACAGCGCGACCGCGCGGCAGGCATACCAGGACGGCCCCAAGGTCGCGGCGGTGCTGGCGGACCTGGAATCAGCCCCCGTCGAGGACGGCCTGCGGGCAACGCTGCGGATGCTCGGCAAGCTGACCCGGGAGGGAACGGCGGACGCCGAGGACATGCGGCAAGTCCTGTCGGCCGGCGTCACACGCCCGCAGGTCGCCGACGCGCTGGCGGTCTGCGCCGCGTTCAACACCACCAACCGGCTCGCCGACGCCTTCGGCTTCGAGGTGCTCAGCGCCGGTGACTTCGAGGCAGGAGCCGGGTACCTGCTCAAGCGGGGTTACCGGTAGCGCGCGGGCTGGGTCACGACGTCGCGTAAGTCACCAGAACTCGCCCCTGTGGTCGCCGAGTCGGACTAACGGCGGTCCGTAGACTTATGCCGGAACGGGACGGAACTGACGTGGAGGGCGCAGGTGGAAGAATCCCCGGTACCGCAAGTCGATACCAGCCGACCCCACTCGGCCCGGATCTACGACTACTTCCTTGGCGGCAAGAACAACTTTGCCGCCGACCGGGAGATGGCGGAGAAGGTGCTGGCCAGCACGCCGATGGCACGTACCTCGGCGCGCGAGAACCGCGCGTTCCTGGGCCGGGCCGTCCGGTTCCTGACCGCCGAGGCGGGCATCCGGCAGTTCCTCGACATCGGCACCGGCCTGCCGACCTCGAACAGCGTGCACGAGGTCGCCCAGGCGATCGCCCCGGAATCGCGCGTGGTGTACGCCGACAACGACCCGATGGTCCTGGCGCACGCGCGGGCGCTGCTCACGAGCTCGCCAGCGGGCCGCACCGCCTATATCCCGGCCGACCTGCGCGACCCGGGATCGATCCTCGCGAGCCCGGTGCTGCGCGAGGTTCTCGACCTCGGCCAGCCGGTTGCCCTGATGCTCATCGCTGTCTTGCACTTCATCCCCGATGAGGACGAGCCCGGCAACGTCATCGCCACCCTCCTGGACGCCCTGCCGCCTGGCAGCTACCTGGCCGCCTCCCACACCACCGCGGAACACGACCGGGAGCGGTGGGCGAGCCTGGAGGAGGGCTACCGGAGCGGCGGCATCCGGGGTCAGCTGCGGGATTCCGGCGAGTTCGCCCGCCTGGCGTTCACCGGCCTTCAGCTGGTGCCGCCGGGGGTGACGCTGGTGTCGGAGTGGCGCCGTGAGGGCACCGGCCCGCGCCCGACTCCGGCCGAGGTAAGCGTCTACGGCGGCGTCGCCCGCAAGGGCTGATCCCCAGCCGGCCGGCGTTGCCTGGTGCGGCATCACCGGCAGCAGGCGTCACGCGGTTGTGACGACGCCGTCGGCTCAGAACGAACATAAAAGATGTTTGTAGGGATGACTTTCAAACATTCCATCTGTTCGTTATGTTGGTTGCATGGAACGCTCACTGCGAGCCGCCCGCGTGGCGACCTTCGTCTACTTCGTCCTTGACGGCACCTTGATGGGCATGTGGCTGGTGCAGATCCCCGCCGTGGAGAAGCGCGTTGGCATCAGTAACGCGACGCTGGGCAGCCTGCTGGTGCTGCTGGGCCTGGGCGCCTTCATCGGCATGCAGGTCGCCGGCCGGCTGGCCGACCGGCACGGCACCCGCGTCGTGGTCCGCGCGGCCGGCGTGCTGTGCGGCGCGAGCCTCGTGCTGCCCGGCTTCGCCCGCGATCCCTGGACGCTAGCCGGCGCGCTGCTGGTGTTCGGCTTCGGCAACGGCTGCCTGGACGTGAGCATGAACGCCCACGCCGTGCACGTGGAGAAGGCCTACAACCGCCCCATCATGTCGGCCTTTCACGCCGCGTTCTCCGTCGGCGGGGTCATCGCCGCGATCATCGGGGGGAGGGCGATCAGCCTCGGCATCAGCCCGGCCGCGACGCTCGGCACCGCCGGAGCCGTGGGTATCGTGGTCGCCCTGCTGCCTGCGCGCAGCCTGCTGGCGACCGCGCCGGCCTCCGCCACCGCTCCGGCCGAATCCCCCCGCGCCGCCGTGGGGCCTACGGCGGGCCACCGGGCGACGTGGCGCCGCCCTTCCGCGCGCATCTGGATCCTCGCCGCCCTGGCCCTGATGTGCATGCTGTGCGAGGGAGTCGCCAACGACTGGAGCACCCTGGAGGCGAAGACCATACTCGGGGTCCCCGCGGGAACCGCCGCCTTCGCCTACGGCACCTTCGCGGCGACCATGACCACCGGACGGCTCCTCGCTGACCGCGTCTCCAGGCGCTTCGGATCGGCCGCCGTCCTGCGCTGCGGCGCAGCCGCGGGCGCCGTCGGAATCACCGTCGTAGCCCTCGCGCCGTCGATCTGGGTGGCCCTGGCGGGATGGGCGGTCTTCGGCCTGGGCCTGTCGGGCTGCGTCCCCCAGCTGTTCAGCGCGGCCGGGCGCACCGACCCGGCCGCGGCCGGCACCAACGTCTCCCGGGTCTCCGGACTCGGCTACCTCGGGATGCTCACCGGCCCGGCAGTGATCGGCTGGATGACCCGCCTGGTGGCACTCAACTACGCCCTGTTGTTCCCGGCCCTGCTCCTGGTGACCGCCTCCGTGACCGCCGGAATCCTCCGTACCGGATTCGAGCACGAGCCGGAACCCGGGTCGCACCCCGAGCTGGCCGGCGTCCATGACCGCGCATGAGGGAGGCAGCTGATGGACATCCCGCCCGCGCCCCGCGACCCGAGCAAGTTCGTCACCACAGTGGAAGGGGTCCCCGTGTTCACCGGCCGACGGATCGCCTTGTTCGACCTCTTCGGAGTCATCGCCCGGTGCCAGCGCCCAGGTGCCCTCGCGGCAATGGCCGCCGGGTGCAACGCGCCTGCCGGTGCCTTCACCGAGGCCTACTGGGCCCTGCGGCCGCCCTACGACGCCGGGCGGCAGTCCGCGGCCGGTTACTGGGGCGCGGTGCTTGCGCGGCTGTCGCGTCCGGTCGATCCCGGCACGATCGAGAAGCTGCGGCTCGCCGACATCGACAGCTGGTCACGCGTCGATGACCGGATGGTCGCCTACGTGCAATCGCTGCGCACCCGCGCCGAAGTCGCCTTGCTGTCCAACATCCCCGCGGACCACGCGGACGCCTTCCTCGCCGCCCAGCCCTGGCTGAGGAACCTCGACTACGTCGCCTTCTCCGGGAAGATCAAGGCGGCCAAGCCCGACCCGGCCGCGTTCCGGCACTGCGTCACCGCCATGCAGGCCGCGCCGGCGGACTTCCTCTTCATCGACGACCGCGAGGAAAACGTGCGCTCCGCGCAAGCCGTCGGCATGGCCGGACACGTCTTCACCGGACTCGAGGAACTGGAAAAGGCCATCGATGCCTGGTTGCCAGCCCCTGCGGCACCACCAGCGCGATCCCGCCGCTGACAAGCGCCAGTGCTCAGCCACGACTTCGGCTGCGGGACTCGGCGCGGCACCGCACCAGGGGCCGCTCACGCGGTCGACGGTCGGGTCTCGCTCCAGTCGAGGACGAGGTTGCGCTCGGCAAACAGCCACGCGCCGCCGGCCTTGACGAAGGTGTCGAGGTAGCGCAGCGACGCGATCATGATCTTGCGCTCGCCGTCGGCGGTGAAGAGGTGATGCGCGATCGTGTAGCTCTCCCCGGTGGCCCGCTCGCCGTCGAGCACCACCGTGCTTTGCCCGTTGAAATGCGTCGTCGCCTCGTACCGGTTCAGGTCGTCGAAGACGGGCGTCAGCGCCTCACGGCCATCGAGGACGTAGGTCGGCTCGGTGCCCGGGCCGTCCAGGTAGACCGCGAACCGGGTGTCGGCCGTGAACAGGGCCTTCTGACCCGCCGCGTCGCGCCGGTCGGCGCAGTGGGCGTAGGCATCGAACAACTCGCGGATGGCGAGCCGGTCCGCGGCCTCGGCCGGACTGATCTCGACGTGAACGGCCATGAGTGACCCTCCAGGGAACTCGGCAGGCAGCGGTGCCGCCCGCTGCCGTAGCATGGGGTTTAGTTCCGGGGAGTTCCCCGGTAATGATCACAATAACCGGGGAGTTCCCCGCTTAGCAAGCTGGAGTCCTCACGTGGCCGCAGATGCCCGGAAACAGCGGTCGGACGCGGCCCAGAACCGGGAGGCGATCCTCGCCGTCGCGCTCGCGGCGCTGACCGAGTCGAGCGATGTCTCGCTCAACGCCATCGCCAGGCGCGCCGGGGTCGCCAACGCGACGCTGTACCGGCACTTCCCCACCCGGGAGAGCCTGGTACTCGAGGTGTACCGGCACGAGGTCCGGCAAGTCGCCGGCGCCGCCGACCAGCTGCTGGCCGAGCATGAACCCGGCGACGCACTGCGTGAATGGGTCGCCCGCCTGGCTCAGTACGCCATGACCAAGCACGGGCTTGCCGCCGCGATGCGGGCCGCCGCCACGCCCGGCTCCGCGCTGTTCGAGGAGACGTACGCTCCGATCGTGGGCAGCCTGGGCACGCTGCTAGCCGCCGCCGGGCAGGCGGGCGTTGTCCGCGCCGGGCTTGATCCGGACGACGTCATCCTCGCCCTGGCCGGCTTGTGGGAGATCGACCCGGAAACCGACTGGAAAGCGCAGGCGGCCCGCCTGTACGACCTTGTCTTCACTGGCCTCCGAGCCTGATCCTCGCCTCGCGCCGGAGGATCGCGGTGTGCTCGCCGGCCCCGGGGGCCTTGGACGGCTCGCGGGCGGGCAGGCCCGGCATCTCCAGCCAGCGCCCCGGATCGACCCAGGTGACGCCGCGGTCGTCGCGCTCGAGGACGGTCAGCAGGCCGTGCTGGATGAGCTGCGCGTCGGCGGTTAGCTCCCGCGCCTGGCGAGCGCGGACGGCGGGGACGCCGGCCGCGTGCGCGCGGGTGATCACCTCGGCCGTCGGCAGGTCTGCCAGCAGCGCCGAGATTCCGGCCGCCAGCGCCTCGTCGCCGGGCCCGCTGCGGCCAGTTGCGGGGGCGAGCCCGGCACCCTTCAGCGCCGGGAGCTGGCCGGGCACCGCGGCGAGCCTGACCCAGCCGTCGGCGGTCCGGTAGAGCCGGTCGAGGGGCCCGGGCCCGGTAAAGTCCCGGCCGCCGGCCGGGTAGGTGCCGTTTCCGCCGGGCCGGGTCAGGAACCCGGACTGGAGCAGGCAGGAGGCGGCGCACAGCGTGACCCCGACGTGCTGTCCTCGCCCGAGGCGGTCGCGGGCCAGCAACGAGGCGCAGGCCCCGAGGGCTCCGAGGCCCGCGGCGAGCACGTCGTTGATGGGCACGGTGAGGAACGCCGGGCTGTCGGCCTGGTCCGGTCCGCCCTGAGCGCGCATGATGCCACTCATCGCCTGGATGATCGGATCGAAGCCGGGCCGGCGACCGAGCGGCCCGGTGTCGCCGAAGGCACTGATCGACACGGTGACGACCCCGGGGTTGATGGCGGCCAGCTGCTCGTGCGTGATGCCGAGCCGGCTGGCGACGCCGACGCGGTAGTTATCCACGACGACGTCCGCGGAGCCAGCGAGACGATCGAATACCAGCCGGTCGTCGCCGGGCGAGAGGTCGAGCATCGCGCTGCGCTGGTCCCGGTTGTACGCCTCGAAGCTGGAGCCGCCGCGGCCGCCGTGCGCCACCCGGAACTCATCGCCGAGCGGCGGCCGCTCGACCTTGATCACGTCGGCGCCGAGGTCGGCGAGCAGCGACCCGACGTAGGGGCCCGCGATGATGGTGCCGAGGTCAAGCACGCGCAGGCCCGACAGCGGCGGCTGCGGCTCCGGTTCCGGTAGCGCCGGCGATGGCTGCCCGGCGGGCTGGGGGACGGACGTGCCTGCCGCGGACCAAAGCGGCCGCAGCTGGGTGATTCCCGGCCAGGAGCTGACCGCGGGCCCGCGAAGCCTGACTGGCGTCAGCGAGAGGTCGATCAGCGGGCCGGGCATCACGATCTCCTGGCCGGTATCGCTGACCGCCGCCAGGCGCAGGCCGAGCGCCTTGACCTGCTCGTGGTCCAGCCAACGCCCGGGCTCGTTAACCGGCGCCGCGGGGCAGTCCGCCGCCTCGAGCAGC
>Ga0210385_10002781_pt1 | contig 10494 bp, 10 predicted proteins | sample IncBWH26OmetaG_FD_160107 | JGI IMG/M metagenome (GOLD analysis project Ga0210385, IMG submission 160107) | Forest soil microbial communities from Barre Woods Harvard Forest LTER site, Petersham, Massachusetts, United States - Inc-BW-H-26-O ... | reverse complement strand
AATTTCGCGACGCCGAACCAGCCTCGCGCGCGGCAGGTCCCTTGTAAATATGCCCAGCACCGGGTCACAATCAGTCTCCGTGAATTCTCCGAAGCCTACAACGCAATCCACCGGCCTGAAATCCATGACGGGTTACGCCCAGGCCCGCGCCATCGAAAATGGCTGGAGCCTGCGCGTCACCATCCGCGCCGTGAATCATCGCTTCCTGGATTTGCATCTGCGCATCCCGGAAGGTTTCGAGCCGCTCGAACCGCGCATCCGCCAAATTCTCCGCGAACGCGTCCGCCGCGGCCATCTCGATTTCACGTTGCACTATGAACTCGCTGGCCCCGCAGCAGTCGGCGTGAATCACGATGTCGCCGCCGCATACCTGAAAGCTGTCAATTCGCTCCGCAAAGAATTTGGCATTCAGACTGAGCCCGACCTCGCCTCCATCCTTCGCCTGCCCGGAGTCATCGGCGCTGCCGCCGCGTCCCTGGACGGCGAAATCGAACGCCTCGGCTCTGTAGTCGAGCGTTGCCTCGGCGAAGCTCTCGAAAAACTCGATCGCATGCGCGAACAGGAAGCCGGCCATCTCCGCGACGAGATGTCCGGTCGGCTGCGCCACATCGCCGCGCTCACCGCGCAACTCGAAACGCATGCCGAAGGCGCACGCCCCGCCTTCGCGCGCCGCCTCGCCGCGCGCTTGCAGGAACTTCTCGGCGAAGCTCCGCTCGATCCCGCCCGCCTCGCTCAGGAAGCTTCCATCGCCGCCGAACGCAGCGATGTCTCCGAGGAACTGGCGCGCCTGCGCAGTCACGTGCAACAATTTGAGTCGCTGCTCCCAGGCGCTTCTGACGTCGGCAAGAAACTCGACTTCTTGCTGCAGGAAATGCAGCGCGAATCGAACACGCTGCTTTCGAAAACGCCCGGCAACGACGCCGAAGGTCTGGATATCACGCGCCTCGGCCTCGAAATAAAATCCGAAATCGAAAAATTGCGCGAACAGGTGCAGAACATCGAATGAGCCAACCCGACCCGCTGGTGCTGATCGTCTCCGGCCCTTCGGGTTCCGGAAAATCCACCCTGGTGGAAAAGATTCTGGAGGTCCCCGGCACCCTGCTGTCTGTTTCGTGTACCACTCGGTCGCCGCGCAAGACGGAGAGCGATGGCAAGTGGTACAATTTTGTCACTGAGGGTGAGTTCCAGCAGATGGTCGAGCGCGGTGAATTCCTGGAATACGCTCAGGTCTTCGGCAAGAACTGGTACGGCACTCCGCGCAAGTGGTTGGAGGAAGCGCAGGAGAACAAAAAAGATCTGGTCCTGGAAATTGATGTCCAGGGCGCTTTGCAGGTGAAACGCAAACTTCCGGGCGCGGTGGCTGTTTTTGTCTTGCCTCCTTCGCGCGCGGAACTCGAACGGCGCATTCGGGCGCGCGGGCAGGATTCCGAAGACGAGATTCACCGGCGGCTCGAACGGGCCCGCCAGGAAATGTTGAATTACAGCAGCTATGATTTCGCCATCATCAACGACGATCTGGAGCGCGCGGGCAGGGAAGTGCAGGCCATCGCTCTGGGATCGCGTTGCCGGGTGGCGCCGAATGAAGAACGAATTCGCGAAATTCTGAAGTCTTTTGGAGGCTGATCTTCACATGGCTCATCTCAAGGATGCACCAGATAGCCAATTTGCCTACGTCGTAGTCGTCGCGCGCCGCGCTCGCCAATTGTTGATCGGCGGCCGCCCCATGGTGGATAACCCCCGGTCGCGCAAAACCACGCGCATCGCCGAAGAGGAACTGCAGAAGGGCCTGCTCGAATACGACGCCCCGCACCTCAACGAACAAGCCGAAGACATCAACGAGAAAAAGAAGAAGTGAGCTTTTGACGCCGGTTTCGATCTGGTAGGGGCGCTGTTTGTTGCGTCCGCTTTTGACGACGCCTTTGATTTTGCAGTCGTAGCGGCGCACTTCAGTGCGCCATCGCTGGTGGAGCAACCACCTTTAACTTTGCATCACGCACCAATCCCTTAGGCGGGCAAGCACTTTATGAAAATCGCCCTAGGCGTAACCGGCGGCGTCGCGGCCTACAAAGCCGCCGAACTCGTCCGCCGCCTGCAAACCGAAAAGCTCGACGTCCAGGTCGTAATGACCCGCGCCGCCCAGGAATTCATCACCCCGCTAACTTTCGCCGCGCTAACGGGACAAAAAGTCATCACCGACATTTTCGCAACAGCCGGTTCCGCCCCCGCGAACGTCGAAAGCGCCATCGAACACATCGCCGTAGCCCAGCGCATTGACCTGCTGCTAGTCGCCCCTGCTACCGCCGACATCCTGGGAAAATTCGCGCACGGCGTTGCCGAAGATTTTCTCTCCACCTTGTATCTCGCGACCAAAGCTCCCGTGATTGTCGCCCCCGCGATGAACGTCAACATGTGGGAGCACCCAGCGACGCAACAGAATCTCGCAACCCTGCGCGCCCGCGGCGTCCACGTGGTTGATCCCGACGAAGGCTACCTGGCATGCGGCATGACCGGCGCGGGCCGCCTGGCCGCCACCGAATCCATCGTCAAAAAAGTTTGCGATGTTCTCGGCCTCCGTCACGATTTCGCTGGGCAAACAGTTCTGGTCACCGCCGGTCCGACCGTCGAAGACATTGATCCGGTGCGCTTCCTAACCAATCGCTCGTCCGGCAAAATGGGCTACGCCCTGGCGGAAGCGGCCCATCGTCGTGGCGCGCGCGTGACTCTCGTCAGCGGCCCCACGGATCTAAAGGTTCCCGAAGGTGTGGACTGGGTTCCTGTCCGCTCCACGGAACAAATGCATCGTGCCGTTCTCGAGCGCGCCCGCGAAGCGAGCGTCGCCATCATGGCTGCAGCCGTCTCCGATTACCGTCCCGCCGCGACTCAAGATAAAAAAATCAAACGCGGCGATGGCACGTTCACTCTCGAACTCGAACCCACTCCCGACATTCTCGCCGAGCTAGGCCGCGAAAAACTCAATCGCATCCTCGTAGGCTTCGCCGCCGAAACAAATAACGTCGCCGAAAATGCCCGCGGCAAGCTCCAGCGCAAATCAGCCGACATGATCGTAGCCAACGACGTCACCCAAGCCGGCGCAGGCTTCGATACCGACACCAACATCGTTACCCTGTTCCTCCGCGACGGCCGCGAACTCCCGCTTCCCCAGTTAGATAAATTCGACGTAGCCAACCGCATACTCGACCAAGTACTGGATATTCAGAAACAATCAAAGTAGATTCTCAAGCGGTAGTTTCTCCAGTGGAGGATTCATGGATCCGGCCAAGCGCGCAAGTGTGGGCGCCCTCAGTGAAGTGCGTGATGACGTCCGCAGCGAGACGCATCTCGAAGAACAAGTGAAAGATTGGCTGCGCTACGGCGAAGATTTAGGCTTGGCTCCCTACTACCGCGATCGCGCCCCGTTGCACGCGATCGAAAGCGCCACAGCGCGAGTCGAGTCGCACAACGTCGCAACGGCGAGCACCAGCTCCGCTGCGGTTCCTGCTGCAATGGCCGCTGCAGCTCCAGGACGCGTGCCCGCTGCTCCCATAAATGTCGCCGCGTCGCCATCAGCGTCGCAAAAGCCCGCGACGACCTCGACAATCCTGCCCGCCACCGCGCCCTCGCTCTTCGAAGCGATCGAACGCATCGCCGGCGATACCCTCCCGCGCATCCGCGAAGACATCGGCGATTGCACCCGCTGCAAGCTCCACAAAGGCCGCACCAAAATCGTCTTCGGCACCGGCAATCCCAACGCCGACCTGATGTTCGTCGGCGAAGGCCCCGGCCGCGACGAAGATCTCAGCGGCGAACCCTTCGTCGGCCGGGCCGGAAGACTTCTCACCGACATGATCAAAGCCATGGGCCTGCAGCGCGAAGACGTTTACATCGCCAACGTAGTGAAATGCCGTCCTCCGGAAAATCGGCTCCCGGAAAAAGACGAGATCACCACCTGCTCCCCGTTTCTAATGCGCCAGATTGACGCCATCAAACCCAAAGTGATCTGCACGCTAGGCAGCTGCTCCGCGCAAACTCTGCTGCAAACCGCTCAAGGCATCTCCAAACTTCGCGGCGAATGGTTCGATTTCCGTGGCACAAAATTAATGCCCACCTATCATCCCGCCTATTTGCTCCGCAATCCCGCCGCCAAGCCCGAAGTCTGGAAAGATCTGCAAAAAGTTATGGCCGTCCTCGGCCTGCAACCCAAAAAGCGCTAGTCAATTCGCGCGATGAACATCTCGCTCGCCATAATCCTCGGCCTGACCGGCGCCATCTCCTGGGGCGCCGCCGATTTCGCGGCCCGCTTCGCCTCCCGCCAAGTCGGCGCCTACCGCACGCTTTTCTTCATGCAGTTCTTCGGCTTCCTGGCCCTCACAGCGTATCTGAAATCCACCGGAGGCTTTTCTCACGGCATCGCCCCGGGCTGGCAACCCTGGGCCATGGCTGTAGCCGCAGGCCTCCTCAACATGCTCGCGTCCCTCGCGCTCTACCATTCCTTCGAACACGGAACCCTCAGCATCGTCGGCCCAGTCTCCTCAAGCTATCCGGCGCTAACCGTCGCGCTCTCGCTACTAAGCGGCGAACGAATCCACGCAGTCCGAGCCACAGGACTCGCCGTCACGCTGCTTGGCGTAATCCTAGCTGCCACTTCCTTCAAGCAGACACAAAACACGAATACAGAAAAGAATCAGCCACACGCAACCGAGATTCAAGGCGAACAATCGCGCGCGCATCTATCAACTGGCGTTGGCTGGGCCATCTGCGCCGCCCTAGGTTTCGGCGTCCTATTCTGGTTCCTGGGATTCCACGTTGTCCCCGCAGTAGGCAGCGCCGTCTCCGTCTGGGTCATGCGCCTCACAGCACTCGTCGCGCTATCAGGAGCGGCCGCGCCGACGGGCCAGACGCTAAAGCTCCCCCGCGGCAAAGTCTGGTGGCTCCTACTGGCCGTAGGCATCCTCGACACCGCAGCATTCGTAGTCAACAACGCGGGCCTCAGCACCGGCCAAGTATCCGTAGTAAGCGTCCTCGCCTCCCTCTACGGCGCCTTCACAGTCCTGCTAGCCTGGATCTTCCTCCGCGAACGCTTGGAACGCTCCCAATGGGCAGGCATAGTTCTAATTTTCATCGGCATCGTCCTCGTCAGCATATGACGCATCCAATGTGAGATCCAGCTAAGGAGCGAATCTAAGGTGCAATTGACTGAAATAGAGAAGCAAGGTTTCGCAATCGTGCCCGATCTGCTCAAGCGCAACGAAATCGAGCGCCTTGATGAGAGTCTTACGCTCGATCCGCTATCGCGAAGCCGCGCGGGTATGCGCCACGCGCTCAGACACCCCGCCGTCCTCGCGGTCGCCTGCGATCCGCGCCTTCGAGCCATCGCGCAAGAAGTTCTCCGCTGCGATCCAGTTCCGTTCAGGGCCACATTATTTGACAAGTCTCCCGTCTCCAATTGGCTGGTGGTTTGGCACCAGGACACGGCTTTGCCACTGCGCGAGCGCCACGACATCCCGGAGTGGGGACCTTGGTCAGTAAAAGACGGAGTAATCTACGCACACGCGCCAGCCAGCGCGCTCTCTCGAGTAGTTGCACTGAGAGTTCACCTCGACGACTCGACACCCGAGAACGGCCCGTTGCGTGTGCTTTCCGGAACACACACGATCGGTGTGTTGAGCGACGACGCGATTCACGAGCTGAGCACTCGAACGACGGTTATCGAGTGCCCGGTTTCACGAGGTGGAGTTCTCGTTATGAGACCCCTGATCGTTCACGCCTCCTCAAAATCACGCAGCAAGATGCAACGCCGCGTGCTGCACATTGAGTACGCAGCCTCCGCACGCATTGCCGACGGGCTCGAACTTGCTACGGCGTAGCGCACGCTTCGCGAGGTGAACGCCGCTCGCGCACGCTGTTACACTATCCAACTGGTCCAATGACGCAACGCTACCTCGAAGTCGCGCTCCCAGTCCCATTGCGCTCGGCGTTCTCCTACGCCGTGCCCACCTCATTCAACGGCGAAGAACTCGTCGGCCGCCGCGTTCTGGTGCCATTCCGCAATCGTCCGATGATCGGCGTCGGCGTGGCTGTCTCTACCCGCGCGCCAGAATCGAAACGCATCAAAGAAATCGCCGAACTCCTCGACCGCGTTCCCGCGCTACCGCCAAAACTAATCGAACTAGGCCAATGGATCAGCCGCTACTACCTGGCGCCCATCGGCGAAGCCTTTCGCGCCATGCTTCCGCCAGAAATCGAATTGCGCCACCATCGCGAATACTGGCTCACCAACGAAGGCCGCGCCTACCTGCAGGATCTCGCCACCCACGAAGAAAACACAGACGTAGAATCCGCCGAACTCGCCTACCTACGCCTCTTCGAAAAACAAAAAGCCGACGCCCCCGACAGCGCTCTCGCCGAAACGCGCCTAGCCCGCATGCCCGGAGGCGCAACCGCCGCCGAAAAATTCGTCCTTCGCGGCCATCTAGCAGCCCGCGAATCCACCCGCCGCCGCAAAACCCGCACGCAAAAAATCGTAGCGTGGAACCCGGCGAACGAAGCTCCCGCCGCTAACGCCACGGAAGAAAAAATCCGCGATGTCCTCACCGCCACGCGCGGCCCGCTACCGTTGAATCTGCTGCTGGCACAGACTTTAGTCTCCCGATCCGTAATCGCGCGCCTCGAAAAATCCGGCCGCCTGAAAAGCTGGGAAGAACCCTTAACTACCGAAGAAGATCCGTGGGACACTGATTTCACTCCGCCCACAATCATCCTCAATCACGAACAAAAAGATGCCCTGGCAGAAATCTGGCGCTGGCTCGTGGCGGATAAATTCACGCCAGCTCTCATCCACGGAGTCACCGGCAGCGGCAAAACCGAAGTCTATCTCGGCGCAATCGAAGCCGCTCTCTCCCGCGGCAAGACCGCCATCGTCCTGGTCCCGGAAATCGCGCTCACTCTTTGGGTCGGCCGCCTGGTCCGCGCCCGCTTCGGCGACCAAGTCGCCATCCTCCACAGCGCGCTTCCCGATTCCGAGCGAGCGCGCGAATGGTGGCGTGTCCGCAACGGCGAAGCCCGCATAGTTGTTGGCACGCGCTCCGCAGTTTTCGCGCCCCTCGAAAATCTCGGCCTGATCATCGTGGATGAAGAACAGGAAACCAGCTACAAGCAGGAAGAAACTCCGCGCTACCACGGCCGCGACACGGCCGTATATCGCGCGCGCCTCGAAGGGGCCGTAGTGCTGCTAGGCTCCGCCACTCCTTCGCTGGAGACTTACCACAACGCGCGCGACGGAAAATATCACCTGCTCGAACTCACTGCTCGCGTCGCTGATCGCCCCCTAGCCGACGTCCGCATCGTTGACTTGCGCGAAGAATTCCGCCGCGCCCACAAAGCTGCGCCCGTTTCCGAATCGCTTAGAGCTGCCGTCGCATTACGCCTCGAAGAAAAAACGCAAGCGATGGTCCTCATCAATCGCCGTGGCTACTCCTGGTCGTCGCTCTGCCGCAGCTGCGGTGCCTTCGTGCAATGCCAAAACTGCAGCATCGCCCTCACCTATCACAAAAATCGCCAGCGCCTGGAATGTCACTACTGCGGGTATTCACTTCGCCCGCCCAAGCAATGCCCGAAATGCCACGCCGAATACATGTATTTCGTCGGCGACGGCGCCGAACGCGTCGAAGAGTATCTGCGCGAAACTTTCCCTGCCGCGATAATCTCCAGGCTCGATCGCGACACCGTCCGCACCAAGCGCGAATTCCAGCAAGTCCTCGGGGCCTTTGCAAAAGGAGAAGTGGACATACTCGTAGGCACGCAAATGGTCGCCAAAGGCCACGATTTCCAGCGCGTCACCCTGGTAGGAGTCGTCGCCGCAGATCTCGCCCTAGGCCGCCCCGATTTTCGCGCCGCAGAACGCACGTTCCAACTGCTCACCCAGGTAGCTGGCCGAGCCGGCCGCGGTGAACTTTCGGGCGAAGTCCTCGTCGAAACGCATTATCCCGAGCACTACGCAATTCAACACGCCGCGAAGCAGGACTATCTCTCGTTCTACGAAAAGGAAGCCCACTTCCGCCGCATGCTCCACTACCCGCCGTTCACCGCACTAGCCAGCATTTTGATCCGCGATAAAAAAATCGAAAACGCTATCCGCTGGTCCCGCGCCCTGGCCGCCTATTTCGCGCCCTTCGAAGATCGCGGCGTAAAAATCCTGGGCCCCGCCGCCGCCCCGCTTGCCCGCCTGCGCCAGGAATACCGCTTCCAATTCCTGCTGAAATCCCCGAAACGCTCCGCCCTCTCCCAAGCCCTAAGCGGCGCTTTGGATTTCTGCGCCAAAAAAGAAATCCCCGAAACCGCCGTAATCGTGGACGTAGATCCCGCCAGCCTTTTCTAGCTGTGGAATTGCGTTACCAGAGGTTGTTCGTAGGCCACAAAGTAAAACACAAAATAAAAATCACCAGCCCCACACAAGCCAAAAGCTTCCGCGACGCGTCCAGCGCCTCCCATCGGTCAAAAGGCGGCGGATGCGGAAATCGGAGCGACAATATCAGTAGCACAATCCCCCAGAACGCCCACGCGTGCCAATATCCCACTCCCAAAAATACCAACCCGACCGCTGCGATCAACGAAAGTCGCTGGTGCCGCTCCGGCGCTAAACTATACAGAATGTGGCCGCCATCCAGCTGCCACACCGGCAGCAGATTCAAAGCCGTCGCCAGCAACCCAATCCACGCCGCCAGTGCCACGGGGTGAAATAGCAACGACTTCGCCTCAGTCCCCGGATGAAACATCGCCATAAAAATCTTCATCAGCCCGGGAAATCCGAAGATCAACCCGCCGTCCTCCTGCACGCCCGGAATCACTTTCGACACCGCGATTCCATAAGCCGTCAACGGCAGCGCTACAACAAATCCCGCAATCGGGCCTGCGATTCCAATATCAAAGAGCGCCCGCCGCGTGGTGATTGGTGCGCGAATCCGTATCACCGCGCCAAACGTGCCGAAAGGGAAGGGCGAAGGCAGGAAAAACGGGTAGCTGCAATCAATTCCGTAATACCGGCACGCGAGATAGTGGCCCATCTCGTGCGCCATAAAAAATCCCAGCAGTGTCAGCGAAAACGGAATTCCCAGCAGCAACATTCCAGGATGTTGAAAGGGCAGCAGCGGAATCGCGAACAGCTTCTCGTCGCCTGAAAACGGCTCCACATTCTGCGCAAACGAAGTCGCAATCAGCGCCCCCGCCGAAAGCGTCATCAGCAACGTCAAACAGAAAAAAACAATCGCCGGCCAAATCGCACGCCGTCGCACGCGCATCCGCGGAGGCGGCAGGTCAATAATCTCTGGATAATTTCGGTCGAGGATTTCCAGTGGGACGCGGCTATGCCCGTTGCCGGTGCTGTTGCACATGAAGGTTGGATGCCCCAGCGCGAAAAGCCGGTTCGGCGCTGCGCAATTCGTTAGGGCTTCGGCGCCGCCGCGGTCGCCGGCAGCGATTGCAATTCTTTGCCAGGTTTGAAGCGCACCGCTTTTCCGGGAGGAATGCTCACCTGCTGGCCAGTGCGCGGGTTGCGGCCAATCCCCGTCTTCCGCGGCTTCACATTAAACACGCCAAAGCGCCGCAGTTCGATCCGTTCGCCGCGCCCCAGCGCATTCTTCATCGCCTCGAAGACGGTTTCCACCGCCTGCTCGGCCTTCGTTCGAGTAATATTGGTCTTCTGTACGATTGCGTTTACGATGTCGAGCTTGATCACAGTGCCTCCCGCAGGGCGGAAACCTATGCTAGACAGGGGGTTGCAGGTTGTCAAGCGCCGTCCCCTGTAATACACTGCCCGACTCGCAACGCGTCGCCTGTGCCTCAGAGTACTAAGACGAGCTCAGCTGTTGCCATCGTCTTTCGTAACGCCGGCGTCCCGCCGGCTCTTTGCAGTTGATTGTGGTCGTGAATTCGTAGCGGCCGCCTGCTTTTGATTTTTAGGCGGGCGTCATTGACGTTGCCGGAAAATCTTTGTAGATCGCCGCTTCGGCCTCTGAAGCATGAAATTCGCCGTTACGCTTAACGCAAAACGAATCACCAAAATTCCGGGAGGAAAAGATGTCCGTGAAGTCCGATAAATGGATTCGCAAAATGGCGCAAGAACACAAAATGATCGAGCCGTACGAAGACCGCCAGGTCCGCGACGGCGTCATCAGTTACGGTGTCTCGTCCTACGGCTACGACATGCGCGTCGCCAATGAATTCCGCATCTTCACCAACGTGAATTCCACGATCGTGGACCCCAAGCACTTCGATCCGAAATCATTCGTCGAATTCACGGGCGACGTCTGCATCGTTCCGCCGAATTCCTTCGCGCTGGGCCGCTCCGTCGAATATTTCCGCATCCCGCGCAACGTGCTGACGCTCTGCGTCGGCAAATCCACCTACGCCCGCTGCGGGATTATCGTCAACGTCACGCCCTTCGAACCGGAGTGGGAAGGCTACGTCACCCTGGAGATCAGCAACACCACGCCGCTACCA
>Ga0210385_10002779_pt1 | contig 10496 bp, 9 predicted proteins | sample IncBWH26OmetaG_FD_160107 | JGI IMG/M metagenome (GOLD analysis project Ga0210385, IMG submission 160107) | Forest soil microbial communities from Barre Woods Harvard Forest LTER site, Petersham, Massachusetts, United States - Inc-BW-H-26-O ... | reverse complement strand
TGGGCAATCAGCGAATCGTGAGCGCGCTGCGCGGCATGGTTCAGCGCGGACGCGTCCCTAGTGCGATGCTGTTCACGGGAGCCGCTGGCATCGGCAAGTTCACGCTGGCGCAAATGTTCGCGCAAGCTGCGAATTGCGAGCGACTCCCGGACGATTTCTGCGGCGAGTGCGAGCCGTGCCAGCGCATCGGTCGCCTGGCCGATCCGGCCCCCTTAATCGAAGCGGGACTCACCGAGCGCGGCGAAAGCGCTGATGCGGCGATGGTGGAACGCATGCCGCTGATACTAGAAACCCATCCCGACGTCTGGCTGGTGGTGCCCGACCCAGTGCGCTTGCGCACCCCTGTGGCGCGCCCGATGATCCGCGTGGGGCAACTTCGCGCCGTCCAGCGTGCCGCGTACTTTCAGCCCGAGGGACGCCGCCGCATTTTTATTCTCGACGGCGCGCACACCATGCGCTGGACCGATGCCGATCTCTTCCTGAAAATTCTCGAAGAACCGCCTCTTTCAGCCACGCTCATTCTGCTGGCGCCTTCGCCGGACTCCGTGCTGTCCACGATTCGTTCGCGCTGCTTGCAGTTCCATTTTGCACCGGTTCCCGCCGCCACGATCGAGACGTTCCTCAAGGGCCGCAGAGAAGGGAAGCCCGCGGAACTCGAATTGGCCTCGCGCCTCGCGGATGGCAGCCCCGGCGCCGGTCTCTCCGTTGATCTTGCCGAATCCACGCGGCTGCGCCAGATGTTGTTGCGGCTCCTCGAACAATCCGTTGCTGGCGAGAAATATCAGGAGATTTTCGCCGCCACCGCTCAGCTTGCGAAGCAGGAAAAGGAATCGTTTGAAAAGATTCTGGGCCTGCTCTATAGTCTCCTCACGGATCTTCTGGAAATCTCCGAAGGACGGAAAAGCAGTTTCCCCCGAAATCCGGACTTGCTCCGGGACCTCGAATCCCTCGGCAAGAAGGTCGATTGGAAGTGGGTTCTGAACGCCACCAGCGGTCTGGATACGCTGGAGGGACGTCTCCGCCGCAACGTTGGCCGCCAACTCGGCTTGGACGCCCTTGCGACTTCACTTGGAGCACGTTGAGCCGGAACGCTAATTCATTTTTTTTATACCAGTAAGTTGAAACCTGTTTGTTCTCCCGGCAGTCAATACTGGTAGCATATTTGGATTCATCCGAAGGAGCCCTCATCGTGAACCGGAAATTGTTTCGCCCCAATCTGACCGAGATGAAGGAGCAGAATCTCGCGCCACGGCCCCAGCCTGCACCTCAGGCAGCGGCGCCACGCAAGAAACCCGCCCCTCCCGAACAAACCCACGCTGAAAATTTCTACTATGTGAAGCAAATGCAGGCCCGCACTCCGGTTGCCGTGGTCCTCAACGACGGTGAGATTCTCCGCGGAATCGTGGAATGGTACGATCGCGATTGCATCAAGCTCACCCGTTTCGGCAGTCCAAACCTGATGGTCTACAAACACTGCATTAAGTACCTTTACAAAGACGGCGAAGAGGGCGCGGCCGGCGGCACGAACGGCCAGTAGTCCCGATTGTCCCGGCAGGACAACCTGAAGACAGGACTGCGCCTTTTCCGGGTGGTTGTGCGTCTAATGCTGCCGGGATATGTCGTGCCCGTTAGACTCGGGCCTGCGCACTTTTGCTCAGGTCCAAGTGCGCTACCGTTTCCTTCGGGGATCCTATGAAAATCGGCATCACTTGTTATCCGACGTATGGTGGTTCGGGTGTGGTCGCCACCGAGCTCGGCATCGAGCTCGCGGAGCGCGGACATGAGGTCCACTTCATCAGCTATTCTGTCCCTATCCGCCTGCACACTTCGTCTGAGCGAATCTCCTTTCATGAAGTTGAAGTCGCCAGCTATCCGCTCTTTGACCATCCGCCATACACGCTGGCTCTCGCCACGAAGATGTTTGAAGTGGCCGAAAGCGCCCAGCTCGATCTGTTGCACGTTCACTATGCGATTCCGCACTCGGTCAGCGCCCTGCTTGCCCGGCTGATGGCCGCGCCGCGCCGGCTCCCGTTCGTCACCACACTGCATGGCACGGATATCACGCTGGTTGGCAACGACCGCAGCTACCTGCCGGTCACACGGTTTGCGATCGAACAGAGCGACGGCGTCACAGCCATTTCGAGCTATCTGCGCGACCGCACCTTGCGCGAATTCGACATCACGCGGCCCATCGAAGTGATCCCGAACTTTGTGAACTGCGAGCTGTATAAGCGTACGAACGACCCGAAGCTGCGCGCGACATGGGCTCCCAACGGGGAACCGATCCTGATGCATCTTTCGAATTTCAGGCCGGTGAAGCGCGTCACGGATGCGGTGGAGGCGTTCGCGCTGGTGCGCGAGAAAATGCCGGCCAAGCTGGTGATGATCGGCGATGGGCCGGACCGGGGTGCGGCGGAGTATATCGTCCGTAAGAAGAAGCTGTCGAAGGACGTATTCTTCCTCGGGAAACAGGACAATATTCAGGAGAAGCTCGGCGTGGCCGACGTGCTCCTTCTTCCGAGCGATGAGGAATCGTTTGGACTTGCCGCGCTCGAGGCCATGGCTTGCGAGGTTCCCGTCGTCGCCTCCAACGTCGGCGGCCTGCCGGAAGTGGTCACGCCCGGCGTCGACGGATTCCTTGTGCCGCCGCGCGACGTGAACGCAGCGGCGAAAGCGGTGCTCGACATTCTCTCGCTTCCGGATCGCGGCCGCGGTATGGGCGAGATGGCCCGAAAGAACGCCCGCCGCCGCTACTGCTCCAACGACATCATTCCGAAGTACGAGGCCTACTACGAACGCGTCCTAAATTCACCCGGCACCGTCGGACCTTCGAAATCAGCCGCGGCGACTATCGCGTCTCCATCGCTTCCGGCTGTAACGACTGGATCGCCTGATTAATATCATCCTGTTTGATCTGCGCTCCTGAGCCATTTGCCACGGTGAACAGAAAACGGAACTGGTGATCCTTGTCGTTGAAAACCCTTAGGGCAACCGGTCCGCCGGCCGGATCGCCGAACTGGAATCCTTTTTTATCTCCGAAGTCGAAGGAGTAGACGGTTTTTTCCAGGTCGAAGCCGAACGACAGCTTTGTCAGTAGTAAGACCCGGTCCTGCTGCGCGACGGCGTAGTTCGTCAGCGGCTTGACCTGAGACGGCGAGGCGCCGTAAACGGCCTTGAAGAGTGCATAGTTCGTGGTGATTCCGGCGTCATTCACCAGACTTTGGAAGGGCGCGTATTCGGCCGATTGAGATGTCCTCAGGATTTCCAGCGTATCCAATTGCGCTTCAGGATCGCCAAATATCACCACCTGGCCTGAAGCGAAGCGGAATTCGGCCCCGCCCGCCGACGCCCCCTCCTTGAATTTGCCCATCCAAGGCACGGTGAATTGCCACTGGTAAGCCGAAAGCTGGGTGTTCGTCGGCTGGAGGGATATCTTTGCGGTTTTGGACTTCGGCGTCATGGCCATCATCGACATGGTTGGGGCAGGCACGGCGGGCACGGCGGTGGCCGCGAGTGGCTGCGGCACGTCGTTGAGCCACGGATCGTTCTCAGCCCATCTATGGGCGGCGATCCATTGCAGGGTCTGCATTCCGTAAGTGGTGGTATAGAGGGCTACAACTATGATGATCACCACCAAAATAATTGCGGACATCGCACCGTTTTTTTCGGGCTCGTTTGTCATCGCCTATGTCTCCGAGGGCAGGTTGCGCGCGTTATTCTACGCTCAGAGCAAATCAAAAAGCGACGCTTTCGGCGCACTCGGAGCAGGGACAGACGGAGCGCAGGAAATCGAAGCTGTAGATCCCAGTGGTGTGGCCATCCGAGTAGTCGATCTGGATGGCGTAACTTCCGATCGGTTTGGCGGCGCGTGCTTTCACTCGCTCTTTGAACATGGGAAGCAGCGGTATCCCCTTCGATTTATCCTGATCTTTTTTTATGCGCTCGTCGTTGCAGACGGCGCAGGGGCAGTGTTCGCGCAGGTAGGGAAAATCATAGGTGCTGGCGTGGCCGTCGGCCCAGACGATTTCAACGCCTTGGTTCGTGGTGACGTGTATTTTTACCTTCGTTGGTTTCCGCTGCAATTCGCTGGGTGTTCTCACGATTGAATTTTTCCGTTTTCTGGTCGATCCGGCCCTCTGTGTGTAAAATGAGCGCGTGTAAAATGGCCGCGTTGAGATTTCGCAGACGCTGCAAAGGATGATTTATGCCAGCTTATTACTTGTTGAAGAGCGAGCCTACCGTATATTCCTTCGCCGATCTGCAAAAGGACGGCGTGACGCTCTGGGACGGCGTTACCGCGCCGGCGGCGGTGATGCACCTGCGCGAGATGAAGGCCGGTGACAGGCTGGTGATTTACGAGACGGGCGACGTGAAGAGCGCGGCTGGAACGGCGTCCGTGGTCTCCGTTGACGCTTCCGATCCGAAAATTCCCAAGGTGAACATCAAAGCGGGGAAGCCCTTGAAGCGGCCGGTAACGCTTGCCGAGATCAAAGCGAACAAACTTTTCGCGACTTCGCCGCTGGTCCGGATTGGCCGCCTCTCCGTGGTGCCCTTGACCGAGGCTCAATTCAAACTCTTATCCGCGACCTGATTATGCAGCGGCTGTGCGGTGGCGCAGCTGTTCAGTTTGTCCCGGCCGCCCCAGCCTTGAAAAAGCTTATCGGTTTCGCTGGCAATATCGTCGGCAGCGCGCGGCTGGCGGTTGCCCGAGCCGGGATAAATCAGATACAGGATGCCGCCGCGAGTGCCTCCCTCTCGCGCGTTCGACCAGATCCCCAATTTGTCCGCAAGGGCGACCGAACCTTCTCCGAGCGTCCCGATATCAGCGAAGATCGCGCCGGCGGAGTAGCCATTTCTCATGTTGAAGACGACGGCGAAATCTCCGAGGCGGGCGCCGATCTGGCGCGAGAGCTGGCCGGGAAGAACGATATAGGGAATCTTGGAGGCGTCCACATAGCGCGTCGGATCGGTGCGCTCCTTGGTCCAATCAACCAGCGCAGTTTGAGAGACATAGAAGCCCGGAAACGGATCGTCCGGCCCTTGGACGAGGGGCGTGCCGTCGCGGTCGGCGACGATGCCGTCCCAGTGGCCGGGTTCGCCGGCGTTGGAGAGATCGTCGAGGCCGGTGTTATCGGGATTGTAGGCGTTGGGCGCGCCGTCCGCGTCGATGGTCATGCCAGACTGGAACATGACGGCTGCGCCGTCGTCTAGGCCCCAAACGGGAACGTCGTGGCCGAAGACGTCGCCCTTGTCAGGATCGAAGTCAGCCAGGAGGGCGCGGGAGCAGGCTGCCGGAGCGGCCACCTGCGGAGCGGGCGGTGGAACTGTCGCGTCTTGCGCGATGGCTGCTGCCGCGGGCAGGAGCGCCGCGATGCAGAGACCTGCTATCCAAACCGATTTCGTGCTCGTCATGATCCGCTGTTTCCCCATGTGCTTTCGATGCATGAAGGTAGCATCGCGTTACCCTTTGTTCCAAGGGCGCGACCTGCCCCTCCTCCTGTTGCGATTAGACGTGAGCGGTGGCGTTTGTTTTCAGCGAGATAGGGCGCTTTGTAATTCCGGCCAGTTGCGATTAGGGAGCGAACGGCAGTCGCGCGAAAATCCCCTTTTTTCTCGATTAGAAACGCAATTTGTATTGAAGGGGAAGGAGTTAGAGGCATTTCTAATCGGTCTTTCTCGATTAGAAATCGGGTCTTTGTGTTGGAGTTAGGATCAGATGCCCCGGTCGTCATGGTTCGATACCTCAGCGACCATGATAACACATAAGTAATAGAAAGTCAAGGAAAAAGGGCGGTCCTTTTCGGAAGGAACGGCCCGAGGAGCACGCAACGTTATAGGCAGAGGCAAAAGCCGCCGATCTGGAGACGGTTCTCCCGGGAAAGGCAGAGTCTAAGGCGCCCATCGAGAGACGCTCACGAACGGCGCGTACACCCTTCGTTCCTCAAGGCAAGCCGATGGCCGCTACGACGGCAAGGGCAAAGACGCCGCCAGGGATGGCGGCGCTACCACAAACGGCAACGGCAATGGCAACGGCAAAGACAAAGGCTACGCCAAAGACGCCCGCTTGAAGGCGGCCACTACACTACGTGAGACCGGTGTACAATCGCCCCGCTATGAGGAAACTATTCGCGTGCGGAATTGGACTACTCGCAGGCGCTTACTTGCCAGCTCGCTTGGTGCAACCGCCGCGAGTTTCCGCACAATCTGCGACGACCGCCCCCGCGCTGTTTAGGCAACTGCAAGCCTCGGACGGGTCGCCGCTGACCTTCGAAGTTGCGTCAGTGAAGAAGCATCCTCCTGAGAACGGGCAGAAAGAGGGCATCACGTTGGGCGGTACGGACGTGGGTCGATATAGAGCCTCCAATGTGACGGCCAAAATGCTGATCGCGAGGGCTTACGACGTGAACGAGTTTCAGATCGCCGGGGGACCGAGCTGGATCAATTCGGAACGCTGGGATATCGAGGCGAAAGTGGATGCCTCGCTAGCCGCAGAGTTGCAAAAACTATCTCGTCAACAGCAACAGGCGCAGCAGGATTTAATGTTGCGATCGCTTCTACTTGACCGTTTCGCATTGAAGGTGACGCGCGGGACGAAAGAAGGCACGGTGTTCGCGCTGGTGGTGGCGAAGGGCGGGCCGAAGCTCAAGGAGGTAGCGCCGCCCGATCCGCAGGCCGCACCGGCGCAGCCGTCGGCGCCAATTCTGCCGGGACGGAGCTCGGGGGCAGCTCCGGGGCAAGCGCTGATCATGATGAACGGGGGGAGCGGCCTTGTGACGATGGCCTCGAACGCGGTGCCGATCGCGGATCTTGCGAACCAGCTCTCCATGCAACTCGGTCAGCAGATCCTCGACCGAACCGGCCTAAAGGGCACGTACGAATACAAGCTGCAATTCGCGGCGCAGGGCGATCTCGGCCTTGATGGCGTGCCGCTTTCACCCTCAGGGGAAAGGCCCGAGTCTGCCGCGCCCTCGGTTTTCACGGCGCTGCAGGAGCAGCTTGGACTCAAGCTCGAAACAACGAAGGGGCAAATAGCCACGATTACAATCGATCACATCGAGGAACCGACGGCGAATTGACTGTGTGAACGTAAATCCTGATAAGTCACATTATCGTACAGCTGTCGGATATTTTCTGCTACTGGGGAGGTAGAATCTGCCCTGCAACATGAACCCCGCGACAGGCAAAAGTATCCGGCGCTTCTTCCTCGTCCTAGGCAAGTCGGTCCAAAGAAGATCAGCGAAGATGTGCTCATGCTGGTGGTAACGGTCGGCCTGATGGTTGCAGCATTCAGAGCGCACTTTGACAGAAGGTCAAAGCAGACTCCCGTCGTATTTACCGCGTAGCAAAACAGCAGCGTCTGCCAGAGTCCCGGAACCGCGTCTTTCGGATTGCACTGAGGCGATGGGAACGATCCCGAGTGGCCTCCATTTTCACTGCGCTGGAAGAGCAGTTTGGGTTGCGAATTGAGTCGACCATCGGTCCGGGTTGACACAATCCTCATCCTTCACATCGAAGAGCCTTCGCCGAATTGATTTTCGGAGTGTAACTCACGTGCAGCGCGTTGATCGGTAGTTGACAGAGGATTCACATGGATTCGCGGAGTTGTGGTGTGTTCGGAGATACTTTTAGTAAGAAGGCACGGGTATTTTGGCTTGAGTGTCAAAGACCAATGCGAATGGATTTCTTGATAGGGACAGCGGCGGAGCGAGCGTCGATCACCTGGAAAGGTGGTCGAGTGTGGCGCGCGTGTCTGCTGGTCCTTTTGCTGGCGAGCGGGCTGCTGACGGGCGGCGCGATTCGAGCGCGCGCGCAGGCGCCTTCTGGTTCTCAATTCGATCGGCTCACTGCGTCGGCCGAGAGCGGAGACGCCGGTGCTCAGGTGCAGCTCGGCATTCTCTATTACGACGGCATGGCTGACAGTCCTCGGCCGAATTACGTCACGGCGCTGAAATGGTTTCATCTTGCCGCGGATCAGGGCAACGCCGACGCGCAGGATCGCATTGGGATCATGTATTACTTCGGCAAGGGCGTGCCGCAGGACTACACGGAAGCGGCGCGTTGGTATCAGCTGGCCGCCGAGGGCGGGAATTATCATGCGACGCAGCAGCTCAGCAATATGTACGCGCGAGGCGTTGGCGTAGCGCGGGATCAGGGCGAGTCAAGGAAGTGGGCAGCGCAGGCGAAGGCGGTTCGTCCGGAGAAGCCGCCCGTCCGTACGTGGGCCTGGTTCGAGGTCGCAATTCTGGCGGTGATCGCGTTCTCGTTCGGATTAATTGCGTTGCAGAGAGGTGGGCTTAAGGGATGGCCGCGCCTTAATGTGGCGTTTTTCGTGCACGTGGCGGGCGTCCTGCTGGTGCTGGATACTCTGACGACTTACGGCTTCTTGATCGTGTTTCCCCACTGCTCGCATAATTTTCTCGCAACGGCCTGCACGCAGATCAGCGATCCAGGCACACGCAAGGTCGTGAATGAGATGGGCGACTGGGCGACGGTCAATCTGATTTTCCGTTTCATGGGTGGAGTGGGTTTCATTGTGGATGTGCTGTCCGTGTGGTACGTGGTCTACCTCTTGCGGAAGCTTTTCAAGAGTTCCCGCGCACGGATTCAGCCTGCGGTGCCTGCCCGGAACTTCTGATCGGAGAACAATTTCCCGGCGTGCGACACACGTATCCACAATCCCCTGATCTGTTTTGGTATTCCCGCCCCTTGCTGCAAACGGAATGGTCGTTCCGATGGTGGTGACTGAAATCAGATTGCGCGCCGGTGATTCTTAACGATGATTAACGTAAGTGCCACAGACGGCAAAGTCGACGGCAAACCCAAAGCAGATCCCTGGCTTCGCTCGGGATGACAAAGAGAGAAACGAAGGCAAAGACGCCGCCAGGGATGGCGGCGCTACCACATAAGGCAACGGCAAAAGCGTCGGCAACAGCAAATGCAAAGGCGCTAATGTTTGGCGGGTGTGGGCGCGAAGAGGGACAGCTTGAAGGCGTTGGCCATTTTTTTGTAGCCGGCGTCGCCCGGGTGGAGGAGGTCTGGCGATTCGGCCGAGGGGCTGAAGCGCTTGGGGTCGGAGGAGTCGCGAGTGGCCGCGTCGAAATCGACCACAGCGTCGAACTGGCCGCTATGGAGGATCCAGTCGTTCGCGGCTTCGCGAATGGCTTCGCCGGCGTCTTTGTAGCCGCTGGAGCCGCCGTAGGGCGTCATGGTGCAGCCGATGACTTTCACTCCACGAGAGTGCGCGGCTTCGATGATCTGGCGATAGGCAGCGATGAGATCGTCTGCGGAGAAGGGCGCGGCGGCTGGAGTGGTAGATGGAGTAGCCGCCGGAGTTGCGGCCTGGCGCATCGCCAGATTGATGTCGTTGATCCCTTCGAGCACGGTGATCCAGCGAACGCCGGGCACGTCAAGCGCCTGATGTGCGAGGCGGACGAGGCCGCTCACGTTATCGCCAAGGATGCGGTTGCCGGAAATGCCTTCGTTCACGACGGCGATGTGAGCGGTGGCGGGATTGGCGTGGAGGCGTTGCGCGAGAATTGCGGGCCACATCGCGTAAGCGCCGGGAGTGGATTGGTCGCCGTCGGTGATGGAATCGCCGAAGGTGACGAGAGCTGCGGCGTCCGCGGGCGCGAGCACGTCAACTCCCTCGAGCCAGTAATAAGCTTCGCTGACGCTGACCGGATCGGTGATTTCGGGAGCAGAGGTGAAATCGCCGGAGCCGGATGCGTACGTGGGCTGAAGGCCGAGGCCGTGGTTCGTGGGCGCGCCTGTGTCACCGGAGAAATAAAGACTGACGGCGAGTTCGGAGAGCGGCGCGACATTTAATTTCACAGGATCGCTGACGAGCACCTGGCCTGCGTACATGGTGGCGGACGGCTTGCCGCTGAAAGTGAGCGAGCGGTCGGAGCCCGGCGCGATGGCGGAATCTTTTGCGTGCAGCGCGATGTGCGCAGCGCCGAGGGTTACGGTGGGCGCGCCGAAGGTGTTATAGAGGCGGATGCGAACGGTTTGGCCGCCGATGCTGGTGCGGAGAGTCATGCGGATGGTTCGATTGCTCAAGCCTGCGATGCCCGGCGGAAGATTGTAGCGGCGCTGGACGAGGCCCGGTTGCGGTGCGGCCACTTGCGGCGCGATGGGGATTGCGGACGTGGTGGCCGGAGGAGCGGGCGGCGGAGCTGGTGCTGGCGCGGCGACGGGTTGAGTGGCGCGAGCTGCGGCGGGCGCCGGGATTCGCGCGGGTGTTTGCGCGGCGCCCCATGTGGCGACCCAGTGCTCGGTTTGCGCGTGTGCGGCGTTGAGGGGCGCGAGAAGAAACAGCAGCGGTATTAGTGAGCGAAACGAGCGAGTGGGCGTCATTGAAAATTCCCCGGTGCGGATAATATTGCTTGCGGCTTGCGGAGCGCAAGGGCAAGTAATGGGCGGGATCGCGAAAACGCGAGATTGTAAGCGATTACCGGTTTGGGGCGATGCGATTCGTGATATGAAGATTCGCTTGG
>Ga0210385_10002777_pt1 | contig 10497 bp, 4 predicted proteins | sample IncBWH26OmetaG_FD_160107 | JGI IMG/M metagenome (GOLD analysis project Ga0210385, IMG submission 160107) | Forest soil microbial communities from Barre Woods Harvard Forest LTER site, Petersham, Massachusetts, United States - Inc-BW-H-26-O ... | reverse complement strand
CAACTGCGAATTCCTTTCGAATTCTAGCCACGACCTGCATAACCATCAGCGAGTGACCACCCAGTTCAAAAAAGTTGTCCGTAATACCTGCTCGCTCAACTCCCAGCAGGTTTCGCCAGACACCAGCAAGACGCTCCTCGGTCGGGGTCTGGGGAGCGACGTAGCTGCGGTCGCCAATGGCATGCACCGAGGCTTGCAATACCAGCGCTTTTCGGTCAACTTTGCCGCCCGGGAGCAATGGAAAAGCATCCACGAGACGGTAGTCTGAAGGAACCATATAATCCGGTACCCTTAACCGCATGAAGCGCCGCATCTCGTCAGCATCCGTATGCAACCCGGAACGAAGGTCAAGGTAAGCAGTCAGCCGTTGATACCCAAACCGGTCGGCGAGAATGACGACCGCATCACGCACTGCCGGATGTGATGCCAGCGTTGCCTCAATCTCGCCAAGCTCCACGCGTATTCCGCGAATCTTTACCTGGTTATCAGCCCTGCCGAGGTACTCGATCTCGCCATTCGGCAAATATCGTCCTAGATCGCCTGTCTTAAAAAGACGCTGTGGGCTGCCCGACTCTAAGTCATGAGTGATAAAACGCTCAGATGTAAGCTCCGGCCTCCTGAAATATCCTCGTGCAAGACAATCTCCTCCAACGTGGATCTCGCCCGGCACGCCTATTGGCACCCGATTCAAATGGCGATCGAGTATGAGTATTTGAACGTTGCTGATCGGCCGTCCAATGGACACCTGCCCGCTCAGATCGTCTCCTCCTCTGATCTCATGGCAGGTCACATCCGCTGCTACTTCTGAAGAGCCATAGATATTCAGCAGAGTCGCTTTCGGCAATGCCCGCGAAAATCGCTTCACCAGGTCAGCCGGAAGCACCTCACCGCTGCAGGTCCAAAGCTCAAGCTTCGGCAGTCTGCTTTGAATGTCTTTCACTCCTTCGAGAATGACTCTCAGCAACGAAGGGACCAGAACAATTCGAGTGACCCCATATTCTGAAAGAAGTTGAACAAATTGTTCAGGGTCGATGATCACCTCATCAGGAAGGGTCACTGATGGCACACCACGCAGAAGCGGACCAAAAATCTCCCAGATGGAATCAACAAATCCCAGGAATGTTTTCTGGCAGCAAATCTCCCCGTCTAGAAAGGGATAAGCATTCCACATCCACGAAAACCGGTTCATGCTTGCCCGGTGTGTGCCCTCAACCCCCTTTGGGCTGCCAGTGGACCCGGAAGTGTAGATAACACACATGCGATTTTCAGCTGAAAGCGGCAGCGACAGGTTACCTGTATCCCCAGTATCTGCGGACAGGCTTTCGGCATTGAACGCAAGTACTTCGACTCCATGTTCCTGCCACAGGTCGACAAATTCAGGTGTGGTGACCACTACCCTGACCTGAGAGTCCTCTACGAGAAAGTCCAATCGCTGTTCGGGGTACGCGGGATCTAGTGGAACGTACGCGGCCCCGGTTTTCAGAATTCCAAGGAGCGCAACGATCATCTCGATCGATCGGTTTAAAGAAATGCCTACGAGCTCTCCTTGGACTACGCCCATTTTCACGAGGCGTCTGGCCAGACGGTTGGCAAGCTCGTTCAACTCGCGGTAGCTTAATTGCTTGCTTTGATCGATGATCGCCGTCTTTTCGGGCGTGCATGTCACCTGCTCTTCAAAAGCGGTGTGAACGCACAATTCCCGAGGATACTCGCTACTCGTGCTATTCCACTCCGCGAGCTGTCGCACCTCTGCAACGGTTAGCAGCGAAAACTTCGAGAGTTTCTCGTCCGGCGCGGCAACAATCGCATCGACGAGCTTTGCGAAGTGCCCGGCCATGCGCTGAATTGTGCTCTCTTCATAAAGGTCCGAATCGTACTCCAACGTGCAGTACAAATGACCAAGGTCGATGACTTCAAGACTCAGGTCAAATTTCGCGATGCCGTTCTCGAACTCGATCTCCTCCATCACCAACCCGGGAAGGTCAACCTTCTCCTTCGGAGCATTTTGGAGAACAAACATCACTTGAAACAACGGGTTGCGATTCAGGTTGCGGTCAGGAGCCAACGCCTCCACCAGCTTCTCGAATGGCATGTCCTGGTGTGCCAGTGCTTCCAATGTGTTCGCGCGTGCTTGCCGCAGTACATCCCGGAAGCTGTCTGAACCAAGATCGGCCCGCAGGATCAGTGTGTTAACAAAGAACCCGATCTGACTCTCAAGCTCTACATCATTCCTTCCCGCGGTCGGAGTACCAACCAGGAAATTGTCCTGCAGAGCATACCTTCCCAACAGAATTTGAAATGCTGAGAGGAGCGCCATGAACAGAGTCGCATTCTCACCCTGAACCAGTGCCTTGAGACTCTTGTTCGTCTCCTGACTTAGCTCGAAATGAATGCTTTTTCCCCGGCCGCTATGCGTTGCCGGACGCGGATGATCGGTTGGCAGCTGGAGAACGGTCTCTGCACCCTCTAGCTTGTTTTTCCAATAATGGAGCTCACTAGCAAGGTAGTCCCCGGACACGGTGGCACGCTGCCAACGGCAATACTCGGAGTACTGAAGATTCAACTTGGGGAGTTGGGGCGGTTTGCCAGCAACAAAGCTCGCATAGAGCTCGCCCATCTCATGAAACAACAGGTTCATCGACCATCCATCCGCAATCATGTGATGGATGACGAGAACAAGCATATGATCCTCGGAGCCGAGCCGCAGCAGCTTTACTCTCAGGAGAGGGCCTGTGCTGAGGTCGAAAGGGCGGCACGCTTCCTCGCCGGCAATGCGAAGAGCAGCTTCCTCGCATTGCGCGGCAGAAGGCTCGTCGATATCCAATACCGGAAGATCAACGTTTGGCGAGGGCAGCACAACTTGCCTGATTTCATCCTCTTCAGAAAAGAAGATGGTCCGCAATGACTCATGACGCGCCACCAGGGACCGCATTGCAGTAGCTAACGCTGCATGGTCCAGCGAGCCTGTCAGGCGGAACGCTCGCGCAAGATTATAAGCCGCTGTCCCGGGGGTTACTTGATCCAGGAACCAAAGGCGCTGCTGTCCAAAGGACGTCGGGAAAGACCGCTCACTCATTACATTCCTTCGCAGGGGAGGTGCGGAATCGGAATTGCCAAACCGCTACAGGATTTAACCAACTCTCGCCCCGGAGGCAGGTACTCGAGTGTTGATATCCATAATAACAACGCAGTCAAATTCCCAATAGATTTTTTATGACGCGAAAAAAACGATGACTTCACTACAATTCAGGTCAATATGCTTTTGCATGTTATCAACATGGTCTGCTGCGGTAATACCTGCATCGCTTTGGCGAGCGTCGATGATATCTTATGGATAACTGCTCGACCGACAGCACGACGCTGATGCCGAAAACTTGATACTCAAAGATTTGATCGGCTTCAGCGATTCGCTCCCGCAGCCTCTCTCCTCCAAAAACACCACGGGTTGATGACAGGCGTGCGGGACAATTTATCCAATCTATCTGCATTTGAGCAAAAAGAATTGCTCGTCGGGTTGCTCAGTCAAAAGCCCGAGCGAGTGTTTCCCTTGTCCTTAGCGCAACAACGATTGTGGTTCCTGGACCGGCTCTATCCAGGAAATTCCGCCTATAACGTTCCCTTTGGTCTGCGTCTGCAAGGAAATCTGAATCCAGCTGCGCTCGAATCGAGTGTCAGCGAGCTGATCCAACGTCACGAAATTCTGCGCACCACCTTTGATACTCGCGACGGACAGCCCGTCCAGATCGTGGCAGCAGAATCGCTGATCGAAATACCCCTCCTCGATTTGACCCCGATGCCTGTCGACGAACGCCGTTCTGAGGCGTACAGGATAGGAATTAATGAGGCTCGCCTTCCTTTCGATCTTGCAAATGGCCCTCTAGTGCGGTTCAAGCTGATTTGCCTGGCCGCAGACGAGCATCTCTTGCTTTGCGTCATGCACCACATTGTGTGCGACGGTTGGTCGTTGGAAATATTCGTTCGCGAACTAGCGGTTCTCTACGCCCAACACGCCGGCGAACCACGTGCATCCCTGGCTGACCTGCAGATTCAATATGGCGACTACGCGGAGTGGCAGCGCGAATGGATTGCAGGCGATCTACTCGCCGACCAAGCCCGATACTGGAAACAGAAACTGGCGGATGCGCGCCCGCTTCTACAGTTGCCAACAGATCGCGCTCGCCCTCTCGAGCAGACGTACGAAGGCGCCAGCCAAGTCATATCCATCCCGAAGCAGCTGGTTCACAATCTCGCAGATTTCGGCCGCGCGCGCCGATCAACCTTATTCATGGTAATGCTCGCCGTATTTAAGACACTCCTCCACTGCTATACCGGAAGCGACGACATTCTAGTGGGCGTCCCGGTTGCTGGTCGCAACCGCATCGAACTCGAAGACCTTATCGGATTTTTTGTAAATACGCTGGTACTACGAACAAATCTCTCCGGCGATCCGCGCTTTACCGACCTGCTTTCCCAGGTACGCGAAGTCTCTCTGGATGCCTTTGCTCATGCTGATCTTCCCTTTGAGAAGCTGGTGGAAGATCTGAATCCACCCAGAACCTTAAGTTACAGTCCCGTGATTCAGGTCATGTTCTCGGCCGTCAAGGCTAGAAAATTTCCTGAATTCGGCGATGTCTCAGCCAGTCCTTACATCTTCAGCAGCCACACATCTCTTTTCGATCTGTCGGTGGAGTTCATTGAGGATGCGCAGGATCATTGGTGGCTGAAAGTCGAGTATGACACTTCGCTCTTCGACTACGCGCGAATGACGAAAATGCTGAATGATTACTTGGCGGTGCTGGCGGCGGTTACATCACAACCAGAGCTGCGGATCTCCCGGCTCAATGCGCTGCTGAACGTGGAGGAGGGTACAACCACGCCCAACGAGCATATTCAGATTCCTCGAAGGATGGCTCGCACAGATGCTCCCCATCGCGAAGTATTAGACTCCGGCGTGAGAGACACGGACGAACCCCGCGATGCGCTGGAACAAATAATGGTCCGCATATGGGAGCGAGTGCTGGGTACAGAAGGAATCAGGGTCAGCGACAATTTTTTTGATCTGGGCGGTCACTCATTGCTGGCGGCTCAATTGGTTTCTGAGGTCGAAAAGGCGGTTGGCCGGCCAATTCCTCTCTCAGCGCTCTTTCGTGGTTCGACTATCGAGTCTTTCGCGAAAGTGATACGCAGCCGTACCGAGTGGAGTCCCGACCCTCTGGCGATGGAACTCAACACAGGCACTCAACAGTTCCCGTTATTCACGATCGTGCAATCGGGAGTAGACGCTCTTGGTTATGCGCTCATGGCTCGTCACTTGGGACCCGAGCAGACTCTCTATAAGCTCCAGGCACACACTCCCTTCTGTCATATCGTCCCGTTTACGATTGAGGAATTTCGAACCATCGCGCGCGAATACATCGCCGCAATGCGTGCAATTCAGCCGAAAGGTCCTTATTTTCTAGTAGGCACATGCAACGGAGTACATATCGCCGAACAAATGGTGCTTGAGTTAGAGGCGCAGGGACAGGAAGTCGGATTTTTTGGCATTATTGATACCTTCGTTTTGCAGCATAGTGACATTCCATGGCTGGCATACCTCGAATCCTCTCGTATCCGCCGCCGATACGTTTCTCAATTGCCCCTCATGGCTCAGGTCACACATTACAAGCAGGCGGCTAAGAATCGGCTGCATCGGATTGTTTCACGCGAAACAGAGCCGTTCAGCCCATGGGTAAAGGCCTTTTGGCCAGGAAAGGAATTTCAGCCCAAACAATTCCGTGCCCCGGTGATCCTCTTCAAGAGGCTCAAACAGCCGTATTTCAAGGTGAAGGATCACGAAATGGGTTGGGGTTCGCGATCCTTGTCTGGAACAGAAGTCCGCATCATCAACGTTCAAGCGCATGAGGAAATGCTTCGCGAACCCGCCGTCCAAATGATCGCCGAACAATTAAAAGAGGCCTTGCGCCGCGTCGAAGAACGTTCTTTGCCCTCCTTCACTCGGGCACAGGAGTCAATCGCGACGTGACAGCTATCCGTTCGGGGCTGAACGAATATTGCTAGACTGCAGTTGCTAACCTGTATTTTAAATCGGAGACTTATATTCCCCCACAACCACCATGGAATCTTCACGACCAGCCAGCAGCGATCAAAGCGAAGCGACGGAACTCCGCGATCAATGGACGACTGAGAAAGAGCACATTGTCGCGCAGGAATCGATGGCAGCTGTGCGCGAACGCAGGCACCCGATCCTTGGCCTGCGAACTGCAAGTCCCCGGCCCCTGACAGTCATTCGCCGTCCATCGTTTTCGCTCAAAACAATTTTCACCGGGACTAGAACGCTGATCGGCTATCGCGATTTACTGTATACACTTACCCTCTTTCGGCTAACGGTTCGCTACAAGCAGTCGGTACTAGGTTGGATCTGGGCCGCCCTGCAGCCGTTGGCCATGATGATGGTCTACACGCTTGTCTTCTCGCGAGTGGCAAAAGTCAGAAGCGAGGGAGTGCCCTATCCTTTGTTTGTGTTCTCGGCATTACTGCCGTGGATCTTCTTCTCAGGCGCAGTCAACAACGCCATCAACGGTCTTGTGAGCCACGCGAACCTGCTAACAAAGTTGTACTTCCCCCGGGAGATCATTCCTCTTTCCTATGTCTTCGCGGCGCTCGTTGATTTTGTCTTCGCCTTCGCCATTCTGAGTGGGTTGATGGTGTACTACCGTATTTCGTTCACCTGGAATATCTTTTATGCTCTACCCATTGTCCTGATACTGATGGCCTTCACATCTGCTGTTGCTCTGTTCCTGTCCTCCATGCAAGTTCGCTTTCGCGACGTCGCCGCCGCCCTGCCGGTTGTCCTGCAGATAGGAGTCTTCGCCGCTCCGGTCGCCTATTCTCTCGATTCAATTCCCTCCCGATTCCAGCGCCTGTATTTGTTAAATCCTGTCGCCAGCCTTATTGAAAATTTTCGGCTGGTTGTAACTCACGGCCTGGCCCCGAATCTCCCCATGCTCATCACATCCGCCACGGTCACGCTATTCTGCCTTGCGTTGGCCTATGGTTATTTCAAGGCGACAGAAGCAACCATGTCCGACGTGATTTGAGCCGAATTGCCTATGTTTGATATCAAGCTGGATCACGTTTCTAAGCGATATTTCATAAGGAACGGCAGCCGCGAGCGGTCCATTGGCTGGCCCGACTTTTCACGCAAAAAGGAAAAGTGGGTGCTGCGTGATATCAGCTTCGAAGTGGCAGAAGGTGAATCCCTCGGCATCATCGGAAACAACGGAGCCGGCAAGAGTACGCTTTTAAAGCTCTTGTCGAGAATCACCGCTCCTACCTCAGGCGAAATAAGCATCAGAGGACGCCTTGCGGCTTTGATCGAAGTTGGTTCCGGTTTTCATCCGGAACTGACCGGGCGCGAGAACATCTTTATGAACGGATCGATGCTTGGAATGACCCGTTCAGAGATCGCCCGCAGGGTAGACAGCATTGTCGAGTTCGCCGGCTTACCGGAATACATCGACGTTCCCGTAAAGCGTTACTCGTCGGGGATGTATGTGAGGCTGGGTTTTTCAATTGCCGCACACCTCGATCCTGACGTCCTGCTTTTGGATGAGGTGCTGGCAGTTGGAGATATCGTCTTCCAAGCGAAGTGCCTGGACATCATTGACCAGCTGCGAGAGGACGGCCGGACGATTGTATTGATCTCTCATGACCTCGGTGCAATCCAGCGGCTGTGCGACCGGGCGATCCTACTCCATCATGGACAGATGGCGATGGACGGCAATCCTACCGACGTCGTTGATCACTATCAACAAATGGCGATGGACGAAAAGGAAACCCGTTATCTCATCGATGATGATGATGCCCATCAAAAGCAGGCGACCTGTTCTACTATCTCGTTCACTTCAACAGAGCAGGACGAGACGCCACGCACCGGATACCCAATGTTTGCTCGCTTCGGCTTTCGTGCTCAGGCTGAGTTGGAGAACGTAGTCTTTAATGTTCTGATTTACTGGCCCAGCGGCTACCTTTGCACACAGCTCACAACTGCGACATTGGACCCGCATCTGCGAATCAAACCCGGCTCAGGTGAGGTTGAATTCTACTGCCCTGTGCTTGAGATTCAGCCCGGTTGGTATCGCGTAGATATCTCTATCGAGTCGAATGGCGACTACATCGACAGGCAGCAACGTTGTGCCGTTCTACACGTATGCCCCGGCAAGGTGGTTATGGGTGACTTCTACATGGACACCGTCTGGCGCATCCATGCATGATCATATGGAGCGCACAGAGACATCCATCGAATGGCCTTCGCCGCCGTCAAATCTCTCGATACAGCATGGCGCGGTTCACGTATGGGCCTGGGACTACAAGTGCTCTACGGATGATCTGAGCCGATACGTTACCCTGCTCTCGCCCGAGGAAAACTCGCGGATGTTGAGGTTTCATTTTGAGAACGACCGCGTCCGATATATCGTTTCACACGCCGTCTCAAGAATGCTGCTGGGACAATATCTAGGCGCGGCGCCATCGTCTATTTCTTTTTATCGGAACGAATTTGGCAGGCCAGGTCTTGCGCCAGCTTTGTCAGTGCCGGAGTTGACTTTCAACTTGAGTCATACAAATCGTGTCGGGCTTCTGGCCGTAGCCGCTGACCTGACGATCGGAGTAGATGTAGAAGAAGTTCGTCCAGTTGAGCCCGGAACAGTGGAGCGTTACTTTTCGGCTAAGGAGCAGGCAGACCTGACGACGTTGACAGGCGCCGACTGGCTGGAGGGCTTCTACAATTGTTGGACCCGCAAAGAAGCTATCCTCAAGGCTGAGGGCATCGGGCTCGGTGTGAGTCTGAATTCGTTTGATGTGTCCCTGCGTCCAAATGCACAGGCAGCGATGCTCGGAGTTCGGGTTGGCTCAGGACTTACCTCAAGCTGGCATCTATCAGAGCTTCGACCGGCGTTCGGCATTATTGGGGCTCTGGCAACAGACGCTCCTCCCGCCAGTGTCCTCTGTTACCGTTTCGCACACTGATCCACGCAGCTACCTGGCCTGGCGCAGGAAGCGGCGCACTGTGAACATCGAGAATTGGAACAAAACCTCAGAAAGGGGCGCAGCCGGCTCGTTTGTTAAAACCAGCTACCACCCTTCTCTCGGGGCTTTGGAAAAACCCGCCTACGGAATCGTCACATTGATCTGACTCGAAGGTTGGCTTTCGGTGCCGGCGGAATCGACGCTTGTCACATAATAGGCATAAGCCGTGCCAGCCGCGACCGTGCTATCGATATACGATGTCTGTGCATCAGCGGATGAGTTCAGCAGTTGATAGGAACTACTACTGCCCGTCGCTCGGTAGATGTGATAACCAGTCACCGGAACAGGTGAACTACCGGGCGCGTCCCAACTCAGATCAACCTGATGTGTCTCACCAGTACCGCTCAGGCTGACCGCAACACTCGCATTGGTCGACGAGTTGCTGCTGATCGTCAGAGTGCCTGTCGCCGCGCTAGCCGACGTTGGCGCAAACTCAACTTCGAGTGTGACTGCCTGTTTAGGGCTTAGCGTGACCGGGAAAGTTGCACCGGATACAGTGAAACCAGCTCCGCTGATCGGTGCCGAGTTGACCGTGACTGCACCCGTCCCGCTTGAAGTTAACGTCACCCCAAGCGTTGCATTCGAACCAACCGTTACATCGCCGAAGCTCAGACTGGTTGGACTGACCGTCAGTTGCGGTGTCGTTGTGCCAGTGCCGCTAAGACCAACCGCTACCGTCGCATTTGTTGATGAATTGCTGCTAATGCTCAGCGTACCCGTCGACGCGCCAGCCGTCGTTGGTGCAAACTGCACATTGAGCGTCAACGTCTGCTTGGGACTTAGGGTGGCTGGGAAGGTCGCGCCCGAGACAGTGAATCCGGTGCCACCAATCGTCGCCGAGTTGACCGTTACGGGAGATGTCCCGCTTGAGGTTATCGTAACCCCCAGCGTTGCATTTGAACCCACCGCTACACTGCCAAAACTCAAAGAAGTCGGGCTCATCGTCCACTGCGGAGTACCTGTGCCAGTGCCGCTCAGGCCGACCGCTGCGGTTGCGTTGGTCGACGAGTTGCTGCTGATGGTCAGCGCCCCTGTCGCTGCGGCAGCCGTCGTCGGGGCGAACTTCACACTGAGTGTCAACGTCTGCTTCGGGTTCAAAGTGACAGGAAACGTTGATCCCGACACGGTAAATCCCGTGCCGCTGATCGTCGCCGAGTTGATCTGCACCGCGGATGTCCCGCTTGAAGTCAACGTAACAGCAGACGTTGCATTCGAACCCACGGCGACGCTGCCGAAGCTCAGCGAACTCGGACTCACTGTTAACTGCGGTGTGGTCGTGCTCGTACCCGTGCCGCTCAGGCTCACCGAAACGGAGCTATGCCTTGCCGCATTACTCGCAATTGTGAGCGCGCCCGTCGCTGCGCTTGCAGCAGTCGGAGTAAATTTCACATTCAGCGTAACTGTCTGTTT
>Ga0210385_10002772_pt1 | contig 10503 bp, 4 predicted proteins | sample IncBWH26OmetaG_FD_160107 | JGI IMG/M metagenome (GOLD analysis project Ga0210385, IMG submission 160107) | Forest soil microbial communities from Barre Woods Harvard Forest LTER site, Petersham, Massachusetts, United States - Inc-BW-H-26-O ... | reverse complement strand
GACCGACGACATCGACCACTTCGGCAACCGGCGGCTGCGTACCGTCGGCGAGCTCATCCAGAACCAGGTCCGGCTGGGCCTGGCCCGGATGGAGCGCGTCGTCCGCGAGCGGATGACCACGCAGGACGTCGAGGCGATCACGCCGCAGACCCTGATCAACATCCGCCCGGTGGTGGCGTCGATCAAGGAGTTCTTCGGCACCAGCCAGCTGTCGCAGTTCATGGACCAGACCAACCCGCTGGCCGGCCTTACCCACAAGCGCCGGCTGTCGGCACTCGGCCCCGGTGGCCTGAGCCGTGAGCGGGCCGGGTTCGAGGTTCGTGACGTGCACCCGTCGCACTACGGCCGGATGTGCCCGATCGAGACCCCTGAAGGCCCGAACATCGGCCTGATCGGGTCCCTGTCGTCGTACGCCCGCGTCAACGCGTTCGGCTTCGTCGAGACGCCGTACCGCAAGGTGACCGACGGCAAGGTGACCGACCAGATCGACTACCTGACCGCGGACGAGGAGGACCGGCACGTCATCGCGCAGGCGAACACGCCGGTCAACGACGATGGCTCCTTCGGGACCAACCGGGTGCTTGTCCGCCGCAAGGGCGGCGAGGTTGACCAGATCCCGCCGGACGAGGTCGACTACATGGACGTGTCCGCGCGCCAGATGGTGTCCGTGGCCACCGCCATGATCCCGTTCCTCGAGCACGACGACGCCAACCGGGCGCTGATGGGGTCCAACATGCAGCGGCAGTCCGTGCCGCTGCTGCGGTCCGAGTCGCCGCTCGTCGGCACCGGCATGGAGTACCGTGCCGCGACCGACGCTGGCGACGTCATCCTCGCGGAGAAGGCGGGCGTGGTCGAGGAGTCCTGCGCGGACTACGTGACCATACTGAACGACGACGGCACCAGGACCACGTACCACGTGCAGAAGTTCCGCCGGTCCAACCAGGGCACCTGCTTCAACCAGAAGCCCATCGTGGAAGAGGGGCAGCGGGTCGAGGAGCGCCAGGTCCTGGCGGACGGTCCGTGCACCGACGACGGCGAGATGGCGCTGGGCAAGAACCTGCTCGTCGCCTTCATGCCGTGGGAGGGCCACAACTACGAGGACGCGATCATCCTGTCGCAGCGCCTTGTGCAGGACGACGTGCTGTCGAGTATTCACATCGAGGAGCACGAGGTCGACGCCCGGGACACCAAGCTCGGTCCTGAGGAGATCACACGGGACATCCCGAACGTCTCCGACGAGGTCCTCGCCGACCTCGACGAGCGCGGCATCATCCGGATCGGCGCCGAGGTCGTCAACGGCGACATCCTGGTCGGCAAGGTCACGCCCAAGGGCGAGACCGAGCTCACGCCGGAAGAGCGCCTGCTGAGGGCGATCTTCGGCGAGAAGGCCCGCGAGGTCCGTGACACGTCCCTCAAGGTGCCGCACGGCGAGGAGGGCAAGGTCATCGGCGTCCGGGTGTTCACCCGCGAGGACGGCGACGAGCTGCCGCCAGGCGTCAACGAGCTGGTCCGCGTGTACGTGGCCCAGAAGCGGAAGATCACCGACGGCGACAAGCTGGCGGGCCGCCACGGGAACAAGGGTGTCATCTCCAAGATCCTGCCGGTCGAGGACATGCCGTTCCTCGCCGACGGGACCCCGGTGGACATCGTGCTGAACCCGCTGGGCGTTCCCGGCCGGATGAACGTCGGCCAGGTCCTCGAGACGCACCTCGGCTGGGTGGCCAAGACCGGCTGGCAGGTCAGCGGCAAGGACGAGGAGTGGAAGGACCGGCTGCGCGCGATCGGCGCCGACTCAAGCGAGCCAGGCACCAACGTGGCCACCCCGGTTTTCGACGGCGCGCACGAGGAGGAGATCACCGGCCTGCTCGGTTCCACGCTGCCGAACAGGGACGGCAACCAGCTGATCGGCTCGACCGGCAAGACCACCCTGTACGACGGGCGCACCGGCGAGCCGTTCAAGGACCCGGTCTCCGTCGGCTACATCTACATCCTCAAGCTGCTGCACCTCGTGGACGACAAGATCCACGCGCGGTCCACCGGCCCGTACTCCATGATCACCCAGCAGCCGCTGGGCGGTAAGGCGCAGTTCGGCGGGCAGCGCTTCGGTGAAATGGAAGTGTGGGCCCTGGAGGCCTACGGCGCCGCCTACGCGCTGCAGGAGCTGCTCACCATCAAGTCCGACGACGTGCTCGGCCGCGTGAAGGTCTACGAGGCCATCGTGAAGGGCGAGAACGTCCCGGAACCAGGCATCCCGGAAAGCTTCAAGGTGCTCATCAAGGAAATGCAGTCGCTTTGCCTCAACGTGGAAGTGCTGTCCAGCGACGGCGCGGCCATCGAGATGCGCGACACCGACGAAGATGTCTTCCGCGCGGCGGAGGAACTAGGCATCGACCTGTCCCGGCGTGAGCCGAGCAGCGTCGAAGAGGTCTGACAACGAAGGGGGAACCAACACAGTGCTAGACGTCAACTTCTTCGACGACCTCCGCATCGGCCTTGCCACCGCCGAGGACATCAGGCAGTGGTCGCACGGCGAGGTAAAGAAGCCGGAGACCATCAACTACCGCACCCTCAAGCCGGAAAAGGACGGGCTCTTCTGCGAGAAGATCTTCGGCCCGACCCGGGACTGGGAGTGCTACTGCGGCAAGTACAAGCGCGTCAGGTTCAAGGGCATCATCTGCGAGCGCTGCGGCGTCGAGGTCACTCGCGCCAAGGTGCGGCGTGAGCGGATGGGGCACATCGAGCTGGCCGCGCCGGTCACGCACATCTGGTACTTCAAGGGTGTGCCGAGCCGCCTCGGCTACCTGCTCGACCTGGCGCCGAAGGACCTGGAGAAGGTCATCTACTTCGCCGCCTACATGATCACGTACGTCGACGACGAGGCGCGCCAGCGCGACCTGCCGTCGCTCGAGGCGCGGATCACGGTCGAGCGGACGCAGCTCGAGCAGCGCCGCGACAACGACATCGAGACCAGGCAGAAGAAGCTCGAGGGCGACCTGGCCGAGCTCGAGGCGTCCGGGGCGAAGGGGGACGCGCGGCGCAAGGTCCGCGAGTCCGCCGACCGCGAGATGAAGCAGATCCGCGACCGCGCCGGCAAGGAGATCGACAGGATCGACGAGGTGTGGTCCCGGTTCAAGGGCCTGAAGGTCCAGGACCTGGAGGGCGACGAGCTGCTCTACCGCGAGATGCGGGACCGGTTCGGCCGGTACTTCCGCGGCGGCATGGGCGCCCAGGCCATCCAGGACCGGCTCGCGACCTTCGACCTGGACGCCGAGGCCAACGACCTGCGGGAGACCATCCGCACGGGCAAGGGCCAGAAGAAGGCCCGCGCGCTCAAGCGGCTCAAGGTCGTGTCCGCGTTCCTGAACACCCGTAACTCGCCGATGGGCATGGTCCTCGACTGCATCCCGGTGATCCCGCCGGACCTGCGGCCGATGGTCCAGCTCGACGGTGGCCGGTTCGCCACGAGCGACCTCAACGACCTGTACCGACGGGTCATCAACCGGAACAACCGGCTGAAGAGGCTGCTCGACCTCGGCGCGCCCGAGATCATCGTGAACAACGAGAAGCGGATGCTCCAGGAGGCCGTGGACAGCCTGTTCGACAACGGCCGCCGCGGCCGCCCGGTCACCGGGCCTGGCAACCGCCCGCTGAAGTCGCTGAGCGACATGCTCAAGGGCAAGCAGGGCCGGTTCCGCCAGAACCTGCTCGGCAAGCGCGTCGACTACTCGGGCCGGTCAGTGATCGTCGTCGGCCCGCAGCTCAAGCTGCACCAGTGCGGCCTGCCCAAGCAGATGGCCCTGGAGCTGTTCAAGCCGTTCGTGATGAAGCGCCTGGTCGACCTGAACCACGCGCAGAACATCAAGTCCGCCAAGCGGATGGTGGAGCGGGCCAAGCCGGTCGTGTGGGACGTCCTCGAAGAGGTCATCACCGAGCACCCGGTGCTGCTCAACCGGGCGCCGACGCTGCACAGGCTGGGCATCCAGGCCTTCGAGCCACAGCTGGTCGAGGGCAAGGCGATCCAGATCCACCCGCTGGTCTGCACCGCGTTCAACGCGGACTTCGACGGCGACCAGATGGCGGTGCACCTGCCGCTGTCCGCCGAGGCGCAGGCCGAGGCGCGGATCCTGATGCTGTCCACGAACAACATCCTCAAGCCTGCCGACGGCAAGCCGGTGACCATGCCTACCCAGGACATGGTGATCGGGCTGTTCTGCCTGACGCGAGAGGACGAGGGCGTGACCGGCACCGGGCGCGCGTTCACCAGCCTGGCGGAGGCCCTGATGGCCTACGACAGGAACGAGCTCGACCTGCAGGCGCGGATCAAGATCCGGCTGGAGAATGTCGTGCCGCCGGCGGGTACCGAGGTCCCCGAGGACTGGCAGGCCGGCCAGCCGCTGCGGATGGAGACGACGCTGGGCCGGTGCATCTTCAACGAGGCGCTGCCCGACGACTTCCCGTTCGTCAACTACGAGGTCGGCAAGAGGCAGCTCACGGGCATCGTCAACGCGCTCGCCGAGCAGTACCCGAAGGTCCACGTCGCCGAGGCGCTGGACAACCTCAAGGACGCAGGATTCCACTGGGCGACCCGTGCGGGCGTGACAATCGGAATCGAGGACGTTGTTGCCCCGCCGAACAAGGCGCAGATCCTGGAGAACTACGAGCGCCGCGCCGACAAGGTGCAGCGCGAGTACGACCGCGGCCTGATCACCGACGACGAGCGCCGTCAGGAGCTCATCGAGATCTGGACGCACGCGACCGCCGAGGTCGCCCAGGACATGGAGAACGCGTTCCCGGCCACCAACCCGGTGTGGATGATGGTCAACTCCGGCGCCCGCGGTAACCCGATGCAGGTCCGGCAGATCGCCGGCATGCGCGGGCTGGTGTCGAACCCCAAGGGTGAGACGATCCCGCGGCCGATCAAGTCCTCGTTCCGCGAGGGCCTGACCGTGCTGGAGTACTTCATCTCCACGCACGGCGCCCGTAAGGGCCTGGCCGACACCGCGCTGCGGACCGCGGACTCCGGGTACCTGACCCGGCGTCTCGTCGACGTGGCGCAGGACGTCATCGTCCGCGAGGAGGACTGCGGCACGGACCGCCGGTTCGTGATGCAGATCGCCGAGCGGGGCGCCGACGGCACCCTGCGGAAGCTGCCGAACGTCGAGAACACCGGCACCGGGCGCAGCCTCGCCGAGGACATCGAGGTGGACGGCACGGTTCTCGGCCAGGTCGGCGAGGACACCACCGATACGATGATCGACCGTCTCGTGGAGGCGGGCATCGAGCAGATCAGGGTGCACAACGTCCTGGTCTGCGAGGCGAAGATCGGTGTCTGCGCCAAGTGCTACGGCCGCTCGCTGGCTTCAGGCAAGCGGGTGGACGTGGGCGAGGCTGTCGGCATCGTGGCCGCGCAGTCCATCGGTGAGCCCGGTACCCAGCTGACCATGCGTACGTTCCACACCGGCGGTGTCGCCGGCGCGGACATCACGCACGGCCTGCCCCGTATCCAGGAGCTGTTCGAGGCCCGTATCCCCAAGGGCATGGCCCCGATCAGCGAGGTCGAGGGCCGGGTCAAGATCGAGGAGACGGAGAAGACCAGGAAGATCATCATCGTCCCCGACGATGGTGGCGAAGAGGTCGCCTACCAGGTCCCGATGCGGTCCCGGCTGCTCGTGCAGGACGACGGGCGCGTCACGGTGGGCCAGCAGCTCATCGCCGGCGCCGTCAACCCGCACGAGGTGCTGCGCATCCTCGGCTCGCGCGCGGTGCAGCAGCACCTCGTGGCCGAGGTGCAGGAGGTCTACCGCTCCCAGGGCGTGTCGATCCACGACAAGCACATCGAGATCATCATCCGCCAGATGCTCAAGCGGGTGAACGTCCTGGAGTCCGGAGACACCGAGCTGCTCCCCGGCGAGCTCGTGGAGCGGCCGCGGTTCGAGGAGCTGAACCGCGCCGTGGTGAACGACGGCGGCACCCCGGCCTCTGGCCGCCCGGTGCTCATGGGTATCACCAAGGCGTCGCTGGCCACCGAGTCGTGGCTGTCGGCGGCCTCCTTCCAGGAGACCACGCGGGTGCTCACCGACGCGGCGATCCACGCCAAGTCGGACTCGCTGCTCGGCCTCAAGGAGAACGTGATCATCGGCAAGCTCATCCCGGCCGGCACCGGCATGCAGGTGTACCGGAACATCCGGGTCGAGCCCACCGACGACGCGCGCTCGTCCGCCTACCCGGCGGCGTCCTACCAGGAGGCGGACAACTACGCCTTCGGTCAGGGCTCCGGCGAGGCGGTGCCGCTTGAGGAGTACGACTTCGGCTCCTACAACCGGTAATCAGCTAGTCAGCGGCCGGTCGGCCGGCTCCCTTCGCGGGGAGCCGGCCGGCCGCCGTCTGGCGGTCGCCGGACCCGGCGCGGAATGAAACGCGGCGGGATGCTGTTACCATCGGTGTCAGTTAGCGCGTAGGTCCGCGCGCGGCTCGGGAGAGCGGTTAAAATAGCTCACGGAAAGCCGCGCGAACAGCCAGATCTAATTTGGCCAGCGGGCATACGGGTGGTACCTTTTACATTCGTGCCCGTGACCGTGCGGGTGCCTGCGTGCCAGCAGTCGGCGAGACGTGGTCCTTCGGACCGGATACGGGTGGCTGCGCGGCTGGCCGCGTGGACTCTTCCTCCGCAGTCCAGATTGATGTGGGCTGCCAACCCAAGGCGGTGTTGAGCCGTCGGCCAGAGGCCGACCGCGACACACCCGACCTCGGGGGTCGGAGGCGAGAGGAAAACCGCAGGTCAAACGGGTGGAAAACGCCGGGAAACCGACGATTTCTAGTCTCGCTTGCGGGCCCATGGTCCGGGCGAGTACGCAGCGGACACAAGCTTTACACAGGAACACGACGGAAAAGACGGAGACTCGGTTGCCCACGATCCAGCAGCTGGTCCGCAAGGGCCGCCAGGACAAGGTGTCGAAGAACAAGACGCCGGCGCTCAAGCAGAGCCCGCAGCGCCGTGGCGTGTGCACGCGTGTCTACACGACCACGCCCAAGAAGCCGAATTCCGCGCTGCGCAAGGTCGCCCGCGTCCGGCTGACGAGCCAGATCGAGGTCACCGCCTACATCCCGGGAGTCGGGCACAACCTGCAGGAGCACTCCATCGTGCTGGTGCGCGGTGGCCGTGTCCGCGACCTGCCCGGCGTCCGTTACAAGATCATCCGCGGTTCGCTGGACACCCAGGGCGTCCGCAACCGCAAGCAGGCCCGCAGCCGTTACGGCGCGAAGAAGGAGAAGAGCTGACATGCCGCGCAAGGGTCCCGCGTCGAAGCGGCAGCTTGTCACCGACCCGGTGTACGGCTCGCCGCTCGTTACCGCGCTCGCCAACAAGGTGCTCAAGGACGGCAAGCGCTCGCTCGCCGAGCGCACCGTCTACGGCGCTCTTGAGGGCTGCCGCGAGAAGAACGGCAACGACCCGGTAGTCACGCTCAAGCGCGCGCTGGACAACGTCAAGCCGACCCTTGAGGTCCGCAGCCGCCGGGTCGGCGGCGCCACCTACCAGGTCCCCGTGGAAGTCCGCGCTTCGCGGAGCACCACGCTGGCCCTGCGCTGGATCGTGACGTACGCGCGGCAGCGCCGGGAGAAGACGATGACCGAGCGGCTGATGAACGAGCTGCTCGACGCCAGCAACGGCCTTGGCGCCAGCGTCAAGCGCCGTGAGGACACGCACAAGATGGCGGAGTCCAACAAGGCTTTCGCGCATTACCGCTGGTAACACCCAGAACTAGTACTAAGGACGCTTAACGTGGCCACCCAGACCGCAGTAGACCTCGCCAGGGTCCGCAACATCGGGATCATGGCGCATATCGACGCGGGCAAGACGACGACGACCGAGCGCATCCTGTTTTACACCGGCATCAACTACAAGATCGGTGAGGTCCATGAGGGCGCGGCCACCATGGACTGGATGGAGCAGGAGCAGGAGCGCGGCATCACGATCACGTCCGCCGCGACCACGACCTCCTGGCGTGATCACACCATCAACATCATCGACACGCCCGGGCACGTCGACTTCACCGTCGAAGTCGAGCGCTCGCTGCGGGTGCTCGACGGCGCCGTCGCCGTGTTCGACGCCGTGGCCGGCGTGGAGCCGCAGTCGGAGACCGTCTGGCGCCAGGCCGACAAGTACGGTGTGCCGCGGATCTGCTTCGTGAACAAGATGGACCGCGTCGGCGCCGAGTTCCACCGCTGCGTGGAGATGATCACCAGCCGCCTCGGCGCGACCCCGCTGGTCGTCCAGCTCCCGTGGGGCGTGGAGTCGGACTTCCGCGGCGTGATCGACCTCGTCCGGATGCGCGCGCTGGTCTGGCAGACCGAGGGCAAGGGCGACAAGTACGACGTCGTTGACATCCCGGCGGACCACACCGACGCGGCTCGCGAGTGGCGGGACAGGCTGCTCGAGACCATCGCCGAGAACGACGACGAGATGATGGAGATGTACCTCGAGGGCGGCGAGCCCTCGGTGGAGCAGCTCGAGGCGGCGATCCGCCGGGCGACGATCGCCAGCGCGGTGACCCCGGTGCTGTGCGGCACGGCCTTCAAGAACAAGGGCGTGCAGCCCATGCTCGACGCCATCATCGCGTACCTGCCGAGCCCGGTGGACATCCCGTCCATCCAGGGCCACGCGGTGGGCAACGAGGAGCAGGTCGTCGAGCGGCACGCCGATCCCAAGGAGCCGTTCTCCGCGCTGGCCTTCAAGATCATGGCGGACCAGCACCTCGGCAAGCTCACCTACATCCGCATCTACTCGGGCACCCTCGAGACCGGCACCCAGGTGCTGAACTCGATCAAGGGCCGCAAGGAGCGGATCGGCAAGATCTACCAGATGCACGCGAACAAGCGCGAGGAGCGCCCGAGCGCGGTTGCTGGGCAGATCGTCGCGGTGATGGGCCTGAAGGACACCACCACCGGCGACACGCTGAGCGCCCAGGACGCCCCGGTGATCCTGGAGTCGATGACCTTCCCGGCGCCAGTGATCAACGTGGCGATCGAGCCGAAGACCAAGAGCGACCAGGAGAAGCTCGGCACGGCCATCCAGCGGCTCGCCGAGGAGGACCCGACCTTCCAGGTCAGGACCGACGAGGAGACCGGGCAGACGATCATCTCGGGCATGGGCGAACTGCACCTCGAGGTGCTCGTCGACCGGATGCGGCGCGAGTTCAGGGTCGAGGCCAACATCGGCCGCCCGCAGGTCGCCTACCGCGAGACCGTCACCAAGAAGGCCCAGAAGGTCGAGTACACGCACAAGAAGCAGACCGGTGGTTCCGGCCAGTTCGGCCGGGTGATCATCAACCTGGAGCCGACCGGCGGTGACGGCGGCGGCTATGAGTTCGAGAACAAGGTGACCGGCGGACGCATCCCGCGGGAGTACATCCCGTCGGTGGACGCCGGCTGCCAGGAAGCCGCCGAGTTCGGCGTGCTGGCCGGGTTCCCGATGGTCGACGTCAAGGTGACGCTGACCGACGGCGCCTACCACGAGGTGGACTCCTCGGAGCTCGCCTTCAAGATCGCCGGCTCGATGGCCTTCAAGAAGGCCGCTGCGCTGGCGGGCCCTGTGCTGCTCGAGCCGATGATGAGCGTCGAGGTCACCACGCCCGAGGAGTACATGGGCGACGTGATCGGCGACCTGAACAGCCGGCGCGGTCAGATTCAGGCCATGGAGGAACGATCCGGGGCCCGCGTGGTCAAGGCTCTCGTCCCGCTGTCTGAGATGTTCGGATACGTCGGTGACCTGCGCAGCAGGACGCAAGGGAGGGCGAACTACAGCATGCAGTTCGACTCCTACTCCGAGGTGCCGCCGAGCATCGCCAAGGAGATCATCGCCAAGGCGCGCGGCGAGTAACGAGCGCGGCGCACAGCAGGCATAAGGAACCCAGGAAACACTCCAGACCCACTGCGGTGGGGCGGATCGCAACGAGGAGATACAAGTGGCGAAGGCAAAGTTCCAGCGGACTAAGCCGCACGTCAACATCGGCACCATCGGGCACATCGACCACGGCAAGACGACGCTGACCGCGGCGATCACCAAGGTGCTGCACGACAAGATGCCCGACGTGAACCCCTTCTACGCGTTCGACCAGATCGACAACGCGAAGGAGGAGAAGGAGCGCGGGATCACGATCTCGATCTCGCACGTCGAGTACCAGACCGAGAAGCGGCACTACGCGCACGTCGACTGCCCGGGTCACGCGGACTACATCAAGAACATGATCACCGGTGCCGCGCAGATGGACGGCGCGATCCTGGTGGTCGCCGCCACCGACGGCCCGATGCCGCAGACCCGTGAGCACGTGCTGCTCGCGCGTCAGGTCGGCGTGCCCTACATCGTGGTGGCGCTGAACAAGTGCGACATGGTGGACGACGAGGAGATCCTCGAGCTCGTCGAGCTCGAGGTCCGCGAGCTGCTCACCGAGTACGAGTTCCCCGGCGACGACGTCCCGGTCATCCGTGTCTCGGCCTTCCAGGCGC
>Ga0210385_10002771_pt1 | contig 10507 bp, 5 predicted proteins | sample IncBWH26OmetaG_FD_160107 | JGI IMG/M metagenome (GOLD analysis project Ga0210385, IMG submission 160107) | Forest soil microbial communities from Barre Woods Harvard Forest LTER site, Petersham, Massachusetts, United States - Inc-BW-H-26-O ... | reverse complement strand
CGGTCTGCCCGCCACTCCTCGCGCAAAGCGGGTTCGTCAAATCCGGCGATCAACCCATCCCCGGCGCCACCGTCACGGCCACTCAGGGTACGCAAACTTTCTCTACCGTCACCGATCCGGACGGCCATTACGGCTTTGAGCCGCTCGCCGCCGGTTCCTGGACTGTCACTGTCGAAATGTTCGGCTTCGAGACCCTGAAGAAGGACATCGACTTCTCGGCCGCTTCCGGACCCGTGAATCTCGACCTCCGCCTCAAACCCTCTCCCGTACTCCAGCGCCTCCAGCAATGGGCCGCACGCCGCAGCGGTGCGCCTGGGGGAAATGCCGCGCCAGGTGGGAATGGCGCGCGCAACCCAGCGCCCGGCGCCAACCCACAATCGTCTCTCAACGGCTCCAACTCCCCAGCCGGTCGCCCCGGCGGCTTTGGGGGACAAGCTCGTGCAGGCAGCGGCTCGCAGGTCGATCAGGATTTGCAAAACGAACTGAATGCCCAGCAGCAGGCCATGGCCGCTCCGCCTTCCGGCGCCGACAGCACCAATGAAGCGTTTCTTGTCTCCGGTAGCCTCAGCCCCGGCATGGCTCAGGGTGCGCAGGCCGACTCAGGTCCCGATATGCGTTTCCTCGGAGGCCAGAATCCGTGCGGAGGACCGGCCGATGCCGGCGGCGCGCAGAACGTACCTGGCTTTGGCGGTCAAACCGGTGGGGCCGGTGGTGGTTCTGGCGGCGGATTCGGTGGAGGCCCCGGCGGCTTTGGCGGACGAGGCGGCGGTGGCTTCGGTGGCGGAGGCGGCTTCAATCGCGGCCCCAACGCTCGCCGCCCCGGCCAGACCGCGGGCGCAACCTTCGGCAACCGGCGCCGGCGCAACCAGCAGATTCACGGCCAGATGTCGTTCACGCTGACAAATTCAGCGTTGAATGCCAAGCCGTTTTCGCTGAACGGTCTCGACATTCCGCAAGCCGCGTACGCGCAGAGCCGCTTCAGCGTGATTGTGGGCGGCCCATTGGTGCTAGGGAAGGTAGTCAAAGATCCCAAGACCCAGTTCTTCTTCACCTATTTCGGCAATCGTGGGCGCACGCCCGAGTTGTTCACGGAAACCGTGCCTACCGCCGCGGAACGAGCCGGCAATTTCTCTCAAGCCACGCAATCGCTGGGCACCTCGGACACGAGCGCGCCCGTAAAGCTCTTTTATCCGGGCACAAGCCAGCCGATCCCGAACAACACGATCCCGGCAAACATGCTGAATCCGATTGCGCTGAGTCTCCTCCATTTCTATCCGCTCCCGAATGAGCCAGGCAACGCAAACAACTATCAGTTCGAGACGGCGCAGGTTGCCAACAACGACAACTTGGGCCTGCGCGTGAACCGCAACGTTACCAGCGTCGACCGATTGTCAATGAATTTTCAATATCAACATCGTGACGGCACCACCGCGCAGCCGTTTGGATACGCCGACACGACGGATGGCTACGGCATGAACGTGACGTTGCAATGGACACGTAATCTGAGCGCAGCCGCCATCAGCAACGCGCAAATCAAATTCAATCGAAATTACACGGAGGTGACGCCGTATTTTTCTCTGCTGCCAGACGTCGCGACGCAGCTCGGAATTGCCGGCGTCTCGACCAATCCGCTTGATTTTGGACCGCCGACGCTCAATTTCACCAACTTCGGGTCGCTCAGCGATTCGGCGCCACGGCTGAGTCGAAACCAGGCGCAAAGCCCGTCTGAAAGCATCAGTCTTTTGAAAGGCACTCACAGCATTTCCATCGGTGCAGGATACACGCGCGCCGATCTGAGCACGCGCACCGATCCCAACGGCCGCGGCACCTTCAACTTTACGGGTGAAGCCACCAGTGCGCTAAACGCGAACGGGCAACCGCAAACGGGAACCGGCTACGATCTGGCGGATTTTCTGCTTGGCTTTCCGCAATCGAGCTCCATACAGTACAGCGGGTTCGACGATTACTTTTTGCAGAACCAGTGGTTCGCCTACGCACAAGACGAATGGAAAGCGCGGGCGAACTTAACGTTGATTGCCGGCGTTCGATGGGAGTACTTTTCGCCCTTCCACGAGAAGTACGGGCGTATGGCGAACCTAGATATCGCGCCGGGATTCACAAATGTGGCGGTGGTGACGCCAGCCACTACGGGGCCGTACACGGGAGCGTTTCCAAGCGGGCTCATCAATCCGGATTGGAACAACTTCTCTCCTCGCCTGGCGCTGGCCTGGAAGCTGCCCTGGTTCAAGAGGTCGACATTGTTTCGCGCGGGGTATGGAATCTATTACAACGGCCAGGCGTATGTCCAGTTCACGACTCTGCTCTCGGAGCAGCCGCCGTTTGCCGTCTCGAATAACGTGAACACCAGCGCGCAAGACGTGTTGACGCTAGAGAAAGGATTCGCGACGACCACCGAGCGCGAGATTACGAATACGTTTGCCGTTGCCCGCAATTACCGGACGCCCTATGCCGGCACCTGGAACGTGACGCTGCAGCACGATTTCGCCGGTGGATTCTTCGCAGAAATCGGCTACATGGGTGTGAAGGGCACCGGACTCGATGTCAGGACGCTCCCGAATGAGCCGCCGCCCGGCAGTCCGCTTCTGCTCACCCAGCGCAATCAGTTGGGCGACGCGGTAGGCTTCACTTACGACCAATCGGTGGGCAATTCAATTTTCAACGCGCTCCAGGGACGGCTGGTGCGGCGGTTCAATCACGGTATTTCTTTGAACGCGTTCTACCAGTTCGCGAAATCGATTGATGATTCGTCTACCTTTGGCGGGGCAGGGAACACGGTTGCACAGAACTGGCTGGATATTGCGGCCGAACGGGGGCTGTCCAGTTTCGATGTCCGTCACGAGTTCAGCGCCAGCTTCGTTTGGACCTCGCCGGTAGCCGGACCGGGCTCGCACATTGCCTCCGACAGCAAGACGGGACGATTGCTCAAGGATTGGCAGCTCAGCGGTGCGATCACGGCGCAAACGGGGAATCCGCTCACTGCCCGCGTGCTCGGCAACACGCAACAGCTTGCGCAGACGGGCGGCGTCGGCAGCGGCCGTGCAGAGGCGACTGGCGAATCCATCGAATCGGGCACCGGCTTCTTCAACTTGAATGCGTTTACGATCCCACCCGCTGGCGAGTACGGCGACGCGGGGCGCAACACAATTCCGGGGCCGGGGTTATTCAGCGTGAACCTGGCGTTCGCTCGCTCGTTCACGTTCAGCGAGCGGCGCCGGCTGGAGTTTCGTGTGGAATCCAATAACGTGCTGAATAACGTCAACTACACGAACTTATATACGGTGGTGAACGCGGTGAACTATGGCCTGCCGAGCGCGGCCGGAGCCATGCGGACGTTGGATGCAGTGGTGAGGTTCCGGTTTTGAGAATCACGAGGCTCGTATCAACCGCGCACAACGGGCGACCCAGGCCCGGACGGCCCGGGTGCCCCACGCCCTGTGCGCTTCTCCTGACCAGCCTGCTCGCTGCGCAACTGGCGTTGCCGCAACAGCGCGCCACTTTTTCTACCACCACTAACGTCGTAATCGTAAATGTGACCGTGCTGGATCGCAACGGCAAGCCTATCGACAATCTCACCAAAGACGATTTCGAGGTATACGAGGACGGAAAGCTTCAGAAGCTGCAAGCGGTAGATTTTCAGAGGCTCAACAGCACAACGCTACCGCCGCCGAGCCAAGCTTCTGCACAGCCCGCAGCGCCGAAAGGCTACAACCCCGAAGCTGAGAAGGCCGTATTGAAGAGCAGCATGTTGAGTAAGTATCAGGACCGCAGGCTCATCGTCATGCTGTTCGACTTTTCCTCCATGCAGCCGGCCGAGCAGACCCGTGCCAAAGAAGCAGCCATCCACTTCTTGTCGACGCAGATGACGTCCAGCGACACGGTCTCTATCATGATCTTCGGCACTACGCTCCAAACGGTGCAGGACTTTACGTCTGACCGCGACCTGCTTATCGCCACCGTCAACAAATTTCGAATCGGTGAAGCGAGTGAAAACGCTACCTTCGCCGATGAAGGCACCGATTCGCAGGACGTGAGCGGGCAATTCGTCGCGGATGAAACCGAGTTCAACATCTTTAATGCGGACCTGAAGCTCGCGGCGCTCGAAGACGCCGCGCGAACGCTGGGCCAATATCCGGAGAAGAAGGCGCTGATCTACATTTCAAGCGGTATCCAGAAGAATGGGGTAGATAATCAATCGCAACTGCGAGCGACCGTGAACACCGCAATTCGGTCGAACGTTGCTTTCTATCCGATCGATGCGCGCGGCCTTTCGGCGCTCGTTCCCGGAGGCGACGCCACCACCACCGGTTCCGGTTTCGGCAGCGAACTATATAGCGGCTCCGCCCAGCGCACACTCAAAGAAAACTTCAACAACCAGCAAGAGACGCTGGCCACTCTGGCGCTCGATACGGGCGGCAAGGCGCTGCTCGATTCGAACGACCTGACGGACGGAATGCGCCAGGTGCAAAAAGATTTCAGCAGCTACTACGTGCTTTCTTATGTCAGCTCGAACACCGCGCTCGATGGCCGCTACCGGCGCATTCAGGTGAAGCTCGCGCCGCGCCTCGCCACGCTTCGCGCGAAGCTGGATTACCGCCAGGGCTATTACGGACCCACCACCTTTGCGCACATGCGAGACGCCGATAAAGAGGCGCAGCTTTCGCAGGCCTTGCTGTCGGACAATCCAGTGACGGATCTGCCGATCGCGGTTGAAGTCGATTACTTTCGTTTGGCGAAGGACAAATACTTCGCGCCGATTTCGGTCAAGATTCCGGGCTCCGCGCTCGCCTTCCACAGCAAGGGCGCTAAGCAGGCGACCGAATTGGATTTTATCGCCGAGGTGTTCGACGTGCGCGGCCGGTCGGCAGCTACGGTGAGAGACACGATCCCGCTGAAAGTGGATGTCGGCACGGCGGGGCAGGTGGTTCGCAAGAGCATCCAGTATGACACCGGCGTGACGCTCACGCCCGGCAATTACAAGCTGCGATTCGTCGCCCGCGAAAACGGTGAAGGCAAAGTCGGAACCTTTGAAACGCCATTTACCATTCCGGATCTCGGCGCGGGGAAGGCGCTGCGGGTGAGTTCGGTCATTTTGAGCAATCAACGGCAGCCTGTGGCCGAGCAAGTCGCCGGCGTGAAGAACAGCAAGAAACTGCTGGCCGAAAATCCTCTGATCGACAACGGCCAGAAACTGCTGCCCAATGTGACGAAGGTGTTTCGGGCCGGCCAGACGATGTTAGTGTATGTCGAGGTTTACGATCCGACGATTCCGGACAGTTTGCCGGAGAATTTCCGTCGAGCGGACGTGGAAGCGACGCTGGCGTTTTATCGAAACCAGAAAAAGGTCTTCGAATCGCCGCCGGTTCGGGCCAATCGCCTCACGGAAAACCGCGAAGCCACCGTGCCGGTCTGGCTGCAGGTTCCCGTCTCGACGCTTCAGCCCGGCCGCTACGATTGCCAAGTCAATTTGATTGATGAGTTCGGGCGCAAGTTCGCGTTTCCGCGCACGTCGGTAGCGGTTTTGCCAAACGAACTGCCATCTAAGCCATCAGGCGGCGAATGAGTATGTTCCCGGCCCGATCCCGAGCGCCGCTCTTCAAACGATTTCTGATAATTTTTGCTTGACGCCGTTACCTTATGAGTGTCATGTCTTCACAAACGACGGAGTTGACTCCGAATTCCAACTGCTCCGTTACAGGCTCCGGCGATACCCAGAACACAACGACCGTCGTGTTTATGTCCCCCAAAAATGGAACGCATTGGGCCACCCTGACGGTATCCCAGGGCAATCCGGCGCAATCGCTGGCGCAAGATTATGGCAACGGGATTGTCATCTTCAAGAGAGGCTTGACGACAGAGCTGTTCGCTCAGGGCGACAACGGTTACAACGTCTTGCTCACCGGAAAAATCCAGGATAACGGGGTAATCTACAACTTTTCCGGCATGATCGTTTATAAGTATTCCGGAATCCAGGCCAGTTCAGTCACTGGCGAACCGGTCGAATCCGCAGCCTAAAACGCTTCGCGGCGATCCGACCCGCATGGTAGACACTCTTTTCAGGCCATCCATAATCTGCTAGAATGCTTCTATGCGAATTGGTTATAGCTGGCTACGGAAAACCGGATATGGATTTTCGAAGCAGTTGATGATCATCGTCGGTCTAATCGCCCTGCCGATTAGCATGCGCCTGGAGAAGGTCGCGAAGGCCGAGACGCTTCCGAGCGGGCAATCGGCCAAGCCCGCGCCAACGCCCGGACCTGTGGAGCGGCCGGACGCGCGCATCGTCCGCCTGCGAGCGTTCTTTGCAAAGCTGCGCTGCCCGGTGGCCTATTTGTCTCAAGACTTCGTGGAAGCGGCAGACGATAACCAGCTCGATTGGCGCCTGTTGCCGAGTATTTCCGTCGTGGAATCGGGCGGTGGTAAGGCGGCCCGCAATAACAACATTTTCGGCTGGAACAATGGAAACCAATTGTTCCCCACTTTGCGCGCGGGCATTAACCAAGTGGCATTTAAGCTGGGTAAGAGCTCGCTTTACCGGGATCGAGACTCCGCCAGCAAGCTGCGGATCTATAATCCCGACGAAAACTACGTCCACACGGTAATGGACGTTATGAACCGTATCAGCCCGGTAGTCAACCTCGAGCCCGTGCGGCGGATTGTGCAGGGGCGAAACGAGTTCTTGTACACCGCCGAGTAGCGCGAATCAAATCAGGAGCTAAGCAACTGCGAGCACGGTGAGTTCGCGAAGCGTGTCCACCCCGACGCGATGGCAGAAATCGCCGAAACTTTCGTCCGGCTGCCGTGCTTCTTTGTAATGCTCGATTACAGGCTGCAAAAGCGCCGGAATTTCACGCCTTTTGACATTTTGCGCGAAGACTCTTCCCAGACGGGTTCCAAGCGGAGATGCCCCCAGGTAGATGGTGTACATGTCCACACTGGCGCCGACGATCCCAATCTCGGCAGTGTAGGGCCGCGCACATCCATTCGGACAGCCGGTTGTGCGCAAGTGAACGACCTGGTCTATTAACCCCACGTGGTTCAGTTCGGCCTGGATCTCGGCGACAACCTGGGGCATAATGCGCTCCGATTCTGTGATGGCCTGTCCGCACGTGGGCAGCGCCGGGCACGACATGGCGTGCCGAAGCACGGGCGGCATTTGCTCGGGTTTGGATATACCGTGGTCCCGAAGCAGGGCTGCGATCACGAGCCGATCTCTATCCTTGATCCCACTGAGGTAGACGTTTTGCTGGCAGGTCAGCCGAACGCCAGGGCGATACTGTTCGACTACCGTGCGCAAGCCTGTCCGGATCCGGCGTTTCTCATCGAAATCTCTGACACGCCCCGCGAGCACAGGAATTCCCACGAACCAAAGCGGCTGGCCCTCGGAATCCGACCCTTGCCGATGCCAACCCAGGTAATCATTGGCTCGATTCCACACTAGAGATTTGGGCGGCGAAAGCTCCCGTCCGACGCGCGAGTCCAACTCCTGCTTGAATTTATCTACGCCCCAGGCATCCAGCACGTACTTCAAGCGCGCAAGCTTGCGGTTGCTGCGATTGCCAAAGTCCCTATGTATTGTTACGATTGCAGAAACTACCTCAAGTAATTCGTCGTTCGATGGCCCGATCGAACAGATGGGGTCCGCGATTCGCGGATGGGACGCCTTCACCCCCGCACTCTGGCCCATGCCGCCACCTGCCAGGATGGTAAATCCTCTGAGCTGGCCGTCTTCATACTCCGGGACTACGCCTATGTCATTCGCGTAAATGTCGGTCGTATTGTCGCCAGGAAAAGCAAAGCCAATCTTGAACTTTCTCGGCAAATACGTTGCACCGTATAGCGGTTCTAGGTTGTTTGCCTCCGCTTGTTCGGCGCTGATCGCCTGTTCGCCATCAATCCATATCTCGTAGTAAGCCGTTGTTTTCGGCTTTAAACTGCGCGAGATGAACTGGACCACTGGTTGCAGCTCCCGGCGTTGTTCATTCTCAAACGGCGCGGGACAACAGGTCACGTTTCGGACGACGTCGCCGCAAGCCGCCAATGTGCTCAGATAACTCTCGTTCAAGCCGCGCATTAACTCGCGCAGCCGGGCCTTTGGTACGTAATGGTATTGCACGTCCTGGCGCGTGGTGATGCGGATGGAGCCATCGCCCAAATCGGCCAGTCGATCAAGCGTCAGGTACTGCTCGGGCGTGAGCACTCCGCCTGGTATGCCCACGCGCACCATGGCCGAAAACTGCTTTGTACCCGACTTTCGAAGGTCGCGGTCGTCTTGCTGGTAAACGCCGTGAAACTTGAGCACTCCCGTCGCTGGAGCAGAGAACACACTTTCGGAGTTCTGCAACTCCTGGGTAATCGAACCGCGAAGGTACCGGGCAGCAATCTTGGCCTGCTCCGCAGCCGATGGTGCCTTGTCCATCTGAATACTAGAGTATCTCAGAAGGATAGAAAAGGCTAGTTTATTGATCGAGTTTCGAAAGAAAGGTACTACCGGCCAAAGCTAGCCGAACGGCGGCCCGGTCCTGGCGGCGGAGTCGTCGGTGGCTCTTCGACGACTACTTTCTTGGGGCGCGCGTCCAGGCGTGCGGCAATCATCTGTTGCTGCAGCTTAGCGAATTTGGGCGTGCCGGGCTGGCCGCCACGTTCGATGACGTCTTTTTCCGTAATCTCCTGCGCGGCCGGCAGATACTTCTGAAGGTAATTTCGGGTACGGTCCAGCACCAGCCGCTGGCCGGAACGCATCAGCAGAAATAGCAGAATCTCACCCGGCACTTTACTCAAAAGCGCGTAGAGCGCCGAAGGCCTTTGCAGGTTTGCGGTGGCGAGTTCTTTCTCCACTTTGCCCGCACGGGCCTCGAGCCTGGATGCTGCTTCGAGGTCCGGCTTCGGAATCGCCGCGGCCGCCACCACTTGGGCGCGCTCGCGCGGCGTGAGCTTCTCGAGCAGGAGCAACAGAAACAGAGCGTACCAATGAACCGCGATCGGAATCCCGAACGGAAGGGTTTGCCGCGCTTTTTGCAGCTTCTGAAAGCCGGACAAGTTCAGCTTGGGGCCGGCCAGCGCGGGTGAAACCAAGTACAGCAGGTTTTCCTCTTCAAGCGCTTTGAGAATATCGCCCGACAGTGGATCGAGCGCGATCTGTCGCAGCTCGCGTTCCAGCGCAGCCGCCGGGATTTTGCTCTCCAGCTTGGCTTCGCGTATATTGCGGTACTGGTTCATGGTCCGCTCATCGATGGTAAAGCCTAGCCGGACGCGCAGACGAATCATGCGCAAGATGCGTGAAGGATCGTCATACAACGTATAGTTGGCGGCTGCCCGGAGTTCTTTGTGGCTCAGGTCCCCCAGGCCGTTTGTGGGATCGAGCAGCAGGCCGCGCGAGGCTTTGCCCAGCGAGAGAGCAATGGCATTCACGGTGAAGTCGCGCCCGCGCAAATCCTCGTGAATGGTCGCCGCCTGTACCTGCGGCTTCATGCCGGGCTTGGAATACTTTTCCTGGCGCGCCATCGCGATGCTGGCCGTTACGCCGCCCGGGAAGCGCAATTCAGCACACTTGCGGTTTTCGTCAACCTCGAGGATTTCCGCTTTTCCAGCTTGCGCGAAGCTCTTGGCGAACTTCAGCGCCGCGCCTTCCACCGTGAAATCGAGATCGCGGATGGGGAAACCGCCCATCATGTCGCGCATGGCCCCACCGGTGAGAAATAGATTGAGATTGGCTTGCTCGGCAGCCAGGCGAACCTCGGCTAACGCCTTGCTTTGCTCACCATTCAGGTGGCTGTCGAGCATGAACATGTAGTCGCTCATAGATCCGCTAGGCTCCTCGTGGCGCGCGGCGGGGCGCGGATAGCTTCTCAACGGGCATGGCCGGCTTGGCCGGGGGCGCTTTCCGGCCGGAGCGCGGATGATGCTGCTCAATGGTTTGCCGAAGCCGGGAGCGCATGACGTGCGTGTAGATTTGCGTAGTCCCGATATCTGCATGACCCAGCATGGTTTGTACGCTGCGCAGGTCCGCGCCGCCCTCCAATAGATGGGTTGCGAAGGTGTGCCGCAGCACGTGCGGGCTCAATCCCCGAAAGATTCCCGCGGACTTGCCGCGCTCCCGCAGCAGCTTCCAAAACGCCTGCCGCGTCATCGCAGTGCCGCGCGCTGTTACAAACAGAAAGGCGCTGACCCGCCGCTTGAGCAACAGGCATCGCGCTTCGGCACGATAACGCTCTAGCGAGGCGAGCGCCGCCCGGCCCACGGGTACCAGCCGCTGCTTATTCCCTTTGCCGATCACCCGCAGCGTACCTGCCAGCTCATCCAGGTCGGCTACCCGAAGCTTGATCAGCTCGCTCACTCGTAAGCCAGTTGCATATAGCAGGTCAAGCATGGCGTGGTCCCGCAGTCCGGTGGCCGAGTCCTCCGGAGAAGAGTCCAGAAGCTTGTCCACATGCGGACGGTCGAGATACTTCGGCAAGGTAGAGCCGATCTTCGGAGCCATCAGCAGCTC
>Ga0210385_10002770_pt1 | contig 10507 bp, 12 predicted proteins | sample IncBWH26OmetaG_FD_160107 | JGI IMG/M metagenome (GOLD analysis project Ga0210385, IMG submission 160107) | Forest soil microbial communities from Barre Woods Harvard Forest LTER site, Petersham, Massachusetts, United States - Inc-BW-H-26-O ... | reverse complement strand
CGATGGCCGGCAGCGCCGTAACCAGCACCGACTTGGGATCATGAAAGGATGGCGCCGCATCCAGCGTCAGCGCCACACGATCCTCGTGAGTGCTCGGCAGCGCCGGCAGGTACTGGTACTGCGCCGTGACGAAGGAACTCATGATGCGTCCGATATCGATGATGGACGCGACGTAGGGGCTGTAGTAGCCATAGCGCAGCTGCGGGGTGTAGCTCGCCTGCATCGCGAGATCACTCGCCGGCCCGGTGGTCAACGCCTCGACGATCGAGGTGCTGTGGCCATCGTTGAGGACCAGCGAGTCCTGGTCCGCCATCAGACACGGCGCCTGCAGTTCCGGAATGCGCTGCAGGCATTTGTCATCCACCTTGATGGCGAGACTGCGCGCCAGCAGCGGTGCCGCGGCCAGCAGCTTCGCCGGGTCCGCTTCGCTCAGGGCGCGAACCGCCTGCAGATAGCTCTCGAGGCGCGCGCGATCCAGACTCGCCTGATTCAGATCCTGCGAGGCGCGCACGAAGGCGCCGGGACGGCCGCGCACGGCATCGCGCAGCGTGCCGAAGTCCCCGTTGGTGCTGGGCGCCAGGAACACCAGCACCTGTTGCGCACCCGTCGGCACGGTGACGGTGAGTCCATCCGCACATTTTCGGGACCAGGTCTCGCAGCGGTAGAACCACTCTTCGGGCGGCGGATTGGTGGCCCCGCGCAGGAACGCCACGATCAGCAGATAGCGGGCGGCCTGGCTGGCAGGCCAGTCGGCCTTGATCGCCAGACGGTCGCCGACGCTCAGATTCGGCACCTCGCTGACCGGCAGGGTGTGTGTGCCACGCGTGATCGTGACCCGCAGGTCAGGGCCGGCGAGATCGAAGGGTGCGTTGTCGGCCCAAACCGCCCCCGCGCACAGCAGCAACGCCAGGACCGGCAGAAAAAGTGCGAGACCGAACTTCATGGGATCATTCTACGGACAAAGCGGCTTAGAGCTATCGCAATGCCGCAAGGTTCCCGACGTACGGCGCAGGTTCAGTTCAGATCGGGACTGAAATCGCGGCTGTTGGGGACCTCGATCTTGACCGTCAGTCCCAGGTCGTGCAGCTGACGACCCATTTCGGGCGTGATCCGCAAGCCGACCAGCGCCTCGGACTCAACGGCGGCGAACAGCGTGATCGAACCGCCCTGTTCCCGAAGGCGCGCCAGAAATCGACCATGGCGCACCATCAAACAATGACAGACCAGGACGATGCCCCAACCCAGGCTGCCGGGGACCGGCGGTTCGCCTTCCTCCAATCCAAAGCGCGCGCGCAGCACCTTCGCCTCCCCGGGCAACTGCGCCGGGCGCGACAGGCCTTTCGCGCCCGCCACCGGCGCCGACCAGACGACGGGGTCGAGCACGGCCACCCAGTAGGTTTCAACATGAACCGCGGTCGCGGCGACACCGCTGCGCGACTGTCGCGGCTCCCCGGCGCGAAATGATTCGATGGCTTCCAAACCGAACTCGCCCGAGATTTCCCGCGGATCCACCGAGGGATGCCGGACATGCAGCGACAGTTGGAAGGGCATGGCGTGCGCACTGGAACGTTTTCTCACTTGCATGCCGCCAATCTCACTGCGAAACCCCTGCGGGCGTCAAATTCTCTCGCGTGAAGCCTCCGCTATCTGGCGACGCCCCAGTCCACAAGAACGCGCCAAGACCGTGCAAAGCGGTGAAAAGTTGCCCCATCTCAGGGCGCAGCATTGACGCCCGCGGCGCGATGCCTTCACGCTGGCGTCACACAGTCAGCTGCGGGGGAACAGCGATGGCGAGTGGCTCGGTGGATATCGCGTTGGCCCAGGCGCAGCGCCTGCTGCCGAGCAGTCCGCTGGCCGCTGCCGAACAGGCCTCCGAGGTGCTCAAGGTCGCGCCAGCCCATCCCGGCGCGCGCCTGATTCTCGGCAGCGCCCAAGGATTGATGGGCCAGGGCGCGGCCGCTGTCGAAACCCTCTCCACCCTCGCCCGCGAGCAGCCGCGCTCCGCCATCGTCCATTTCGAACTGGGCATCGCGCTGGCCAATGCCGGAGACGTTACCCGCGCGGCCAGTGCCCTGCGCATGGCAGCCGCCCTCAAACCGGGCTGGCCGGAGGCCTGGCGCAAATTGGCCGAGTCACTGGATCTGCTGGGCGATGAGGACGGCAGCGATGCCGCCCGCGCCCACTTTCTGCGTGCGGCCAACAGTGATCCGGCGCTGGCGGGTGCCGCGACCAGTCTCGTCGCCAATGACCTGCCGCAGGCCGAAGCGGCGTTGCGGATCCACCTGACGGCACACCCTACCGACGTGGCTGCGCTGCGCATGCTCGCGGAAGTCGTCGCGCGTCTGCGGCACTACGCGGATGCACAGCGGATTCTGGAACGCTGCCTGGAGCTCGCGCCAGGATTTGAGGCCGCCCGTCACACCTACGCGCTGGTGCTGCAGCGCCAGGCCAAGTCGGTGGCGGCGCTGCCGGAAATCGAGCGGTTGTTGGGCCGTGAACCCGGCAATCTCAGCTATCGCACCCTGCAGGTCGCGATACTGGTCAGCCTCGGTGACTACGTGCGCGCCATCGCGGTATTGGAAGCGGCGCTGCGCATCGATGCGCATCAACCGCGCCTGTGGATGACCTACGGACAGGCCCTGAAGGCGGCAGAACGCCCGGCGGACAGCGCGGCCGCCTACCGTCACGCGATTGCACTCGAACCGACCCTCGGCGCGGCCTATTGGAATCTCGCGAATCTCAAGGCCTTCCGCTTCGGCAGCGATGATATCGAGACCATGCGCACGCGTCTCGCGCGCCTGGATCTGTCGCCGCTGGACCGTCTGCATTTTGATTTCGCGCTGGGCAAGGCGCTCGAGGATGAGCGCAGGTTTGAGGCCGCCTTCCGTCACTACCGTGAGGGCAATGCGCAGCGTCTGCAGCTGCGCCCCTATCGCGCCGACGCAACCACCGGTTTCGTGCGCCGTGCGCAGTCGCTGTACACGCGGCAGTTCCTCGCCCGGCACGGCAACAGTGGCTGTATGGCGAAGGATCCCATCTTCATTCTCGGGCTGCCACGCTCGGGCTCGACCCTCATCGAGCAGATCCTTGCCCATCACTCCCAGGTCGAGGGCACCCTGGAATTGCCCGACATTCCGGCCATCGCACGCGATCTGTCCGGCCGACCCGGCCAGGCCTGCGGCGGGTTGTACCCGGAGGTGCTCACGCAGTTCGCGCCGGTGATGCTGCGCCGACTGGGCGAGCGTTTCCTCTCCTCGGCGCGCGCGCAGCGGCGCACCTCCGCGCCCATTTTCATCGACCGGATGCCCAATAACTGGCTGCATCTGGGTCTCATCCATCTGATCCTGCCGAATGCCCGCATCATCGATGCGCGGCGCCACCCCATGGCCTGTTGCTTCGCCAATTTCAAACATCTGTTCGCGCGTGGCCAGGGCTTCTCGTATTCCCTGACGGATCTCGGCGCCTACTACCGCGACTACGTCGATCTGATGACTCACTTTGACCAGGTGCTGCCGGGGCGCGTGCATCGGGTGATCTATGAGCGGCTGGTGGATGATACCGAGGCCGAAGTGCGCCGCCTCCTCGACCACTGCGGCCTTGAGTTCGAACCCGCCTGCCTGCGCCCGCCCATCTATCGCGACTCGCTTGAGCACTGGAAGCACTTCGAGCCCTGGCTCGCGCCCCTGGCATCTGCACTCGGACCCGCCCTGACACACTATCCCGTCATGCACTAGAATGAGCACAGCCGTCGGCAGGTAAGGCGAGGGGGCGATAGTGGGTCGATGCGGGCGAATGGCCGCCGTGGTGGCCGTGGCGCTGATGGGGGCGGGAACCGCCGGCGCGCATCATTCCTTTGCCGTTTTCTTCGATACCGACGCCAAGCTGGTGTCCGTCACGGGCGTGGTACGTGACTTTCAGTTCCGAAATCCCCATGGGGTGATCACGCTGGCCGTGCCCAAGGGCAAGGAACAGATCACCTGGCGCGCCGAGACGAATTCTCCGTCGATCCTGCGGCGCCGCGGGTGGGCTACGGACAGTCTGCATGTCGGCGACACCGTCACCCTCGAGGGCTGGCCGGCGCGCGATGGCACCCGCTACATGCGCCTCAAGTCCGCGCACTACTCGGACGGCCGGGCAGTCGGCCAACCCCTGGGCTGAAATGCGCACCGTGACCCGCCTTGCCCTGGGAGTCCTGGCGCCGGCGCTGCTGATGTTTGGCGCCTGCGCCCCTCGGGGTACCGTGGTCGCAACTGCGTCCGCGCCCGTGCCCGCCGCCGCGGTTCATCCGGACTTTTCGGGATTCTGGAATCTCGACATGAAGGTGCCCAGGGACCCGCAGCTCATGACCCTGGTGCCGCCGAATACGGTCTTCATGGACGATACGGGACCGGTGGAGTTTCCGGCCGGCGTCTACGGCGGCCTGATCCCCACGCCGGCGGCCCAGGCGGCGATCAGGAAGTGGAGCCCACGCGATCAACTGAAACCGGAAAACGCCTGCCGACCACCGTCGATCGTGTATGCGCTGCAGGGCCCCTTTCCGATCGAGATCTTTCAGAGCGATAAGTTCATCGTGATGAAGCTCGAGTACTACGACATGGTACGACTCATCTTTCTGGACGGCCGCAAGCCCGAGACGGACTATCCGCATTCGATGACCGGGTTTTCAAGCGGACATTGGGACGGCTCGACGCTGGTCGTGGATACGACGCATCTGGAGGCCGCGACCATCACCAACAATGGCCTCGACCATTCGGACAATATCAAAGTGACGGAACGGTTCCGTTTGAGCCCCGACGGCCGGGTACTGATGGCGACGCAGGAATATGAGGACCCCGCGACGATCGAAAATCGCGGCGTGCGCTTCATCGCCTGGAGCCGCCAGGCGGGTCAGCATGTTTTCCCGTATGAGTGCGATCCGGCCTTCGCCGGCAACTACAAGGAAGCGAAGTAGCCGCAGATGATTATCTGAGCAGCACCAGTTCGGGAACGGCATCGGCTCCGGCCCAGATGATGGCGTTCTGTTCGAACTGTCGGCCCAACTCCTGCGCGGCCGCGCGCGTCAACCCGAGCACCAGCACACTGGGTTCACCCGGCCAGGTATTGGTGGGGTGCTGCCCGATCCCCGTGAGGGCCGGCAAGCCCTGGCGCGACACCTCCGCCGCCAGCGCCTCCTGACGCCGGGCATTCACCGCGGCATCCACGACCTCACCCAAGGGATTGCAGGCGCTGAGGAAGGCGCTGCAGTGAGTCTGGTAACGCTCATGCAGCAGCGCGAGGCCTGCGCAGGGCACCCCGACGTGCAGCACAGCCGGCGCGTCGCCGAGCACCCGATATTCGCTCTCCTGGTAGGCCTTCAGGGTGGCCGGGTCGATGGCAGTGATCAAGGCCAAGTCCCCGTGGTATAAGCGCCGGATGCTCAAGCCTACTCCGTCCTGGGCCTCGGAACTCGAAGTCGCATTTCGCAGCGGCGCCAGCGGCCAATGCGTGCTCTATGGCAACGTGCACGACCGGCTGGCGGTGGGGGATCGACTGATCAGCATCGATCGCTACCTGCAGGACACACTGCTGGCTTCGGTCACGGTGGTGCTGGCCTATGACCTGGGAAACGGTCTGACCGTCGAGCGCGGTGAGGAGCATCTGGCGCAGTGGGTGCCCTCTTCGCTGCGCAACCTGCCGCTCGAGCCGCTCGAAGCGGTGCGTTTCATCAATCGTTACGCCCGCTATCTGGCCAACCTCAAGGCCGTGCAGCGACACGAGATTCCGAGCGTCGCAATCGTAGTCCGCGGCGCCGACCAGCTGCTGCCCGCGGATGGCCAGGGTCTGCAGCATGGCAGCCTCACCTGCCTGGTCCGCGACTGGGGCATGAGCAGTCCCTTCGCCCAGCTGCCGTTCTACAGCTTTCTGCTGGCGGACAATCTGACCGATCTGGATCCGTTGATCGTGTTCGCTCCGCAATCGAAGACGGTCCGCATTCCGCTGCCGAGCGCCGCGGATCTGGAGCTTTCCCTGCGGGTGCTGCATCGGGAGCATCCGAAGACCTTTCCCGCCGATACCAACTTTGCGGCGCTCGCCGCGGCCATCACCGGCCTTTCCGTGAATACCCTGCAGCAGATCACCAAGGTGCGCGCCCACAATGGCCAGTCGCTGCAATCGCATGATTTCGCGGCGCTGAAAAAAGAGATGGTCGAACGCGATGCACCGGGACTGGTGGAATTCGTCGAGTCCAGCCGCACTCTGGATGACTATTTCGGCCAGGAAGCGCTGAAGAACTGGCTGCGGCAGGACATCGCGCTGTGGCGGATCAACGATATCAAGGCGCTGCCGATGGGCTATCTGCTGTGCGGACCGGTCGGCACCGGCAAGACCTTTCTGGTCGAGTGCCTCGCGGGCGAAGCCGGCGTGCCGGTCCTGAAACTGAAGAATTTCCGCGACAAGTGGATCGGATCGAGTGAGGCCAACCTGGAGAAGATCTTTCGCCTGATCCACGCGCTCGGTCGCTGCATCGTGTTCGTCGATGAAGCGGACCAGACACTGGGCCGGCGCGATTCGGGGATCTCCGACAGTGGTCTGTCCGGTCGGCTGTATTCGATGATCGCCCAGGAAATGGCCGACACCGACAACCGCGGCAATGTCGTGTGGGTACTCGGCTCCTCCCGGCCCGATCTGATCGAGGTGGACCTCAAACGTCCCGGACGCATCGACCTGAAGGTGCCCATCCTGCCGACGGCGACGCGCGAGCAAAGCTGCGGTCTGATCGCAGCCCTCGCCCGGCGCTACGAGCTCAAGGTGACCGAGCGTGAGTTCGGCGACCTGCTGCCGCAGATTCCGACCATGATGACCCCGGGCGCCGCCGAGGCGCTGGTGGTCAAAGCCTACCGCGTGTCGCGCACCGAGAATGTTGCGCCCGCCGCGGCCCTGGGGCGCTGCCTGGTGGGATATCAGAGCGCGATTCCACAGGATGTCCTGGAACTGCAGATGCGACTGGCGATCCAGGAGGCCACCGACCTGTCCTTCGTGGCGGAGGAGCTACGCCATTTCGCAACCGGCGCCAGCGTGGTCACGGGGTGACGTAGATGATCTGCTCCGGTTCCCAGCGCAGCCGCGCGCTGGCGTTCTCGGCGGTGATGTCATAGTGATAGATCCCTTCGTCCTGCAGCAGCACCGACTGCAGCGGCCCGACGTTCGCGTCGCGGAACGCCGCCGGATCAAACAGGCGCTTGGCGGATGGCGAATTGGGCCAGCGCCACGGCAGGCCCTGCACCGTCACCCCGCCATCCAGCACCGTCAGCTCCACCGACTGCGGATCGATGACCCGAACGTCGAAGCGGGAATTGGTTTTGGCAGTGGGCGTCTGCAGATGCCGTCCGGCGGCGATGACTTCGAACGGGTGGCTCAGCTGGCTCGTGATCTGAAAGATGGCCTCGCCGTAATTCAACGTGGCCAGGCGCCTGCCGGCCGCAAACAGCACGCCCAGCTCGGTGTGGCTGTTCAGCGTGACGCGACTGCCATCCAGCAGCGTCACCGCGCGGGTTTCGCCGGCCCTGGTGTGGTAAATGGTCTGTCCCCAGGGAACGTCGCGTTCGGCCGTGTTGGTGTGATGGAAGCCCATGCCGGGCATCAGGCCCAGGACGACGAAGGCGGTCGGCAGACCCACGACAAGCCCAACGACCAGATGAAAGGGACGCAGGCGCCTGGCTTTGCGCGGCGGTGGATTGCCGAATCCGACCGGCATGAGCTGCGCCAGCACCGCGACGATATCGGGCCCGTGCCACAACTTAGCGGCATCGACGATGGCGGTGCGGTTTGCAGGCTGCTGCAGCCATTGGCGCAGCGCCGCTCCTTCCTGCGACTGCAGGCCGCGCTCCATCCGCGCCAGCCAGATCGCGGCTTCGGTGGCTACCTTTTCCGAGTCGGCGTGCGCCACGACCAAGACCTCCGTGAGGGCCGATTATAGGCCGCGCACGGGCTCGAGGTCATGGTTCGCCGAGTGGTTACTTGGTCGTGTCTTCTGCGGCCTTCTTGGCCTTCTTGGCATGATGACGCGCCTTGGCCTTGTGCACCTGGGCTTTCGTCTTGTCGATCGTCTTGTCCGGCTGGCCCTCCACGGAAGCCTTGGCCTGATCCCCGATCTGCTGGGCCTTCTGGGAAGTGGCTTTGGCGCCTTCCGTGACCGTCGTCCCGACCTGCGCCAGGGCGACGTTGCAGGCCACACAGCTCGCGATCGTCACCAGTAATCTGTTCACTGCGTCTCTCCTTAAGTCCATCTGCATCCTGGGCGTATGCTAGGCCCTAAGGCGGCGCGCGCCAGCCGGCTCGCTGCGTGTTCCTGCGGTAGGAGACTCCCTACAATTCAAACTTGAGGGCTCGCGGGCGGGTCAAACGGTGTGGATGGCGGTGAGCAGCGCCTCGATATCGCCGTTCTTGACGACGAAGGCCGCCGCCCCCAAGCGCTTGGCATGCGCTGCCAGTTCGTTCGAAGCATAGCCGGTGTGCACGATGACCCGGGCTTTGGAGCCCGCCTGATCCAAGCGCTCCAGCACTTCGAGGCCATTGCAGTCCTCCAGTCCCAAGTCCAACACCAGGACGTCAACGGCCTCCCCCTGCACTTTCTCGAAGGCTTCCGCGCCCGTGCGCACGTGCCCGAGAAACTCCAGTGCGGGCTCCATGCGAATGAGCTCACCCAGCACCTCTGCCAGGTCCGGGCTGTTGTCGGCAAGGAGCACCCGCCGCGGTGCGGATGCTCCGTTGGATGGTGACAGTTCCGTCATGCCCTCCTGATGAGGCGTAGCAACAGTATCAGCACGATCGCCCCGATGGTCGCGACAATGATAGCCCCGAGGAGGCCGGCACCGGGATAGATCCCGAGCGAGCTGAAGAGTAAGCCGCCGATCAATGCGCCGATGATGCCGACGACGATGTCGCCCAGCACGCCGAAGCCGCCGCCTCGCATCAGCTGTCCGGCCAGCCAACCCGCAATGAGTCCGACCACAACGAACCAAATAATGTTCACGCGCTTCCCCTTTAGCTTGCGACTGCACCGTGGCAGTGCTGGCACGGTAGCGCTTCCCACAAGGTTGCGCTGGCTCGAGGATACCGTCCCGCTGTAGTTCGGCTCCTACACCGCGACCGCTGTCAGTCAAATCCGACAGGGGTACGTCGACCGCTTCGACTGCGCCCCTCGACACCAGCACGCTAGGCTGCCTCGCGAACCACCTAGGAGATTACCCATGAGCGCCAATGAGAAACCGAACGCCGATCAGCCCAAACCCACTCCCAACATCCAGGGCGAAGGGGACTACGAGGCGGCGCGCCGATTTCGTGACGAGACGAAGCACTTCCTGGAAGGCGCGGACGTACCGGATCTGGCGCGCAAGGCGGCGCCCAAATCAAAGAAGGAAGCCAAGGAGATGAAGAAGGCGGAACAGGTCGGCCGCTCGCACCGCGCGGACGAGCAGGAATGAGGGCCGCTCAATGCTCCCCGACATTGTCGTGTTCATCATCCTGGCATTGATTCTGGTCGCCCTGGGTTTCAGCAGTATCGCCGTCGACTACTGGGACGACGCAGCCGACTGATCCTTGGGCTGCGGCTCCTTCAGCTCGAATTTCACGGCCAGCATCTTGACGACCGGCCGTGCCAAGGTGTTGTTGAAGCGGAAGGTCTTCACGGCTTCCACGGCCGCCAATGCCAGTCCCGAGTTCGCGGGCTTTTCGCGCACGGCCATCGCATCGATCACCTGCCCCGTGGCATCGATGGTCAGTCGGCAGGTGACCAGTCCCTGAACCCCCTGCCTCGCCAGCGACTTCGGGTAGAAGTCTCCGATCGGCTGCCCGGAGATGAAGCTCACCTTGGAGTCCTGGGACTGACTCAGGACCAGCGGCCCCGTGGCGCAGAACGAAGTCGATGCGGCGAGCACCACCACGGCGCTCATGAGAATCAGTCGGCCGCTGCGGCCGAATTTGATTGATGACATGTCACTCTCCAGCAAGCGTTTGAGGCGTGGAATCAGCGTCGAGGGTGCCGCCATGGCGATGGTCGCGCGGGGCGGTTGAGCCCCGGCGGCCAGCGCCACCAGGACTTCGGCGTAGGCGACACGATCACCGAGCGCCGCAATGGCCATCTCATCGCTGAGCAACTCGGTGAGGACGTTCACCCGCCTGCGCAACCAGAACGCACAGGGATTGAACCAGAAGACGGCACAGTGCAGCGAGGCGATCCAGCAGCCGTAACAGTCGCGCTGGGCGATATGCGCACTCTCGTGCGCGATGACCGCCCGCAACTTGCGGCTGTCCCACGATTCCCATTCGAGCGGCAGCAGAATCGTAGCTCCGAAGCAGGACGGTGAGGGCACACGCGAGCTGACACGGACATCCAGTGGCCCGGCCCAGGAAAGCCGCAGCGGCGTGGCCGTTCTACGCATGCCTGCGGCCAGCCACAATCCCATGACGAAGCGCGCCACCAGGACGACCGTGACGAGCAGATAGAGGTCCCACAGGAGCGTCTCAATCC
>Ga0210385_10002769_pt1 | contig 10512 bp, 13 predicted proteins | sample IncBWH26OmetaG_FD_160107 | JGI IMG/M metagenome (GOLD analysis project Ga0210385, IMG submission 160107) | Forest soil microbial communities from Barre Woods Harvard Forest LTER site, Petersham, Massachusetts, United States - Inc-BW-H-26-O ... | reverse complement strand
TCTGCAAGCTCGCTACAGGGATGTGAAAGGCAGCCTAACCGATAGGCCATCCTGCCGCCTTTCGCATCTGCTCCGCCCACTTCGGATTCAGTTTCTCCAGTGGCGGAAGCTTCTGGATGTCGAATTCCTCAGACACCATGCGACTTGCCACCGCGAAGTATCGGAAGGCATCAGCGCCGTGGCTTGACCAGTCATGCACTGGATCTGCGTACTGACCCTGCTTGTCCTTCCACTCTCGCTTGTAGAACTGCAAGGCCCGCAATCCGGGTTCGCACCGCTTTTCATCGAACCAGCATTCGCCAAAGATCATGCGGGCAGCAGATATACCCTCTTCAACTCCGAGCCTCGGAACGATGCGGACGTGTATCCCGTGATCCCGCAGGACTTCAACGTAAGTCGTGCCGGTAGCTTTCTCGCGGCTCTCGGCATCATGCGGCAAGTAATGCTCACCGTAGCCATAGCCTCTTGATCTCAGCCAGATGGCGGCATCCGGAGCCGCCTTGTTACGCTTCTCGTAGTAGTCAATGAAGTGCCATTCCCGCCCGACTCGCTGCACACACCAGATACAGATTGGATCAGCGATCCCGATATCCCAGTAGGTATGCACCGGAGAACTGCGCTGATACGGGATGCTCGTAATGCGACTCTCAGAGCGCGCCTGATTCAATACGTCTTTGTAGACTGCGCCCGGAACGTCAACGACGCCCCAGCGTCCTTCCAATAACGCTGCCCGCTCGGCCGAAGGGAGCTTCTGCAGCTGCGCCTCGTATTGGCCGTCATTCGCAAGATGGGGATTGTCGGCAAGGCGAGCCCGAATGAATCGCAGCCGTCGATTTATTTCGCGACCGTCTTCCAGCTTCACGCTGATCGTAGAACGAGCGTCCTCGCCAGAGTCGGGAATTCCCCATCGATCCTGAATCCACTTAGGACCCGGATTGCAGGTCGCACGCATGTAGCAGCGCAGCGTTGGATCACTCGAGCGCAGACGGCTCGTTAGGTATTCCCAGACATACGCGGAAGTGTAGTGGCCAAGCTCGTCTATGCCGATCCATTGAAACTCATGGCCCTGATAGTTCTGGACGTCTGCGTCCCTCTCGCAGCTGGAGAAGATAATCTTTGCCCCGCTCGGAAAGCGCCATTCCGTCCAAGGACGGTCATAGAACTCAGCTCCCGGTGAGACCTTGGGATAAAGCATGTAGGCTCGATCCAGGAGCTTGCGAAGCTGCGGGAATGTCTGCCGGAAGACAATCGCGCGGTAGTTGGGATTCGCAATCGCGCGCTGCTGCAGACCGAGAGCGTCAACCAAGAGGGCATCGGACTTTCCACCGCCAGCAGCACCGCCATACAGCACCTCATCCTCGGGCGCTGCGAGGAATTCCATCTGTTTAGGTGTCGGTGTCCAGACGTCCATCCCTACTCCGGCGCACCACACAGCATCGCCAGATCCAATGAGCGCCAGGGACAGATGTCGGGATACTCACGCTCGCAATCAGGATCGCGATAATGAGACCGCTGACATCGACACGTCTTCTGCTTCAGAAGCTCCTCGAGCGGCATGGCGAGTCCGGCCTCATAGTCCATGCTGTCCTGAAGCGTTCCTTCGCCTCGGGAGAGCCTCAGCAGCCGAATTGCTATCAGGTCTTTTCTCGTCAGAGTCATTCAGCTTTCGGAGGCACGAGCAGCTGAAAGTTGATCGGCGTTCCATCGGGGTTCCCGATGTGCTGCTCTGTCGGGATAAGCCGGGCATATAGCTTGTAGAACTCGCTGCGGTTCTTCTTGCCCCACGCAATCAGAGCTTCGACGCTTCCAATGCCTTCGAAGGCAATGTTGAAGGCCTCTTTTGCCGCACGAGTGACCTTGTTCTGTAAGCCCTTCGGCCTGCCGGGTCCCGGTGCTCCAGTTCCAACGCGCTTTGTCGTGGTGCTCATTCTCACTGCCCCATCAGACCTTGTGGCTGACTGTTGTCATTCAAGAGTCCCTGCTGCGCGTACATTGGCACTAACTTTCGTGTGCCGAGGAGCCCAGGGGACATCGCCGGTCTTACACCCTGGATGCCCGCTCGCTGGTAGCGGTTAGATGCGAGCGCAGCACGCGCCAGAGGCGGACCGACAACTCCAGTAAGCGCTGCAGGATGGAAAACGCTAGCGGCAAGTAGGAGTGGGTCCAGACCAGAGAAATGACCAGAATTACGCAGAGCAGAAGGCACCTGAGCGGCACGAGGAAAATCATTGCCAGCCTGAGCAAGCTGGGCGAGGCGGCCGTCCATGTAAGCGCCATTCGACATGCGCTTACCGAGGTCAACGATGTCCAGATTCTCACCGTCGAGGGAATCAGCGACCGTATGGGACTTCGCCACCTGTACCCGCGCCTGCCGGTACTGAGACAGTAAATCAGGAGCAACCGCGCCATCCGGGCCCTCAAACGCTCCGCTTTGAATGTGGCGATCAAGCTGCCCCTCCAACGCATTGGCAATCTGAAGCTGTGCGCGCCCCGTGGCATTCTTGTCGGGCTCAAGCGGCGCCTTGATGTTGTCGCGCGCATCGGCCCGTAGCTGGCGGATGTGATCGACGATGTTGCCGGCGTCATCCGCCTCAAAGCGCCCATATCGGGCCTGAAGGTTTGCGATCTGCGGATTGTTCGGGAGCGCACCGTTAGCCTGTGGCGGCTGCACTTTCGCGATATCGGCGCGGTAAGTGTCATCCGTCGTCACCTGGCCGGTTTTCTTGACAGCCTGCATCACGGCATAGGCGGGCTTGTTCGCCTGCTCAATCGAGGCCTGATTCAGAGACTGGCTCTGCGGGATGCCGAGTTCATCCTTCGCAATCCCGTTAATAACCGGCGTGTTTTGCTTGGAGATCGTGCGCTCAAGCTTTGCCGAGTTCGTCATGCTCTGTAGCGCCCGCGCACCGAATCCCGCACCAGCTTGTTCCGGCGTCAGCTTGAGACCGAGACCTACTGCGTTCGAGACCGGCGCAGACATTGCTGGGGCTTCCGGGATCTTGCTCGGGAGGAATCGGCCGCCAACCAGTAGCGGAGCTGCCTGCATTGCGGTATTCGTCCAGGCTCCAAGGAATGGGCTACCCGTCAGGTCGGTGACCTTGCCGCCTGCGTAGTCGGCTCCCTGCGCAAGCTTGCCTGGCAGATAGCCAGCAACATTAGAGACTTTCTGGCCTGCAGCCGTCTGCGGATCGTAGGTCATACCACCCTGCACTGAGCGCACGACGCTTGCTGGGTCCGCATCGGTGAGGCCGAGCGCATTCCCCGCGGCAGTTCCGATGCCCGCCCAGCCTGCAACAGGCTGCGCAATCGCACCCGTGCCGATTCTTAAGGCTGCTTCCCCTGCACCCTTCGCCCAGTCAGTTGCGCTCTGCGATTGCTCCTGGTGGATTTCGGGATAGTTCTGCTTGAGGGCGGACGCGATCTGCACATCCGACATCCCATCGGGAAAATCGACATCTCCCACGCCCGGAACCGTGATCGTCTGAGTCACTCGATCTTTCCGGTCTGCGGGTTGTAGACGCGATTCTTCGGCAGCGGGAACTGCTTGGGCTGAAGGCCACCGTTTGCCGCTAGACGGTCGTAGTCGGCGCCAATGGTGTTCTTGTAGAGCGGCGTATTACGCGCAGCTCCGGTCTCAGCAAGCGCCGACACGTAGAGATTTTGACGATTGTCAGCCATGTTCGACATGGCGTCTTTGTTGCGGGCATCGAACGGCGCAATGGTCTCGAACATCTGACGCGCCATCGTCGGAGTCAGACGTCCGATACCAGCCTGTCCCCATGCGTGCCCCGCTGCCTGCAGGAACGGAGTCAGCGCAGTCATGTAGGTCTGTTCCTGCGTGCTCAGGCCATGTTTCAACGCTTCCTGAATCCCGAACTGCTCAACATTGCTCGTGCTTTCATTGGTAAGCGCTTGCAGGATGATCGTGCGCGCCTTCGGCGAGAAATCGAAACCCTTGGAGTCCAGCGCCTGCATGGCCTTCTGGCTCGTCTGCATAAGCTGAGCGTTTTTCGCTGCATTAAAGTCCTTGTCCGTGGGCGCAGGCATTCCGAGGTTGAAGCTGCCGGCCTCCCGCGCACCGCCAGTGTTGCCAGCAGTCGGGGCCGTAGCAGCCGTCCGTGATGCATTGGGAGCAGGCGGACGGCTTGAGCCGGGACCGCCACCAAATGCTCCCCACCCTCCCGTCTGGGCATAGACCTTGTTAGTCGTGCCACTAGCCGGATCGAAGCGATCCCCAACCGCGCCGTAAGTCGGCAAGTCCCGACCCTGGATCTGCTTCTCCTCGCCCGTAATGCGGCTCTTCTGGCCGCGATACCCATAAGCGCCCGCTGTGGGATCCCAGATCTCAGGCGGCGATTGCTCAGGCTGCCCCAGAGCGACGCGATAGGCGTTGCCTACACCGGCAAAGACTTGTCGAGCGGTGTCAGCATTTAAGTCCTTAGTAGCATCAAGGCCGCGAGCGGTGGCGTAGTGCTGCCATGTCGCGCCAAGCTCCGGATCAGCTTTGATGTCTCGCACGGGGTCATCGGACTTCACCACCGTATCGGCTTTGGCGATCTGCGGTGCAGCCTGCAATGCAGCCGTTTTCCTCTGCTCGTCCTGCAGCGAAGAAAGCGCTTGCGTCGGATTCTGAGACCCGAGGGCGAACATGCGCAGCAGCGGCGCCTTAACGCCCTGCACGGGCGCTCCATAAATCGAATCGATGTTGGGCGGCTGCATGAAGTTCGCCATGGGAGAAGGCTGCGGCCCCTGAGGAGCGGTAGGCGCCCCCTGAGGCATGGGACCCGAAGGCGCAGCTGCCGGCATCGGGCCTTGCGGAGCCGGCTGCGGCATGGGTCCTTGCTGTGGTACCTGCGGGCCTTGTGCAGCTTGCTGAGGCCCCGTACCCCCCATTGCCTGCTGCATTCCGCCAAGCATCATTTTTTGACGCAGCAGCTCGATCTGCCCCATCTGGTATTGCTGCTGCCTAACCTTCTGGTTCTGCCAGTTGCCGATGGACTGCGACACCGAGTCACCGATGTTGCCCCCGTATCGGGCGGCGCTCATCAACCCGAGTCCAACATTCATGACTAGAGCGGGGTCAATCCCCATTAGTCCGCTGTTACTTTGGTCAGCCATCAGTGCAGTTCCTTACCGTTCGCGGGCGGCTCGAGGTTTTGCGCAGGCTGAGCAGCAGCCTCCGCGACGACGTTGCGAGCCTCCTCGATGATCTTTGCTTGCTGGGCTGCAACGGCGGCGGCGACTTGCGGCCCGAGCTGCTCGTGAATTTCCTGGATGACCGCCGCGACCTCCTGAAACGTGCCACGAAAGAGATGTGCGAGCGCTACCTGCCACAGACCAAGGGGCAGTTGGACCGTTAGCTTCGGATTGTTGACATCCTCGGTCACAGTACCGCCTGACCTATCAGGGTATCGGTCGCAATCTCATTGAGCATCACGATCAGCGAGTTGTAGTCGTTAGATGCCCCGTCAGTGTTATCGGTAAAGGTGGCAGCCGTCGAGCCTGAAGGGATGCTCGCCTGCCATTCGATGGTGCCAGGAGTGGTTCCAAGCCCCGAGCCGCTCCAGCCCTTGACAACGATATTGCCGCTCGCGCTGCTTGTGAAGTTAGTCCCCGCGGCGATCGTATTGGAGCCAGGATTCGTGTAGTTGCAGCAGCCAATCGCAAACGCCGTGTTGGCATTGGAGGCTGGGCTTGAGGAGATCGAATTATTTGCGGCTCCCGGATTCACCTGGCTCTGAGCCGCAAACCCGTCGAGAGGATTGGACGCGACGCCAGCAACCTCAATGATGCAGATGTTGACGCGATCAGTTGATCCATTCGTGCAGGTGACGGTTACCGTATTGGCACCGGAGGCAATCCCCGCCGTAGTGACGAAGGCGGCCGAGGTAGTGTTGTTGTTCGTGTCGTCCAGGAGTTTGGCCGAGCCGTAAGAATTGGTATTCGTATCTGAGATGCTGAACGTCCTGCCTGAAACCGTCCCGTCAAAGACGAAAACGACAATCGCATTGCCGGAAGCGTTATTGACGGCAAAGGCTCCTGCGGCAGTTCCCGCGCTAGCTGCCCCTGTAACCCATTTGCTCTGGACGATTGAGCCTGCCACCTATTGCCCCTACAAAATAACTACTGCGCCGCCGAGCAAATGCGCTCGAGTTCTTCGCGAGGCACGAGCCGACGGCGGCCGAGCTTCACTGTCTTGAGAGTTCCTGCATCGATCAGCCGGTAGAGAGAACTACGTGATAGGCCGCTTAAAGTCTCCGACTCGGCGATCGAGTATGCGAGCCGCGGGACCATACCTACCGAGACTGCCGACGCTTCCATGTGTCGCAGCATGTCTCAGGTGACAGCGCGAAGCCGACGGCACAGCGTTCCGCTGCAGGGCTGAGATCGCGGCGTCCCACCGCACAGAAGACTACAAAGCAGACTAGAAAACGGACAGTCGAGCCACCAAGCCGGTGGATTCCGCTGCGCCGCAGCAGACACAGTCCGCTTGAGGGTCGAGTCAGCTCGCCGCTATGGACAGAAAGCACGCTTAGCCGGTTGGGGGTACCTATGCGTTCTGCCGGTCGCCAGAGGTCCTTTTGGTTCCTTGTATTTGCAGCCCTGGCGATTATTGAAGAACCGGCCGCATGGTCCCAATTTTCCTCTGTTGCACACTCCTCCGGTAGCTCCGACTCACTCGTTGACTATAGCCAGGGACCACCCGTATCGGCGCTATCGTTAGCGTCGATCTTTCCAAGTCGCTTCGGTCAGCCGTATTCAGCCTTCTCCAAGGAGTTGGCACCAAGCATGAAGACGACCTTCGACTCCGTCGGGATACAGATCGACTTACCTCGTTTGGAAAAATTCATGTCGGACTACTCGTACACAGTGCCATGGCTGGCGGGTAGTTTAGGGAAAGGGGTCGTTTCCCAGGGCCGAATGTACAGTTCCAGCAGCGATCCACCTCCGAATACCGAACCGCCCTGTCAACTTGTGTTTCTCGAGCCAGGGATGGTTAGCAAGGTCTCTTCGGTGGAGTTGAAAACAATTAACCCGCAGGGTCCACCTGCGGAATGGCTCAAAGAGTTAGACGCCTTACAGTGCGCAGTTTGCCAACGAGCTTTAGCGGCTAAATTGAACCAAGCGGGCGCAGCGGGAATCAACGGTATGCGGCAGGCAGCGCTGGAGCTGATGGTGCCTATGGAATACCAACTCGTCAAAGATCATCTGCCTAAGGAATAAATATGAAAAAGTTCGCCTCTATTGCCGGATTCGGATGCCTTGTCTGGATCTCCGGATGCATCGCCGCACCTCCGACTGCGCAAAAATGCATGACGGCCGTGAAGTACTCGGGATACGAATTGGATATTACGGGCCTTCAACTTGGTACCTATAAGCTTGCTGGCGCGGCGTGGAAACCAGTTCAACTTCAGCAGGCAACGGCGCTCACACAGGCCCTGGACATAATGCAATTTGGGGACTGCCAGCTCGCGCAAATATATGGAAGCGACAGTGCAGCAGGGTTAGCGTACCTAAGCCACCGCACGGATGTGGTCACCGCAATGGAAACAAACGCGAAGGCGTTTTCGGCGGCAACCACGGCGCAGGAGGCAACGCAAGCCGTGAACAACGCGCAGGCTAACGTGGACAGCCTTGCAGCTAATACTCCAAAGGCTGGCGCTGCAACTCAGGCATCTTCAGATTCAACGAAGAATAAGGCGGTCGACACATCCACAACCACCGATTCAGTAAAGAACAAGCCGGCCGGGGACTCGGCGAAGCCAAAGACGGAGACACAGCAATGAAGTCGCACCAACATTCGGAATAGCCGTCGTGAATCCGGTCGCATGGTGGAGATTGTTAACTTTTCATTCGTTCTAATCGCAGTTCTTTCAAGATCTCCTGCACTCGCCGGACCGAAGGAAGGGTCCGATCTGGTAGAAGCCGGATGACTTGCTTCCCAGTGTAGTCAGGATGTCGAAGCCAGACTGCACGCACCTCCGCCCGAAGAGCCTTTCCCTTTGCCCGATTTCTGGCTGCCTGGAGTGCCAGGATCTCGCGCACGTTGCGCCCGATCTCTTCATCCGTCTTCATGCTGCACCTGGAAACTGATCGCCGAATGGAAGCTCACCACCGACAACGGACAAGGCAGCCGCCGCCTTGCGCTTTCGCTTTACGCTGAACGGACTGATCACAGCATGGGCAAGAAGACTCAGCGAGGGACGCGGATTGCCCTCTTTGTCGGCCCAGACTTTCGGGGTCGCCTCGCCCACCATCGACACTGGATCACCATCCGATAGCGCTAGGAGTGCCGTCACCGCCATGGGGTCAAAAGCGATCACGTTGACCAGCAGTGATTCACCGTCTTTGGTTGGGACGCGCACTTTGATGGTCGCGTAGGGCTTACCGGCCGAGGTCGTCCGCTCGGTCGGCTTGCCGTGGATCCGGCCGGCGATGAGAGCATCGATCATGTCAGCTCCCCCGCGTCCTGATCGCGAAGGAATTTCATAAATAGAAGCGGGTCCCAGCGGTCGCTAGGTATGAGCAGTTCTCCGGCGATCAGCCCGTCCATGGATCGGATGACCACCGTTACGGGGATTGCCCCGTCAGTCATATCGCCCGCGATGAAAGCGCAGCGCTGTGATGGCCCGAGGCGGAGCATTTTTGTGGCTAGCGCGATCCGCCGTCTCCGCTCTGGCGAGCTATCGGTTGTCCGAGACTCTCGGGCGGGTTGGTAGGCTTCGAGTGCCAGATCTAGGAGAGCGCCCATCAGTTCGCTCCCTCAGCCTGCGAAATAAGCGAAAAAGGCGAAATAAGGTCGACGGCGGGGGGGCTTATTTCGCTAAATTCTCTTTTTTCGCACTGTGTGCTGACCCAAATCTCCGCGGGTCGGCCGTTCGTTGCCAGAGTCTTTGAGGCCAGCATCCCTTTGCCTTGTAGGAGCTGCAGCGCGGCGCCAAGGCGGCCTGCGGGTTCGTGCTTGGTGAACAGTCCGCTGATTGCCGTCCGTGTGAGTCCCTTGGCGCCAGCGGCACGTACAGCGCGGAGGATCTCGTCCGCGACTCGATCTCCTAGGGCTGACCCGAAGACGTATCGGGCCGACTCTGCGCAACGCTCCCAAATCGCAATCGCGGCAAGGAGGTGCGGGACGTCTATCTGAGGTGCCTGATCGGCAAGGGCGTAGCCGAGCGCAAGTCTGCAACATTGCGCCTCGGCTCGAGCCGTGACTGACCCCAGCAGACCCGAGTACCCCTCACTCAAGCGCGGATAGACCTGTTCCCAGACCTGCCTTGCGGCAGAACTCATCTCGATAGCTCGCACGCGTCTCGCGTGTGCAGCCGCTTCCGCAACCCGCCGCGCAAGCCCTTGTTTGACCTCTTGTGACAGTGGAGCACCGCCGAACGGCAGGAGTTTGGACCGCTTCACGCACATCATGAGGAAGCGATTCGCAAACCCATTCGCGGAGTCAGTCTGCGTGAGCTCCGACCGCAATTCATCGACTGTGATATGGCCCACGATGCTGACATGCGCACCTGTAGCGACCACAGGATCGGTCTTGGTCAGCGTCATGAGGTCCCCGGTATCCCAGGCCGCGCGTAATGTCGCGCTCAGGGTGTTTCCCGCACGTGCTCCCTGACGCAGGACCTGGCAGAACTCGGACTCGACCACCATCAGGCGCTTGTCGCTGACGCCTGGATCTGCGAGTACTTCCTCGGTTTGACCGGTTTTCTTGTCTCTCTGCATCTCCAAGCGCTCATCGCGTACCGCGTACTTAAGTCCTTCGCCGCTCGAGAGGCCCTGGACGACCGTGGGCCAACCCGATTGAGGCTCGCTGGGCAGCGAAATAAGCGAAACATGCGAAAAAAGCTCCCTCACGCGACCCCAAGAGGTTCCTTTTCTCGCCTTGGAGGTCGCTCCGATGAGCAAGGCGAAGAGATTCAAGTGATGCTCGTCGCCCTCGATCCGCACATGTGGGCCACGGCCAATGAGTGCTCCGAGGGCGACAACGGTCTGCAGCAAGATCGCCGCGGGGTCGGATTCAGTCTGCGGCTCGATCGAGCGAACGATTTCACCCAAGAGGCCGTGATAGGCGGCTGGTGCGAGCAGACTCGGCCAAGGATCTGCCGGCGGAAGCGCGGCGCCATTGGGGGCAGGCGCAGCATCCAGGCTTGAAATTACGCGGTCATAGTTGTCAGACATTGACCGTGACCCTCTCTGGATTCGCCAGATCCCGAGCCTTGCCAACTCTGGCTGCTGCCTGAGCGAGCCTTTTTACCTGGTCCCCGCTGACGGTGCGCCGTGCGACGATCTCGCTGAGCAGCAGCACGGTCACCGTGAGCTCATGGTCAAGAATCAGGAGGAGATCGCGCGCGGGGATCGACTGCTCGGATTGACGATATCTATGCTCGCGAAGTCGCTCTGGAAAGAGGTCCGTCAGAGTAAAGCCGACTGCCGCAAGGACATCTCCAACCCCGCAACCTCCGAAGTCGTGCAATAACACGCGGCCATCGTCCAGCTCACGGATGCTCA
>Ga0210385_10002768_pt1 | contig 10518 bp, 11 predicted proteins | sample IncBWH26OmetaG_FD_160107 | JGI IMG/M metagenome (GOLD analysis project Ga0210385, IMG submission 160107) | Forest soil microbial communities from Barre Woods Harvard Forest LTER site, Petersham, Massachusetts, United States - Inc-BW-H-26-O ... | reverse complement strand
CGTGTCGTAAATGCTGATCGCGCCGGTCAGCCACGACACATTGACGTGCCATTCGCGCCGGCCGCTACGCAACGTGATGCGTCCTCCGGTGGAACTGCCATCGGGAAAGAAACGAATCCGCGCGATCTCACCGCTACTCTGATCGCCGGCCGCGCTGGTGACGGACAGATCCAGACCTTTGGGCAGACGCACGTCCCGTTTATCGGCACCGCTGTAGGTCAAGTTGTTGGTGTCGATCTGAAAGATGCGTTGCTGGCCGTGCACGATCGCTTGCGTGCGTGTCGCGCGCAGCGATGCGGCGAGTTCGCCGGCCGCTGCGTTGATACGCGCACTGGCCAATCCATGCGTGACCGACACCGCGACGGCTGCGGCCGCGATACCGATCAGCAGAATCACGGCGAGCATTTCGAACAACGTAAAGGCGCGCAGCGCGCGTCTGGATGCATAACGACGGGACCGGAAAAAAGCGGCGGAATGAGGCGTCTGTACACTGCCCCAACCAGCAACGCTCGTTACCGGTCCCTGGATGTTCACTGCCAGTTACCCACGTCGGCACTGTAGCCATCGCCGCCCGGCTTGCCGTCCTGACCGTAGAAAATCAGATCGTATGTGCCGTGCTCACCGGGATACTTGTAACCAAAGTCGTGGCCCCATGGATCCTTCAACTGCGAAGGCTTCAGATACGGACCCTGCCAATTGGTAGCGTTAGCCGGTTTATTGACGAGATCTTGCAACTGTGCGGGCGGCGAGCCGTTATCCAGCCCATAGGCATCGACCGCCTGACTGATCGTGGTGAGCTGCGCTTTGCCGGCGCCGTACTTGCCCTTGTCCACGCTGTTGCCAACCTGACGAACGACGATGGCGCCGACGATACCAATCAGCACGATCACTGCCAGCATTTCCAGCAGGGTGAAGCCAGCGCTGCGGCGCGGGTGGCGCAGTTGCCGGGTTCGTGGATATCTGTACTGCATGGCTGGTTTCTCCGTTTTATGCGTATAGCGTGTGGGATGCGCTTATCGGACAACGCAAATCATTGGATGTTGCTGGTAAGACTGAGCAGCGGCAACAAAATGGCCGACATGATAATGGCGACAAAGACGGTCATGACGATGGTAAGCGCAGGAACCAGCGCTGCCAGCAGACGATCGATCGAGCGGCGGCTTTCAATCTCGAACGTGTCGGCGACTTTCAGCAGCATGGTGTCGAGCTGGCCGGCTTCTTCGCCCACCTGCACCATCTGGATCGCCAGACGCGGAAAACGTTGCGAATGCGCCAGCGCGAGGCTGAGACCGTTACCGCCTTTCACCATTTCCGTGGCTTGTATGAGCGATTCGTCCAACGCGCGATTAGACGTTACCTGACGCGCAATGCCGAGCGCCGAAAGCAGCGGCACGCCATTCTTCACCAGCGTGCCCAGCGTGCGTGCAAGACGCGCCGTCTCCACTTTCAACACAAGCGGACCGACCAGACGCATCTTCAACAGCCGTTCGTGCCATGCAAGCCGCAATGCCGGATCGCGCATGCGTGCGCGCCATACGAAGATGCTGCCGACGACGAGCAGGATGATCAGCCACCACCCATCCTGCAGTGTGGTACCGAGCGCCAGCACGGCACGCGTGATCCACGGAATGGGCACCTGCATGTCCTGAAAAATCGGCACGAATTGCGGCACGACATAGGTGAGCAGCAACAGCAGCGAGCCCAGCACACCCACCATCAGGAACGCAGGATAGATAAGCGCATTGATGATGCTTCCGCGCAGTTGCTGCGAGCGCTCCAGGTAATCGGCGAGACGTCGCAACGTGTCTTCCAGCGAGCCGCCCACTTCGCCCGCACGCACCAGCGCGATGTAAAGCTTGGGAAAAACGCCGTGCTCTTCATCCAGCGATTGCGAAAGCGTGGTGCCGCCGCGCACACGATCGCGCACACGTTCGATCAGTTTCTTCGCGTGCTCGCCTTCTGGCAGGTCCATCAGAATGCCGAGCGCGCGATCGAGCGGCTGTCCCGCGCCAAGCAATGTTGCCAGCTGGTGCGTGAACTGCGCCAGCTGATCGCCGTTGAACGGACCACGCTTGAAAAAGCCCGCAAATCCAGTACCGGCGCCGCCCGCATCGGCCGGCTTGGCTTCCAGCGGCGTGTGGCCCTGATCCTGCAGGCGCATGACGACTTCATCGAGGCTTGCGGCCTCCATCTGTCCTTGCAGAATTTCGCCAGCGGCACTGACAGCGCGGTAACGGAATTGGCTCATGCCACTTACCTCTTCCCCTGCGCGCAGGAAAAGAGCGAGCTTGGCAGCATGATGTGACGTCGCGCAGCGTGGCGCACGTTATCCCTCTTGCGTGACACGCAGCACCTCCTCGATGGTGGTGATACCCGCCACGGCTTTGGCAATACCATCTTCATACATGGTGCGCATGCCTTCCGCACGCGCCTGACGTTCAATCGCGCTGGCGTCGGCGCGCTGCATCACTAGGCGACGCAGCGTGTCGCTCATCACGAGAAATTCCAGAATGGCGCGGCGACCGCGATAGCCGGTGGGATTAGACGCGCTGGTGCCCGGCTTCCACAAGCGAATCGGTCGCTCGTCGGTGTACTTCTCCAGCTCGAACTCCTTGACGACTTCCGGCGGCGCTTCATAAGCAATAGCCGTTTCCGGATCGAGCCGGCGCACCAGACGCTGCGCGAGAATGCCGTTGACGGTTGAGCCGAGTAGATAATCTTCCACCCCCATGTCGAGCATGCGTGTGACGCCGCCTGATGCACTGTTCGTATGCAGCGTTGAAAGCACCAAGTGGCCGGTCAGTGCGGACTGGATGGCAATGCGGCAGGTTTCCAGATCGCGCATTTCGCCGATCATGATCACGTCCGGATCCTGTCGCATGATCGAACGCAAGGCGTTGGCGAAATCCAGACCGATCTGCGGCTTCACCTGGATCTGGTTGATACCTTCGAGCTGGTATTCGACCGGATCTTCCACCGTGATGATCTTGACGCCCGGCGTGTTGATCTGCGACAGCGCGGTGTACAGCGTGGTGGTTTTACCCGAACCGGTGGGACCCGTGACGAGCAGGATGCCATGCGGCCGCTGCAGCACTTCCACGAAACGTTCACGGAAGTTCTCGGTGAAACCCAGCGATGCAAAATCGAAGACCACCGTCTCGCGATCGAGAATACGCATTACCACCGATTCGCCGAAGCTGGTCGGCACCGTCGAGACACGCAAGTCGAGTTCCTTGCCCTGTACGCGCAATTGAATGCGCCCGTCTTGCGGCAAGCGGCGCTCGGCGATGTTGAGCTTGGCCATGATCTTCACGCGACTGATCACGGCAGCGGTCGAGCTGGACGGTGGCGCTTCCACTTCGTGCAGCACACCATCAATGCGGTAGCGCACCTTCAATCGGTTTTCGAACGGCTCGATGTGCACGTCCGAGGCGCGCTGTTCGACAGCGCGCTGAAGAATCAGGTTGACCAGTCGAATCACGGGCGCTTCGGATGCCAGGTCGCGCAGATGCTCGACATCGTCTTCTTCGGCGGCGCTGCCATCGAGATTTTCCACGATGGTGCCCATCGCGGATCGACCCTGACCGTAGTAACGCTCGATCAGATCGTCGATCTCCGAGCGCACGCCAATACATAACGCCACCGGTTTACCGGCGGCGAGACGCACAGCGTGCAGCGGATAGGTGTCGGCCGGATCGGACACGATCAGCGCGAGCCCGTCGTCACCCATACGCACCGGCACGACGTGCTGTTGCTTAAGGAAGCGAACGGAAATATCGAGGTCGACAGGCGGCATTTCGGGCGCGTCGCGTGCAGCGAGCAACGGCGCATCCAGGCGTTCTGCCCAGGCTTCGGCCAGCTCGCGCTCCGATACCAGACCCAGTCGCGCCAACAACGCGGTCAATGTGCCCTCTGGCGCCTCTTCATGAAGGCGACGCGCGCGGGCCAAATCGTTGTCTTTCAAGCGCCCACGCGCCACCAGCAGTGCACACACTGCCGATTCATGGTCATCCGTGGCCTTTATCGCCCCAACGGACGCCGGCCTTACGACTGCCGACATGTTCCACCCCGCTCGTGACCTACGTCTCAATATGTCTTTAACCGCGCGACGTCCCCACACGTCGAACAGGCGAATCCCATTCGTAACACAACCTAGAAGCGGCTGGCGAGCCTTGCCAGACGAATATCTGTGCGATAGCTGACCAGTTGTTCATGCTGCGATTGGGCGGCACCTGAGCGACTGGACCCTTTGTACAGGTGGCATGGATCGGGTCGCTCAGTAGATGGGACAATAAAAGCTTTAAAAGGGTTCGCCATGCAGCTCATCGATATTGGGGCCAATCTGACCCACGAATCTTTCCGGCACGATTTTGACGCCGTTCTGGACCGTGCACGGACGCATGGGGTCACGCGGATGATTGTCACTGGCGCGTCACACACCGGTAGTGAGCACGCCCTGGACCTGGCCCGTGCCCACCCTGGCTTTTTATATGCCACGGCGGGCGTGCATCCCCATCACGCGATCGACTACAACGACGCTACGGATGCGCTTATTCGTACGCTGGCGCACGCACCGGAGGTTCGTGCGGTGGGTGAAACCGGACTGGACTACAACCGCAATTACTCACCGCGCGATGTGCAGTTACAGGTGTTCGAGCGGCAGTTGCAGATTGCCGTAGACGTCGGCAAGCCGCTCTTTTTGCATCAACGCGACGCGCATCATGATTTCATTGCGTTGCTGAAGAAATATCGCGACAAGGTTCCTGCGGCCGTCGTGCATTGCTTCACCGATACGCGCGAAGCGTTGCACGATTATCTTGCGCTCGATTGTCATATCGGCATCACGGGTTGGATTTGCGATGAACGGCGCGGCACGCATTTGCGCGAGTTTGTTCGCGACATTCCCGCAAACCGATTGATGATCGAAACCGATGCGCCGTATCTGCTGCCACGCACGGTGCGCCCGCAGCCAAGCCATCGGCGCAATGAGCCGATGTTCCTCAAGCACATATGCGAAGAAATTGCGCGTGATCGCGGTGAAGAAGTGGATGTGACTGCGGCGAATAGCACCGCTGCAGCAGCTGCATTTTTTTCGCTTTGAGTAGAGCGCGCGGCATCTAGCCGATAAGCCAGAAAGACCGACGACGTCATTCCGGCCTGCGCCGGAATGACGTCGTGGTGCTCTATTGCCTTGGCATAGCGTGTAGCTCGCTGGCTTTGCTGAAAACAACTAGCAAAAGCACAGGCAATCCCAAGGATCGTCGCAATATGTGGCTTCAGTCTTTCATTACGCGCGTTTCACCGGACAGTAGACCATCCAGGGCGTAATTGCCGATACGCACGCGTATCAAGCGCAAGGTCGGAAATCCAACGGCAGCCGTCATGCGACGAACCTGCCGATTGCGACCTTCGCGCAAGGTCATCGACAACCAGCTAGTCGGAATACTTTTGCGAAAGCGCACCGGCGGATCGCGTGGCCACAGCCAGGAGGGTTCACTTGCGTGTTCGGCCACCGCCGGCAACGTAGGGCCGTCGTTTAACACGACGCCACGCTTCAGCGCACTCACAGCCTCATCGCTGAGCGCACCATCCACCTGCACAAGATAGGTTTTTGGCTCTTTATGCTTCGGATCGGTGAGGCGATGCGCCAGCGCGCCGTCGTCGGTCAGCAACAGCAAACCTTCGCTGTCGTGATCCAGTCGCCCGGCCGGATAGACGCCCTTTTGCCGAACATACTCGGCCAAGGTCGGACGTCCATCATGGGTAGTGAACTGACACAGCACACCGAATGGCTTATTCAGCGCGATCAGCATGCTTGTGCAGAACGATCAACGGGCCGCGCTGCCCGAAGGCGCGGGCATGGAGGCAGGCTTTTTATCGACACCTGTCTTGACGAAGCGCAACGTCATGCGATCCGATTCGCCAATGGCCAGGTACTTGGCACGATCCTGATCGCCTAGCGTCAACGTAGGCGGCAGCGTCCATACGCCTTTCGGGTAATCCTTGGTGTCTTTCGGATTGGCGTTGATTTCGCTTTGACCATCGAGCTTGAAACCTGCATCGGTGGCGAGCTTGATCACGTACTCAGTCGGCAGATAGCCAGTGCCTTTCACTGAATCCAACGTTGCGCCCGGTGCCGCGCGATGCTCCTCCACGCCGAGCGTGCCACCTGTTTTCAGCACGGCGTAGAACGCCTTGAACATTGCTTGTGCGGTACCGGCTTGCACCCAGTTATGGACGTTGCGGAACGTAAATACCATGTCAGCCGAACCGGGCGGACCGAAAACCGGTGCCTGCGGATTGAAACCTACAACGGTGGCTTTACCGTATTGCGCCGGATCGGCGGCGAACTTGGCACGCAACGCCGCTGCATCCTGTTTCGCTTCGGCGTTGTTGTCGGTTACCGCAGCGATGTAGTGACCGTTGTCGCGCAGCACCGGTGCAAGAATTTCGGTGTACCAACCTGCAGCAGGGGTGATTTCGATCACCGTCTTGTCAGGCTGCAAACCGAAGAACTGCAGCGTTTCCTTCGGATGGCGATACACGTCGCGCGCTTTATTGGGCGCAGAGCGCCAGGAACCTGCGATCACGGTATCCAGTTGGCCAGCGGTGAAATCACTGGCGCTGGTCGGAGGTACCAGATCGCCCGCCGGTTGATCCTGCCCCGCCTGCTGCGCGTGGATCACCCCGGCGAACAGCAGCGCTACCGAGAACCCGAAGGCCAGCCCGATTTTCATGACAACTCCTTCCCAAGTGATCGGCGGCAGCCTGCCACCCGATGCGTGCAGCGAATGTGGGTATTTTACGATTAATTTACAAGAGCCGTGTGGCTATTTAGCGGTCAGACTCTTTCCTACCTCAAATCCCTAGACTTATACGCCCCAGGCACGCGTGCGGTTACCTCCCCGTGCATCGGGAGGTAACGGTATTTGTCAGGCTGTCGTTGGGTGGTGCTTAAAACGGCCGTGGACAGACCGACTGCAACCCATCGATATGCTCGTGCAGATCCGGCGCAATGCCCTGCCACATGGGATCGAGGATGAAGTCGATGCCCTCATAGCGAGCCAGTTTGGCTGCCGGAATAAAGTCCGCATCGCCTGCCACCAGAACGATCTGGTCGACCTGTTTCTTGTAGGCCAGTGCGGCGATATCGATGCCGATTTTCATATCCACCTGGGTCTGGCGCATGTCCGGCTCGAAATGCTCGTCACCCAGCTCTTCCCAATAGAGCGATTCGTCGCGCAGTTGCTGATAGGCATGCTGCTTGAGCTTCCATTCGCCGCGATCGGCCAACCGGCCAAGACGCAACGCCATCTTGCGCTGACGACGAAGTTGATCGTGCAGATCGCGCCGAAACGCCGCCGCGTTGGTGCGTGCGAAGTCCAGGCTCTCGCCACTAATTGGTTTCACCAACGACTTCTCAAGCGGCGGACAGTCGTAAAAGAAAATGCGATACAACGCCTCACGAGGACGATCCAGGGCTTTCAAATGTTCCAACGCCATACCGAAAACCGTCTTGGCTACCGTACGTGCGTCGTTCGCGTCTCGATCACCCCAGACTTTGCGATAACGTGCAAGAAAAAAAGCGCCGTCGATAAGAATGGCGGTGCTTGGCATAAGAATCCTTATAAGTGCCGCGATGGAATGTGGTGTCGATGCGATCGACTGCATCATTTTACGTTATGTCGATCTGATCGTCTCTATATAGGTGGTGATCGTGTCGACCTTCCTGCTGTCACAGACACAACTCAACCGCTATAACCTATGAGGCAACGTGATTGGGTACTTGTTCGCCACCATCAGGTCCCCAAAAGACCACCCACGTCGCGAAGTCATCGGTGAAGTTTTCGAAGCGGTGCGGGATTCCCGCTTCAACAAACAACACATCATGGGCTTGGAAGCGGCAACGCTGTTCGTTCTTGATGAAATCGCCGCTGCCGCTGATGACAATATAAAGCTCGTCCTGCTTGTGTGGCGTTTGTGTATCGACACGCCGCGGCGCGTAAATACCTGTTTTCATCGAGCCGTGGCGCAGACCGTAGTAGAACCGGAAACCGTCGGTATTCTCGGGAAGATTCGCCTTTGCGTAAGCCAGTGTAAGCAGCCAATCCGCGTCTGGTTGCATGGATGTCTCCCGTTCGATCAATGGCTGCGCACGAACATCACACCGAAGCTATCTCGTAGTTCAACTCCGGCAACTGCCCGCAATAGGTATCCGCTTCTTCAACGATCCAATCACGAAACGTGCTCACGCCGCGATGATCATCCGAACGTGGCGGATAGACCAGGTAGTAAGCCTCTTTGGCGATCATGTAACGATCGCCCAGCATGATCAGACGCCCCGCGTCGATCAGCGACTTGCAGGTCACCATGCGCCCGAGCGCAACGCCCAACCCTTCCAGCGCTGCTTGCTTCAGCGCATCGACCGTATCCACTTGCGCGACATAGCGTTGCGGCGGCTTGCCGCCATATTTGTCGAACCAGTCGTTCCATCGGTTGTTGCTGTTGGGATCGCCGATCAAAGGCCAGCCTGCAAGATTCGTCGGATCGGCACCTGCCATGCGCTCTATAAGCTCTGGCGCAGCAACTGGTGCAATCCATTCGCCGAACAAACGCACACTGCGCAGTCCTGCCCACTCGCCTTTTCCGTAACGAATAGCGGCATCAACGGCTTCGCGGTCGAAATTCACCAGCGCCGAGCCTGTCTGCAGATTGAGCTCCAGCTCTGGATGCGCTGCGAGTAGACGCGGCAACCGCGGCACCAGCCAGCTGGAAATAATGCCGGCGCTCGCGCTTAAGGTGAGCGCCTCGTGCCGCCTGCCGCGATAACGCGACATCGCATGCTCGATCCCATCGAAATGCTCGCCCACGGCTTCGAGCAGGCTGCATCCCTCGACGGTCAAGGTCACGCCGCGTGGTCCACGCTCGAACAGACGTCGTTCGAGGCGCTCCTCCAACTGGCGCATCTGGTGGCTCAACGCGCTGACCGTGAGGTTGGCCTGCGTGGCGGCGCGGGACAGATTGCCCAGACGCGCCACCTGCACAAATTGCTGCAAAAGACCGAGAGGCACCCGAGTCATCTTGAATATTCCTCAAACCTGGCTTGCGAATATATCGCTTTTTCGGCCCATGACACGCTATTACCTTGAGCACACCCCAACCCGCAACGGAACCTCCCATGCGTTCGCCATGGATCGATCTGCTGTTCTTGCACGGCCACGCCACCCCCACCCAGCTGAACTGGCGCCCCGACAAGCCTGTTCGCGACGCTTCATCGCGACAGATAGAGGTGGACGTCACCCAATTGCCGTTAAAAGACTACGTCGCACAGGAAGACGCCTGCCGCGCTTGATTACATCGCGTGCACACCCACCTCGGAAGGATCATGTTTCGCTTCAGGCGAGACATCCATCCCCGCTCCTTCCGAGGTTTCTTCCATGCAACAACGTCAATTGGGCCGATCCTCCCTATCTGTCGCCCCGCTCGCCTTCGGCGGCAATGTGTTTGGCTGGAGTGCCGATGAGAAGCGCTCGTTCGAACTGCTCGATGCCTTCGTCGATGCCGGTTTGAATCTGATCGATACCGCCGACGTTTATTCGGCATGGGTGCCCGGGAATCGCGGCGGCGAGTCGGAGACCATCATCGGCAAATGGCTCAAGCGCAGTGGCAAGCGCGATCGCGTGGCAATCGCCACGAAGGTGGCCAAGTGGACCGAGCATCGCGGTCTCTCGCCAATGAATATCAATGAAGCCGTGGAAGGTTCACTCCAGCGATTGCAGACCGATTACATCGATCTGTATCAGGCGCACGAAGACGACGCCACTGTTCCGCTTCACGAAACCCTGAGCGCGTTCTCGCGATTGATCGAACAGGGAAAGGTGCGCGTGATCGGCGCTTCGAATTACGGCGCGGATCGATTTGCCGAGGCGCTGAACGTGTCGAAAGAACACAATCTGGCGCGCTATGAAAGCCTGCAGCCGGAATACAACCTGGTAAGCCGCAACGGTTACGAGAAGGAGCTCGAACCTTTGGTGCTCAAGGAAGGCATCGGCGTCATCAACTACTACGCGCTCGCCAGCGGTTTTCTCAGCGGCAAATATCGCACCGAAGCCGATCTCACCAAGAGCAGCGCGCGTAGCGGATCGGTGCAGAAATACCTCAATGCGCAAGGCTTGAAGGTGCTCGCAACGCTCGACGAGATTGCTGCCGCACACAAGGCGACGACGGCACAAATAGCGCTCGCGTGGCTGATGGCGCGCCCTGGCATTACCGCACCCATCGCCAGCGCCACCAGCGTGGATCAACTGCAAGAGTTGATCGGCGCGGTCAACCTGACACTTTCTTCAAACGAGATCGCTGCGCTGGATAGCGCCAGTGCCTGATATAGAAGGTGCCTGTGCTTTCGCACGGGCACCTTCCAAAGCACAACAAGCGAAACACACTGAAATAACCTAACGCCGGCGCAATCGCACCGCCGTTTCATAGGCCGCGTTGATCTCTTTGGATTTCGCTTCGGCC
>Ga0210385_10002766_pt1 | contig 10518 bp, 15 predicted proteins | sample IncBWH26OmetaG_FD_160107 | JGI IMG/M metagenome (GOLD analysis project Ga0210385, IMG submission 160107) | Forest soil microbial communities from Barre Woods Harvard Forest LTER site, Petersham, Massachusetts, United States - Inc-BW-H-26-O ... | reverse complement strand
AAGATAAAGAACCGGATCGCGCTGTACCGCCGACGCATGGGATTATCGCAGCGCCGCGTTGCAACACTCGTCGGTTACCGCGACAGCAGTACGCTATCGGTTTATGAGAGCGGCCGGTCGATGCCGTCTCTGGCCATAGCGTTCCGTCTCGGCATTGTGCTGCGCGTTCCGGTCGAGTTCCTGTTTCCCGAACTCTATGAGTCTTTGCGCAACCAGATTCGCGGACAGGAGGAGCGTCTGGATCGTAGAGACCACCCCCTTCATCCTTCACCCGAATCTGTATGACCGGCATTCTCGATCGTTTTACTCAAAGCAGGACAGGTTTCCAGCCTGCCAGCATGGATGAGCTCTTCGCCCTGGCCCTCGCTTACCGCCTTGATGATAGTTTGGCGGCAGAGCACTATAAGGCGCTCGTCACCGAGCATTCCCCCGAACGCCTCGTCCGTGTCTATCATCGCGCGCTCAAAGCAGCACGGCGCGGCGGCTCGCTGGCCGCTCACTTCCATGCGCAGCTAAGTACCGACGTTCACCATATCCCCGCAAGCCACCCGGTTCCGCTTCTCGCTATCAAAGTTGAGCGGCGCTCCGTGGCGGCAGCCGTGTTTATAGGCAGGCACCTGGAAGACCTTCATGTCCGGCACCTCTCTTCGGTTCCGTCGCGTGCCCAGTCCAGCGCCGTCGGCTTCATCAACTGGATCATGAGCAATTTTCCGATTGAATCCGCAGCGCTGGAATGCACAGTCAATGTCAAGGACATCCGGCGGGTTCTCCTGACCAACACGATCCACGAAGCGTGTATCGCGCCGCTGCCGCTCTCGCTCTGGCAATTTCCCAAGCACAAGCTGTTTGAAGCATTCGGCTATCCGGCTCTACGGTCGAGAAAAGAACTGCGTCAAGTCGTGCTGTCGATGTGGCCGGTTCTGGCCGACAGACGCGCCGTTGACCAGGCCCTCGATGCTACTGCCCTCGGCGCGCTGGTCCAGACCGAACGTCTCTTTCTTAATTAAATTCGCGCTCATGATTGGACCGTTGCCCTACATCGGAGGGAAAAACCGTCTAGCCTCCAAAGTTATTGCCCTGTTTCCAGAGCACATTACGTATATAGAGCCGTTTTCGGGTGGCGCCCAGGTTCTCTTCCACAAGACGCCGTCCAACGTGGAAGCGCTCAATGACCTTGACTTCGATATCGTCAACTTCTTCCGCGTTTGTCAATGGCACTATGAAGAACTCGTCCGCCATTTGCGTTACTGCCTCATCAGCCGTAAGTGGCACGACCTGCTCTCGAACACCAGACCGGAAACGCTGACTGACATCCAGCGCGCCGGCCGCTTCTTCTATCTCCAGAAGAACTCGTTCGGCGGTCTGGTTTTAAATCGCCACTATCATTACGGCGTGACCAGCGCGCCCAACTACAACGCCAGGCGCATTCCGGAAATTATCGAAGCCGCCCACAAGCGGCTGCAGAATGTTCAGATCGAGAGTCTGCCGTATGAGCAAGTTTTGGAAAAATACGACCGGCCGACCACCTTTTTCTATGTCGATCCGCCGTATTATGGCCGCAAGCTCTACAACTTCAACTTCTCGCCCGCCAATTTCGAAAAGCTTGCAGCCAACCTACGAAAGCTCAAAGGCAAGTTCCTGCTGTCTTTGAACGATCATCCCGACGTTAGGCGGCTGTTTGCGGACTTTCATATCAAATCGGTCGAGCTTGCGTATACTGCCAAGAAAAATACAACGATCCGTTACGGCGAACTGCTGATTGCGAATTATCAATTAAAAGAGACCGGAAAAGAGTCCGGTCTCGATAGTGCGGCATAGCGCTGTGATGACTCCCTGAATCTTCGGGGAACCCGGCATCAGCCCGAGAGGTTCATTTGGTCGATCAGCAATGATTGCCTGCCTGCTTCCGATTCGGTTAGCAGGTGAATGGAAGCGACTTTCGTTTCGTTGTTGACGGATACGGTCAGCCGGGGCGCGCTGCCGGGAAGAGTCCATTCCTCTCCCTCTAAAAGGCCGTGGAGGCTAACCTCCATGCCGCTCGTGCTCCGCGTAATCCGAATGCGGACATCGCTGATGAAGGCACCCTTCTTGATCAACACATCTGAGACCTCTATACCCGCCCCTATTTCCAGCGTTAATTCAGTTCCAAGCTGGACTGCAACGGAACGGTCACCTTCCCCCTTCAACATGGCTTCCGCAAAGCTGTGTCCGCTGTCGCTCATTGGCATTTCAGCCCTCCTTAGGGCCGGTGCGCCACTTCAGAAACTGGCGCGCCAGCCTCAAGGAGCGAACTTGCGGCTGATCAACTGGAGAACTGGGCAATTTTATCGGCAAACCACGCGATACAGAGCAGACATAAGCCGAAGTACAGCGCCGCACGAGCATAGAACGTGACGGTGTAGTGATTCAGGTGCGGACCCGGTTTCAGACGGTCGAGGATGTGGCTCCGCATGGCGATGGAAAAAGCGATGAGAAACAGGAACATTCCGAGCAGCGCGCCGGCATTGAGGCAGAAAATGCCACGCCCCGTCAGGAGCGCATCATACAGGATCGGCCGAAAGGCCCCAAGCTGACCGGTGCGGGACGCCCGCTCCAGAACGGCAATACAGTTAAATGGCGGCAGCCAGAATACAAAGACGATCAGGAGGAAGTACTCTGTGTTTTTCAAGTGCGCCCCCTGAACGGTATGCGTCCCAACTACGGGATAGCCTGGCAGAAAGTGGCGCGAGATGAGCCATTGCCCGGCGGCAAAGGCCGTACAGATCGCCAGCCCAAGCAATAACCCAAAAGTTCCTGCCAAGGCGGAACCGACAACGAGCGCCAGAGCCGAGCTGATGCTGGTCAGGCCGAAGACATAACCCGCCAGTTGCGCTTGCCAGGGCTTTGATTCGAGATAGGCCGTCTCCAGAAGGACCGAGATGATATAGAGAGCGGCGTAACTGAGGGCGGATAGCGACACAAACCAAGCGTCGGCTGTCAGGAGAGATAAACCAACTGTGCCGAGGACGGACAGCCCGATAAGCCACCAGACGAAAGAGCGTTTCTGAGTCTTTGACCGGTAGCCGACCGCATCTGCCTCGGCGTTTCCTGCCTGGAATTCGCTGTCTGGAGCAATCGGGGACGCGCCGGCTTGGCCTTCATATCCGGCCACGGCAAGCAGCCGGTCGATCTCGACTGGGTCGCTGAGCCCGAGACCGCGCGTGAGGATGGCCAGAGCGCTCGACCGCGAGGGAAAGCGTTTGCCGTCTTCTATCCGTGCGTAGCTGCTGACATCCTTATAAACACCCCGCAGCCGTTCCGTGACCTGTTCCTGAGTTAGCCCCTTCGATTCGCGGATTCGCTTGACAGCCCTGCCAAAGCGGGGATCAATCGGCAAGCGGCCTGACCCTTCCAAGACATCTTGATCCGGCACCTGCCTTGTGAGCGAGCTGAACGTGAAAATGCAAAACTTTGTCCCCGTGCGCTTTCGGTAGCAGTATAGAGCGCAAGTCTCTGATTCGGCAAGTCAGTCGAGCGGCTCTGGAACCGGCCACACTGGCTGATTTCTGGACGAACTCCTGGCCATGGCTCTGCGCTGGCGATGGTGCGTCCTGAGCCTCCTGCTTAACGCTCGAAGCGGAGGCTCTCGATGCTCGATGGAAACGGCGATGATGATGTGATTCGGTTCCGGCGGATTCGCACGCTGGATGGACGACTCGAAGCGGTGGACCTCATTCGTCGCAACGGCCACCCTGTTCCGCGGCTCGACCGATCTGTATTTGACCCTCCGGGCCTCAAGGGCGAACAATCCGACCTGCTTCCGCTGTATCGCGAAATTATGTACGGTCTCAGCAGGCTGGAGCGGCGAACCTGGCTACCCCTTCTGCTCGATCGCTCCATCGACGAAGCAGCACAATCCCAGGGCGTCAGCCGGGCCGCGATCTACGCGCGCATCCGGGGCAACTCCAAGAAACAAGGCGGAATGATTCGCAAGAACGACTATGTCGCTATCTGGTGGCGCACTCAGCGCAACCTTCATTTACGCAAGAAACATGCTTGAGAACTTCATTGCAAATACCTGGAACCGCTGCGCAGCTCCCACCGCTAAACCTCTTCGGAGCGGCTTGGAACTGGGCCGGGCCGTCATTGACGGCCAGATCCGCCACCATGTCTATCTGCCGCACGAGAAGCGGCCCGAACATATCAGCATCCTCGGCAAGACCGGCCAAGGCAAGTCATCTCTCCTGCGGAATATGGGCACTCAGGATGTGCGATCCCGGCGCGGTTTCCTGCTCTTTGACCTTCACGGGGATCTGACCTCTTATCTACTGGCGCTCATTGCCCTAGAAGAGCAGCACACGCGAGAAGATCTCAGCGAAAAGCTCATCGTCGTGGATCCGAGCGATCCCGAGTATTCGGTCGGCCTGAACGTACTTGAGGCCAACGGGCAGAACACGTTCGTGCAGCTTGCTGAGTTTGCGCAAATTCTTAAGCAGCGCTGGCATTTGGATTCGTTCGGCGCGCGGACCGAAGAACTGCTGAGGAATTCGCTTTATGTCCTGGCAGAGAACCGGCTGACCTTGGTCGAGATGAGCCCGCTGCTCACGAACAATGAGTTTCGCGCCGCTTGCCTGCAAAGAGCCGCAAACGGGGAAGTGGAAATGTACTTTCGGGAGCGTTTCGAAGCGGCCAGCGAAGCCATGCAGGCAACCATGCGCGAACCGATCCTCAATAAGATTTCCACCTTCACGGCCGATCCGCACTTCCGGCACATCGTCGGCCAGCAGCATTCGACTATCTCGCTGCAAGAGGCCATGGACCGGGGCTGGTGGGTGATTCTGCACTTAAACAAAGGGCGACTGGGGGAGCAGGCAGTCACCTTGGGCGCGCTGCTCTTGGCCAAACTGAAAAACGCGTTGTTCTCGCGGCAGCAGCGTTCGCTGTTCACCCTTTACTGCGACGAGATCCAGAACCTTGTCAGTATCGACAGCGGCCTAGATACGGTTCTGTCCGAAGCGCGAAAGTTCGGCGTCTCAGTGGTCTCCGCCAATCAGTTTCTGGCGCAGTTTCCACCCTCGATGCAGGCAGCCATCCTGGCGGTCGGCACCCAGATCTTTTTTCAGCTTTCGAGCGGGGATGCCGACAAAATCGCTTCCGCGCTCGATGGTGGCAAACGCCTCGGCGAGTTGCTCAAAAATCTTGCGAGGCGGCACATCGTGCTGAAAACCGGATCGGAGCGTTGGCAGGAAGTGCTAGTCGGCGAGGTGGCGGAGGTTCACGCCGACTTCTCCGATCTATACCGCCGGACGCGGACGCGCTGGACCAGGCGCCGCACTGCCATCGAAGAACAAATTGCCAGCCGTGTGCGGCCGTTTGCTGCACGGAACAGGGCGGCCGCAGGAGGGCTGGATGACTGGGAATCATAAAGCAGGAATTGTTCTTCAGCCCCGCGATCACCGGCTGCTCGCAGCCGTCGGCCAGATGCGGCTCATCGATCGTGAGATGGCCAAAGTCCTTTTCAAGCTTGCGGCAACCAGGAATACCAATAAGCGATTGCTTGAATTAACGCGCGCCGGTTTGCTCCAGCAATATTTCGTCGGCACCGTCGGCGGCGGACGCAAAGCCGTCTACGGGCTTTCAGAAAAAGGCGCGGCGCTTGTCAGTTCCGAGTTTAGGCCCCTCAAGCGCCGGGCCGGAGAAAATCTCGTGGGCGACCTCTTCGTTGCCCACCAACTGCAAGTCAACGCGGTTTTCCTCCTGGTCCGCTTCCAGGAGATCCCGGTTGCCGGTGTTCAATGTCTGCGCTGGTTGAGCTTTCAGGAGCGGCCGTTCCGAACTGCTGCGGTGATTCCGGATGGATATTTCGAACTGGCAAGCTCAAGCGGAATTCGCGCCATCTTTCTTGAGGTTGACCGGGGAACAGAAACGCTGGGCATCTGGCAGAAAAAGATCCGCGAGTATTTGCAGCTCGCCGTTTCAGGCGAGTTCCCGCAGAGGTTTCAGCAGCAGCAGTTCCGGGTTCTTGTTCTGACCAATTCCGAGCGGCGCCTGCGCAACATCCGGGCGCTGATCGCCAAGGCTACCGACAAAGTATTTTGGCTCTCCACCTTGGAGCTCATTTACCGCGAAGGCTTCTGGTCTCCTGTCTGGTTTCGACCGGCAGGCGATCAGCGCAAGTCCCTTCTTTGAAACTTTATGCGCTATTGCAACTTTTGTCACCGCATGACCACGGGTCAGCCGCTGTTCTGCAATTTCTGCGGACGCTCCTACGACGTCAAGCTCTGCCCGGCCCGTCACGTCAACCCGCGGGTCGCGACCGTATGTTCGCAGTGCGGCTCACATGATCTCAGCACGCCCGAGCCGCCCTCGTCTTTGCCTAAGCGAACGCTCTTTCTCTTTCTGCGGATTCTTCCTGGGTTCTTACTGCTGCTGATCACCATTGTTTTCTTTTTGGCGCTCGTGAGGGCTTTTCTGCAAAGCCCTGCCTTGCAGGCTCAGCTGTTTTTCATCGGATTGTTCCTCGGTGGCTTGTGGTGGCTCTATCTGCAGATTCCAGCCTTTATTCGAAACCGCATCGGAAGGCACGGCACGAAGCGGAAGAAGGGCGGACATGAAGGGCATTGATGTGCGGCAACGAATGAGTATGGACAGGGGCCATATAGTCGGGAATCGGCGAGGGCGCAAACTGCCGACAAATTGGCCGTTATTGGCCCGCAAAGTGGGTCCAGTGCAGGCCCCGGCATCGGTCCCAGCGGTGGACCCGCCTGGCGAAGGCGCAGCTTCCCGTGAAGCGGCAGGCCGGCTCGGCACTCCGCTTGGCATCGTGGCCGTAGCGGAGCTCATTGGCTGCTCGCCATGGACCGTAAGACAGACGCTCATGCCTCAGGGGCTGCCTGTTTTCCGGTCCGCGGCCAGCGGCAAATTGATCTTCTACACCAATCAGATTGTGCGCTGGATCGAACGAAAACAACAAGGAGGTTTGTAATCACGTTGGGTTTATGGAAACGAGGGAATGTCTACTGGGCTTACTTTTACGTGGATGGCGTCCGCCGCCAGGAGTCTACCGGAACCACGAACCGGCGGAAGGCGGAAACGATTCTGCAACGGCTTAAGGAGGAGGCCAATGACCGGCGCTTTCAGGTCGTCGAGATGGACCCCAATATCACCTTTGGCGAAATCGCGACCCGGTTTGTCGGCAGCGGCATCGCGCGGCCGCATCATCTGTATCATCTCAAGATCCTGCTGCCGTACTTTGAAGGTTACCCGGTCCTGCAAATCACCAAGAACTTAGCAGCCGAGTACCGCAGGAGCCGCATGCGGCACAAGAAGATCAAGGACGCCACGGTCAACCGGGATCTGAGCGCCCTTCGCCATCTTCTTTATTGGGCCGTTGATGAAAATCTGATTGCCGCCAATCCGCTGGCCCGCCTTCGCATGGAGCGGGAGCGGAAAATCAGGCGGCAGGTTATAAGCCTCGAGGAAGAGGCACAGCTGCTTGAGGCCGCGCCCGAACACCTCAGGCGCATCATCATTGCGGCTCTGGACACCGGCATGCGCCGGGGCGAGATCACGCACCAGCTCTGGGAGGACATTGATCTTTCCCGGAAATTGCTGTTTGTGACCAAGTCAAAAACTCCCGAAGGAGAAATGCGGGAGATCCCGCTGACCATCAGACTTGCCGAACTGCTCAGGAGTATTGAGCAGCCATCAGGCCTGGTCTTTACCTACCGCGAGGAAGCGGTCTGCATCATCAAGCGGTCGTGGAAAAGCGCGCTGCGGCGCAGCGGAGTCCGTCCGATGCGTTTCCACGATCTCCGCCATGCCTTTAACACCAGGCTGATGGAAGCCGGCGTCATTCAGGAAGTCCGGATGGCGCTCATGGGCCACTCCTCAGGCCACTCGATCCACTCTGTCTACACCCACATCGAACTGCCGATCAAGCGCGAGGCGATTGTTCGGCTCGAGACGTGGGTCAAAAACCAACAATCCCAAAAACAAAGGCAAGGAGGCAACAATGCCAGCACCGAAAATCCCTGAACCACCTTCAGGCAAACCCGCAACCAAAGACACGGAACGAAAGCCGTGGAAAAAGAAAACTCCGGTCGAAGTTGTGCTCGACCAGGAGAAAAAGCTTCGGCAGGAAATCGCCGAAACCGAAAAAGACCTGCAACAGAAACGCGTACAACTTCAGAAGTTCGAGCAGGCGCGCAAGATTTTTGAAGGGAGTTGATCAATCGTGTAATTATCTTCTGCGCGACTCTGCCTTTCTTCCCTCCCTCTGCCTTGAAATTCAATGAAACTGCTGACGGAAGAACTGCGCGCCTGCCTGCCGCCTTTGTACGCGCAGGAGCGGGAAGCCGATCCTGTGGTACACGCCAAATTCTTTACGCCTGATTCGAACTGGACCTGGTGGGTCACGGAAGGACAAATCGAAGGCGATGATTTTCGTTTCTTCGGCTTTGTCCAAGGACTGGAGAACGAATGGGGCTACTTTCTCCTTTCCGAACTCGAGTCTGCCCGCGGTCCGCTCGGCCTGCCCATCGAACGCGATCTGTATTTTGCGCGCGGCCGGTTTACGGACGTGGTGCCTGCGCCGGATGTATAACCATCCGGCATTCCTGCCCTGGTCATTCTTGATCAGGGCCTTTTCTTATTAGCGCGGCCTCAGGCGCCTACTTACACCCACTCGCTTTACTTATTGGTGAGAGTAAGAGGCTCTCAAATTCCAGTAAGTGAAAGGACACCAGAAGTTATGAAGAAGTTGTCGGTAGTCATTGCCGGAAGCGGGCAGATTCGCGATGTCGAAATCCAGCCTGGAACCACGGCAGGGGACATATTGCACCAGCTCAGCATCCCTGACTATCTCCTGAGCAAAGGGCCAAACGAGCCGTTTTTTGCGAGTCGCGAAACCATCTACGACAAGGTCGAAGACGGCAGCAAGATTTTCGCTTCCACCAAAGCGGAGGTGGGAACCTGGGCATGAACTTGAGAATCCTTCAAACGCGGCAAGCTCCCGAAGCCCTGCGCCAGCTCTGGCAAAGGTTTCGGGGGCATGCCCCCGCAGTTACCGTCAAACGCCAGCAGATTCCCTATTGGCAGGAGCGGGGCTGGACCAGGTCCGGCAACCGCTATGCCGGCAATTACCAGACCCCCTGGGGAGCTTTTCAGGGCTACGCCGAGCAACACGGCTCGTCCTTTTTCCGCTTTTATATCCTGCATCCGCCCCAGCAGCTGTCGCGGGATCGTCACTGGACGTGCTTCATCTTCCGGGGTGGCGGCGCCTACGAGATTCACCTGTCGCGGCAACCGGCCGATGTGGGCTCAGGAATTCTGGCGATTGAGCGGCTTTTGACCGAAGCCTTTCAGCAGGCGCGAGGGTAACGATGAATACCCGACTCACCATCTCACAACCGACGCCGCTTGCTACCAAGCGCGCCGCTCTTCTCCTCAGGCGTAACCGCCTGGTGGAAGGCTTCGTACAAGCCGCCAGCACCCGCAGCAAACTCGGGGGCCATTACCGGGAAATCAAGCACACCAATGAACTTATCGAGACGCTCGATCAGATCGCGGCCGGTACGGAGGCCAGAGCGCATTCCGTACCTCGGTTTGTCGTCAGCTCTTTTTTCTTGCATGAGTGCTTTAAAAAGCTGACTGCTGACCAGAGCGAACAGTTCTCCTTCATCACCGGCGTGGAATTGGGCGGCGCACTCGTGCTCGACCAACTCATCGAGCTCGAGCACGACAAACGCACCCAGCTCGGGGTGATCGCCAATGCTGGCTTTACGCACCGGCTGCTGATTCGGCTGGAACAGTTCGGACACCGGCTGCTCGCCCATTTTCACAGCCATCCAGGCAGAGGGCCGGAATCGACCCATCCGTCCGGCATTGACGAAAAGTTTCAGCAGCGGCTGGAGAGTGCCGGCCACCAAGCAGTTGCCGCCATCTTCAGCCGGGATGGGTTTGTCCGGTTCTTTCGCATGGAGGGCAAGTTCGAGATCGAAGTATTCGGGGAAGGAGTAGAGCAACATGAAGCTCACATTTTCAAAATCGCCGCAGTCGATTGAACTTCGCGGCAAACGCATTCCCGGCGCCGAGGACCGGCACCGCGGTATTCCCGGGTGGGATCAGGAGAAATATTCCAAAGCCCACGTCCTTTGCATCGGAGCAGGCGGGCTCATCAGCAACATTGCGCCGACCCTTTGCCGCAAAGGTATCGGCAAGCTCACCATTCTGGACGATGACACGGTCGAAGTCTCGAACCTCAACCGGCAGCGGTTTTATGAGAAGGATGTGGGACGGAATAAGGCGATCGCGCTGGTGGCGAACCTGCAACGCGAGTGCATCTTTTCCACGGAGCTGACAGGGCTCGGTGTACGCCTCGAGGAGGCAATTGAACGGGGTGTCTCGTTGGATTGCGATGTGGCGGTCTGCGGGGTGGATAATAACCGTACCAGAGCCGCTGCATCTCGGTATTTCCGCGAAAAAGGGATGCCAGTCATTTTCACCGGCGTAAGTGCGGACGCTGACTACGGATATATC
>Ga0210385_10002764_pt1 | contig 10521 bp, 8 predicted proteins | sample IncBWH26OmetaG_FD_160107 | JGI IMG/M metagenome (GOLD analysis project Ga0210385, IMG submission 160107) | Forest soil microbial communities from Barre Woods Harvard Forest LTER site, Petersham, Massachusetts, United States - Inc-BW-H-26-O ... | reverse complement strand
CGGCCGTGCTTCCGGTCCGCTCAGCTTCATGAAAGGCTTCGATGCCTTCGCCGGCGTCATCAAGTCCGGCGGCAAAACCCGTCGCGCGGCCAAGATGGTGATTCTCAACTCCGACCACCCCGATGTCGAAGCCTTCATCTGGTGCAAGGCCAAAGAAGAGAAGAAGGCGCACACGCTGATCGACGCCGGCTACGACTCTTCGCTCGATGGCGACGCCTATAGCTCTGTCTTCTTCCAGAACGCGAATAACTCGGTGCGCGCCACCGACGAGTTCATGCAAGCCGTCCTAGACGATTCCGATTGGTGGACCCGCAGCGTGGTCGGCGGCCAGCGCGTCAAGCGCTACAAGGCGCGCGAGCTGATGCGCCAAATCGCCGACGCCACCCACCAGTGCGGCGACCCCGGCATGCAGTTCGACACCACCATCAATCGCTGGCACACGTCGAAGAAAACCGCGCGCATCAACGCCTCGAATCCGTGTTCCGAATACATGTTCCTCGACGATTCGGCCTGCAACCTGGCCTCCCTGAATCTGATGAAGTTCGTCGGCCCTGACGGCAACTTCGATGTGGAAGCCTTCCGCCATGCGGTCGATACGGTGACTCTCGCGCAGGAGATCATCGTCGACAACGCCAGCTATCCGACCGAAAAGATCGCCAAGAACTCGCACGATTTCCGGCCGCTCGGCCTTGGCTTTGCCAACCTGGGCGCGCTGCTGATGTCGCTCGGTATCCCGTACGATAGCGACCGTGGCCGCGACTTCGCCGGCGCCATCACGGCCATCATGTGCGGCCAGTCCTATCTCACCAGCGCGCGCATTGCCGAAGCCGTCGGCCCGTGTCCTGGTTACCCGGAAAACGAAGATACCTTCCTCGATGTCATCCGCATGCACTGGAACGCGGCCAACGGCATCGATAGCAAACGCGTCCCGGCCGAAATGTTCAAAGCCGCCGAAGCCTGCTGGCGTCAGGCTTACGAACTCGGTGCGCGCACCGGCTATCGCAACGCCCAGACTACCGTGATTGCGCCCACCGGCACCATTGGTTTCATGATGGATTGCGATACCACCGGCATCGAGCCCGACCTCGCGCTGGTCAAGTACAAGAAGCTTGTCGGTGGCGGCGTCATCAAGATCGTCAACAACACCGTTCCCCAATCGCTGATCAAACTCGGCTACACTCCCGAGCAGACCGAGCAGATTGTCACCCACATCGATTCCACCGGCACCATCGAAGGCGCCCCCGAGCTCGATCCCGAGCACCTGCCCGTCTTCGACTGCAGCTTCCGTCCGCAGAACGGCACGCGCTCGATTCACCACATGGGGCACATCCGCATGATGGCGGCCGTTCAGCCCTTCATCTCCGGCGCCATTTCGAAGACCATCAACATGCCCGAAGAATGCACCGCCGAAGATATCATGGAGGCGTATCTCGAGAGCTGGAAACTCGGTCTCAAGGCGGTAGCCATCTATCGGGACGGCTCCAAGCGCGTCCAGCCGTTGAGTTCCGGAACCGGCAAGGGTGAGAAGAAAGCCACGCCGGGCCTGCCCGCGGCCCAGCAGTCGCAGACTGTGGAAAAAATCGTCTATCGGCCGGTTCGCCGCAAGCTTCCGGACGAGCGCGCCTCGGTCACGCACAAGTTTTCCATCGGCGGCCACGAAGGCTATATCACGGTCGGCCTTTACGACGACGGTGCGCCGGGCGAAGTCTTCATCAGCATGGCCAAGGAAGGCTCCACCATCTCCGGCCTCATGGATACGCTTGCCACTTCCATCAGCTACGGCCTGCAATACGGCGTGCCGTTGAAATTCTTCGTCGACAAATTCAGCCACGTGCGCTTCGAGCCCAGCGGCTGGACCGGCAACCCGCAAGTGCCTTACGCCAAGTCGATCATCGACTACATCTTCCGCTGGCTCGGCGCGCGTTTTCTAGGCATCACCGAATCGGTAGAGGCCGGCGACGCCCCGAAACTCCGCCCCACCGAGCCGGAGCCGCAGCAAGCTCTTCCCTTCGACGCCAATCTCATCGCCGACGCTCCGCTGTGTTCGGAATGCGGCAGCATCATGACCCGCAACGGATCTTGTTACAAATGCGAAAACTGCGGCGGCACCAGCGGCTGTAGCTAATATCTGACGGAATGGGCGGCAGGCTACACCATCACCCGCCGTCCAACAAATCCGATCTTGCCCATTCCGACGAGCTTCTCGGCGGTGAGTCCCGTATACGAGCCTAACTCCTTCTGGTAAACTCTTCGACTAGATCTCCGGCAGAAAACTCCGGCGACAACTGCCATGCGCTCGAGTTTCCGTAATAACAAGGCTCGTTTCTCCAATCTACTCGCCGCATTACTCGTCCTAGCCGCCTCTCCGGCTCTTCGAGGCCAGAACTCCTTCAGCGTGGATATAGATGCGTCGATTTTTGAAAACTGTCGGCCCTCATTAAACCCAGCCACCTCTTCAGTCGAGGTGCACATTGAAGAGCTCACCCAAGAGGAGACTCGGTCTTTTACGCTTCAGTGCTCGTTCGATGCACTTTCGCCGAATCAAAGACAAGTACTGAGGCTAATTCCTCATTATCTTGAACGCCCACTAGTGCTCACAACAGACTGGAAAGATGCGGCGAAGTGGCAGATTCTGAAGTTCAAAAATTCCATTGCTCTGGGCGGGATCACGCTTCCCCCGGGATCCTACAAGATTACGGCGCTCCTTACCTCTTCTGACCTGCCCAGACCTGTAAAACTGCTGGAGCAAGACTTCATGGTAACCAAATCGTCGGGAGCCTCTATTCGGCGATTTACAATTCGCCCGCAATCTATATTCGATCCGTTGAAAAGTAAGCTCCTGGGGCGGGAGAGCCTCTATATTTCAATAATTACCGTCCTCGCTGGCTTGCTGACCGCAGCTCTCAAGAAACGTGCTGAGAAAGTGCTGGATCGCATACTTGATTATCTGGGATCGTTCGGACGGGGAAAACTCGCCGAGCGTCGCTTCTTAAAGCGGTACAACGATTACCTTTACTCAACGCACCGTTACCTTCGCCTGCTCGGCTTCGCGGCCGCTGGCGTCAGTAGGCCTCAACTGGAACAGGTCTTCATTTCCTTAAGAGTTTCAGGCTTTGACCGAAGCCGGAACAACATTCTCCCGAATACAGGCAATGGGACCTCATTTGAGAATGCCGTGGCCGAGAATCCAAGGCTCGCCCTCCTCGGTGGTCCGGGCGCTGGCAAAACGACGACCCTTAGCTATATCGTTCTTCAGTGCGTGCAGGGCCGCGAAAGAGAGCTTCTGCGCACGCGGGCCCCGTTGCTTCCCATCTTCGTCCCGCTGCGCCGCGTATCGAATCGAAACAATTCCCTGTTGGATGACATTCTGTCTCCCGATACCCAGATCATTCCCGAAGATATCCTCCGCGCCTGCCCTCCTGGTTTTCTTGAACGACGTCTGAACGAGGGGCGCTGTGTCGTCTTACTAGACGGTTTGGACGAGGTGATCGACGATGAAACACACAAGCTGGCAGCGCTAAAGATAAACCGCCTGGTCAGCGACTACCCCAAGAACCGTTTTGTGGTCACCTGCCGCATTGCGGGCTGGCGAAACCTGCTCGACGACTTCCGAGTTCTCGAGGCGGAAGACTTCAACAGAAATGAAGTCCACCGCTTCATATTCGGCTGGCATCGCGCCATAGTAACTCAGGAGTTTCGAAACAAAATCGAGCTGAAGTATCAAGACCCCGAGGAGCGAGCCACGGCTTGGGCGCGGGAAAGGGAGGAGATACAGAACAACATAGATTCCACCTCGCGGAAGCTGATCAACGCCGTCGAGAGTAGCCCGCGTCTAATGGCCGTGGCAACCAATCCAATGCTCCTTTCCCTGATATGCCTGGTTCATTGGGTCAAGGACGTTCTTCCTCGCGAGCGCCCCATCCTTTACGAGAGATGCCTTGAACTGCTGGTGGATGCGTGGGACCGCTCGCGCAATATCAGCTCGGGAATGACTCTAGCGGCTTACCAGAAAGAAGCGGTGCTCCGGGGCACCGCGCTGGCCTTCCAGTCAAGCGGCAAGGGCGAGGCCAGCCGTTCCCAAGTGGAGCAGATTATCGCAGCGGAAATTAGCAAGCTCGGCCTCCAAGTCCAATCTAAGGAGCTGCTCGAACAAATCGAACAACGGAGCGGCATTCTGGTGGAACGGTCAATCGATGTTTTGGGCTTCTCGCACTTGACATTGCAAGAGTATCTCGTAGCGAAGCATATTCAACTCAATCCCGCGGCACTGGGCTACCTTTGGAAAAATTTCGACAATCAGGAATGGCGCGAAGTTATCTTGCTTTACGCAGGGCTGATAGACGATGCGACCGCGCTCGTGCGAAAAATTGTTGAACCTGAAAACCCGGAACGTTGGCTGCTGGCGGGATACACGCTAGGAGAAGCGCGGTACTGCGATGCCGCGTTGACCCAATCGGTCCTCGATCACGTCATTCAGGATTTCTTCAAATCACAGAGCGTTCCCGATACACTAGTGAGTGTATTAGCCGCCTTGTGCGCCGACTATAGCGGGTACCCTCTTACTCCGGAACAGAGGCTGTCCGCGGAGATGATTGCGTGCGTACGTAAACAGTCCACCACCACCGGCGCTGCCATTCGAGTGCTCAGCAAGGCGCGCATGACTCGGGCTATCGACCCGATCGTCGCGTTGCTCGGTTATGGCGGAGAACTTGAGAACGAGGTCGTCACCTCACTCGTCCTGTTCGGAAACATCGCGTTACCGGCCATCAGCGCGCTCATCAAGGTGTCGCATGACAAACGCCTCTTGAAGTCTGTAATCCGTGTACTCCAGCAGATCGATACTTCAGAGGCAGCTTACGTTTTAATCCAATGCTTCGGCTATTGGACAGATCAGTCGGACCAGGTGGCAATTTCTTTCGCTCTCGCGGCCATGATTGAAAACGAATATATTGCGTCCGATCTGCAGGCCGTCCTCGGCTCACAGATGGGGTCGTACATAGGACGAGCCTTTGTGATGGACAGTATCGCCTGGCCGTTTCACGAGGGCGAGAGTACTGCCTTCGATTGGCTCCTGTTGAAAGTTCGCGACGACATCACAAGCGAGTTGCGGGGAGCGATGACAAGCTCAACGGGCCACTTGGATATTACAGGCTTTAAGGCCGTATTTCCTGCAATAGCGCTGGTGCTTGTCACTCGTAACGAGAAGTTGTCTCGCGAGCAGTGGAGCGTTCTCGGATTTAAGGTCGCCTCGGATCTCGATCTCACGGTGCTGACGCGTATACATGGCGACCTCAGAGCTGCGCCAGCCGGAGTGAAAGAGGGCATCCGCCGCGCCATCCGGGGATCGGCAATCAAGGAGGCTTCCAAGATAGTTCGTGTCCTTAGGCGGCCTTGCGAAGTGCTTCTGAGCCTTCTGACCGCGTTCAACGAATTCATTGCCGTCCTTTTCTTCGCAGGTTTCTTGTTTGTCGAACGCACCGAAGCGATTAAAGCGACTGATATCCTTGGCGTAGGCTTGGTTGGGGGGATCTTTGCCGTCTGGATCGCTTCTGTCATTTATGCCCTGCGCGTCGTGGGTCGCAGGAAATGGTGGCTTGCGATCGTCAGCCCCGTACCTCAGGTTCTCCGGCGCGCTCCGTATTTCACTCCTATGAAGGCATGGGCGAACTTTGCACTACTACAGCTTGTGTGGATAGGCCTGTCTGTGCCCAGCGTCCTTCTCGCAAACGCCGTGTACTTGGCCAGTTCGCGCCACCAGAACAGTTTGCGCTTCGACCCGTTCGACAAATCTTGCTTTTCGTTGGCCTTGCTCTTCGTTTGCCTGTGCGCGTGGTTTTACAAATTTCAGGTATTGCGCGTCGACGCACCAGCGCTGCTGCTGCTAAAGCATCCGCTCGGACGCAAAATATTGGGTCTTAGATCTGAAGCCGCGGCGGGCGATGCTAATGCCATTGAACTCATCCCGGATGCGGCTCGCGACACACTCCTAGCAAATGAAGGAGTACCCGCCCGGACGTGATCGGGCATACGCGGGAACGCCGTAGTCTGCACGTCTAGCGCTTATCGCACAAACGGATTCCGAATCGTCAATGCATCCACGACTTGCCCATCCTGCATGTCTTCCGAATAAAGCATCCCGCAGCGAGCTTCTAGAGCCGCCGCAACAATCAGTGAGTCGAAGATGCTGAACCCATACCGCTGCGCGATCTGCAGCGCCGCCTCATGCGTCCTGGCCGTGAGCGGTACAGGCGATGGGCATAAGACTCGGAGAGCCGATAAAGCCGCAGAGACTTCATTCCAATCCATTCTGAGTTTCCGCCTTGCCATGGCGACAAACTCGTTCAGGACCTGCACTCCGGTCACTGCGCCCTGTGCGAGCAGCGCCTGAGCGGCTTCTCGCCTCGGATCGTTTGCGCCGAAGGCGTAAACGATCACGTTCGTATCAACGAACGGCTTACCGCCGATTGGCATCTTCGCGGTCAAACTTAAAGCCTGGAGGAAGCGGCCGCGCCAACCGGCGAATCACCTCCAGCGCCCTGTCGCGGCTGCGATCGCGCTCTACGTGAAAGCTGCGCGCCCCCGCGACTCGGATCTCAATCTCGTCGCCTTCCTTGAGCTTTAACGCCTTCACGACAGCTGCGGGAAGCCGAATCGCCAAGCTGTTTCCCCATTTCGCTACTTGCATGGATATATCCTAGCATTGTATATCCAGGCGACGCTCAGCTAGGTCGCCCAAACGGATTCACGACCCGCACGCCCGAATAAACCTGCCCGTCGTTCAAGTCTTCGGAGTAGACCGTCTCCGAACCCAGGGCGTGCGCCGCCGATAGAATCGCAGCGTCCCAATAGGAAATCGAATAGCGTTCAGATACTTCGATGGCGACGCGTACCAATCGATGATCAATCGGTAAGCAAGGGAACGCCGTCAGATGCTCGATCCACTCGAATGCCTGCTCAGCCGAAAGGGGGCGAACCGCCTTCTTGACCACCGTCACAAAGAACTCCTGCAGTACCTGCGCGGAGGTGCCGAAGTCCTCGGATTCAATCAGGCTGAGAGCGCGCCGACGTTTGCCGTCATCCTTGCCTGTCCCAATCGCCGCATACACCAAAACATTCGTATCAAGGAAAACTCTAGCGGTCATGCAAATCGGTGCGCGCCCAGGTTTTCTTTCCTAAACGGCCTTCTGATCGCGAGCTCAACTCCCGTAAACGTTCGCGGGCCCCCCGCGCGCGGTCGTCCTGTGCGGCCAAATTGGTCAGATAGTCACGCACCAAGGCATTCACGCTGGAGTTCTGTTCAGCGGCCCGCCTCCGCACCGCCGCCAGAACTTTTTCATCCACGCTCAGCGTGATGTTCTTCATGAACACAGTATATGTGAAACTGTGTTAGCCCTCCGCGCCATCGGGTCCTCCAGGCCGGCGCCCGGTACCTCGCCCGCCCGCTGGCGGCACCGCACTTTTTTGACTGATTCCCCTCAATCACTTACCGCCACCCTCCTCCCCAACTTTCCCGGCTCACCGTCACAATATCCGCGTATGGCAACTCCCGCGCAAGTCGCCGCGAATCAGGCGAATTCTCAAAAATCCACCGGCCCGACGTCGCCGGAGGGGAAGGCCCGTTCCAGCCGCAACTCCTTCAAGCACGGCCTCTATTCAAAAGACCTTGTGCTCCCCAACGAAGATCCCACCGAGCTCGACCAGCTCCGCGCCTCCCTTCGTGCCGAACATCAGCCCATCAACACCACCGAAGAGATGCTCGTCAACGACATTGCCGAAAATTTCTGGCGTCTCCGCCGCATGCGCGAGTTCGAAACCCGCGCCATGCTCCCGGAAAACATCATCAACTGGCACCAAACCGGCCTTCTCGCCGTCGTGCAGCGCACCATGGCCTCTGCCGAGCGCGGTTTTCACAAAACCCTCAACGCTCTCCGCCGCCTCCAGCAGGACCGTGGCTTCGTTCCGCAAACATCCGAGGCCGCCGCACCCGAAATTGGCTCCGTTCCGCAAGATTCTCAGGGCAGAGGCGAGCGAGTTGGCTTCGTTCCCGAACTTGCGGAGTTTGCCGCCCAGGAACTCGCCGCATTGCGCGAAGAAATGCGTCCGTTTCGCGACGAATTGGGCTCGCTCAGTCGTGAAAACTTCCACGCCTTCGCCGAGCACATGAAGAAAAAGTGCCTCGCGCAGCTAAAAGACCTCCCTGAAGCCGCCTGACACGCGGCTTAACCTGCACCGCAGCTATTTGACAACTGAATAACTTGGCGCGGCAAGCCTAGCCGCACTTGAAGTGCGCACGCACGCAAGGCGAGCGCCTATTTCAGCGACGACAAATCCATCTCTAGCAACTCGTCCAAGCTGTATGGGCACTCGCCCGGAAACGTCTCTGCTGCCCGCCCGGTCTCCGCCGCAGCACGTTTCACCGCACGGCTGTAAATCGATGGTAAGTCGTGGTCAGCCGTTTGGTACAAGCTCGGGGAATCCTCGAACAGCAACTCGAGTTGCTCCTGCTGCTCGATTATCGTCGCCCGCCAACTCGATTTCTCGCGCAGCTCCGGCTGTGCCTGCCACTTCAGCAGATGCATCATCAGCACCGTCATCCGCGATCGAACCTCGCGTTTGTCCCGCTTGCCCATATCGGCAACTTCTTCCGCTAGGTGCTCACGATCGATGCGGTCGAACGCGCCTCGGCAAATCGATTCCGCGGTCTCCTGTGTCCAAGCATAGAAGTCTGCATCGTAATCGGTTTGTTCGTTCAAAGCGCGCTGCTTCATCGCCGGCCTGCCACCATTATGCGGCTTCAATCGTTAGTTCGGCAGCTCGGAATCCGCTTCTTCCCGCTTCGCAGGTTGCAAGCGCATTTGCTGATAGATCTCGCTGAGCCGGGTCTTCATCTTCTTCAGCTTCTCGAACTCCGCCAATTCGCGGCGTGCGTCTTCAGTGCGGCCCAGTTCTCGATACAGCACGCCCAGCCGGTAGTGCGTCGCTGGATCGAAGGGCTCCAGTTGCGCGGCGTGCTCCAGGTGCGGCTCGGCTTTCTGCGGCTCATGCATCGACATCAAAACCTTCGCCATTCCCAGATTGGCGCCTGGATCGTCCGGCTGCATCTCGAGCGCGCGCGCATAGTACGCAGCCGCGGCCTTGGTGTCGGAACGCCGCATCGCGATGTCTCCTAACCTGCACTCTGATTTTTCATCGAACGGATTACCGGCGAGTGCAGCCCTGTACTCCTTTTCCGCCTCGGCCTGTGCGGCTGCGGAAGACTGCGTGTAGAGCATTTCCGCCAGCTCATAGTGAACGTCTGCCCGTTGCGGATCGGTCTTGAGTGCGGCCCGGTAATTGGCAATCGCCCCCTCGTCCTTCGCCTGTCTGGCCAGTTCATGAGCCATCAACTGATGCATGCGCCCCGAATCCGGCGCCACCATGGCAAGGCTCAACGTCGTCTCATCCGACAACTCCGAATAGATTCTGTGCGCCGCATATAAGATATCTACATCGGTCGGCTCCAGGTGGCGCAGTACGTTCACCACTTCCGCGGCTTTGTCCAGATTGCGAAGCGCATATTCGACTTCTATCAGTTCCAATCCAGCCCGCACGCGAAGCTTTTGCTCTTGTAACTGCGGAAACGCTTTCTCCAGGTCAGCTTGGGCTCGCGTAGTTTCCCCGATCCGCTTTTCACTCATCCCCAGCAGCGCTTCGATCTTCCACAAACTGGGATCGGCTGCCAGCGCCGCGCTCAAGTCCGGCACTGCTTTTGCATATTGCCCCTGGAAGTACTCGAGAACGCCTAGATTTCCGCGTGCGTCTAAATTGCCCGGGTCAATTGCCAGAATCGCCTGGAATTCGCCAATCGCAAGATCCGGCCTTTTGTTCTGTAGATCCTGCTGCGCCTGGTGCGCATGCGATTCAATCTGGTCTTGCTGTCTTCCGGCAGCCCAAACCGGCGAGCCGGCCGCCAAAGCGCATACCAGCGCCACTCTGATCATGGGGCCAGTGTACGGGATTCAAAACGGCGTTCCGGATCAGAACGAGATCCGGACGCCGAGCTGAATGATACGCTGCCCAAAGCTGTTATTCGTAGTGTTGTAATTACCGGTCGTCGCGCTGATGATCCCGGCGTTGCTGGTGCCAAGCGGATTGCCGGGAGTGTTTTCCGAGTTGCCCGGAGTTGCGAAGTTCGGATGATTCAGCGCATTCAGCGCGTCAAACCGGATCTGAAGATTTCCGCTTTCGTGGGGCAATGGGAATCGGAAGTTCTTGCCGAGTGATACATCCACATCTTCGAGGCCCGGTCCGCGCAGAATATTCCTCCCAGCGTTGCCGAAAGTGCCAGGCGCCGGAACCGCCCATGCCGGATTCGTGCAGCCCGCTGGAGAAGTGGTCCCGTCTTGCAAAATCGTGCAGGTGTTGTACCACTGGGCGATTGTCGGGTTCGAAAGATACGGATTGCCAATCAGGTTCGGGTACCATTGGAACCCGTTGCCGTTCGTCAGCGCTCCACTATTGTTATTCGTGCCCACAACGGCG
>Ga0210385_10002763_pt1 | contig 10522 bp, 12 predicted proteins | sample IncBWH26OmetaG_FD_160107 | JGI IMG/M metagenome (GOLD analysis project Ga0210385, IMG submission 160107) | Forest soil microbial communities from Barre Woods Harvard Forest LTER site, Petersham, Massachusetts, United States - Inc-BW-H-26-O ... | reverse complement strand
GTGAACAAATTGAGCTGCGAGTTAAACACGGATCGGGGCGAAGCCTCAGCTTCACTGGCAAACGCTTTACAGGGAACAGCGTTTGTGCCAGAATCCCGCCGCTGATTGGGTCTTGTATCCGCCGGACATTTTGAGTCGTGAGAAGACTGGGGCTCTCCTCGCCTCTCGAGCAGCAGGGGACACAAGCGCCTGAATCGGGACATCATTTCAAGGAGTGGCACCGTTGGCTCGAGAACAGGGTGTGGTCAAGTGGTTCAATGCTTCGAAGGGTTTCGGGTTCATCCAGCGCCAGTCGGGCGAGGACGTTTTCGTTCACTTTTCCGCCATCCAAATGGACGGGTATAAGAGCCTGAACGAAGGCCAACTTGTCGAGTTCGAGGTCAAGCAAGGACCGAAGGGCTTTCAGGCTGAGAATGTAACGAAGGTTTAGCTCCTCTTCGTTTCTCTGCAATAGGACCGTTCCGGGCGTGCGGAGCGGTTCGAGCCGTGGAAGTTGTCGCGGCCTCCGGATCAAGGCCTCATCCACTGCATGGACAGGCGGGCGTGGAGGTCTGCGAATGCGCGGCCTGTGATAGCATGTTCATGGACATCCTGCAATTTTGAGGTGGTACGTTGGCGCATATTTCCCGAAGAGAATTGAAGAAGGACGAAGTCCGCGACACCCTTGCGCACGGCGCCGAGGCTGTGATGTCGCATCAGCAGCTCACCACGATCTTGCTCGCGGTCGCGATTGTGGTTGCGCTCGGCATTTTCGGTTGGCGGCTTTACTCCGAACGCCAGGGCGTGAAGGCGTCGGCGGCCTTTGACGCGGCGATGACCTCGTTCCAAGCCCCTGTGCTCCCCGCGGGGCAAACCGCTCCGGCGGGCGAAGTGACCTTCCCGGACGAAAAGACCAAATACACGGACGCGGCAAACAAGTTCGGCGTCGTGGCAGCTACCTATCCGCACGCGCACGACGGCATTCTGGCAAAATATTTCGCGGCAATTTCTGACGAACATATCGCCAAGGAAGACGATGCCAAGCGGCTGCTGGCCCAACTCGCAAGTGATAGCGATCCGAATTTCGCAGCCATGGGCACCTACGAGCTTGCTCAAGTGAATGAGCGCGACGGCCAGAACGATGCCGCCGCGAAGCTCTATCAGCAGCTGGTGGACAAGCCTTCGGTCCTCGTGCCGAAGGCGGTTTCGATGCTGGCGCTGGCTGAGTGCTATGCCAAGACCGATCCCGCGCAGGCCGCGAAGATCTTCGGCCAGATCAAGACGGACTATCCCGATACTCCGATTGCCGACCAAGCCGACCAGGATCTTTCGATGCTCGCCGGCAAGTCCTGACCCCTCACAATGGCGGAAAGCCCGCTGCCGCTCTCAAGTCCGTACGCGATAGCGCCCTACGCGATGGACGTGCGCCAGTCGCGAGGGCGCCGCTTCCCTGAATCGCAGCATCCCTACCGCAACGACTATGCCCGCGACCGCGACCGCGTGGTCCATTCGCGCGCGTTTCGGCGACTGGAAGCCAAGACGCAGGTGTTCACCGCTCGATTTTCCGATCACTTCCGCAACCGGCTCACGCACACGCTCGAAGTGGCGCAGGTGGCGCGCACGGTTGCCGGCGCGCTGGCGTTGAATTCAGACCTGGCGGAGGCCCTCGCGCTCGTTCACGACATTGGGCATCCGCCTTTTGGCCACGCGGGCGAACGAAAGCTGGACGCGCGCATGCGCCAGCACGGTGAGCGTTTCGACCACAATCTGCACGCTCTGCGCATCGTGGAGCAGTTCGAGCAGCGCTATCTCGATTTTCCCGGTTTGAATCTCACGTTCGAAGTGCGCGAAGGCATCGTCAAGCATTCGCGTGACTATTCGGCTGCGGAGTTTCCCGAGCTGGCCGAATATCTGCTCGACCAACGGCCGCCGCTTGAGGCGCAGTTGATCGACTGGGTGGACGAAATTGCTTACAACACAGCCGATCTGGACGACGCCTTCGAAGCGCGCTTGCTCGATCTGAAGGCATTGCAGGCCGAGGTTCCGCTGTTTGCCGAGGCATGGGACGAGATCGGCCGCGTCCATCCGAAGGGTCCGACCAAGCTGAAATTCAACGCGGCGCTGAAGCGCGTGTTCGATCGGCTGACTACGGACCTGATCGAGAATACCCGCGGCCAAATTGCGGAGAGTGGCGTGCGTTCGGTAGAAGACGTCCGCGGGCAAGAGAAGCGGCTGGCAGGTTTTTCGCCCGCGATGACAGAGCAAAACGCGGCGCTGAAGCGTTTTCTCGCCGCGCGCATCTATTCTAATGAAGCGATTGCGGAGGACCGAAACCGCTCCGTCGAGACGCTTGACGCCCTTTTCCAGTTTTTCCTCGACCATCCGGACCGAATGCCTCCACTGCACGCGCGCCTGGCGGGAAATACGTCGCCGGCAAGGGTGGTCTGCGATTACGTCGCCGGCATGACCGACAATTTTCTACTGCGCCAAGCCCGCGAATTCCTCGGCGCCAGTTCAGAAACCGGACCAGAGTCTGGCGCGCAAGACCAGGGCGGAAGAGTCGGATAGGTTTTGGGGGGCATTGGGCGACCCGGGCGCGGGTTCGCGCCGGCGCATCCTATTGCCTCCCAAACGAACAATTCCGGCGCGTTCCTTGACATCGCGCGCGCCACACATATAATCGAATTCAGCAGCTGCAAATGGCGGAAAATCGAATGTTCATTGACGTAAACGAACTCGCAGTCAGGAAAGCACGCATCCGGAAGAGCTACGCCCCGGGTACGCTGGATTTCCATTCGGGCGAGTTCCGCCAGGTCGATCCCCTGGAAGTGCGTGCAACGGCTGAACTTGTGGACGGATCGATTCGCATTTACGGCAATCTGCACACCCGGGTGGAGCTGGTCTGTGCACGCTGCCTGGATACCGTGGTGGAAGAGATCAGTCGCGATTTCGACCTCTTTTACCGGCCCATGACGGCGATTGCCGTGGAAGAGGAAGTCCAGTTGAATCTGGACGACACCGAGATTGCCTTCTTCGAAGGCGATGGGCTTTTCCTGGCCGACATTCTGGCCGAACAGGTAAACCTGGCGCTCCCGATGAAGGGGATCTGCCGGAGGGAGTGCCGCGGGCTTTGCCCCCACTGCGGCTCAAACCTCAACAACGAAGAGTGCCGCTGCGAGAAGACCGCGTCGGACTCCCGGATGGCCCCGCTGGCCCGCATCAAGCAGGACTGGTTCAAAAAGCAATAAGACGCTAAACTACTGTGTGCCCCTTCTGTGATGAGGGGCTATGCCGCCGCTTTGTGCGCGGCTTATCAAGAGGAACTCGAATGCCTAATCCAAAGCGCCGCCACTCGAAACGTCGCACGTCGACCCGCCGCGCGCACGACCATCTGCATCCGCTGTCGCTCGCGGAATGTCCCAACTGCCACGAAAAGAAGCTGCCGCATCGTGCGTGTGGCAAGTGTGGCTATTACAAAGGCCGCGAAGTGATTGACACGACGGCGAAGACGGCCTAAGTTCTCCCTCGTCCGACCTTTCCGTTATCGGTGCCAACATGATTACCGTAGCTCTTGACGCCATGGGTGGCGATCATGCGCCCCGGGCCGAAGTCGAAGGAGCGGTTCTCGCGGCCCGCGAGTACTCCGATGTGCGCGTAATTCTGGTCGGCATAGAAGAGAAAGTCCGCCCGGAACTGGATCGTCTGCGCCACACGGACCTGCCGATTGAGATCGTTCCGGCGACGGATGTGGTGACGATGACGGATTCGCCGTCGCACGCCTTCCGCCGCAAGAAAGACAGCTCGCTGCATGTGGCCGCCCGGCTGGTGCGGGACGGCAAAGCCGACGCGCTGGTGAGCGCGGGCAATACCGGCGCCGTGATGACGGTGGCTCGCTTCGTGCTCGGGACGCTGCCTTCGGTCGATCGTCCGGCGCTGGCCTGGGCATTTCCGAATATTAAGGAAAAGGTTTCGATTATGCTCGACGTGGGAGCCAACGTCGATTCCAAGCCGTTGCACATCGAGCAGTTCGCGGTGATGGGCGAGATCTACTTCCGCGCGCTCTGGGGAGTGAAACGGCCGCGCGTGGCGCTGCTTTCGATCGGTGAGGAAGACTCCAAGGGCAACGATTTGACGCGCGAGGCTGCCGCCTTGTTGAAGCAGAGTTCGCTCAACTTCACCGGCAACATCGAGGGCCGTGACGTGTTTCGCGGCAATGTGGACGTGATCGTTTGCGATGGGTTCATCGGTAACATCGCGCTCAAGCTCAGCGAAGGACTTGTGGAGCATATCGGCGGCATGTTGAAGAAAGCCATCAAGAGCAGTCTGAGTTCGCAGATCGGTTACGCGCTGTCGAAGAAGGCGTTTGACGCCTTCCGCAAGCGCACCGATTATTCGGAGTATGGCGGCGCGCCGCTTCTTGGCGTCCGCGGCGTCACGATCATCGGTCACGGCCGATCGAATCCCAACGCGGTAAAAAATGCCGTCCGCGTGGCCGCTGAACTCTGCCGGTCCGGCATGAACGAAAAAATCGAACAGGAGCTGTCCGCCGCCGCCGCAATTCCCGCCCGGGGCTGAGCCGGACAAAAACCGCAATCCATATGAGCAAGCTAGCATTCTTGTTTCCGGGCCAAGCCTCGCAATATCCCGGCATGGGCCGCGACCTCGCGGCCAATTTTGCCGAGTCCAAAGCTGTTTTCGATCAAGCCGACGCCGCGCTTGGTTTTTCGATTTCGCATATGTGCTTCGAAGGCTCCGAAGAAGAGCTGAAGCTCACGGCGAATACGCAGCCCTCGATTCTCACCGTTTCGGTGGCCGCGTGGCGCGCGCTGGAAACGAAAGGAATCAAACCGGATTTCGCCGCGGGCCACAGCCTGGGTGAATATTCCGCGCTGGTCGCCGCCGGTGCGCTGGATTTTGCGACAGCGGTGAAGATCGTCCGCAATCGCGGCACGTACATGCAGGAAGCCGTTCCCGCCGGCGAAGGCGCCATGGCTGCCATCCTGGGCCTTTCGCCCACGGACGTGGCGGAAGTCTGCAAGAAAGCGGCGCAGGGCGAAGTCGTCTCGCCGGCGAACATGAATTCGCCCGAGCAGACTGTCATTTCGGGCAACGCTTCCGCGATCAAGCGCGCTGTCGAAATTGCGTCGCAAAGCGGGGCAAAGCGCGCGGTCATTCTTCCGGTTTCGGCGCCGTTTCACTGCTCGCTGATGCAAACGGCCCAGCAACGGCTGGAGCCCGATCTGCGCGCCGCCACGTTCAGCAACCCTCGTTTTCCCGTAATCACCAACGTCGATGCCGAGGCCGAAACCTCCGGCGACGAAGCCAGAGAATCGCTCATCAGGCAAGTCACGATGCCTGTCCGCTGGCTGGACTCGATCCGCGAGATGATCGAGCAGGGCGTCGATATCTTTGTCGAAGTCGGCCCGGGCAAAGTCCTCACCGGTTTGCTGCGCCAGATCGACCGCTCCGTGCGCGCCTTCAACGTCGAAGACGCCGCCAGCCTCGCCGCCACCATCGACAAAATCGCCCAAGCCCGCGCCACCACCGCCGAAGCGTAAGCTCGCTTTCTCCCCTCTGGCTGTTGCGATTAGAAACTCCACTTTTGATGATGGCGAAGGACTTACGGCGATTTCTAATTCGGGGCAGTTGCGATTAGAACGGCTGTGAGTAGTGATTAGTGAGTGGTGACTGGTGAAACCCCAAAGGCCGGGAAGCTTGTCGGAAGTGCCTGTTTTGTGTCGATTAGAAACTCGGTTTGCGCTGGGGACAAAAGAGTTAGGGGCGATTCTAATCGGCATAGTGTCGATTAGAAAACTGCGTGCAGGGGGCGCGGGTCGCCAGATGGATGTATCCGCGCCACCGTTGACCACAGCTTACCTCCTTAAAAAATTCGACACTAGTTTACCATGAATCCACCCGGTTGTCAAGTTAGTACTGGTAGTAATGGCAGGAAGCACGACGGGCAACAGAGGGGTCGCCTGCACTGGAAGTCGTGTCGGGGATTTGAGAAGCTGGCGGGATTATCTGCGGATGATGTGATAGCTAGCTTCGGCTGTGTCCCAATTTCGGCAACGGCGTACTTTCTGAAAAACCCCATGCGGAAGAGATCGATAGTGGTCTACGCTTGATGTCGGCGGGGGTATCCTTCTGATGCCGCAAACATATCTCGATCAAAATGCCCTTATCGCATTAGGTTACGAGGCTCGCGGCCCCAATTTTCGCAAACTCCTCGACGCTAGACTTGAGTCTGGGTCATTGGCCGTCGTCGTATCTTCGTGGCATCTGATCGAAACTGCGAACACGCGAGACCTAAAAAAGGCAATTGAGTTGGCTGACTTTATTGATAGCCTCCGGCCTGCTTGGCTTTTGGAGCGGCGAGACATTCAACGGCTCGATGTAAAGGAAGATTTCTACAAATTCCTGAAGGTGGATTGTCCGACAACGCCGCGTGTGACAACACGGTCAGCCGCCTTCGCAACCCTCAACAAACAGCAGGATGACCGCAAATTTGACACACCCTCGCGAGACTTCGTTAAACAGTGGATTGAGCATCCCGAGCAACTAAAAGTGTTGCAAAGTACGTACGAAAAGAACGCGGAAACGCTCGGGCGGCTACGAGACTTAAAAAAGCAAGGAAAAATGACTGAGGCACTGCGAGAGCGTGTCGATGAATTGCTCGTCGCCGGATCGCTGCCAAGGGCAACGCCCTCAGGCATCAAACTTGGGCGTGAAATAAAGCAGGAATATATTCAGCATGCAAAGATCGAGACCATTCCATCGCTTGCAATCGAATCAGTTATTTCTGAGCATGAGTGGGGCTCGCAAGGGGGCACCGACCGAAACACGCTCATCGATAAGTTTCATTTGATTTCTGCCCTGCCATGCGTAGACGAGATCGTCTCTGACGATAAGTTCTTCCATAAAATGCTCCCGATAGCGCAGCAAACGGGTCACGTTAGGGCGAGCCTGATCGCGAACGCCGATTTTCTGGCACGCTTCTAGGCGAGCATAAACCGTTCGTTGGCGAAATGACGCGGGCCGCATGGACGACCGCTGGCGTGTTCGCCGCAGACCAGCGGTTCAGCCACGTATTGTTCTACAGCAACAGCACGAGTATGTACTAGGACAGTAAATGCGGTTGACCGCGAATAACCTCATGTTTTACGATGCGCCGACGAAGTTTCCTACTTCCATGACAATAGGAACACAAAGAGCCCTCGTTATATTGGGCATGGCTGTCACAGTCGTTGTCCTCCTGATTGCCCTTGGCTTGAGCAATTCCGGCAGTTCCACAGCCGACTCAATACCGTTTGGCGATTACGTCACCACGAAAGGCGCGGCGGGTGCAAACTCCATCGACAATCTTGCTCAGTTGGACGACTGTATCAAAAATTCCGACCGTGCTTGTGAGTCGGCCATGGTGCTCGACGGCAGGGCCTTTTTCGTGGATGCAGGCACGTCCATGAGTGGTGGGGATGTGGGATACGGTATTTTTGATGGCACTGTGACTTCCGGCGCACTGGTGGGCAAGAAAATCTATCTTCCGGTCGGCGCGCTCAAATAGAAAGATTGTTATCGTTCCTCTCGTTAGAGGTTGCAGGGCTCAGATTCCAAGCCGTCAGCCATTTTTGGCGGTAGGCGGCTATATCGAAAGGACGCGGCGAATACGCTTGTCGGAATCGTGTTTTTTCAGCCAGTCTTTCGTCAGAAGTAGTTTCAAATCTCGCGACGCAGTTTTAAAAAAGGGACCTACGCGCCAACCGTCGCCGTGAACCTGATTGTTTGAAGCAGCCGCCGCGAACCTTCGCAGAGATTTTTCAGATGATCGAAGATTACACCAAAAGCAGACGGGCCAAAGACTGAGCGTGGATTTTCCCTGAACTGTGCTGGATCGATGTGTAGTGCTCCCCGCTAAAACTGGACACCTCAATTAGGTAAGATCAGGGCCTCCACACAGGAGGCAACATGGGCAGGAAACCACGAATAGATCGATCTCCGGAAGAGAAATGGCAGATCGTGCAGGAAGGCGTTAAGAGCGGGAACGTCTCGGAGACGTGTCGAAGGCTCGCGGGAAGTGCGCCGCGACCCTTCCTGCGTCAGGGCGAGGCGGAAGGCGCTGGGCGCGTGGTTCTTTATGTCGGAGCGGAAGCTCCGACCCCCTAAAAAGCAGCCTTTTTCCGTGGCCTGAAGACGACGCTACAATATAGGCGGGATTTCCTGCATCCTGGTCCGAGGCTTAGCATCCAAACGGTGAGTCCACGGAGGATTAGATGGCTAACGAAACAGTTGCATTTATCACGGGCGGGAACCGCGGCATTGGTTTGGAGACGGCGCGCGGATTGGGCAAGAAGGGCATTACGGTACTGATCGGCTCGCGCGACAAAGCTAAGGGCGACGCGGCGGCCGCGGAACTGAAGAAGGAAGGCATCGCCAACGTCGAGGCGATCCAATTCGACGTGGCCAATTACAACGATCACTCGCGGCTGGCGAAGCTCCTCGACGATCGCTACGGCAAGCTCGATATTCTGGTCAACAACGCCGGCATCTCGATTGACGGCGGCGACTTCAGCAATCCCAAGGGCTTCAACACCACCAGCACCGTTTCCACGGCAAAACTGCACGAAACTTTCGAGACAAATTTCTTCGCAGTGGTCGCTCTCACGCAGACTCTGCTCCCGCTGATCAAGAGATCCCCCGCGGGCCGGATTGTGAATCTCTCCAGTATTCTTGGCTCGCTGACGCTCAATGCCGATCCGACCTCGCCGATCTATTCCGTCAAGGCGTTTGCGTACAACGCGTCGAAAACCGCGCTCAACGCATTCAGCATCAGTCTGGCGGCCGAACTTCGCGGGACGAATATCAAAGTGAATTCCGCGCATCCCGGCTGGGTGAAGACGGAGATGGGCGGCCCGAACGCTCCCCTTGAGCTTTCGGAAGGCGGGAAGACGAGCATAGAACTAGCCACGCTTCCGGCCGACGGACCGACCGGCGGTTACTTCCATCTGGGCCAACCGCTTCCCTGGTAATCCCCGCGGTAAGGTAATATGTCTCGGACCCATTGCACGACTTTATTGGGCTGAGATCGGGCGCGGCAGCTTTTGGCAGCGATCGAAGGCTCGCGGGAAAAGCGCCGCGACCCTTCCTGCGTCAGGGCGAGGCGGAGGGCGCGCTTCGCGCCGCGGTAACATTCACTGGGCACTGGACCTTGGGCACTGGGCGTTGGGCATTGGCCCTTGGGCATCGGGCATCGGGCATCGGGACAACAGCCATTCCATCGAGCGCATCCCATCGTGGCGAAAACTCTGCGGCATCTTCCGGAGGATTGCTAGTGCAGCGACTATTTGCGGTGTTTCTCGGACTTGTATTTTTCGCGCTCCTGGCCTCCTCATTGGCCGCGCAGGAGCGGGTGGAAATATTTGTCGGGGGCTCGTACTCGTTTCCGGCGGTGTCCGTGGTCGAGCAGCCGGTCTATTGTCCCGTGGAAGGGATGTGCAACACGCCGTCGACAACGCTGACGAGCCGGAACGCCATTCGCGGCTGGGAACTTTCCGGGACGCGTCACTTCACGTCCTCTTTGGGGCTGACGGTCGACGCGAGCGGTAACTACGGGCAAGCCACGAGTGGCTTTCCTACGAACGCCCGCGCGCGTGAGTATCTGATTCTCGGCGGTCCGCAATATAGGATGCCGCACAAGCATTTCTCTGCTTACGTTCACGCGCTCTTTGGCACCGTGCACCAGTCGGTCAATCAGAGCGGCAACAGCTTTTTCGTGACGTTTCCTTCAAGCCAGTGGGCATTTGCCGGAGCCTTGGGCGGCGGAATCGATTACAAAGTCTCGACCGATTTCTCCTTTCGGATCGTGCAAGCCGACTACCTGCTCACTCGCATAGGCAGCAATTTCCAAAGCGCGCCGCGGCTCTCGGCAGGTCTGCTGATAAGGTTCTAGCCCGGCGAACGCAGCCGCTCGCACGGGAAATTCGCTTTTTCGTGCCGAGTACAGTTGCACGTCACGCGCAATCTAAGATACGGTCTCAACCCTATGTTCTCGCTAAAAGACAAAGTCGCTCTGGTCACAGGCGCATCGCAGGGAATCGGCCGCGCTATAGCGCTGGCCCTGGCTGAATCCGGGGCAAAGGTCGCCATCGCGGCGCGCAACACCGAGAAGCTGGCATCGCTCTCGCAAGAGATTGCGTCCACAGGCAGCGAATCTCTGGTTGTACCGATGGACGTAGCCGACGGCGCGCAAGTAAAGGCGGGCGTCCAGCAAACGCTCGGGAAATTCGGACGCCTGGACATTCTGGTCAACAATGCGGCGATCACGCGCGACACTCTTGCACTTCGTATGAAACTTGAGGATTGGGACGCCGTGCTGCGCACCAATTTGACCGGCGCGCATCTATGCATTCAGCAGGCGCTGGGGGCGATGTTGAAGCAGCGCTCCGGCCGAATCATCAACATCACTTCCGTAGTCGCCGAAACGGGCAACGCTGGGCAGGCAAACTATGTGGCGTCGAAGGCTGGTTTGATCGGCCTCACACGCGCT
>Ga0210385_10002759_pt1 | contig 10528 bp, 6 predicted proteins | sample IncBWH26OmetaG_FD_160107 | JGI IMG/M metagenome (GOLD analysis project Ga0210385, IMG submission 160107) | Forest soil microbial communities from Barre Woods Harvard Forest LTER site, Petersham, Massachusetts, United States - Inc-BW-H-26-O ... | reverse complement strand
AATTTCTCGGGAACCGCAGCACCCCACTCAGGCGTGTCGTCGATCGCTACCGGCACCAGGAACGCCTTGTGCTCGGCCATGTTGTAGGTGCGGTCGACCGCAAGCTTCCATTCCCGGCGGAAGTAGCCTTCATCCCTGGCCTCGGTATGGGCCGAGATGACTGCTACGAAAAGGCGGCAATCGCGAATCCATTCGTGAATCTGGCGGTCCCAGGCATCGCCGCCTCGAAGCTCGCTGCGGTCGAACCATACGTCCACGCCTGCGGCGCGCAGCGCATCGCACAGGTGTTGGGCAGCTTCCGCGTCCTGCGACGCGTAGCTCAGGAACACCGCCTTGCCCGGATCGGTCACGGTGCCCCCGTTGTGTCGCGACCCTGACGATTCTCTGGCTCGGTGCGGTCGGCCATTCAAAGGCTCTTGGTTAGTGCCCCATAGCCTACCGTAAGCCGTGAGCGACTGCTTTCGGGCGACCATTTCGGCACGCCGGTGACCGGTTGTGACCGATCAGCGACTGCCGATTTGCTCCTCGCTCATGCTGGTTTTCGCATCGCGTCCAGCGCCGCGCGGGCAAGAAACCCCGAGCGCGTCTCACCCTGCTTACGAGCATGAGCATCCACCGCGCGGAGAATCCGCTGCGGCAACGTAATGTTGACTCGAGCCGCTTTATCTCCGAGCTCGCTGATGTCGACGTCGACGATCGCCCAAGTCCAGCGGCGATAGCTGCGCTTGCTGCGCAGCTGCTCGATAGTTGACGACCTTGGAAAGGCTAGGCCGTCGTCGAGTAGACCTTCCAGATGAAGCAGGATGGCCTCCCGCGCGTTGGTCAACGCCTCATCCAAGGTATCGCCTGCCGAAAAGCAGCCTGGCAAATCAGGCACCACGACGCCGTAGGCGTGTTTCGCATCGCCCGTCTCAATTGCAATGGGATATCGCATAAATTGGAAACCTCACCTCAGACCGGCCTGCTTTCGAATCGCCCGCACTAAGCCCTTTCCTAGATCCTTCTTCGGATGCGGAACCGTAACGGTACCCGGCTTCGTCGGATGCACGAACTGATGGTGGCTGCCGCGAGTTCGCTGAAGTTGCCAGCCATCCACCTGCAAAAGCTTGATCAGCTCGGCGACTCTGCATCGTGTGTATTATACACACCACGCCAATTGGCACCGTAGCAAAAACGCAGCGTTTGATGCCCTTTCGTGCACTACGGTGCCTGTTTCGAGAGAGGGCGGGCCTGCTAAGTGGTTAAAAAATAAGAACCTATCAAATCATCATCGCGACTACGAACCAGGAGGTCGGGAGTTCGAATCTCTCCGGGCGCGCCAGTATTCAAGCAGTTATAGGACCCGATCTAACACGGTTGTCCTATAAATCGCCTGGTACTGCAGCCAATGGCGGAGGCCAAACAACCTTGCGCGATGCATCGGCTAGCTGTATCGCCAGTGACTGACGGCCCCTGAATTTCAGTAGGCCATCCGATAATCACGCCGTGTCTTTCGGGCGGCTCGGCGCGAGTAAGCCGCAACGGCGGTTTACTGCCTATTTGGTGGGCATGTATCTCGGCCCACCCTTTATGCGTCTTCGTTGCGGATCATCGCCCTCGCGCTGACCTAGCACGGCCATATCTTCGTCCGGCAGACCATCGGTGCGAAAGAAGGCGCGTTCGTTGTCGTCCCCCGGTCCCGGGTATGAACGCTTTCCACCTAACTCAGTAACTCCGCCTCATGGAGCAATTTTGATCTCAACGCGAATATACGGCGGCTCCTGGCCGGTCCCGTAATCCACCGTTTCGACCCAGTGCATGGGCTCCGGGTTCATCCAGCGTACGACCCAGTGGCCTGGATGCGTCGGACTGTCTTTGCCGGGAATATCTTTTACACTGCCGTCCGGCAGATGGTATCGAATGTGGGGACTCTTACCTCCCGTATCCCAATGCAAGAAAAGACTAGGCCAATGATGATGATGCATCGGTTCAGGTTTACCCACGGGCGGTATTGGTACTTCTAACACACGCACCAGCCCATTTTCGAAAAGGACTTTGTGGCTGTTTGGTGCTGCCTGGACGGCATCGTAGCCGTCCGGAAAATCGACTTTGTTCTCGGACGCAGCCACTACTCGCCACGCATAGATTACGATAAGGCCCACAGCGAATAATCCGATCCATATGAATTTGTTCTTCGCGTAGTGCCGGTTGTGCAGTTCGATCTGTTGCATTTAAATTAGGCCGCGAGTTGTTGTTGATTCGCGAGAAGCTCGGCAACATTCCAAGGCAGCAATAAACTCATTGGTGTACCTGGTTGTCCTTCCAGATGACCGCGAATTCGGCGCAACCGGATTGGCCTCCGAAAGGAGTTCTTTTAGCCTGTTCCAGCACTCCGTAATCGAAGCTCGGGTCGCCTGAGTTCTGCATGATCATTGATTTCGTAAGTCTGCCTATGATCGCGCTCGCGCGGATCCGGAATCCGCCCGAAGTCTGAAGGCGGCAAAAAGCAAAAAGCGCGACGAGCTGCGGCCGCATTCAGTTAGTAATCGGCCTTTGAATCCAGAATTGGTACATTCCGGCGAACGTATCGGGATTGTCCGCCTCAAACTGCGCCCAGTTATGCAGATCAATGCCAGCCGGGTCTCCGGTGAAGCGCATGCGGTACTGATGTCGCACGGAGGAGTTCAACTCGAAACCCACGAATCGGAGTCCGGACTCGGAGAGAAACGAATCAATCTGTTCGAGTGTCAGCCGATGTTCTTGTACGTGGAAAACCAAGTCGCGACACTCACTGGATGAGTAAAAGTCTGGGAATTTGCGTATTAATTGCAGGTCGCCGTTCTCAGCAGCCAAATCTCGGCGGAAGCGACGAATCTCATCAGGCGAGCTTCCGTAACCTCGAGCCGCGATGAACTCACGTGCGCTAGCCACATGCCGCCGTGCCAGTTGGCTGTAGAAACCCAAGTGCATAAAGCCGCCGGGTCGCAATCTGGAAAGCAGGATTCGCCATCCCGCGAATGGGTCCGCCAGATGATGCAATACTCCCGCCGAAGAAATGACGTCGAACGAACGGCTTATCTCACCGATTTTCAAAATGTCGGCTTGGGCATACTCGATATTGGTAACGCCTAACTCGCGCGTTTTGCGGACGGCATAACTAATGCTTTTCAAGCTAAGGTCTATTGCCAGAATCCGAGCACCGCGGAATCTCTGGGCGAAGGTGATCGGGTGAATGCCCGTCCCACACCCAGCAACGAGCACCTCCGGCTCCTTGTCATCTCGCAGGGGCGCAAACCGCGCGAACGGTAGCGTGCGCCGCAACTCGGCATTGAAGTGCAACGTTGGCGGGTGCACTGGCAGTTTCACCCAGCGCGGGTAAGGATTCTGCTCATACTGATCGCGCACTTTTTCTGAAACACCGTGGGTGATCGAAGTAAGGCATCTAATCTTGGAGTGCAGCGTTTGTTCTTCAAGTGGTTCGCGAACTTGCAAGCGCAATACTTCCTCGACCGAATCCTGGTGATGCGTGGCAAGAAGTCGCCCCGGCGTGGGTAGCGAGTTGAGCGGGAAATATGCGGCTACAGCGAGCAACAGGAGAGGTGGTATCACTGCATCGGCGTCCAGCAGTGCGAGTAGCTTCGTGCGACAGGTTGCCGCGGCAGTCTGTTCGCTGACATCACAATCAAAGATGTACTCGTTGATGAAGCACTGTTGCGTCAACGCGGCATAGAACCGGAGTGTCAACTCGTCCGGTAACTCCTGGGCCGTTGCCGCTTCAAGTAAAGCGTAGCGCGCGCTAGTGAGGAAACGCTCGAGTTCAACGCTGCTCACGGGTGCGGCTTTCAGCAATGCTAGCAGCAACGAGTTAGTTGCAAGTGCCGTGAGGCCCTCTCCAGCAAATGATGTTTTCTTCGGTGCCCGAGCAGGCCAATTCTCGTTGACGTAGCGGACGTAACTGGCAATCCGCTGGTCAAGAATGATCAGACTGATTGCCGGCCGGGCGAGCTCATACGGAAGTCCCCATGGCTCGGTAATGGCAATCGTAAGTGCGGCCCGGATCAGGGGGTCGTCTGACAAAAACTTTGTGCGTGCGATGCACATTGCGAACGTGCTTTTCATCAGCCACGTCGGCATACGTTCGAGGTGGTGCGTTATAAGTGCCACTGCCTCCGGCGATTTGCTTCGCAGCAGAAGAACCATTGCCAACTCGTACACGGCGGCTTCGGACTCGGGCGCGATAGACAGCGCGTCGCGAAAATTCGCCTCCGCCTGATCGAGGTGTCCGAGGCTGGTAAGCACCTTGCCCAAGGTGTAGTGGGCAGCGCCATACTTGGGCCGAATGCCGATTGCCCTGCGCAAGCTCTCGACCGCCTGTTGATATCTTCCGTCGTTCGCCGCAAGGACACCCAGATTAAAATGAACCTCTGCGTATCCTGGTTCGATAGCTAGGGCGCGCTCGTAGTTCTCGGTCGCTTCGGAGCCGCGTCCCAAGTGGTCTAACACATTGCCCATCGCGACGAACGCGTTCGCAAACTCCGGATTGATGCCGGTGGCAACTCGGTAGTTATTTAGAGCACGCTCAAAATCGCCCGTGTGGCAGTTGAGGTTCCCAAGATTGAAGTAGGCAGCGGCATACTCCGTGTCGCAGGCTATGGCCATTTCGTACGCGACGCGAGCTTCATCGATGCGCGCATTCGCGAGAAGAACGTTACCTCGGTTGAGGTGCGCTCTGGCGCATCGCGGGTCCATCTGCGCAGCGGCATCGTAGCGTGCCATTGCATCGGCGGTTCGCCCTTGTTCCTCCAGCGCATTTCCTTCGTTGACCAGTGCAAGCGCGGAGTTTCCTGCGGTAAGCGGCAGCTCGTCGTCAACCGCTGCATCCGTCACCTCCATGCGTATTTTTTTGAGATCGCTCATCTATGGTCCTCGCCTTTTTCTGAGCAGCTCCGCTTCGTCGATCGGGGCACAATAGCGCCTCCGATTCCATTGAAATAGCCGGTCACCAGGCTTCCACCTCTGTTACCAAGAGGATCTCACACGAACCGGGTCCCGAATCACTTCGCGTCAGCGACGTCTTAATGGTTATTCCGTCGTCGCGCACTGCGTCAACCAGGAGCCCGGTCATGTGGACCACCTGACCGACCCGTAGATGCTTGAGTTGTCGGCGCACCGACTGATCTGCCGGAATCACATGCGTATTGGCACTATGCTCGATGACCACTTGGCGTGGGACCGGCAGGTCCCGTTTCGCGACCCACGAGTAGAATCGCGCTCCTTGCGAGATCTCAAAGGCGCGCAGCACACGATTGTCTGACATCGGTCCCCAGCCCAATGCGAGGTCCTCAGGAATAAGGTCAGAAAGGAGATCGAAATTGTAGTCCTCGCGGCTGAGAACTCGCGCAGTGATGTCGTAATGCGCTTTTGGTGTGAGACGCCAGCGACCCAATGTTGTGGCCGGTTCCTCCGGACTGTCCGTCTGCTTCGGATCGGCCGGGGCAATGGGCCCGTCCGGAGGGTGAATGGGGCGCAATTCCCAATTGCTGTAGCCTTGCCACAGTCCTGCCACCATTAACGCAATGAAAAATATCGGCCGCCAAGACATATCGGCTCATTATCCATATTGAGGCTCGCAGTGCCGTCGGTTGAGTCGCATCCTGCTTGATTTGGTTCGAATCCGCGCTGGAGGGAAGCAACGCAGCATGAGCCGTCCCGTACATCTTGCTAGTGGCGAAATGCAGCGCCTGATGCAATCAGGACAGTTGTCTGAGGCACTGGCGCTCGCGCAGAAAGCGGTTGGTGGGGCTCGCACCTGCCTTCCAGGGCACGGGCTTTTGGCATCGATACTGCTGAGACTTGGACGCACCGAAGACGCCGAGAGCGTCATCGGGCAGGCCGAGGGATTGGCCACCGGCGACGGTGATTCGTACGACGGGCTGGCCTATGTCGCTATGGCTCTTGGGCGTCACGAACGTGCAAATGCGCTTTACCGGCGAGCCACTCAGGTGGCGCCATTGGACCCGCGCTTCTGGTACAACCTGGCCTGCAGCGAACGCAGCCTCGGAAGGCTTGTGGAAGCTGAATCAGCGTGCAATCGCGCCATTGCGTTAGATCCGGCGCAGTTCCAGTGCTACCTACTCAGATCCGAGTTGCAGGTTCAGTCTGCTGATTCAAATCACATCGAGGAATTGACGACGCTTCTCAGGGGGGGCGTCGCCGAATACCGAGCGCAGGTTCTGCTGGGGTACGCACTCGCGAAAGAGTTGGACGACATCGGGCGATACGATGAAGCCTTCCGCTGGTTCGCAGTCGCAGCTCAAGCACGACGCTCGCGTCTTGCGTACGACGTGGCCACGGATGAGGGCAAGCTGCGCCGTGTCGCCGAGGTCTATCCGCAACAAATTCTCAGTTTGCCCGGGTCGCGTCAGGGATCGCGACCGGTCGACTCTTCACGCTATATTTTCGTGGTCGGACTGCCTCGGTCCGGCACCACTCTGTTGGAGCGGATCCTGACAGGACTGCCGGGAGCGCGGTCCAACGGCGAGACGGACAACTTTTCGCGCGCGCTGCTGGAAGAGGGCCGTGGTTCGGGAGATATCTTCGAAAAGGCCGCTGCCGCAGACTCAGACCGAGTTGCGGCCCAGTATGCGCGTTTGGCCGAGCCAGGCGCGCCGGCGGTCCGGATCATTGAAAAGTTACCCCTAAACTATTTGTATCTCGGAGCCATCCGGCGCGCTCTGCCGGAGGCAACTTTGCTTGTGGTTAGCCGATCGCCGCTCGACAGTTGTTTCGCGATGTATCGGACGCTATTCGCCTCAGGCTATCCGTTCAGCTACGACCTCCACGAACTGGGGCGCTATTACATCGCCTATCAGCGACTCCTGGATCACTGGCGATCGGCATTCGGAGCCGCGATGCAGGAGATCGTCTATGAGGATCTGGTGCGGGAGCCGCAACGCGTCGGCGCCGGCGCCGCGCGCTGCTGCGGACTTCCATGGAACGACGGCGCCGTTGACATTCAGAGCAATAAATCAGTATCCCTGACAGCGAGCGCCGCGCAAGTGCGGCGCCCCATCTACGGCAGCTCTACTGGACGCTGGCGTCACTATCGCACGCACCTCGAGCCACTCATCGCGATGCTGCAATCTCACGGAGTTGCGGCGTCGCTCTAGACCGGTGCTCGGTTCAGAACGAGTAGCCAACGCGCACCCCGATCTCGCGCGGTGGATTGACCAGATAGTCATTGGTCAGGTTTTCGAGCTGATTTGGCTGTGAGGGCGGGGCGAGAATCTCCTCTTTGTCGAAGACATTGGTGCAATAGAGCGTGGCGCGCCATGGCTTGTGCGTCAGGATTACATTGAGATTCATGATCTCGTAAGTCGAGGAGTGCTGAACCGTCGTAGTCCCGACGCTCGGAGCTACCTGGAGCGCAACGGCGCTGCGATAAACACCGTTTGCGGAGAAGGTGAGGTCGTATCCTGGCGTCACGGGAAGATCGTAGATTAACGCGGCACTCACGCTGTTCTTAGGGCTGCCGGGAAGTTGTTCGCCCGATTTGCCAGACAGCAGGCCCGGCACGATGGTGCCGGTGCCATTGTTGGCTGGGAGCGAGAAATCACTGGTCAGGCGCGCATCGGCATACGCGTAACTGATCGAATAGGTCAGGCCCGAGACGTACAAAGGGCCCGTGGTCTCGAACTCGAAGCCCGTCGATTTCGCCGTGTTGGCGTTGTAGACGGCGAGGTTTCCGGAAGGCAGGCTCGATGAGATCTGGGGTTTGTCCCAGTTGATCGTGAATACCGCAAAAGCATAAGAAAGTCCGTTGTCAAACCTGCCCTTAAGCCCCGCTTCGTAGTTGTTGGTTTTGTCGGGCTGGTAAGTTCGCAGCAGCGGGCTCTCTTCGAAGATCCCACTTTCCGGCACTGAGTTGGCACCGCCGCGCCTGAAGCCCTGCGACCAGAGCGCATAGACGAAGTGGTGCGGAGCGTACTCGTACGAGGGATTCACCTTACCGACGGTCTTCGACGCCGGGGCTGAGCGTGGCGTCGGCGGTATCAGAGTAGGGAAAGTGAAATCCTGATATAGCTGTTCGTCGGTGAAGCGCTGATTGAAGTAGCGTGCACCGAATGTGATCTGTCCGTGCGGCAGCAAATGCCACGACAGCTCACCGAACACCGAGCGATCCTCGAAATTCTGTGTGTCGATCTGCTGGAACGTGAGATCACCGGGACCGCTGAGCAGCAGGCAGTTCGGGAAGCTCGAACCCTCATAGACATATCCCGTGCAACCCTGTGCCACGGACCGCGCCGGCGATCCAGGGTTGGTCACATACCAGTCGCCGTGGCGCACCTGCTTCTCGTAGAAGAGGCCGAGCACATAGTCGAACATATCCTGTGGATTCGTCTTTGAGACCAGGCGCAGCTCCTGTGAAAAGGAGTGCTCCGAGTCGGTGAACAGGAAAGGGTAGATGAAGCGCGGATTGGTCGGGATGCCGCCGTAGTAGGGCAGAAAGTAACCGCCGTCGAAACCGCCGTAGTCGAAGCTCGAGTCCTGGATGAGGGACCCGTTCGTTTGTTGATATGAGGTGGTCGACGAGACGGTGGCGAAGCCGACGTCGTAACTCATGTCGAGGCTGGTGAGATTCGTGGTGCGATCGAACGGTTCGTCGACGAGGGCAAATTCCTGGTAGGGACCGCCCGCGGGGAAGACCGTGTGCGGATCGAATGGCGATGGGCCGCCGGCAAAGTCCGTATTGACCTGCGGGCCGCCGTCGCCGCTGACCTCGGCGTGCAGCAGCGCCACTTCCGCGCTGAATGCCTCAACGGGTTTCCATAAGAGGCTCGCACGACCCGTGAAAGTCCGCTGCCAGTTCCAGTCGTTGCGGCTGGTGTAGATGGGCGAGCTGTTGACCGGGTCGCCCGGATCGGCGAGCAGAGGTACTCCATACAAGGTGTTATTGGTGCGCTCGAGGGGGCCGAAGACGTTAATCCAGCCAGGTTCATAGTCGTATTTTGCCGCCGCGCGGAAAGCGAACACGTCACCGAGCGGTACGTTCACGACGCCTTTCACTGACCAACCGGTACCGCCCGAGTGGGCGAGCTTCGAACCGCTGGCTTCAACGGATCCGTCGAACTTGCCGAGCTCAGGCGAGTTTGGAATGAACCGTACCGCGCCGCCCAACGCCCCGGCGCCGTACAGAGTGCCCTGGGGACCGCGCAGAATCTCCACGCGGCTGATATCGTCGATCTGAAAGTAGCCCTGGATCGGGGAATTGCCGATGTAGGTACCCACCGGGTCCTGCTCGAAGGTACGGAAGCCTCGCGCGGGACTTCCAGTGGCATTGATGCCACGGATAATCGGTGCAACAGCGCCGGCGAACCGGGCACCGTAGTCATACATGCTCAGACCGGGAACCTGCGAAGCGAGGCTCTCGAGGTCCGTCGCACCAGTCGCCGCGATCTGGTCCGGGCTGACGACCGAAATGCTGTACGGGACGGCTTCCAGCGTCTGCTGCCGGCGCTGCGCGGTAACGACAACTTCCTGCAGGGAGCTGGCGCCGGTCTCAGGTTCATCCGCGACGGCCCGATGCGGCGAGCCATACAAGGCAATGAACACCGCGACCGCAACACGGGTGCCGCCCGGCATCAACCTGGCGTCGCTAGTTAGCTTCGGATGTCCGAGACGGGTATTCCCCATGAAACTCTCCGGCGGTCATTTGTGTTGCGGGCGTCAGTTCCATCTGGCCTGTAATGCTTCCGTGAGAGGCGCGGTCGTCATCGTCACTAGCAAGCGGCGCTTGGCAGGCCGTCGCTGCACGACGAATTCGGCACGAAAGAAAGCTGGACGCGAAGGGGTACTCTGAACGGAACAAGCCGGGAGATTGGAATTCATTTCGTCCAGCTGTACACCGCTCCTGGATAGGGCGGCTTCCATTGTTCGAACGCGCCGGTGATAAACACCGTGTCGGCGCCGTTGGCACCAAAGGCCACGTTAGTGACGTACGGTGTGGGGACATTAATGATGCGTACCAGCTTCTTGTCCTCTGCGACGACCAGAACCCGTCCTGAGCCGTTCTGAGCAATGTAGTAGTTGCCGTCGGGTCCGAGCTTCAGTCCGTCGGGGCCGTTGTATGCATCCTCGTGCGGCGTCGGCGGCGCGAGATCCTCGAGCCGCGCCCATACCGTGCGCAGCCCCAGCGTGCCGTCCGCTCCAATCGCAAACGAAAGCACCCGGCCCGCAAGCATCTCGGCGACCAGCAGGTGTTGACCGTCTTTCGCGAGCGTCAGGCCATTTGAGTAGTGGATCGTATTGGCGACGACAGCGACGGTTTTTCCGTCGGCGCTCATGTGCAGGACGGTTCCGGTGATCGGTGCCTTGATGTCATACATCCCGGAAGCTGAGAAGTAGATACCGCCTTTTCCATCGCTGGCAAAGTCATTGGGCCCGATGAAGGGGTTCCCCTGGCTGTCAGAACGGATGACGCGCAAAGCCCGGGCGTTCCAGTCCAGCTCGACTAGCGAATTGTTGTCATAGCAGGCCACGAGCAGATGCC